>Ga0335075_10000116_pt1 | contig 156559 bp, 122 predicted proteins | sample Lox_Sample_24_FD_206723 | JGI IMG/M metagenome (GOLD analysis project Ga0335075, IMG submission 206723) | Soil microbial communities from Loxahatchee National Wildlife Refuge, Florida, United States - Lox_Sample_2.4 | ecosystem: Environmental > Terrestrial > Soil > Wetlands | place: USA... | reverse complement strand
CACAGAGCTCTCGGGGAGAGGACACCCAACGAATTCGCCAATGAAATCGCGGCTAGCCGCAATTTCATTGGGATGCAAGCAGCTGGAAACTCACCCTAGAGCTGGTACAAAAAAGCCAGTCCGATCAAACCAACCGAAAACTCGCCTTAGCTTTGGTACAAAAAACCAGGTCCCATCAATACGCCGATACCCCATCGGCTTCTACATCTCCTGTCTCCCCTTTGGGGTTACACCCTCCGGTTTAGACAGTGAGTCAGTGAGTGAGTCCTGCCCGCCTGCTGCGCCTCCCTCCTCCGAAAAAGCCGAGCAAGCCCTGAAAGCTTTGTATCCGAAGACGAGACCCGACATGAACGGGAAACTGGGGGAGCTTGAGGCTCTCGTGTCGCGCTATCCCGAGATGGACTGGGAGGCGCTGCTAAAGTGGAACCGCACCCACAAGCCCGGTAACCTCGTGCACCGCTCCCTCGCCCAGTTCCTCAAGGGCGCGGAATACAGCCTCAACGACCTCGCCTCGCACGACAAGTCAAAGTGCCCGAAGTGCAAGCCGAAGGGCGGCCATGCGGGCATATCATGCTTTAGCGTCTGCCAACAACCAGCCGGGGCATTACGTAGGTTTCATGTCTAAATTTGCTGCCGCACTTGGAAACTGGGTCGTTCGCTGTTAGATCCTTCAGATCCTCTGCTTTCTCCACTTCGACGACTCCTATCCCATAGGAACCCGCAGGGTCGAGCACCGGGCCAAAAATTAGCGCGACGCCTTTCTCAGCGAGATCGCTCCAATATTCAACGTGCCGCTGCATCAGTCGCCTCTCTTCATCGCTCATGTCGAGAGCGAAGGACGTTCTGGGCGGAATCAACTTGACCAGGAAATGCGCGCTCATTTCTACCCTGCCTTTCAGCCTGCGCCGAGCGAAGCTCACGACATGCTGTGAAGGCCGATCTTATTGCCCTCGCTGTCGGCAAAGTAAGCGATGTGACCGGCTTCTTTTGAGAGAAACGTTTTCTTCAACAGCACTTTTCCACCTGCCTTCTCCACGCGCCCCAGAACGGGCGACAGATCATCACCGCCATTCAGGTAAAGGACCACGCCCTGCATGCTCGGAAAATATCCATTGCCCTTTACCAGGCACCCCGTATTGAAGCGGTCTTTAAGTTCGAACAGAGCGTAGTCATTCCCGCCCATCGGCATTTCGTTTAGCCCTACACCCAGCAATTCCCCGTAAAACCTCTTCGCCCGTTTCATGTCCGCTACCGGTATTTCCACCCAATTTGCAAGATGATCCATAAATTGCCTCCAGTCTCTCTCGGGATCAAATACTGCCAATTCGCTGGGCCTTTGTATTGTAAAAATGGGAAGAACTATTTCACGGTGATGCGCCGACCAAACTCGTTGGAAACCTGGCGGGTGTATTCGCGCGGAGAGTAGCCTGTCATTCTCTTGAACTCCCTCGTGAAATGAGCCTGGTCGTAGTAATAATCCTCAAATTCTTGCTTTAGAACCTCATACGACTGCCCCCGAGCCCACTTCCGGTAGAACTTGTGGAAGCGAAAGATTCGTGCCAGGGCTTTAGGGGAAAGGCCAACGTACTTCTCAAAAAGGAGGTCAAGGTAGCGTCGACTGTACCCAGTTTGTCGTTCCAGTTCCTTGATAGCTATCTGTCCATCGCTAACCCTGAGGGACTTAATGCAGTAATCGACAACGCCATTCTCCGCTGGACCTTTTCTCAATCGACCGACCAACTGATTCTGGATGAAATCCAGCTTTTGGCCCGCCATTTCCAGGTTGCTTAGGGACTCCCGCGTGTCTCGGCCCCAGTGCCCGAAAACAACATCCGCGTCAAACAATCCGTTTGCCGCCTCAGACATGGGTACCCCGAAGACAGGGTACGCACCCTGAGGCGCAAATTCGATTACGATAAAGCCGGTCTTCTGCGCCGTCGAGTGGATAACAGTGGATGTGTCTCTGTTTCCCACGAAATAGAGCCCCTGTTCGCGACTTACTCGACTTCGTCCCCCCGCTGTTGACACCAACGAATTTTCGTAGGGAATGACGAGTTTCGGGCAGCCGTTTGGTGCCGCCATGCTCATGTCAGACGGAGGCATTCCAACGGCGCTTTCGAAGACCCACAGGCTTTCTATACACTGTCGTAATTCCGGCCGTGGTTGTATGAACGAGACTCTCATTTTTAATGGCCGTCGGGTGGGCCAGCCTTTCCCAATTGGTAAATTTTCTCACTTGACATCGGGGCGCACGCGCATCATAACACACCAAGTTGAACGCAAAGCGGGAACTGACCCCGAGGGGGGTGCCGCAGCCCTCTGTCCCCGCCTCCAGCGGACATTCGCCCCAAACAACCGAGTGACGCCTTCCGTCCGCGCTGCCACCCCTCAACCCCCGCAGTCTCGGTGTATTTCTATTGAACAAAACTACAACAGCGCAGCCGACCAGATTAACGGTAAATCGTAGACTCGTTTCTGGGCAGCGATCTGTTAGGTGGCGTTGGTGGAGGAGTGCTTGGGGCGGGCGGCGGTGGCGGCGTCGCACCCTTGTACGACGAATCGCGCAGTGAATACAACACTCCTACCAAGAACGCGACAAACCTGTGGAACGCTGCGGGCTTTTCGGGTAACTTGCAGCCAAGATTTCCGTAATTTGAAGGGACGCCGATGGCGAAAATGAAGAAATGGCTATACTTGCTTCTGTGCGTGCCTGGCTGGGCCGGTCTCTACAGATTCTTTTTGCATCTCGAATCCGATGTGGAACCTGTCATATTTGCTAACGGTCAATAAGGCCACTGGTGGATCATAGTGTTCCTGTACTGGGTCGCTGACACGGCGCTCGTGCTCAGTATCGCTCGGATTGTCGCAAGACCTTTTGGTCTCCGCATGCCGCTGGGGTTTCCGTTTTTTCAATTTGGCGGTGACGTGGCAGTACTCGTGCTCCTCGTGCACATTGCTTGGGCGTGTACCGACCAATATCTTTTTGCCAGCCTCAGCGCTGTAGGGTTAGGAGGCTTGCCTCAGCTGTTTATTTTCCTCGGGTTCGCATGGACGGTCGTAGCTCTGATGAAGTACAGACAACTGGCTGAGCTCGTGCGCCGCCTACCACAGGGGCCGTGATTGTTAACAGGAGATGCAGCCGCAAACAACGGGCCCCAGCAGCCCAAATCCCCAGCGCGCCAGCAGTGTGAGCAAAAGGCACAGCAACAGTTTCAACAAGCGAAGTCCGCTGCGGCTACCAACGCTTGGAACGGTTTCAAGATAGGCTTCTTCACAACCAGCGCCGTCAACGTGGCAGCGGGCTGCGCGATCGGTGGGGGAGTCGGCGCAGCTTTAGGTACTGACCTGCCCCCTATTTCCACACATGTCATGATACGTCCTCCGTGGGTCTAAGAAAATAAGTCCCACTGCGGATTCCCAACCACAACCTCCGATCGCTCCCGGCCCCGCGAAACCCAAAACCACATTTTCACTGCATCGAAAACCTTCTGGAAGCCCCTGTTTATGGGCCTTCCCGCAAATCGCAAAGTCCACGCGCGTTTGTATTCACCCTCCGATAGTGCTAGCGTCATAGAAGTGATTTATGCCGGACGCTCGCTCGGCCCAGCCGCCCTCCGGGGCATTGAGCCACTCGTTCGTTCTCCCCTCCCTTGAATCCTTTCCGTTTTCCGCACGATCCACTACCCGCCCTTCCCGCCGCTTGGCGAGTGGATTTCGGCTTGCGTGTGCCTCCATCTTCTCGCGTCTTCCTCGCAATTTGGTCCCGCCGGCGGTGCCCAATGCGCCATTTCCGTCACTCCTATTCGCAACACACCCGGAAATAGAAAACGCCGTAAGTCATAGAAAATACAAGGTCGCGCTCATTTCTAATCGCAACACTTCCGGCTACCAGGATTGGGTCGCCGCCGCGCCTGCTCCGCGGCGTCAATTCAACGAAATTGTGAAAGGGAACTGTTACGCGTTCAAATCTATGCCGCGGCTGGACGCGATTCTGGAGGAATTGGATATTTTCGACCCGGAAAAAAGGTACGCGTTTCGCGTGTGGACGATCGGCCGGCCCGCGCCGCCGGCCTCGCTCAAAACAATTTTCTGCTCCGCGAAATTTTGGAGGCGGGGGGAGTCGAACCCCCGTCCGAGAAGCCTTACCGCTCGAAGACTACATGCGTATCCCGTTCCATTCGCAGCTTACCGCTCAGGGCAAGCCGCAGTTTCGCCGCTGACGCTTAGAGCGGGCAAGACGCGCTCACGGCTAGTCCGATGGTCTCGCCGGCGCGTTACGGACCGAAACGCACCGGCCAGCCTACTGTGTGACGCCTCATCCCAACCGCGCAGGCGACGCTTGGGGAGACGCGCTACCTAAGTTTGTTTAGGCAGCGAGAGCCAACTGTGAGTTGCCAGTTGTGTTGTTCCACCCGATAGCGGGCAGGTGGCGCCCGGCATGCCTTCGAGCAGCGACAGCTTCCGTCGAAACCGTGTCGCCCCCGTTGGAGCAAATAGAATAACACTTCGGCGTAACCATCGACAAATTTGGCGGTTTTAGTAACTAGGGAAAGCTGCGTCAGCGGGTGAGAGACACGATGGGCTCGCGGTGCTGCGGGAATTGAGCGAGCAAATCCTCGCGCCGGCCGGATTCGTAGTCGGCGTAATCGAACCCGGGAGACATCGTCGTGCCGAGAAGAGCGAAAGAGCCTCCCGCAACGAGACGCGAGCCTTGCCAGACCCCGCCCGGAACGACGTGCTGGAGCAACATGCCGGAAGCAATGTCGTGGCCAAGGAGGACAGTGTGCGACGTGCCATCGGGCCGCAGAAGAAAAGTTTCCACGGGATCACCCAGATAGAAGTGGAACATTTCATCGCCGGGAAGTCGGTGAATGGCGGAAAAAGTTTCGGGAGTGAGGAGATAAAAAATCGCGGTGGCGGCGAGGCGTTCGCCGGAGTAACCGGGCGGAAGCGCGGAGGAGGGAAGAGCGAATTCGGAGCGATAGGTCTCGACGAAATATCCGCCTTCGATGGGATGAGGGCGAAGCCGGAGAAGTTCGCGGATCTTTTCGGCCGTGAGCATGAAAATAGCCGCTGCCGGAGAATGGCGCGGAATTCGCGTCTGGAAGATACGAACGGAAAGCAGCAAAGGCAAGCGAAGAGTTGCGAAGAGGACAGGCGAGGAGAGAAAGAAGGAGTGAATTTCCGGGGGCGCGCCCGGCGAGGAATTCGATATACAATGTGGAGACCGATTTTCTCTGTTTCTGATGAAATATTCGGGCATCCGATTGCGTAATTCCAAATGGAGAAGCTCATCCTCACGATCCAACGCCCATGGCACCGACTCCCAACAATCCGAAGCCCGATCTCGGCTCGCTAAAAATTGACGATGCACGGCGGAAGTCGGGTTCGTCGGGGAAGCGCATCTGGATTCTGATCGCCATCCTCGTCGCGGCCGTGGTTTTGACCGGCGCGTTTTTCGCGTTCCGGGATCAGCGGCCGGTGGTGGAGACGAGCGTCGCGCAGGAGGCGACATCGGACCGCCCGGCGCTTTTGAACGCCAGCGGATACGTGACGCCGCGGAGGCGGGCGACCGTGGCGGCGAAAATCACGGGCCGCGTGACGGGAGTGTTTTTCGACGAGGGGATGCACGTGCACGCCGGGCAGGTGCTGGCGACGCTGGACGATTCCGACGCGCGGCGGGCGCTCGATTCGGCGAAGGCGGACCGCAACGCGACGCAAGCGGGGCTCGAGGATTTGCAAGTGCAGCTGAAAAACGCCGAACTCGAGCTGCACCGCGCGCAGGAACTGAAAGCAGACGGGGTGGAAAGCCAGGAAGAGCTCGACAACGCGCGAACGGCGGCCGACAGCCTGAGAGCCAAAATTTATCTGACGAAAGCGGAAGTGGCGGCCGGCGACGCGCGCATTCAGGAGGCGCAGCAAGGAGTGGACAACTGCACGATACGGGCGCCGTTTGACGGGATCGTGGTGTCGAAGGACGCGCAGATCGGCGAGATGGTGTCGCCCGTGTCGGCCGGCGGAGGATTCACGCGCACAGGAATCGCGACGATCGTGGACATGAACTCGAACGAGATTGAAGTGGACGTAAACGAAGCGTTCATATCCCGGGTGGTTCCCGGCCAGCCGGTGACGGCGGTGCTGGACGCGTATCCGGACTGGCAGATCCCGTCGAAGGTGCGGACGGTGATTCCGACGGCGGACCGCGAGAAGGCGACGGTGAAGGTGCGCATATCGTTTTTGAAGCTGGACCCGCGCATTTTGCCGGACATGGGCGTGAAGGTGACGTTCCTGGGCCAGCAGCCGAAGGAGAAAAACGGAGCGGCGGCGCCGGTGGCGCTGATTCCACAAGGCGCGGTGCGGGACGACGGCGGAAGGAAGATCGTGTTTTTGTTGAAGGGCGATCACGTCGAGCGGCGCGCGATTTCGCTGGCGGGGACCAACGGGAGCGACGCGCAGGTGCTGGCCGGCGTAAGTTCCGGCGACGTGGTGGTGGTGAACGGCCCGGCGAATTTGCGGGATGGCGAAGCGGTCGCCGTGAAGAGATAGTTCCAGAGGAAGCGAGCCGGCGGAGTCCGACCGAATGCGGCGCTGCCGCGTTCGCAGGCGAGACGGAATTACCAGGAGCATTCGACATGGTGCGAGTGGACGGGAGAGAGGGAAAGGACAGCCTGATTCAGGTGCGCGGGCTCGACAAGAAATACCGCCGCGGCGGAGAAGACATCGACGTGCTGCAAGGGCTGAACCTGGATGTGGACAAGGGCGATTTCGTGGCGTTCATGGGGCCGAGCGGATCGGGAAAGACGACACTGCTGAATCTGCTCGGCGGTTTGGACGTGCCCACGCGCGGAAGCATTACGGTGGATGGGGACGAGATCACGCACATGTCGGGCAGCAAGCTGACGCACTGGCGGGCGCGGCACGTGGGATTCATTTTTCAGATGTACAACCTGCTGCCGGTGCTGACGGCCTTTCAAAACGTGGAGCTGCCGCTGCTGCTGACGAAGCTTTCGCGGGCCGAGCGGCGGAAACACGTGGAAACGGCGCTGGGGATCGTGGGGCTGCCGGACCGGATGAACCACTATCCGAGGCAGCTGTCGGGCGGGCAGGAGCAAAGGGTAGCGATCGCGCGGGCGCTGGTGGCCGATCCGACATTCCTGCTGTGCGACGAGCCGACGGGCGACCTGGACCGGAAAAGCGCGGATGAGATCCTGGAACTGGTGACACGGCTATCGAAGGAGCACGGGAAAACGATCCTGATGGTGACGCACGACCCGATGGCCGCGGAGCGCGCGGACACCACGCTGCATTTGAACAAAGGCGTGCTGGTGGAGGGCGTGCAGACGGGGAGCGTGGCGTGAAATATTTGTCGCTGATCTTCGCCAACCTGGGCAGAAAAAAGCTGCGCACGGCGCTGACGGTGGGGTCGTTCGCCGTGGCGCTGTTTCTGTTCGGCTTGCTGGTGGCGATCAAGGTGGCCTTCGATCAAGGGTCGAATATCGCGGGGACAGACCGGCTGATCACGATCAACAAGGTGTCGATCATCCAGCCGTTGCCGATTTCGTACGAGGACCGGATCGCGCGGATTCCGGGCGTGAAGCACATCACATTCGACGTGTGGTTCGGAGGAATTTACCAGGATCCGAAAAACTTTTTTCCGAGCTTCGCGATCGATCCCGTGGGACAGCGCGAGGTCTACACCGAACTCGTGGTGCCGGACGATCAGTGGAAGAAATTCCTCGGCGACCGCGAAGGCGCGATCGTGGGAGAACCATTGGCCAAAAGGTTCGGGTGGAAGGTGGGAGACCGGGTTCCGCTGATGGCGCCGATCTACGGGACCGATGCGTGGGAATTCAATATCGACGGAATTTTCCACACGACGCGCCAGGACGAGGCGCAGCAGTTCTGGCTGCAGTACAGCTACCTGGACGAACGCCGGAAATTCGGGAAGGGGCAAATCGGGTGGTACGCCGTGCAGTTGGAGAGTTCCGACGACGCGGTGCGCGTGGAAAAGACGATTGACGCGATGTTCGCGAACTCGCCCTACGAAACAAAAACGGACACGGAAAAAGCGTTTGCGGCCTCCTGGGCCAAGCAGGCGGGGAACATCGAATTTTTGATCCTGGCGATCGGTGGCGTCGTGTTCTTCACCCTGCTGCTAGTGAGCGGCAACACGATGGCCATCACGGTGCGGGAGCGCGTGGGAGAGCTGGCCGTGCTGAAGGCGGTGGGATTCAGCGACGCCACCGTGATGATTTTCGTGCTGGCGGAATCGCTGATGATCGCGCTGATTGGCGGCGTTCTTGGACTGGCGCTGTGCGTGGCGGTGATACCGGGCGTCGCGGAAGCGCTGCAGGGTTTTTTGCCGACGATGGAGCTGCCGGTTTGGACACTGGCGCCCGGGCTGGCATTCGCGCTGCTCATTGGGGCCCTGGCGGGAATTTTGCCCGCGCTTTCGGCGATGAGGCTGCGGGTGGTAGACGCGCTGCGGAGGGTGTGAGATGGCAATTCCGATTGCATACAATATCCGCAGCGTGAAAGCCCGCTGGGTCTCGGCGATCGTCGCCGTGCTGGGAATTGCGGGGACGGTGGGAGTATTCGTGGCCATGCTGGCGCTGGCGCACGGATTCAAGGCGACGCTGGTTTCCTCGGGAGCGGTGGACAACGCGATTGTAAGGCGCGCGGGAGCGACGGGCGAAATTGACGGTGCCGTGAACCTGGATCAGGTGCGAGTCATCGAGGATGCGCCGGGCGTGGCGCATTACGGCGGCCAGCCGCTGGTAAGCCCCGAAGTGGTGGTGCTGGCGGCGTTTCCCCTGAAGTCCACAGGGACGGACGCGAACGTGCAGGTCCGGGGAGTATCTCCCGTAGTCCTGAAAGTGCGCACGAACGTAAAAATGATCGAAGGGCGGTTTTTCCAACCCGGACTGACGGAATTGATCATAGGGAAGTATGCGGCGCAGAGCTACGCCGGATTTGGGCTGGGGAACACGGTGAAGTTCGGGGGCGGGACTTGGAAAGTCGTGGGCGTTTTCGACGCGGGCGGAAGCGCTTTCGACTCCGAAATTTGGTGCGATGGCGCGGTGCTCAACCAGACCTACAACCGGCCCGTGAATCTCTTTCAATCGGTCACGTTGAAGATGACCTCGGCGGACGCTTTTCAAGGGCTGAAAGATTCCTTGACGTCGGACCCGCGGCTGACCGTCCAGGTGGATCGCGAGCGGGATTTTTACGACCGGGAGTCTCAGGCGCTGACGACGATCATCACCGTGCTGGGATTTTTGGTGGCAGGCGTGATGGGGGTCGGGGCGGTGTTTGGGGCGCTGAATACGATGTACTCGATGATCTCGGAGCGTTCGCGGGAAATTGCGACGATGAGAGCGATTGGGTTCGGGAGCGGAAGCGTGACGCTGTCGTTTATCTTCGAAGCCCTCTTTATCGCGTTTCTCGGCGGGATTGTGGGTTGTTTGCTGGTCCTTCCTGTGAATGGAGTTACGACGGGGGCGCTGAATTGGCAGACTTTTTCCCATGTGGCCTTCGCCTTCAGCATTACTCCGGCGCTGATTGTGGGGGGGCTGATATTCGCGCTGCTGATGGGATTGGTGGGCGGGGTGCCTCCGGCGGTCCGTGCCGCTACGCGTCCGGTGGCGGGCGCCCTCCGCGAGATGTAACCGCAGTCTTGTCCGTGGTTTCCGCTGGTACTGCATAGTCAGGAACTCCCTGCCGGAATGTCCGTTGACACCCCTCCCGGGCGTTTTCATAATCAAAATGAGGCTGACAATCCTTGGTCGACCGAAAAAAGCCACTCGAAGACGCGCTGGAAGAGGCGATTTCCCGAGCGGTGCGCGACAATCTGGCGCCGCTGCAGCGGACCGCGGACGAGCTGCACCAGGCCTACGCCGATCTGGTGGCGGCGTGCGGTTCCACGCGTCCGAGTAACGCTCTGCCGGCGATGCTCCGGGCCCAAACCTCGGCGGCGGCCCTTGCCGCCGGTCTTTCCGTCCTATCCAACTTTATTGCGGTCGCACTGAATCCAAGAGAAAAGCCGGAGTTGCATGGCATGTCCGCCCGGGGGGTGGCCGAGGCGGAGCAGGATTGGGAAGAATCCGCCAAAGCCGTGCAAGAGGAAGCGCCTGCCGCGGCGGACTCACGGGCCATCGAAGAGACAATCGTGGCCATCCCGGAAAGCCCGGCCGAGGTTTCGGCCGAGGCGGTGGCCCAGGCGGAGACTCCGACATTCGACATCGCCAGGTTGCCGGGGCCGCAACAGGATTTGCACCGACGCGCAAATCGAGTAGCCAAAGTGGCCATGCAAGACATTAAACTATTGCGGCCGCAAGACGTGAGGCTGGGGCGCGAGCAAAAGGATCTTTGTCAGCGACTGCGAAATGATTTGGACAAGGCCCGAAAAGAATATGACCGGCGCTTCCGCGCCATCCTGGACCACCCGGTGGATTATTTCCACCATTGGATGGTGGAGATTCTCGCCGAAGGCGACACCGAAGCGCTGGGAGAATATCCCTACCCCTCACCCGTTCTGCGCCGCTAAGAAACGGATGAAATTGGCGGTCCGGCTGGCCGTTGCTTCCGGAACGCTACTTCTCGCATGCCTGGGAACGCGCGCCGATGTCGTGCGCCACCCGTCGGCGAATGCGTCCCGCAAAGCAATCCCCCGCAAGAGCATCACCGAAGAACAATTGAGCACGCTCGCGCGCGGCTTGAAGGACAAAAACGCAGCGACGGCGTATGCCAGGCTTGGCGAAGTGGCGCGAAGGAGATCGAACGGCGTGTATGCGGAGCGCGCGGCGCTGGCGCTCGGCTATTACGACTATTCGAAGGGAAACTACGACAAAGCGGTGAAGTGGTTCGAGCGAGCGCAGGGCGACACTCTGCTGGGAGATTACACGCTCTATTGGATGGGCGAAGCCAATCTTGCGCTGGGGAAGAACGGGGACGCGCTGACGGATCTTCAGCAGCTGCGCGCGGCGTATCCGAATTCGGTGATGACCGAACAGGCGCTGGAGTCGCTGGGAGTCGCGGCGCTGGCGCTGCATCAGGCGCCCGCGATTCTCACGGCTTTGGCGGGATATCCGCAGACGACGGAGAAGCCGGGACTCCTGCTGCTTCGCGGAGAAGCGCGGGAGATGAACGGGCAGGCGGCCGAGGCGGCGGCGGACTATGAAGCGGTGTACCTGGGGTATCCACTGAGCGACGAATCGCGCCAAGCCGAAGAAAAGTTTCAGATGCTGCAGAGCGTGCCGGCAAACGCCATTCCGGATATCCCTCTGGACAAGCAATTGGCGCATGCGGACGCCCTGTTTACGGCGAAATTGTGGAGCGACGCAAGGTCCGAATATTCGAATCTGCTGATGAAACTGAACGGAGCGGAGCGCGAGCGCGCGGAATTGAGAGTTCTCGAGTGCGGGCTCGAGCTGGGAGCGAGCCCGACGGAAATGATCAATTTGCCGCTCACGGATCCGGATGTGATGGCCGAACGGTCGTATACGCTGGCCAGCTACTACCGGAACGCGCGGGTGGAAGCGCCGATGGCGGCGCAAGTGGAGGCGGCGGCCAGCGAAGCTCCCCAAAGCCGCTGGGCGGAGCAAGCCCTCTTTCTCGCGGGAAACTACTACTGGGTTCAACTGGAGCGGGAGCAAGCTGCCGCCTATTATCAGAGGCTGGTAAACAGTTTTCCGACATGGCCGGAGGCCGATCCCGCCGATTGGCGAATCACTTGGACAGCCGTCCTGCAGAGAAAGCCGGAAGCGGCGGCGCTGCTCGCGAACCATTTGCAGAAATATCCGGGTTCGATATTTACGCCGGACGCGCTTTACTGGCTGGGACGCCTGGCGGAGGATGCGGGGAACGACGGGCTGGCGCGAAGCTATTACGAAAAGCTTCTGGAAAGATTTCCCGAGAATTATTTTTCGGAACAAGCGGCAAGGCGCATGGGGAAGTTGAAGAAGGACGATCCCGCAGTGACGCCCGATGTGCTGGCGGTGATACCGCCGGCGCCGCCCGTCGAGCCGCTGGGGGCAACGATTCCGGCGGCGGCCGAGGAGCGGCAAGCGAGGGCGAACGCGCTGTCGAGCATCGGATTCGACTCCTCGGCGGAACTGGAGCTGAAAGCGGGGTACGCGGAGACGGGCGAGCCGCGGTTGCTGCTGGAGGCGGCGGAAGCGGCGGCGGCCGGGGGGAATTACGGCGGGTCGATCGTGACGGTCCGCCAGATTGTGCCCGAACTCGAATCGCGGGCGTTTGCGGACGTTCCGCGGGACGTGTGGAAGGCGGCGTACCCGCTGCCCTTTCAGGGCTCGATTTTCCAGTGGTCGGGGAGAGCGGGCGTGGATCCGATGCTGACGCTGGGGCTGATCAAGCAGGAGTCGGCGTTTTCTCCCGAGGCGCGTTCAGGAGCGAACGCGATGGGATTGATGCAGCTGCTGCCGAAGACGGCGCGGCGAATGGCGAGGCAGGCGAGATTGCGATATGCGAGAAGGCGGCTGTTCGAGGCGGACTACAATATCCGCCTGGGGACGATTTATCTTTCCGGACTGCTAAAAGGGTTTGGCGGAGTGGAAGCGGCGCTGGCCGCCTACAATGCGGGAGAAGATCACGTGGCGGCGTGGACCTCGGGGCAGAATTACCGGGAGCCGGCCGAGTTCGTGGATTCGATTCCGTTTACGGAGACGCGCGAATACGTGGAGATTGTGACGCGCAACGCGGAAATCTACCGAAAGCTTTATGGGGAAGGAAATGAGCGCACGGGAACAACAACGAGCCGGGGCCGGTAGAGCGGCGGCGAAAGCCAAGCCGCGCCTATCGGACAAGGCGGCGCGATTCACCGAGTCTGTGATCCGGGAGATGACGCGGCTCTCGATCGAGCACAAGGCGGTGAACCTGTCGCAGGGTTTTCCGGATTTTCCGGCGCCGGCGGAAATCAAGCGGGCGGCGCAGCAGGCCATCGCGGAAGACATCAATCAGTATGCGATCACGTGGGGAGCGAAATCGCTGCGCAACGCGATTGCGGCGAAATTTCAGGCGACGCAGGGGATTGCGGCCGACCCCGAGCGCGAAATTACGGTTTGCTGCGGATCCACGGAAGCGATGATCTCTTCGATGATGGCGATCATCAATCCCGGCGACGAAGTGGTGGTCTTCGAGCCGTTCTACGAAAACTACGGCCCGGACGCAATACTTTCAGGCGCGACGCCGCGGTTTGTGAAGCTGCGCCCGCCGGGGTGGGAATTCGATCCGCAGGAGCTGGCGGCGGCGTTCGGGCCGGCGACGAAGGCGATCATATTGAACACGCCGAACAATCCCACGGGCAAAGTGTTCACGCGAAGCGAACTCGAAACGATCCGGGATCTCTGCGAGCGTTGGAACTCGTACGCGATTACGGACGAGATTTACGAGCACATGGTGTACGACGGCAGCGAGCACGTCTCGATGGCGGCGATCGAGGGAATGCGCGACCGCACGATCACCATCAACGCGCTCTCGAAAACGTACAGCGTGACCGGATGGCGCGTGGGATGGGCGATTGCGAGCCCCGAGGTGACCTCGGCGATTCGCAAGGTGCACGACTTCATGACCGTGGGAGCAGCGGCGCCTTTGCAGGAAGCGGGCGCACAGGCGCTGCGTTTTCCGCAGGAGTATTACGACACGCTGGCGCGGGAATATCACGAGAGGCGCGAACGTCTGCTGGGAATTCTGACGAGCGCCGGTTTTCGATGCTTCAAGCCGCGCGGGGCGTACTACATCATGACGGACATTTCCGCGTTCGGCTTTCCCGACGACGTAGCCTTCGCCAAATATCTGGTGAAAGAAATCGGCGTGGCGGGAGTGCCGGGATCGAGTTTCTACAACGATCCCGCCGACGGGAAAAATCATCTGCGGTTTACGTTCTGCAAGACGGAAAAGACGTTTCAAGCCGCGGCGGAACGCCTGGCCAAATTAAAGCCTGTTTCGACAACTTAGAGTTGGGTTAATCGGCTGAGCTTGATCCCCTGAAATGCTTCCCTAGCGCGAGAAGAAGAGGAGGCAGGGAACCGTTGTGGGGTTTCGGGGTGGCGGCCCCCTGCCTTAATGGTGCCTGTAATAGATTAGACGGTGAAAAAACAAAAAAGGATTCATGGTCCACAGAGCGAAGGGGCGAATCCGCGTTCCACAGCACAATCGGCAGCATCCCTAAGAAAGCTCAACCGTTTGCAGGTAAGCCGGGATGGTGGCGGGCCAGTGGAATTGGGCGGCAACGGCGTCGCGCAAGCCGTTCAAGCCGGACGGCTCGCCGTGAACGAGGAACGTCTGGCGAGGCGCGGATTTGAATCCGGAAAGCCAGCGAAGAAGTTCGCTCTTCCCTGCGTGAGCCGATAGCTGGCCAACATCAACGATTTCCGCGCGAACAGGAACCTGAATGCCGTGGATGCGCGCCTCGGTGGCGTGGTCCAGCAGCACTCTGCCGAGAGTGCCTTCACCCTGATACCCGACAAAGACGACGGAGTTGCGGGAGTCGGGAAGGCGCCGGGCGAGGTGATGAAGAATGCGCCCGCCGGTGGCCATTCCGCTGGCGGAGATGATGATGCAGGGAGAATCAACGGCGTTGATCTTCTTGGAATCGTCCACGGTGCGAGCCATGCGGACATCGTGAAGGTCGAGAGGATCGCGAAGCCCCGTCTGCTCGGCCTGGCTGAATTGGGGGCGGTGGTCTTCGTGATGCTTCACATAGAGGGACGTGGCGTTGATGGCCATCGGGCTATCGAGAAAGACGGGCAAGCGAGGAATGCGGTTCTGATCCGAAAGAAGGCGCAGGTAATAAAGCAGATCCTGGCTGCGATCCACGGCGAAAGAGGGGATGACGACGGCGCCGCCGCGCTTGCAAGTGCGGTTGACAACGTCGGCCAAAGCGGCGGCGGGATCTCCCGAGGGATGGTCGCGATCGCCGTAGGTGGATTCGCAGAGAAGATAATCGGCGCGGGAGGGTGGCTCAGGGTCGTTGAGGATGGGATTGGAGTAGCGGCCGAGGTCGCCGGAAAAGATGACGAGCGTCTGCTTCCCGCCTTCGGTGATGTCGGCTTCGAGCCACGTGGAACCGAGGATGTGCCCGGCGTCGTGCGCCCGGAAGGAAAATTCCGGGCTCACGGTGAAGGGGCCCGAACGCGGGATTTCGCGGAAGAGCCCGAGAGCGGTCTGGGCGTCTTCCACGGTATAAAGAGGGAGCGGCGGTTTGTGGCGGCTGTAGCCCTTCTTCGCGGCATACTTCGCGTCTTCTTCCTGGAGGTGAGCCGAATCGGGGAGAAGAAGCTGGCAGAGCTCGTGGGTGGCCGCGTTGGCAAAAATAGGGCCGCGATAACCGTTGCGGACGAGCAAGGGAAGATAACCGGTGTGGTCAATGTGCGCATGGGTCAGCACGACCCAGTCAATGGAGGATGGATCCACGGAGAGCCTTTGCCAGTTGCGCTCGCGCAATTCCCGCGAGCCTTCGAAAAGGCCACAATCGAGAAGAAGCCGCTTTCCGCCCGCCTCGACGAGATATTTCGATCCCGTAACCGTGCCCGCCGCGCCGAGAAAAGTGATTTTTGGCATAGAGCGATATTTTAGACGGTTTTGCCGCTGATTTTCCCCTGCGGCGAAAACTTTCCTGCCCGGCACGAGACCGAAAACAATGTGGAATGCGAATCGACGGCTTGACCCGAATCGCTCCCTGACATACGCTTTGCGCTCGGCAACGCGGAAATGCGAACTTTGCGTGTTCCGCGGCATAGAGGAGCTTCCTTCAGAGGAGATCCGCGGAAACAATGAGACGATCCGCTCTTATTTTTTTGTTGTTCGCGGTTTGCACAACCGCGAGCGCGCAGGACAGGCTCGGAAGCGCCACCGCGCCTTCGGACTCCGAGGGAAGCGGGGCGTGGACCGCACCGGCGGACTTTTCCTCCAATTCGGCGCCGGACATTGCCGCGACGGAAAGCGCGTCGACGGGCTCGCTCGCGGCGATTGGAGCGCCCGGGGACAATTCCGACGGCGATTATGTCCACGAGACGCTAAAGCGAGGGAGATGGCAGCTGGGACTCGTCGGGGGCGGCGGAGACGGCCTGGGGAAATCGGACAACACGCAGTACATGTACGCGGGCGGACGCGTGGGAATCGTCCTGACCGGGGAGCATTTGCCGGGCTGGCTGCGCGGGGATTTCGAGTGGGCGGGGGACGTGCTGCCAATCTTCACGGTGTTTCCGCCGAACAGCGCGGTGTACGGCGGGAGCATCCGGCCGGTGATCTGGCAATGGAATTTCACGAGCAGGAAAAAAGTGGCTCCGTATTTTGCGGCCCAAGGCGGAATCATCTTTACGCGAGAGAATGTTCCGCCGGGGGACACGTCGCAGGTGAATTTTTCTTCGGGAGCGGCATTTGGAGCGAACATCTTCACGAAGAGGCGGCGGGCGCTGCTGGTGGAAATGTCCATTCTTCACATCTCGAACGCGAGCCTGGGAAATCACAATCCCGGATACAACGGCTCGATTTTCTTCACGGTTGGCTACAGCTGGTTCCGGGGCGGCCGCTGAGCCCATGCTTCCCGGGCCCGCGGAAAATTACCTCGAGGAAACTCAAAAATGAAAAGAAGAACACTGCTGGCCGGATTGCTGTCGCTTCCCGTGGCGCGAGGCGCCGCGGGCGGCAGAACGGCGGGAAGTCCCTGGAAGCTGACTCCCGAATCGGAAGCTCTGGTGCCGGACGCCAAGCTGCGCGGCCAAATGTTCAAGGCCCTGGACGCGGCGAAGGACGGGGGAACGGATCCTTCCATTTCGCATTTTCGAGTGCGCGCCGCGACGGTGCTGGAGCACGAAGGCGAGGAGCGGACCGTGCTCGGAGGAAACACGGAGTATGAAATCCCCGAGGCGATTCACGGGGAGAGTTCACTGTTGAACCACGTCACCACGCTGTACGGCCCGGAAGCGACCCGGCAGAAGGTGAGGTTCGTGGCGTACTACAACGAAAAGTGCGGCGGGAGCGGCAGCTGCGGCGATTGCCGCGATTATCAGATGGCCACGACGGACTACATGAACTTGTTGGTCGCTTGCGGGCAGGCATCGGACCATACGGTGCGGGTGACGCGGTTCCGCGACCAATTGGTGTCCGAGCGCGATTTCCCCGAGGTGAATGCATCGAAGGTTCCGCTGGAAAAGGCGGAGCTCGACCGGCTGGTGGCATCCGCGCAGGAGGCGCGCGAAGGCGGGGTGACGCTGTTTATTTCGACGCGGCACACGGGCGCGGCCGGAATTTCCTTCCGCGGAAAAGAGTATCGCGCGGCGGGAGCGGACGACGCCGCATTTCATTACCGGTATCCGATTGGCGGGCTGTTGCAGCAAGCCGCCACCGAGCGGGATTACCTGCTGCGCGCGATCGTAGTCGCTGGAGAAAAGGGGCATTGGCCCGCCGTAAATTACCGCGACCGGCAGTACGGGTTCGAGGCGAGCACGTTCAATCAGAAGGAAGGAAAGCCGGTGGCGGCGCTGATCCTGACGGACGGGCAGGGACGATACCGAATGACGACGTTTGCGGATGCGCTGCCGCGCGCGTTCAGCACGGCGCAATTCATGCCGCAAGCCGTGACGAATTTTCTGGAGAGCCATCAAAAAGGGCAATAAAGGGAACAAGGGCAAGCACGGGCAACCGCAATCGGCTCCAGCCAGCATTCCTGACGGCTTCACGCAAGGAAGATTCGATTTCTTTCAGGCTGGAATTGCGGCCGCAGGCCCGGGAAGGCCGACGCGCCGCAAGAGATCCTGGAATCGGGGATCGGCGCGCAAATCGTCCATGCCCGGGTCGATGTGAAGATAGATCGTCCAGTGGGAGTGCTCTTCGAAGGATTTCTCCAGAAATTCAATCGCGCGGGCATATTCCCCCAATCCGATGTGGATTCCGGCGAAAAAATGAGGAGCGACGTATTTGTGAGCGCCGAGCTTCGTCAGGTCATCGAGGATTCGCTCTGCCTCTTTTGATCTTCCCGCCTTTCCGTAAGAACGCGCGAGCGCCGCGAGCATCAAAGGACTCCCGCCTGACAGGTTGACGGCCTTCTCTCCTTCGGTGACAGCGAGTTCGTGGCGGCCCATGGCGCTATAGACCAAGCCGAGAACCCAGTAAGTAACGGGATAGTTCGGATCGAGTTCGACGGTTTGGAGAAGCTGTTCGAGAGCTTCGGCATGACGCCGGGCCATATAGGAGGCCCAGCCGATGGCGACGTTGATGATGAGAGACAACGGATCGAGCGACTGGCTTTTTTTCATTCTGGCGATGGCTTCGGCCTGGCGGCCCATGGTCATCACAAACTCAGCGTACCAATGATTGGCGGTCGGGTAAGTGGGATTGAGGCCGAGGCTGCGGCTGAATTCGTCCTGCGCCTCCCGCCATTTCCAGTCGAAAAGCCACAAAACCGCGGCCAGAGCCGTGTGGGCCTCGCCGAGATCGGGGTCAAATTGAAGGGAAGTCAACGCGGCGGCTTTGCCCTGGGGGAAGACGTCTTTCGGCGGCAGATAGCCGTTCCATCCGAGGAGGACGTAGGAATCGGCGAGGCCGGCGTAAGCGAGAGCGTATCCGGGATCTTTTTCGACCGCTTTTTGAAAGTAGTCGATCGCCTTGTAAAAGCCTTCCTCGGTCCAGCGGTTCCAGTGGTGACGCCCCTTCAGATAGATTCGGTAGGCTTCGGGATCTTCGGTGTGATGCCTCGAGAGGCGTTTTTTCTGCGCCCGGGTCAACTGCAACCGCAGCTTCCCGGAAATCTCGCTGGAAATTTCGTCTTGAATTGCGAAGATGTCGCCGGGTTTGCGGTCGAATTGGGCGCCCCACAATCGGGAGCCCGTGGAAACGTCCACGAGTTCGGCTCCGATTCGCAGCGATCCGCCGCTTTGGATCACGCGGCCGGTGAGGACGGCGCGGACATTGAGATCGCGGCCGGCGGCTTGCGGGTCGATCTCGCGATTCTTGTACCGAAATACCGTGCTCTGGGCCATCACGCGCAATTGCGGGACGGTGGCCAGATTGTTGATCAGGCTGCCGGTGATGCCGTCGCTCAGGTATTCGTTCTCGGGGTCGCGGCTCGCGTTTTCGAAAGGCAAAACGGCGACGGAGTCTATGGTTCTTGAAACGCGCGACGGACGCGCCGCGGAATCGGCCGTTGAAGAAGCTCGTGCGACGCGGCTATCCGTTGACGCCGGACGGCCTATCTTTGTCCGAACGGCTGAGCCGGAAAGATTCTCCCCGGCGCCAACTCCCGATTCCATTTCCCGCTTGAGGCTTTGCAGTTCATCCCGCATGTCGGCCGCGAGCTGGTATCGCTGGCCTCTATCCTTGTTCAAAGCTTTGTTGACGATCGCTTCCAAGCGCGGAGGGATATCCGGGTTGATGCTGCGCATGGGAACAGGAGGCCGGGTCAAGACGGCTTCGATAATCGCGCCCCCCGTGCCGCCTCCGAACGCCTGGCGCCCTGTCGCCATTTCATAGAGCACCAAACCGAGCGAAAAAATATCCGTGCGCGGATCGAGAGGGTCTCCGCGCACCTGCTCCGGCGACATATAAGAAGGGGTGCCGCTGATGATGCCGACGATGGAATTGGAATCCTGCGAGTCGCCGCCGGAGTCATCGTCCGCATTTCCGACGCCTTTGGGAACGAGCTTTGCGAGGCCGAAATCGAGCACCTTTGCGCGTCCGCGCCGGGTGACGAAGATATTGGCGGGCTTGATGTCGCGGTGAATGATTCCTTCCGAGTGCGCCGCCTCGAGAGCGTCGGCGATTTGAATGGCGAGGTCGAGCAGTTCTTCAAGAGGAAGCGGCTTCCCGTGGATGTGGCTCCGGAGGCTTTCGCCGTCGATGAACTCCATGGCGATGAACGCCCGGCCGTCTTGCTCGCCGATGTCGTAGATGGTGCAGATTCCGGGATGATTCAGGGCGGATGCCGCGCGAGCTTCGCGGCGGAACCGCTCGAGCGCTTGCGGCTCTTGGGCGGCCTTTTCAGGAAGAAATTTCAGGGCGACCGCGCGGTCCAGCCGGGTGTCCTGGGCTTTGAATACAACCCCCATGCCGCCGGCGCCGATCTGCTCCACGATCCGATAGTGCGATATCGTCTGGCCAATCATGGCAGGCAAGGCTTCCGACGCGGGTCAACCTACGCTACATGGTCGGATCGTCGGGTCCAGCTTCGCTGAAAGATTTTCCTCTTTCCATCTTGGGCGGTTTGGGCGATCCAATCAGACTGAGAATGTGCGAGCCTTCGCCGAATTTGTCCGCAGCCGCGAGAGATTCCTGTTCGAGGGTGACGTTTTTATTGCAGACAGTACAGACAAGAGCCGCGTAGGCGCCGCCATTCGCCTGCCTGAACATATTGCAGCGCATGACGCGACCGCAACATACCGGGACCCACATCGTGGAAGCTTGATCCGGAGCCATGAGCCTCCTCGCGGGAAGCGAACGCGCGCGATTATACACTGGAACCGTTCGGGGGGATTCAGATCCGTGAGGATTTCACCGGCAACGCGGAGTGGCCGGGCCGTGCCCCATCGTTCATTTGTATTTGAATTTTCTCTTCGCCCTGCGCACATTTGGCACAGCGGGATGGATGCGCACAGGCGGAGGCGTGTTTTTCTGTCGTGGAGACGGACAAAAGGGGCACGGGGTAGTGGCAGCGCAAGGCGCTGGTTTGACCGAAGTTTTCCAAGATGCTATAAATGTTGGTTATCGGTGGGGCCGTGGCGCAGTTGGGAGCGCGCCTCGATGGCATCGAGGAGGTCGTGGGTTCGAATCCCATCGGCTCCACCAAGTTCCGAGATTCCGCCTCGCGTGGACTGCCTGGGTGAAAATGGTCCGGCTGGTAAGCACTTAAAAATCATATCGTTGGGAGCGCCGGAGGAGAAGCCTGCCTAGTACGGAAGGCACATGCCGCTCCCGTCGTTTTTTGCTATCCTGGCAACATCCCGGCCCGCGTTGGTGTCTAAACATTTAAGTGATGTGGCCGGAGGGAGCGGCGGCGCGAAGCATGTCCGATCTGGCTCAAACTTTACCTTGGGTCCGCGATGAAGCGAAGCTGGTGACGGAGCTTCAGGCAGGGTCCGACGCGGCGTTTGACTGGCTGGTGACGTTCTACCACCGCAATGTGTACAACCTTGTGTACGGGATTCTAGGCGACGCCGCCGATGCGGCGGACGTCACCCAGGAAGTTTTTCTCCACGCGTTTCGCGGGATTCACGGATTTCGCAGTGGGAGTTCGCTCAAGACCTGGCTTTACCGGATTTCGATTCGCCAGGCGCTGAACCACCGTCGCTGGTGCTGGCGGCATCACCGGGGGCAAGTCTCGATTGATGCGGGTGAAGAGGGAAAGTCGCCGGCGCTTGAATTGAAGGACGGAGAAGCATCCCCGTTCGACCTCTACTCGACGCAGGAAGTCCAGAACGCCGTGCGGGCCGCCCTGTTGCAAGTTCCGGCGCTGTTTCGCGGCGCGGTGATCCTGAGAGACCTTGAAGGGCTGTCCTACGAAGAGGTGTCGGAAGTCATGGAAGTCTCCGTGGGAACCGTCAAATCGAGAATTCTCCGCGGCCGAAGGCTCTTGAAGGAAATCCTCGATCCGATTCTGCACGCGGGGAAAGAAACGCCGGCAACCGCGGGGCAGCGTAACGGCCAGCCAAGCGCAATCGACAAGAGGTCCAGTGCGAGAGCGGCCAGCGATGTCGCCGACGGGATGCCGCGGGGTCTGACTTTGTTTCGAGCCAAAGCTGTGGGAGGTGGGCGATGAATTGCCGCGAAGCGCAGCGACGCCTGCCCGGTTACCTGGACGGGGCGATGCATTCGAGCGAGCACGCCGCCGTGCGCGGGCACATGGAAGGCTGCGCGGAGTGCAGGGAACAATTGGAGCGATTCCGGCGATTGATGATTTGCCTGGGCCGGGTCAATCCGGTGCAGCCACCGGCGGATTTGGCGACGCGCATCCGCGTGCAAGCTGCGCAGATGCATCCGCGTTGGACGCTGGCTCACCGCGCCTGGGGAAGAATGAGGATGTTCTTCGAAGATATTCTGGAGCCACTGGCGGTCCCGGCGACCGGAGGAATTCTGACGGCCCTCGCTGTCTTCGTCCTGCTGGTTCAGAACGTTCTGGTGGGCGTGCCGCTCACGGGCGTGGTGCCGAACGACCTGCCATTGAATCTGGTGCAACCCGCGCGCCTCGAAAGCCTGGCTCCGTTTCCCGTGCCCAACCTTCCGGCGACGGGAGACGCGAATTCCACCGGCCTTTTGCTGGAAGCGACGTTGAACGCGCAGGGAGAAGTCGTGAACTACAAGATATTGTCCGGGCCCAGCAACGCAGCCGTGGAGCACCAACTGGACCAGGTGCTGCTGTTCTCGCGGTTTCGGCCGCTGGTGAGCTTCGGGCTGCCGATGAATGGCGGGCACGTGCTGCTGAATTTCAGCCAGGTTCGCGTCCACGGATAGAATCGTTTCGGAAGGCTCCCCCCAGAGAACCGCCTTCGGATTCCTTGACTGGACTTCAACCGCTCGCTAAAGTCATAGCTGAGACGCTGAGTGGGACGACGTGAAAGGCGCGGCAACAGCCGCTCTCGCCCGAAAAAGAGCATCCAAACATCAATGAACCGGCTCGAACAATTTTCAAGCAGCAAATCCGACGTCTTCTCACTGCCAAAAGGTCTTCTGATTTTTCTTCTCGTGCTGGCGGGCGCCGCGCTGGCACCGCGCCGCGGCCTGCGGGCCGCCGCGCCGCCGCAGGGACAGACGTCGAGCTACACAGGCATCTCGGTCGAGTACAGCCAGCAACTCTTCGCCACCATGTGCGCGCTGGATGCGGCGGGATTTCAATCCGACGAATCAACGCTGTCGGAAATGCCGGCGAGACTTGCCCTGCGCGACCGGCTGCTCAAGATGCAGGGCCCGGCGACGGACGCGGTGCGCAAGTTCTATCACGATCACGAAATGGGCGATCCCAGCCAGACACTTTCGCAATACATGACGTTCGCCATGGTGGCCGGACCTCCGCCCACTTTCCGCTTCCGGATGGATCAGGAGGCCCTGCCACCGGACGTGCTTGCGATTCAAGATTTTCAAGACGTGCTGGCGAATTTCTATGAGGAGGCGCATCTCGAATCGCAGTGGATCGCCGTGGAACCGGAGTACGAACGCGCGGTGGTGCGCGACGAGGCGGCGGTCCGTTCGATCGTGGAGGTTTCGAACGCTTATTTGCGGGAGATCACGCGGCCGCTGACCGGACGGACGTTCACGGTGTACGTCGAACCGCTGGTGGGCAACATGGCGAATTTCCGGAACTTCGGCAATAACTATTCGATCGTCATCGGGACGGGCTCGCAATTTCCCGAGCATGACGTGCGTCACGCCTACCTGCATTTCGTGCTCGACCCATTGCCCCTGCAGTACCGGCGACTGGTGGAGACGAAGAGCGCGCTGCTCAACGTGGCCGCGCACGCGCCCCGGCTCGCCCCGGAGTATCAGAACGATTTTTTGGCTTTTGCGGATGAATGCCTGATCCGGGCGGTTGAGCTGCGCGTGGCGAACACACCGCCGGCCCAACTCGAGAAAGTGCTGGCCGACGACGACGCTTCCGGGTACATCCTGGTCCGGCCGTTCGTGCAGCAGCTCATGAAATTCGAGAAGTCGGAGCCGGCGATGACGTATTATTTCCCCGACTTGATTTCGGGAATCGACGTCGCCGCCGAGCAAAAAAGGCTGGAATCCGTAAAATTCGCTCCGGTGCAAACCCAGGCGGAAGCGGCGGCGTCGAGTTCGCTGACCGAATCGCGGACATCGGCTCTGGATGCCGAGCTGGCCGAGGGGGACCGTGACATCGCCCTGCGCAACGGCGAAGCCGCGGCGGACAAATTCCAGGACATTCTTTCCCGGAATCCCGGAGAGCCGCGAGCCGTGTATGGATTGGCGGTCGCGTCCGTGCTGATGCGAAAAGTGGATCAAGCAAAGGCGCTGTTCGAGCAGGTTGTGACTCTCTCGCAGCAAGGCGGGAAGGATGCAAAGGCGGCTTCGGTCGATCCGGGAATTCTTTCCTGGTCGCACGTCTATTTGGCGCGAATATTCGAGCTGGAGCAGGATGAGGACAACGCGCTGACGGAATTTCACGCCGCTCTGAGCGTGACGGGAGCGCCGGAAGCGGCCCGGGTCGCGGCCCAGAAGGGAATCGATTCCGCCGCTGCCGCGCCGGCGCCGGCCGGAGATTCGGACGGGGCAAAGCCGTAAGCGTCACCTGCGCCGGCAGGGGCGTTCCCAGCTACTTAAAAACGAGGAAGGGGAAATATATGAGCCACCCGCAGATTGCACCCCGGTTCGGATTATCCGCAGCCGCATTTCTTTTCTGCGTCTCGGCTGTTTGGGCGCAGCAGCCCCAGCAATCGCAACCGCCGGCGAGCCAGCAAACGCAGAGCAAGGAAGGCGCCGCCGCTGCAGGCCAGCAGCAACCGGCGCCGCCGAAGATCGATCCCGCCGAAGAAGCCGCGTATAAGGAGATTTACGACACTCCAGACTCGGATGCAGACAAAGTGATTCAGCTTGGAGAGGCCTTCGTGCAGAAGTATCCGACCGGAAAATATACGTCGGAGGTGTACGGCCGGCTGGTGAACGCCTACCTCACCAAAAATGAGCTCGACAAAATGTACGCGGCGGGAGACAAGGCCATCAGCCTGAATCCGGATAACGTCAACGCGCTCGTGACGGTGGGCTGGGTGATTCCGCATTACTACGATCCCAACGACATGGACGCGGACCGCAAGCTCGACAAGGCGGAGCGCTATCTGAAGCACGCGATTGAGGTGTTCGGAACGATGCCCAAGCCGCCGCAAATGACCGACGATCAATTTGCCAAGGCCAAGGCCGGCGGGCTCTCCCAGGCGCACAGCGGACTGGGCTTGGTCTATTTCCGCCGGAACGACAACGCCGATTCGATCACCGAACTCGAGACGGCGGAGAAGCTGGCTTCGACTCCGGATCCCACGGATTTCTACATCCTCGGCATGGATTATGACGCGGAGAAGAAATATCCTGAAGCCGCCGATGCGTTCAACAAATGCGCGGCCCAGCCGGGTGGATTGGTGGGAGCGTGCAAACAGGGCGCGGAGCAAGCCAAGCAGTCCGCCGCAGGCCAGCCGAAGTGATGCCGAAGGGGAAATAACGCCGAAGGCAGGAATGTGATGACCGAAGAGGAACGCGCGCAGGTGGAATCGACAATCGGTCATCACTTCAGCCATCCCGAGATTCTGGAGCGGGCCCTCACCCATCGCTCGCACCGGCAGCATTCGCCGAACGACGACAACGAGCGGCTGGAGTTCCTGGGCGACCGCGTTCTGGGTCTGGTGACCAGCGAACATCTTTGGCGGACGTTTCCCGATTGGGATGCGGGGAAGCTCTCAAAAGGGTTGGCGAGGCTGGTGAGCGCTGCTTCCGTACACGCCGCCGCCCAGCGCCTGGGGCTGGGTCACTTCCTGCGGCTGGGGCCGGGAGAAGAAAAAACCGGCGGGCGAGAGAAGAAGCGCCTGCTGGCGGACGCCTACGAAGCCGTCGCCGCAGCGATCTATCTGGATGCGGGGCTGGCGGCGGCGGATAAATTTTTGCGGCGCACACTTTTGGAGCCGGCGCTTTCGGGACACGATTCCGGCCGGGGGATCGCCACCCCCGATCACAAATCGGCATTGCAGGAATGGCTGCAGCAGCGCAGCCTGGACAAAGCCGAATACCGCTTGGGTCGCGAATCGGGCCCCGATCATCAGAAAATGTTCGAAGTCGAAGTTTGGCAGGGAGGACGGCAACTTTCCTCCTCGAGCGGACGCAGCAAGAAAGAAGCCGAGCAGGATGCCGCGCGCCTGGCTTTGGCCTCGCTCGATGCCGGGCAATAGACGAAGCCAAGGAAATCCTTGAAGTGAAGACCGAAGCAATCGACGACGCCACCGAGATAGCCCCGCCGGCGCGGCCCATCGCGCGTTACTCTTCTTCCTGGAGCGAAATCCTCGAATCGCTCTTGATCACCATTCTTCTGGCGCTCTTCGGAACCACGTTTGTGGCCCAGGCCTATAAAATTCCTTCGGAGTCGATGGAGCCGACGCTGCTGGTGGGCGACCACCTGCTGGTCAACAAGTTCATTTTCGGAGGAAACGGAGCGTGGTACGACAAACTGCTGCCTTACCGTGACATTCGGCGCGGGGACATAATCGTCTTCTTGTATCCCTACAGCGACCACGCCAACTACGTGAAGCGGGTGATTGGACTTCCCGGCGACCATCTGCGGATCGTCCATGCGCGTGTCTACATCAACGGCCAGCCGCTGGTCGAACCCTACGTCACCCATGACCCGCTCTATGCCGATCCATTCGCGGAGAATTTTCCACCGGCGGGCGAATCGTATCTGGCATTCGGCCTCCGAAGCGATTGGGCGCATTACCTGCTGACCCAGGTGAAGAACGGCGAAATCGTGGTGCCGCCCCACAAATATTTCGTGATGGGAGACAATCGGGACCGGAGTTCGGACAGCCGGTATTGGGGATTCGTCGATCGCGACGCCGTGATCGGGCGCCCCATGTTTATCTACTGGTCGGTTCGCGCCTCGGACGAGGATTATGCGAATCGCGGGCTCGCGGCCACGCTCCATGGAATGGAACAAACTCTGGCGCATCTGCCCAGCCGCACGCGGTGGAACCGCATGCTCAAAGAAATTCACTAGAAGAGCCGGCCGGATGCGAGTGCTTTTTCCTTCCTCCCCGAATCAATTTGAATGCTTCGCGCGAGCCGCGGCCAAGCCGCCAGGGTCCGCGAAGTGGATTCTTTCGGCTTGCCACAAACGGGACCGGCGCTTAGTCTCGGCAAGACCTGAAAAGATCGGGGAGCCGCGGCTGCGGCCTGTTCCGGATTGAATCGTGCCTGAAACTCTGCCTGACGCATTGAATATCGCGGAAGCGCCGGCCGCCTCCAATTCGCGGTCTCGCCTGCTGGCGCGCGTGTTTGTGGGAGCTCTGCTCGGTTGGTTGCTCGTTTCACTGATGAACGAAGCGGGCACGCTCCTGATCCGGCACACGCGGCTGGGCCGCTCGATCACTTCCCATCTCGAGACGGCATTCGGCCGATCCGTCGAAGTTGGCAATTACCGGTTCACTCTGTGGGCCGGGCCGGAAGTGGTGGCCGAAGACGTTACGGTTTCCGAAGACCCGCGTTTTGGCAACGAGTATTTCCTCCGCGCCGAATCGCTGAGCGCTCGCATGAGATTGGCGGGACTCCTGCGAGGCCATTTGGTTCTGGGGCGCGTTCTGCTGACTCGTCCCAGCCTCAATTTGGTGCGCAACGAGACGGGCGATTGGAATTTTGAGGAGTGGCTTCCTCGTCCGGAAAATTCGCTCCCGGCGGCCGGATTTTCCGGGCCGGTCACGCGCCGGGTTCCCGGCTTTGTACTCAACCGCATCGAGGTGGACGGCGGCCGCATCAACGTGAAAATCGGCGACGAGAAGCTGCCGTTCGCGCTGATTGACGTAGACGGATTTGTCGAGCCGGACGCGCCCGGCCAGTGGCGGCTCGACTTGACAGCAGCACCGCTTCGCGCTCCGGTTGTATTGCAGCAGCCCGGCGTTCTGCGGCTAGCGGGCGAAGTGGGAGGCACTTCCTCCCGGCTGCGCCCGGCCAACCTGCAGTTCTACTGGTCGGATGCCTCGGTTTCGGATCTTTTGCGGCTTGCGCGCAATGACGACGAGGGAATTCGCGGCATGATGGGCCTCGAAGTCGACGCGAAAGCACTGGAAGACGTTTGGACGATGTCCCTGCATGGGAATGTTTCCGGGTTGCACCGCTGGGACCTCGCAGCGCGCTCCGACAATCCGTCGCTGGCAGTGAGGGCTGAGCTGCGGGCGGACCCGGCGAAATCGTTGTTTCAAATCGCGGATGGTGCCATCGAAGCTCCGCATTCTCATTTGGGTTTCACCGGCGTGGTCGATTGGGCGAGAAAACCCGCTCGCGCAAGATCCCTGCTTGACCCTTCGAGAATGACTGTAGAAGCGAGCGAAATCGGGATGCCCGATATTCTTGCCTGGATTCGCGCGTTTCGGCCGGATGTGGCCTCGGATATCTCTTTGCAGGGAACGGCCCGCGTGCGCATGGAATCGCGAGGCTGGCCGCCGCATTTCGAGCACGCGGTCATCGGCTGGGACCATGGACTTCTGACCGGCCCGCGGCTTCGCGTTCCCATCCATTTAAGCGCAGGAGGGCTGGAAATCGAACCAGGTCGTTGGGGCATTTCGCCGACGGCACTCTCCTTCGGCGATTCCGACGGTTCCCTTCGCATGGAAACCACCCCTCGAGCCGGATCGCGCGGCGACCCGTCCTTGGAAATTTCGGGTCAGATCATGCACGTCCGGGACCTGATCTCCTCGGCGGCGGCGTTCGGTTGGGTCCTCTCGCGCGGCTGGGACTTGGAAGGTCCGCTGCGTTGCGACATGCGCTGGCCGGCGGGAACGCTTCCGTGGCACGCGCACCCGCAGGGATCCGCGGATTGGGGCACCGCCGCCGAGGGAGCGTCGCTTCAGACCCCGTTCCTCAACCAGCCTGTCGAGGGAATCCGCGCTCACGCCGATTGGAAGCCCGATGTGCACACGATTTCGCTGGCTGGGGCCGAAGCGTTTGGAGCGCGCTGGAACGGCACGTTACAGCGCCGTGAGACATGGCCTGAGTGGCAGTTTGATCTTTCGGCCGACCATCTCGCGGCTGCCGACCTCGACCGCTGGCTCGATCCGCGCTGGAAACGAGGGTTTCTCGACCGGTTGCTGCCGTTCCTGAATCCTCTCTCACCCGCGATTGTCATGCCGGAAAATCTCGGCGCCTCCGGCACGCTCGATGTCGCCCAATTCTCTCTCGGCCCTGTTGTCCTCCACAAACTCGAAGGCGGCCTCTCGATCCAGGGCCGCACTCTGGAGCTTTCCGGGGCCCGCGCCCAGATGTATGGCGGCGAGGTGTCGGGCTCACTCCTCGCGGAACTGCGCGGCACTCCGCGATATGCCACAAATGTAAAGCTGGCGCGGGTCGATCTGGGCGCTCTTTCCGCTTCTTTGCCCGGGCAATCGGTGGCCGCGCCGGCCGTTTCCTTTTCCGGAGTGGCTTCGGGCGACCTGACCATGCGCGCCCAGGGCACGGACCGCGCCTCGCTGGCCGCGTCGCTTGGCTGCCAGGGGGCGTGGGACATTCAGGATCCTGAAATTCGGGGCATCAACCTGGGCGATTCCCTAACGGCCGGCACGATTGAGCCCGGCATGAGCTCCTATCGTTCCGCTTCGGTCACGTTTTCGTGCGGAAACGGAAGGATTCGTATTCCCACACTAACGCTCGCCGGCGCCAATCAAGAATTCGAAGTCTCCGGCTCGGTGGATTATTCGCGCAATGCGGCCTTGCGCGTTCGTGTGCTGCCTCTCTCGAAAATGGCGCGCGTTTTGTCGGAAATTTCCGAAGCGGGCCAGGCCGATGCGAAAGCCTTCACGCTGTCCGGGAATTTGTCGACACTCACGGTCCAGCCCGCAACTTCGCCTTCTTCGCCAAAATGAAATGAGGCGGGCACGCCCTTGCCCTGGCAAATTTGTTTCGGGCGGATGCGTGTGCTAGCGTTTTTAAATGGCCTCGCCTCGCCGCTCCGGCTGCAATTACCTGGCGCCTCTATTCGTCGCCGCCTTTTTCGCGGCGGTGAATGCGGCGCCGGCTCACGTCAAATCGGCTCGCATTCACCTGGCGCCGTTGCTCGTCAAGGGGGAGACGATCCGCTACCGCATTGACACGCAGGCGAGCATCGGAGGCGCCACCACGTCTCCGATCATGAATCCCGAGGGGGCGAAGAACGAAGATCGCTCGACAAGCCTGGAAATTCGGCTGGATGTGCTGGACGCGCCTTCTGCCTCCGCCGGCGGCGCCGGTGGGGCGCGGCTCCGCGTCACCTACGATCTGGCCCATGCCGCTTCCTCAAGCGACGCCTACGACCCGGGCGTCACCGCGTTCGATGAGGCTTACGACAAACTGGAAGGGCACTCGATGGAATTTACGATGAGTCCCACGGGCGGGATCAGCGGCGTAAGCGGCCTCGAGGATATTTTCTCGAATCCGTCCGTCGCGCAATCCATGAAGGATTGGATGACCGGGTTCAGCTACTCGGAAGGCGTTCCAAAAGAGGGAATCGAGATCGGCCAAAAATGGTCGCGGGAAATCCCCGCCGAAAATCTTCCATTGCGCGGGCTTTTCTGGCGCGTCGAATCCACATACTTGCGCAACGAATCTTGCTCGCCGCAGCCCGATTTCAGCGGAAATGCACCCGGCGAGAACCCGACCCCGGATGATGCGCGGAAGCCAGACCTGTGCGCCGTCATCCTGACGGAATCAACGCTCGATAGACACGGATCAGCGCACGGCGAGGAAACTCCAGACGATTATCTCCACAACGGGCTGCGGACTTCAGGCACCTGGAATGGCACGGCGGAAAGCCTCGATTCGATTTCGCTCCGCTCCGGATGGATCGTGGTCTCCACCGCCACTGTGTCCGAGAAAATGGACTATGAGATCAAAAGCGTGCAGTCCGGCTCGGCCCTCCATCATACCGGCGCGGTGAATACCCAGACGCACATCGCGATGCTCACGCCGTCATCCGCGCCCTCGCCGTCGCCAGGAAAATAACCGGACGGGTGAAATTCAGCGTTGGTCGGCGTCGTGTTTCCCGAGGCCCGGCGTCACCCGGCGGCTGACAAACTCCTGAAAAACATTGGCGACAGCGACTTCTCCCATCCGGATGCCGGCCGTCGTGAACGCCAACCCCACGCCTCGGCGGTTCGCCGGATAGTACGCATTGGCGATTCCTCCGGCGGCGAGGTTGCCGAGAAACTCCGAATAGTTTGGCTGCCACTTCTCATTGTCGCCTTTGCAAATCACCGAGCTGCGCAGCGCGTACCAGAGGCGCGACCGGAAGCTCCCCGTCCCTTTGTAGAAATATCGCGGATCCTGCTTCATCAGCGACGGCATGATCGCGCTTCCCAAGAACGTTCCGTCCACGACATCCGCATACGTCGCGCCGAACCGTTTTCCGTAGCCTTGCGCGCCCTGCCCGTATTCCTTGAATGAATTCGTCGCTTGCTCGCCGCCGGCAACGGCGGCGACCGCCAATATGGTGATGGGATCCGACGACGATTTCCAGGCAAGCCCGAACTTTTGCTTCCAGGTCAAAGGAACGGCATCCGGCTCGTAGCTGACGAAGAAATTGGGAACGACCCCCAGCACCCGCTGCTTTTCCTGCGCTTTCACCTGCTCCTGCGCCACCTCGGCGCGAGTGAGGACGACATGGATCTCCGTTTTCGCCGTCGCCAGCGCCAGAATTATCTTTGGCAGGATGAAGACTTGTTCGGCTTGCAGAGTTCCGGAAAGCGTTTGGTCGGCGAATCCCGGCGCCGTGATCTTCAGTTCGAAAGGGCCTGGAGCGATATTGACGAAAAAGAATTGCCCGCCCTCATCCGACACCTGTTGCTGGCCGGAAGTCTCGCTGCCTCGCGTGAGCGTGACCACGGCTCCCGAGACGAACGCTCCCGATTGATCGAGGATTGTTCCAGTGATGCTTCCGGACGCCTGCGTTTCGCTTTGCGGTTCTTCAGCGGGGGCGTTGTGCAAATTCGCGCCAGGCACAGACGTTTGCGCCACACTCACGGGCTGCCCTTGCGGGAGTTGGGCGGAGGCGGGTGCGCTGCCAAACAGCAGCGTAAAGGCAAGGCAGAAAACGAACCCAAAGGCCGCCACCGGCGTTGCGCCACTTTCTACCAACCTTCGTAGATCTCGTTTCCGTTTCCCCGTATAACCCTTCATTCCTTGACGACCCTTTCGCCGGTTTTTGAAACACCACATTGCTGCTGTGTCCACTGGGCTTTGGACATCCCCCTTAGCGATTTAGATGCGAATGGACTTTCGCTGGACGCTCTTAATTTTATCTATCGGTTGGATTACCGCGGAACACGCGGATCCCGGCCCTCGTTCCAAGAGCCGCTTTGTGCACCAGTCTATGCCGCTTGCCACATGAGGTATAATAGAAATTTTCAGATGTCCCCGGAAAGCGGACTGAGAGCCCCGATGCCGAACTTCAAGCTTTACAGCGACTATGAGCCCCGCGGCGACCAACCCCAGGCGATCGAGCAGCTCAATCGAGGCCTCGCGGACGGCGAACGGCATCAGGTTCTGCTCGGCGTAACTGGTTCCGGCAAGACCTTCACCGTCGCCAAGCTCATCGAGCAGCAGAACCGGCCCGCGCTGGTTCTGGCGCACAACAAGACTCTCGCCGCGCAGCTCTATCACGAATTTCGCGCATTCTTTCCGCAAAACGCCGTCGAGTATTTCGTCAGCTACTACGATTATTACCAGCCGGAAGCCTACGTTCCTTCGAGCGACACTTACATCGAGAAGGAAGCGACGATCAACGACGAGCTCGACAAGCTGCGCATGAGCGCCACCCGGTCGCTCTTTGAGCGCCGCGACGTCATCATCGTCGCCTCGGTCTCCTGCATTTACGGCCTCGGCTCTCCCGAAGCCTATTACGGCATGATGCTCATGCTCGAAAAGGGCCAGTCCATCGCGCGCGAATCCATACTCCGCAAGCTCGTCGAAATCCAGTACGAGCGCTCCGAGGATTTGCGCCGAGGCACATTCCGCGTTCGCGGCGACAAAATCGAAATCTACCCGCCCTACGACGATCTCGCCGTCCGCGTCGAGATGTGGGGCGACACGGTCGAGACGATCCGGAAAATTGATCTGCTGACCGGGGAAATCCGGGCGCGCGAAGGGGAAGTCACGCGCATGCCCATTTATCCCAAGACGCATTACGTGATGCCCGCCGAGCAGCGCGAGCGCGCCATTCAAAGCATTTACGAAGAACTCGACTGGTGGAAAGGCGAGCTGTCGAAACAGGGGAAGATCGTCGAGGGCCAGCGCATTGTCCAGCGCACTCTTTTCGACATCGAAATGATGCGCTCCATCGGCTATTGCCACGGCATCGAGAACTATTCGCGCCATCTTTCCGGCCGCCTTCCGGGCGAAGCGCCTCCGACTCTTCTCGATTATGTTCCGCAGGACTACCTGCTCTTCGTCGACGAGTCGCACCAGACAATCCCGCAGATCCGCGGGATGTATCACGGCGACCGGGCCCGCAAGGAAACTCTGGTGAAGTACGGCTTCCGCATGCCGTCGGCCCTCGACAATCGCCCGCTCACTTTCGAGGAATTCGAGCACCGCACCAATCAAGTCGTGTACGTTTCCGCCACGCCCGGCCCCTACGAACTCACCAAGACGGGCGGCGTCGTCATCGAACAAGTCATACGCCCTACAGGCCTCGTGGACCCCGAAGTCGAGGTGCGCCCGGTGAAAGGGCAAGTGGACGACTTGCTCGAGCAGATTCGTGTGCGCGCGGAGGCGAACCAGCGCGTCCTGGTGACTACTCTCACCAAGCGCATGGCCGAGGACCTGGCCGAATATTTCTCCGAAGTTGGCGTGCGCTGCCGGTATCTGCATTCGGAGGTCGAGACGCTCGACCGCATTCGCATTTTGCGCGATCTTCGCCGCGGCGAATTCGACGTCCTGATTGGCATCAATTTGCTGCGCGAAGGCCTCGATCTGCCCGAAGTTTCGCTTGTCGCGATTCTCGACGCCGACAAAGAGGGCTACCTCCGCAGCGCCACCTCGCTCATTCAAACGATCGGGCGCTGCGCCCGCCACGTGGACGCGCGCGCTATCCTGTACGCCGACACAATGACCGATTCCATGCGCCAGGCCATCGGCGAGACCAGCCGCCGCCGCGCCAAGCAGGAAGCGTATAACCGCGAGCACAACATCACGCCGTTCTCCATCGTCAAATCCACGGATATGTCCCTGGCAGCGATTGTCGAAGCCGATTATCTGACCGTCCCGGCCGATTCGCCGCTCCCCGGTGAGATTCACTCCGAGGAGGATCTCCGCCGCGCCGTGGCGCAAATGGAGGAGCAGATGCGCGAAGCCGCCCGAAAATTCGAATTCGAGCGGGCCGCCGCTCTCCGCGACAAGGTTCGCGCCCTCAAGCAGCGCGACCTCGGCGCCATTTTCGATTTTCCTCAGACCGATTCACCACCGGCCGCCGCTGCGGCTGTTGCCGCCCAGCCAACAGGCCCGCCGCCGAGCGAACATCCGCCGGCGCGGCCCAAGAAAACCGCATGATATCCCCCGGGCCCGGCCGAATTGCCTCTACGGACACGGCAGGACTTGCGGACGCCTCGCGAGATGCTTTTCGGCGGGCGAACGGGGCCTCAGCCACGTGTTAGCATGGTGTTTGCAAGCGGGCTTTGTCCCCGATCTTTGTTTTTTTGGACGCTCAGAGGAAATTTGACGAAATCACTCGAGATTTTTGATGGAGGAAGAAATTTCTTGCCGAAGACGCGTCGCATCGCAATCCAAAATATCGCTTTCGCGCTTTTCTCTCTCTTTTTCCTTCTTGTGTGTGCCCCTCGGCCCGCATTTTGCCAGCTCTCGATGAACGCCGCGCCCGCCGTTCCCAACAACGAATTCGGCGTCTGGGGCGGCTCCTCTTTCGGCAACCCCCACGTCATCGGCACGACCGGCGACCGCCGCCTCACCGACGTCGGCCTCCGCTACAGCCGCACATTGTGGGAGCCCGGGAACAACGTGTCCCTGCGCTACGCGCTCGATATCATTCCCGTCGAGATTCTCAACCAGCCCGCATACGTCGCTTGCGCCGGCGGCGGATTTTGCCAGAGTGGCCGGGAGACGGTCTATGGCGGCGGCGTGAATCCGCTTGGATTGAAGCTGAATTTCTTCCGCTCCAATCAGTGGCAGCCGTTCATCGCTTCGACGGCCGGCTTTGTCGCCTCGGTCGACCGCATCCCCGTGGACGTCCCCGGAGGCACTCTATTCAATTTCACTTTTGATTTTCAGGCGGGCATTCAGCGCTTCAACTCTTCGCGCACCCGCGCGTGGATGCTCGGCTACAAACTGCAGCACATCTCCAACGCCAATCGCGGCTTGCTGAATCCGGGTGTAGACGCCAACGTCGTCTTCATCGGGTACTCTTTCTTCCGCTAGTCGGGCGCATCGGGATTCCGGTGTTTCGCCAGATGCGAGCTTGGTCGCGCGGCGAATCGCGCGGATTCAGCGCGGCTTTTCTCGCCGATTGCCGGCACGACGCCTACACAACCCCGCGCTTCAAATCGTCCAGCGGATAAAACGTCCCGCGCCACCTGATTCCGCCTTGCCGCAGAGTCACCACTGTGGACCGCCCCAGCATCCACGAAAACAAAATCGCTCCCAATGGATGCGTAAGAGCGTAGACCGGCGAAACTCCAAACTCGATCGCCACCCCGGCCTGCAAGCCGATTCCCAGCGTCATGGAAAGCTCCGCGAATCCGCGCGCCCAGCCATGGACAAACGCCACCGCCGCCCACGGAACTACGCACATCAGCAAGAGTCCGCCAATGTGAAAAATCGTCCGGCCCAAGCTGTACCCCGACGCCGCGAAGAAATTCTTCTCCGTTCCTCGCACCATGTTGCGGATTCCCGCGTGCCAGTGGACGCTGACGGCATTGCCCGCGCGCGCCACGCCCGAGCGGAATCCCGCCTCTTTCACCAATTTCCCCAGTTTCACGTCGTCAATCACTTCCATGGCCAGCCGCCGGTGCGTCCCGCTCGCCTCATACGCCGCGCGGCGAATCAGTTGGAATGCGCCCACGCCCACATAAACGGACGAATTCGGTTTGCTGGCGTTCCACGGCCGCAGCCCCACCAGAAAGCTGAGCCCGAAAAAAGTCATTCCTATTTTTTCGCCCAGGGTGAACATTTTGGGCCGTCCGAGCAGCGGCATGTGATCCCAGCCTTCTCGTTCCGCCAGCGCAATCGCGCGCCGCAGCAGGTCAGGCTCGAAATGCACGTCCGCGTCGGTAAACACCAGCCACTCGCCGCTCGAATGCTCGTACGCCTGTTCAAGCGCGTGCGGCTTCCCGAGCCATCCCGGAGGCAGTTCGTCCACGCGCACTCTTTTCAGCCGTGGATCGCGGGTCGCGGCCCGGGCGAGAATCTCCTCGGTGGCGTCTTCCGACCGGTCGTCCACTGCGACCACCTCGAGCCGCGAGTAGTCGAGCGCCAGCATGGTCTCAAGCGCATCCGGCAATTTCTCCGCTTCGTCGCGAGCCGCGAAGAGCACCGAGACGCTGGGGCATCTGTCGTCCGGCAGCGGCGGGACGTCGAAAATCGAAGGGATAGTCGCGACGCCGCGGGCAATTTGAAACACTCCGCCGGCCCAGCAAATCGCAATTGCCGCGAGCAGTAGCGTCAACGCCGTGTGCACGTTCGCGGTCCTCCCAAAAAACCTGCGTTTCTCATGCTATCACGCGGATGATTTCGTCCCCTTCCGGGTTCCCGGTGCGTGCCCATCCGCGACCCGCTTTGCCGCTCTTTCGCAACCCTCTCCCATTCTCGCGCCAAATGCGGGATAATTCTTGTTTGCACTATGGACGCCGCTCCGGCTCTTGCGTCTCTCCGTGCAAGGAAAGGCTCCTGTGAGCAATCGTCACAATCATCTCCATGTCCCGGTCGAGCACACCACGCTTTCAAACGGTTTGCGCGTCGTGGCCTCTCCCGAACGTTCGGCTCCTGTCGTCACCGTCGGCGTCTATTACCAGATCGGCTTTCGCCTCGAACCCCGCGGCCGCAGCGGCTTTGCCCACCTCTTCGAGCACATGATGTTTCAGGGTTCGGAAAACGCCGGAAAAATGGAGCACATTCGCCTCATTAACTCCTCCGGCGGCCTGCTCAACGGCACCACGAATTTCGATCTTACGAATTATTTCGAAGCCGTGCCCTCCAACGCTCTCGAACGCGTCCTGTGGCTCGAGGCCGACCGTATGCGCGCTCTCAAGGTGGACGACGAAAATCTTCGCAATCAGCGCGACGTGGTAAAGGAAGAAGTCCGCGTCAACGTCCTCAACAAGCCCTACGGCGGTTTTCCCTGGCTCGATTTGCCGCCCGTCGCCTTCCGCAATTGGCCCAACGCTCACAATTTCTACGGCGATTTCGCCGATCTCGACGCCGCCACGCTCGAAGACGTCCGCTCTTTCTTCCGCACCTACTATTCGCCGAACAACGCCGTCCTCCTGATTCTCGGCGATTTCGAGACTCCCGCCGCTTTCGATCTCGCTCGCCGCTATTTTGACGACATTCCCGCCGGGCCGCTTCCGCCCCGCGCCGATGTTTCCGAGCCTCCTCAAACCGAAGAACGCCGCGGCGTCATCGACGAAAAATTCGGCACGCTCCCCGCAATCGCCATCGGCTATCAGGCGCCCGTCCGCAACACTCCCGATTGGTACGCCGCCACCATGCTCGACCGCATCCTTCATGGCGGCCGCGCCGGACGCATCTACCGCCGCCTGGTTCAGGAACGCCAGATCGCCGTTGACGCCGACGGCGGCATCAATCTCAACGGCGGCGACGCCTTCGATTACAACGGCCCCAGCCAGATCGTTACGCGCCTCTTCTACACGCCCGAATACACCTCCGACGCGGCAATCGCGGCCTACGACGAAATCATCGCCGAAATCCAAGAGAAGGGCACCACCCCGGAAGAGCTCGAGCCCGTAAAAGTCAAATTTCGCTCCGATTTCTATTCGAGTCTCGAAGCCGGGATGGGCTCTTACATGCCGCGCTTCGGCCTGATGCATTATCTCGCTTGCTTCACTCTCTTCGACGGCGACCCCAATCGAATCAATTCGGTCCTCGACGGATTTCTCGACGTCACTCCCGAACAGGTTCAGGCTGCCGCGAGAAAAATTCTCGTTCCCGCCAATCGCGCCATTCTCATCCGGCGTCCCGTCGGCCAGCCGGCGGGGAAGGAGATCGTGCAATGAGCACCACCGCCGCCAACGCGCGCATCACGGCTCCGCCGGCGCTCGGTCCCGAACGCCCGGTTTCCTGGCCGCACCGCACCGTCGTCACGCTCGCCAACGGCCTGCAAGTCGTTCTCGCCGAATCGCGCACCTTCCCGAAAATCAACGCCGAGCTTTTCTTCCGCAGCGGCAATGCCTCCGTCGCGCTTCGCTCTCCCGGCCTTGCCGACCTCACCGCCACGGTGGTTCGCAACGGGACCGCCACTCGCTCCAGCCGCCGCATTGACGAAGATCTCCGCCGCATGGGCGCCGACCTCGGTTCGAGCGCCGGCGCCGATTCTTGCGCGATCTCCATCACCGGTTTGTCGGAATTTTCCTCCGGGCTGCTCGAACTCGTCGCCGATCTCGCTCGCAACGCCTCCTTCCCGGACGAAGACCTCGAGCGCGAACGCCGCCGCAAAATCGAATCCCTGCGCGTCGAGCGCACCAATCCTTCCTTCCTCGCTTCCGAGCGGTTCCGCCGCGTCCTTTTCGGGCAGCATCCCTACGCCATCGCCGCGCCCACGGAAGAAGACGTTGCCGGTTACCGTCGCGAGAATCTCGAGGAGTTCTATCGCCATCACTACTCCCCGTCGAACGCCCTTCTCGTCGTCGTCGGCGATTTTTCCTCGCCGGAAATCCTCGGCCAGATCGAAAAAATCTTCGGCGATTGGCAGCCGCACCCTCTTCATCTGCCCGTCTATCCCGCGCCGCCGCGCGCTTCGGGCCGCGGCGTTCATCTGGTCCATCTTCCCGGAACCGTTCAAACGCAAATCATCGCCGGAAACATGGCCATCACTCGCCAGAATCCCGACTGGCACCGCCTCGCTCTCGCCAATTCGATTTACGGCGGCGCGTTTCATTCGCGCCTGGTAATTAATATCCGCGAACAGAAGGGCTACACGTACAGCCCGCGCAGCGCCGTTACCTCCCTCCGCCAGCACGGATTTTTCTCCGTCAGCGCCGCCGTCCGCAATGACGTCGTCGCCGCCTCTCTCACCGAAATTTTCTATGAAATGGACCGCATGCGCTCGCTCGCTGTCCCCACCGAGGAGCTCGATAGCGCCCGCAACTATATGAGCGGCGTGTTTTCGCTCGGCGTCGCCACTCACGACGGGCTTCTCGGACAAATCTCCGCCGTCTATCTCGATCGTTTGGCCGAGGATTACCTCGAGACGTTCCGCGAAAAAATTCGCGCCCTCACTTCCGGTGACGTTCTTGCCGCCGCCCGCCGCTACCTCGATTCCGCCAATTCGCAAATCATCGTCGTCGGCGACCGCGATCAAATCGCCGAGCAGGCCGCGCTCTTCGGACCGCTCGAAACCTACGATGCCCACGGACGCAAAATCTGAAAGCGTCCTCCACGCCAAAATGAAGCGGCTCGCCGCCCTCGCTGCGTTCCTCGCCCTGTTTCTTCCCCGCGCACCTGCGGCTCAGAAATCTCCTCCCGCGAAGCCCCTCGACCTCAATTCCGCCACGGCCGCCCAGCTGCAGCAGGTTCCCGGCATCGGCCCATCCACGGCTCGCGCCATCGTGCAAATGCGCCGGAGCGCTGGCGCGTTCCACCGACTGGAAGACCTCCTCGCGATTCACGGCATCACGAAGCGCCGCCTCGAAAAGATGCGTCCCTACCTCCGCGTTTCCGCTCCTCCTCCTGCGCCTTCGCGCGCGCCGTAGCTCGGCCGGGCCCCAGCCGCCATCGCTCCCCGGCTATTTCGCGCCGGGCATTTGACTCGGCTCGCGCCCCAGCCGCCCCGTGCAGCATTGGCCATCAGGGATTGGACTGGTCCCAAAGCGGCAAACTCCAGGTGCTAGCATGGATTGTCTCGAAAATCTTGGGTGTCTCCTCTAAGGGGGCTATAAGTCAATGGGGTCCTTTTTTCTGGGGCTTTTGCTGCTGTGCGCCAGCACGCTGATGTATGAAGTCATTCTGACGCGCCTCCTCAGCGTCGTATCCTGGTATTACCTCGCCTTCGTCTCCGTCTCGATGGCCATGTTTGGAATGACGGCGGGTGCGCTGTTCGTTCAGCTCCGCCCCGCTCTCTTCAAAGATGAGTTGATCCCCCGCCGGACTTACCAGGCCACGCTGGCCGCGGCGATTTCCATGCCGCTGGTCCTGCTCAATATGCTGGCCATTCCGCTCGACCTCTCCCATTCCTTGCAGACGATTTACAGCTTTCTCCTTTTTTCCACCGTGATTGCCGTTCCGTTTTTCTTTTCCGGAGTCGCTGTTTGCATCTCGCTCACCCGGGCTCCTTTCCCGATGGGCAAGATCTATTTCACGGACCTGGCCGGAGCCGCTCTCGGATGCCTCGCCGCGGTGGGCCTTCTCTGGATCATTGACGCGCCGAGCGCGATGTTCGTGATTTCCGCGCTCCTCTTCCTCAGCGCCGCGGCCTACGCCAACTATGCGAAAGAAACGCAGCATCGCAAGAAATTGCTCTACTCGGCCTTCGCCATGGTCTGCATCGCTACGCTCAACACTTCCACGCTCTACGGCATTCAGCCCATTTGGGCCAAGGGACAGATCGACCGCCGCGCGCATATCCTGATGGAAGTTTGGAATCCCGTTTCCAAAGTGCGCGTTTACAAGCCTGAATTTGGCCCTCCGCTGATGTGGGGACCCAGCCCGCGAATGCCCGGATTCGACGCATGGTCCATCGTTCTCGATATCGACAACGACGCGGCCACGCCCATCACCCTGTTCAAGGGCGACCTGACGCCCTTCAAGTTTCTCCGCTACGACGTGACTTCGCTCGGCGCGGAAATGCGTCCCGGCGGGTCCGCGGCCATTATCGGCGTCGGCGGCGGCCGCGACGCCATGAATGCCGCCGTCAACGGCTTTCACCCGATCGTCGGCATCGAGGTCAACAGCACGATCGTGAATCTGACCTCCGATCGCCTGGTGAATTTTTCCGGCTTCGACAAGATTCCCGGCTTCGAATTGCATCACGACGAAGGCCGCAGCTATCTGACGCGCACCAGCGAACATTTCGACCTGATCCAGGCCTCCCTGGTGGACACTTGGGCCGCCACTTCCGCCGGCGCGATGACGCTGAGCGAAAACGCTCTCTACACCGTGGATGGCTGGCGCGTTTTCTACGATCATCTGAAGCCCGGTGGCATCATCACCTTCAGCCGCTGGTTTTCCGCCGAGAGGGCCAACGAAACGTACCGGCTCTACTCCGTCGCCTGGGCTACTCTCCTCTCCGAAGGCGTCGCCGACCCCTCGAGCCATCTGGCCCTGATCTCATCGGGCAGCGTTGCCACTTTGCTTGCCAGTAATCAGCCGTTCACCCCCACCGACGTCTCGAAATTGAAAACCATCTGCACCGAGATGGATTTCACCCCCATCGTCATCCCGGGAGAAAAAATCGACATTCCCCAGCTCCGCATGATCTCTTCCACGCACACCCTGAAAGAAATGGCCGAGCTGCGCAACCTAAGCGATCTCGACTATTCGCCGACTTTCGATTCCTCCCCGTATTTCTTCAATGCCGTCCACCTCCGCAAACTTCCCTATTTCCTCGCCACCGGCAACCAGGACTCGAATCTCCGCGCGATTCTCTTTCTTCTGGTCTTCATGCTCGCGGCCGTCGTCCTAGTCATTTCGACCATCGTTGTTCCCGCATGGTTTTTGGCAAAGCGCCAGGCGGGCGCCCGCCGCGCCCCTCCCGGCGGCATCGTCTATTTCATCGCCATCGGCCTGGGCTTCATCTTCGTTGAGATTTCCATGATGCAGCAGCTCTCCATCTTTCTGGGCCAGCCCATTTACTCCATGGTTGTGGTTCTCGGCGGGCTGATTCTGGCCGCCGGCTTCGGCAGTCTGGTTTCCGACAAATGGCCTGTGCGCTCCGCCTGGCAGAGCCGCGTCCCCGCCATCGCCGTTTCACTCCTGGTGGTTCTCTACTACCTCGCCGTCCTTCCCGTGATCCACGCGTTCATCGCCGGGCTGCTCTGGCAGCGCATTCTGGTTTCCCTGGCACTGGTGTTTTCCTGCGGATTTTTGCAGGGGTTCTGCTTTCCGGTGGGGATGCGCTGGATGGCGTCTCTATCGCAGGAACGCAACTTGCCCTGGATGTGGGCTTTGAACGGTGCGGCCGGTTCGCTCGCCAGCTTCGTCGCCATCATCATTTCGATGGACACCAGCATTGGAACCTGCGTTTTGACCGGAGCGGCCTGCTATCTCCTCGCCGGCCTGCTTGTCCCCGTGAAAGCTCCGGCGGATTCGCCCCTGCCCGAGCTTGCCACCGAAATTCCCGAACCCGCGTTTGCCGGCCAAGGCAGCGGCCACGATATCGGCTAAAAGCTCCGCAACGTACCCGTGCATCCTGCATGCGGCGCTTTGGGGGATTCCCGGACCAATCCTCGCGATACGCCTCTCTTGTCTCGGCGCCTCGATCATCGCGGACATTCGACTCCGCACCGGCAATTTCCCGAACCTCGGCTGCGCGAAATTGCTATATTCGAAGCCGCCGCCGCGCTGTTTCGCAGTGCCTCGGCGCACGCAATCTTTCCGTTCTTTGATTATGGGGGCCCATCCATGAAAACCGCGGTGCCGGTGCTTGCTCTTCTTTTTTTCGTGTCTTTTTCCGCTTCGGCGCAGCAGCCGAAATCCCTGTTTTACATGACGCGCGACCCCAACTCCGTCCGTTCCTTCCTGGCTCACGCCGACAAAATCGATACCCTCGTTCCCGCCTGGTACATCGTCGACTCCACTGGCCTTGTTTCCGGCGGACCCAATCCTCTGGTCATGGATACCGCGCGGCAGGAACATGTCCCCGTGATGCCCATCGTTGCCGACCAGGGTTTCGTCCAGGACGAATTTCACAAGCTCCTCGCCAATCCAGCGGCCTATCGCCAGATGTTTCAGGAGCTCGTTCGCGCCTGCAAGGACAACGGCTATATCGGCTTTCAGTTCGATTTTGAAAACGTGAATTGGACCGACCGCGACGCACTCTCCGCGATGGTCGCCGAAGCCGCTTCCGTCTTCCACGCCCAGGGCCTCAAACTCACCATCGCGACGGTCCCCAACGCTCCTGGCGCCGCCGGAGAGACCGGCTTTTCCGCCTGGATTTACGAAAATTGGCGCGGCGCTTACGACCTCGCGGCGCTTGCGAAGTCCGTGGACCTCATTTGCCTGATGACCTACGACGAGCACACTCGCTGGACCCCGCCCGGCCCCGTCGCCGGCTGGTCCTGGACGGTCAGCAATCTTGACTACGCTCTCAAATTTGTCCCTCGCGAAAAGCTTTCCCTCGGCATTCCGCTTTACGGTTATCACTGGTTCCCGGGCACTCCCGTCATGCCCGGCGAAAAACCGAACCCCTCCGCCGAATATATTTCGACGGAGGACGCGCTCGATCTCGCCCGCGCCTATGGCGGCAAGGTCGAATGGGATCCCGTGGACCGCACGCCTTGGCTTTATTTTTACCGGGCTGACGAGCGCGAATGGATTTTCTATACCGATGCTCACGCCTTTCAGGAGCGCTACGCCCTCGCCAAAGACCGCGGCCTCGAAGGATTCTGCTCCTGGGTCCTCGGCACTGAAGACCCCGCCATCTGGGACCAGCTCCCGTCGCACCACTAGTTCGATTCGTATGGGGGCACCGCCTGCCTCTCATGCCCCTCGCCACTCCGGCGGCGATCTTCGAGCCGGCCTGCCGCGCGCAGTGACGCGCAAGATTTCGGTTACGCTCTGGCTCGATGATTTCCTGGCTCATTCTTGGGTCCTTGCATTCCTGCTTCATTTTTGCAAAAGTCCACAACCGTTCTGATTTGACCCCAATGTTAAAATGGGTATTAGAACGATGTGCCGACATGACGAAAACGCCGAACTCCCCGATCAACAGACGCCCTAGCCATACACTTCTTTGCCGTCGCTCGCCGTCGGTCGCTCCCCAATCGCTCTTGACTATTCCGCCCTTGCGGCCCTCCAACCTTCGGCCTCTAACGTCGAACTTCCAAAATCTAATCGCTACACACCCGGAGATAGAAATCCTCGTAACTCCTAGAAAACAAATAGTCGAGGTCCTTTCTAATCGCAACACTTTGGCAGCTCCCCCTGGAGGAACTCCTTGAAGAATTTTCTTCGAATTGCCGTCGTCGTATTGGCTTTCGTGGCCTCGTGCCTTCCCGGCGCCTCTCGTTTGCGCGCCTCATCCGCCGCTGAGATATCCGTCGCCACTCCGCCCCTCCCCGCTTTTCCCGGGGCTTCCGGATATCACCTGTTGCGAAAATATTCGCTTCCCGGAGACGGAGGCTGGGACTACCTCGCCTTCGATCCTTCCACGCGAAGGCTTTTCATCTCCCATTCAACGAAAGTGCTGGTGGTGAACGTGGACACCGGAAAGCTTGTCGGAGAAATTGACAACACTCCCGGCGTGCACGGTATCGCCCTCGCCTCCGACCTGAATCGCGGTTTCACGTCCAATGGCGCCGCGGGCACGATCACGATTTTCGATTTGAGCACCCTTCAGGAGCTCGGCACGGTCAAAGCCGGATTGAATCCCGACGCCATCCTTTACGACGGCGGCACGAAGCGCGTGTTTGCCATGAACGGCAGGTCGCATAGCGCCACAGTGCTTGATGCCACGAGCGGCAAAGTCATCGCGACGATCCCACTTCCCGGGCGGCCTGAATTCGCGGTGGCGGACCATGCCGGGCACGTCTTCGTCAACCTCGAGGACAAGAACGAGCAAGCGGAAATTGATTCGCAAGGACTGGTCTTGATTTCCCACTGGTCCATCGCGCCGTGCGAATCTCCCACCGGGCTGGCCATGGACATCGGGCATCGGCGTCTCTTCGCCGGGTGCCGCAACGTCATGCTGGCCGTCGTCAACGCCGATACGCATGCCGTGATATCCACGCAGGCGATTGGAGGGGGAGTGGATGCTGTCCGCTTCGATCCGGCGACGGGCTATGTTTTCTCCTCCAACGGCCACGACGGCAGCCTCACGGTCATCAAGGAGGAATCGCCGGACAATTACACGGTTGTTGAAAATGTTCCCACGCAGGTGAATGCCCGGACCATGGCCCTCGATCCGCGCACCCACGAAATTTTTCTCGTGACCGCCGCTTTCACGCCGCCTGCGCCTGCGACTCAACAGGACCCTCATCCGGCGCGGGAAATCGTTCCGGACTCGTTTGTGCTCTTGGTTTTTGGGAGATAGCGGCGGGCGAGGAACAGACTAAAGCAATTGATGCGTGGTGCGCGCCGGATGAATCGCCAAAGGAATTTGATCGGCGATTTCGAGGCCGTATCCTTCGAGCGCCGCGATCCGCCGAGGGTGATTCGTCAGCAGTCGGATGCGCCGCAATTCGAGATCGATCAGGATCTGAACGCCGATTCCGCTCTCGCGCTGCACGATCGGATGGCCCGCTTCGGGCTGCGACTCTCCCCGCTGGTGAAACAGGATGTGCGGCAGCGGTTCGCCCGCCTCGGTGCGCGAATCGATCTGAAAGCCGCGTCCGGTCTGATGCAGGTAGATGAACACGCCGCGTCCGGCCGCCGCGATGGCTTCGAGCGAGCGGTCGATCGTCTCCCGGCAATCGCACGCCGAGGATTGCAGGACGTCGCCGGTCAGGCAGTGTGAATGCACGCGCACCAGCGGCGGTTCACCGCCCGCCACGTCGCCGCGCACCAGCGCCACGTGCACTTCCTGGTCCACATCGCTCGAGTAGGCGATCATGCGGAACGGCCCAAAGCGCGTGGGCAGGATGGATTCCGCGATGCGCTTCACGTAGCGTTCGTGCCGCATCCGGTAACGGATCAGGTCCGCCACTGTCAGCAACTTCAACCCGTGCTCTCCGCAAAATTCCTTCAGCTCCGGCATCCGCGCCATCGTCCCGTCGTCGTTCATGATTTCGCAAATCACCGCGGAAGGATCGAGCCCGGCAATTCGCGCCAAATCCACGGAAGCTTCCGTCTGTCCCGCGCGGACCAGCACGCCGGCGTTCCGCGCCCGGAGCGTATAGACGTGTCCCGGCCGGGCCAGGTCCTCTGGACGCGTCTCGGGATTGGTGGCCGCGAGAATCGTGTTGGCGCGATCGGCGGCGCTGGTGCCCGTGGTAGTGCCTCGCCGCGCGTCGATCGGTTCGCAGAACGGCGTGCCGAACATCGAAGTGTTGCGCGGGGAAATTGCGTGCAGATCCAGAACGTCGCAGCGCTGTTCCGTCAGAGCCAGGCAAATCAGGCCGCGCCCGAATTTCGCCATGAAGTTGATGGATTCGGGAGTGACCTTCGACGCCGCCATCGCCAAATCGCCTTCGTTTTCGCGGTTTTCGTCATCCACCAGGACGATCATGCGCCCGTTGCGGAATTCTTCGGCGGCTTCCTCGACGGTCGCGTATGGCGGCCTGTTGTCTGTCATGGCTTTCGCCCCTGCTCGAAAAGATGCCGACCGGGTCAAATGATTCGCGCGTTGCCCGGCCCTTCAACCATCATATCGCACTCCGGCGCTCGCCGCAGGCCAGGCGGAAAATTGCTCGTTCGGGCGGCCGAATCGAGCCCTCCTCCCGGGAGCTTTTCCTCGCTTCGGTTCGCTTGACTCTGCTGAGGCCTGATGGCAACATCTCGCCCACGCTTTTAGGCCCGCATCATTAACTCTCACTTATAAGCCATCCAGTCGGCGGTTTGCCGCCGCTCGATGGAGTGTGAAGGCTATTGTCCTCGAGGTGAGGCGTGCGGAACTTCCTCGTCGGGGCTTCTCCAGTCGTTGCGTCCACCCGGCTGTGCACCACTCGAGCATTCAGTGGGAGTACCGGCCTGACTGGGCGGCCGGGAGGCGGGTCGTTTTGGCCGGACAGATGCAGTCCCATTCGCAGGGTAATACGTCTCGAAGAGAACCTTCCAAGGCCGATAACAGGTAAGTGCCATCGGGATAGAGTTTTGCACCGATGAAGAGCGCGAGGGAGTGCGGCGCGTTGCTGAAAGCTGCAAGAAAGACGCAACCTTTTTCACATTTTCGGGAGTGCTTGTCCCGTCGGGGGATGGGGTGTTCCCGTGCCATCGGCCCATGGATACGGTGCCAGGGCGGTGACGCATGTCCACAAAAACCGGCGAGCCCTAGAGGTATCAAAATGCGACGAATTCTAACGGTTGGGATTTTCATGCTGGCAAGCGCCGTTGGCGCGGCTGGGCAAGTGAATACGATCAACACAGTGATGGGAGGCGGGCCGGAAGCCGCGACGGCGGCGAGCGCGTATTTGCCGGAGCCATTCGCGGCAGTGCGCGACGCCAATGGAAACACGTACATTTCCGTGCCCACATTGAACGAAGTTTTTAAGGTGGACACATCGGGAAACCTGACGATTTACGCGGGAACGGGAATCGAGGGATTTTCAGGCGACGGCGGAGCGGCGACGCAAGCGCAACTGGCGTTCCCGGAAGGGCTGGCGATCGACAAGAACGGAAATTTGTTTATCGCGGACATGTACAACGAGCGCATCCGGCGCGTGGACGCGACGACGCATGTCATTACGACGGTTGCGGGGAGCGAGGACCCTTATTTCGGGAGTTATGCGGGCGACGGAGGGGCGGCGACTGATGCGCGGCTGAACGGGCCGGAAGCTGTGGCAGTGGATGCGAACGGCAACCTCTTCATCGCAGACACAAATAACGGTGTGGTACGCCGTGTAGACGCCACGACGGGAAACATCAGCACCTACGCGGGAAACATTTCTGCAACTGCTGCCGGCTGCCCAAGCGGATCCGCCACAGCCACAAGCGTTGGCTTCGGCTACGCGACCGGCGTGGCCGTGGATGCAAGCGGCAACGTCTTCGTGTCCGACGAGGTCGGCGAAACCGTTTGCAAAGTGACAACCAGCCAGACGATTTCCGTTTACGCCGGAACGCTGTTCAGCGCAGGAACTCCCGGGCAATCGAACGGCGACGGAGGGCCGGCAGCTTCGGCGCTGTTGCTGGCGCCGCGGGGTCTGACGACGGACCCGACGGGCAATCTATACATCGTGGATGCGGGAGAACCAAAAATTCGCAAGGTGGATACAACCACCAATCACATTATTACGACCGTAGCCGGCATCGGGCTGATCTGCGGAACCGGGGGGATCACACCGGCAGAGCCAGGCTGTGGGGACGGAGGGGCGGCGACGAGCGCCGCATTCGATTTTCCGGAAAGCGTGTTTTACGACTCGCTGGGCAATTTGGTTGTGACCGACACATACGACATGCGCGTGCGCGTGGTCAGCAGCGGGACGAATCCGACGATTGCGGGGCTGGCGGGCGGGGGAACGGGCGGCGATGGAGGCGGAGGCACGAGCGGGATTATGGGCCTGCCGCAGACTGTGGGCGTGGACGCGAGCGAAAATGTTTACGCGCTGGAAACAAACGGCGAAAGGCTGCGCGAGCTGAACGCTTCCACGGGAAATCTGAGCACGGTCGCGGGGGACGGCTACGGCGGCGCGACTGTCACGTGCAACGGAAGTTCGTGCAGCTCCGGGTCTTCGAATGGGGATGGCGGGACGGCAACGCAGGCGCGATTCGTTTATCCCAACGGTGTGGCAATCGACGGCAGCGGGAACTATTACATTCTGGACGGGACCACAGCGGTGGTACGGATCGTCAACAAGCAAACGAGTGCAATCACCGTGGCCGGCGTGACGATTCAGCCGGGAAATATCGCGACGATTGCAGGGAACGGAGCTTCGTGCGGGTCTTCGGGAAATCCGAATGCCAAGCCAAGCTGCGGCGACGGGGGCGCAGCGACGAGCGCGAGCCTGTATCAGCCGAACGGCATCGCCGTGGATGCCAGCGGAATCGTCTACATTGCGGATTCGGGCCTCAATACAGTTCGCGCAGTGAACACGGGGACGAGCGCGGCGCTGATCGCAGGGGTTCAAATTGCGGCGGGCGATATCGCGACGATCGCGGGGATTTCCGGGAGTTCGTGCGGAACTTATTTGAACGGGGGATGCGGAAATTACGGGATGGCGACGTCGGCGACGCTGAATTCTCCGCTTGGCCTGGTCGCCAGCGGCACGGATTTGTATATCGCGGATGCCGGCGACAACGTCGTCCGGGACTTGGCCCTGGAAACCGGAACGATATCGCCCTACGCGTTCAATGGGCTGCCCACGTTCGGCGGAGACGACGGGAACATGTTTTCCTCGAGCATGGAAGGCCCTTCGCAACTGGCATTGGACAATCGTGGCAACCTGTACATCGGAGGCGGGTATGACAATGTGGTGCAGCGAGTTGACGCGAGCGACGGAACGGTCGTCACAGTGGCGGGCGATGTAAATAACTTAGTCGGGGGGTCCTCCGGCGACGGCGGACCATCCACATCTGCATTGATCGGCAATTATGGACTGGCGATTTTCAACGCGACTTTCACGAATGGCACATCGGGCACCCAAGAGCCCACCGACGACCTGTTCATATCCGACGGGGATGGCAACCGCATCCGCCGCGTGAATCTGGCTCCGGTGACGATCGAAGACGGAAGTTTTTCGGCTTTCGGGCCGTCTTTGGCGGGAAGCCTGACCAATCTTCCCCAATTCGTAGATTTTGCGAACGACGGGTTGGACGATCTGATTCTGACGGCGAAGGTGACGGGCGCGAACGCTTCGGCGTTTACTCTGCCGGCGGCAAACGGACCGAATGGAGCATACGTTTTCCAGGTGTCCCCCGGAAATGCAGGCGAAATCAGCGTAAGCTTCAATCCGCCCGTGGGCGTCTCGGGAACATTGACGGCGACGCTGACGATCACGACGAACGACAAAGCGAACCCGAGTTTCACCTTCTCGCTTACGGGGACGGTCAGCGGCGCCGAAACTCTGAGTGTGAACGTCACGCCGGCACCGGGAAGCGGAGCGGGCGGTAGCGTCACCAGTTCTCCATCGGGCTCACCACAAGGCATTTTCTGCAGTTCCGACTACCCGGCCGGCCCGCCCTACAACTATTGTTCGGCGAGTTTTGCGGCTGGGACGTCCGTGACTCTCTTCGCTTCGCCCGACACCGGGTACGCGTTTTCCGCTTGGAATACGGCCAACGCTCCTGATGCCTCGAGTTGCAATGGAAGCGCTTCGCCCAGTTGCACATTCACGATTACAGGGCCCGACACGGTCAACGCGAGCTTCACGACGTCTTCGACTCTGAACAGCTACACAATCACCGTCGTGGGGTATGGGAATGGGAGCGGGACGGTGACGGGCGGAGTGGTGGGCGGACCGCAGATCAACTGCACGATCACCAACGGCGTGGCGGGAAGCACGGGATGCACGCAGACGTTCTCGAGCACGACCAATCCGAGCGGTGTCACGCTGACTTCAACGGCCTCGACGGGGGGATCTGTTTTTGCCGGTTACCTCGGAACGTGCACAGCGTCCGCGACGAGTGCGTCTCAATGCACGACTCTTCCCATCACTTCATCCGTTGCGGCTGTGTTTAGCGGGCCGCCGGTAGCATTTTCAAGCGGACAAGTGTTTCTGGACTTTGGACCGATGGTGTTCGTTTTGAATCCTTCGACGGGCGGCGTCGTGCAGGTGTTGAACAACTCGCAAAACGGCTATGGCGAGGGGATGACGTTCGATTCCGTCGGAAACCTGTACATTGCGAACGACCAGGGATTCCTCTCGGTCTTCAGCAATAAAGCCGCAGGGCCGACGCAATTCGGAAATTATGGCGGGGATAATGCGGCGACTTCGGTGGTTTTCGATCCATCCGGAGACGCACTCCTCGCCGAGAATTACATCACCGGGGACGATCAAGCGACGCTGCTGGAATATGCGCCGGGGACGGGAGCGAACGGCGCTCCGAGCAATACTTTCTATCCCGCGTTTATCAACGATAGTCCGGCGGCTTACTGGATTGAACTGCTGGACAGCAACGACACGATCGCCTACACGCTGGGCAGCAACACGGCAAAGGTGTATGACCTCGGCGAATCGGTGCAACATCCGGACATCATTCCCAATCCCGCTTTGACGGCGGGGGAATCGCTCTACGCTTTGCGCGAACTCCCCGATGGTTCTCTGCTTGTTGCCGCGGCAGACCGGATCATCCGAATGAATCAGGACGGGACCGTATTGCAGAGCTACCAGCAGAATACGAGCGGAATCTATCAAAATCTGAACCTGGATCCGGATGGCGTCAGCTTCTGGACGAACGATGAACTGACGGGAAAGGTTTATCGCATCAACATTTCGAGCGGCGCGGTGATGAACGGGAGCGGCTTCACGACGAATCTGGGATTCGAATCCGGGATCGTGTTCCAAGGGATCAGCGGAGTCGCGATTTACGGACAGCCGCAATCGGGCGGAGCGGACGTGTCGGTGACGATGACCGCGACGCCGAGTTCAGTCACAACCGGCAACGGTGTGAACTACGCCATCACAGTCACGAACAACGGGCCGCTTGGCGCGACGGGCGTTTCGATGACCGATGCGATTCCGACGACGGCAACGCTTTCAAGCCTATCGGGCACGGGCTGCGAAACGCAGATCAACATCGGGTCCGGGCAAACGACCGTGTTCTGCAACATTGGGGCGCTGCAGAACGGGCAAAAGTCGCAGATTACGTTTACGCTGACGCCCACGCTGACCGGAACGCTGACGAACACCGCGACGGTGGCGGCCGCATCGCCAGCCGATCCGGACCAGACCAACAATACGGCGACGACGAATACGACGGTTACATCGGGAACGCTGGAATCGTTGAACATCGTCATGGCCGGAACAGCCGAGGGAACCGTCACGGACAACCTCGGACAGATCAACTGCCAGGAAACGAACTCGGGCGCCGAGTCCGGAAATTGCACGACGAGCTATCCGTCGGGGACGCAAGTAACGCTGACCGCGACGGCGCTAGGAGCGTTTGGGGGCTTCGGCGGGTCACCCACGGCTTGCACCGGATCAGGGACCACATGCCAGGTGACGGTGACGGCCAACGAGACCGTCACAGCGACATTCAACCCCGGAACATCGACCTTCCCCCTGACGGTGCAGGCTGGATCAACGCATACGGGAGGCGGGACGGTTACGAGTTCGCCCGCAGGAATCAATTGCACGGTGACGGGAACGGCGACGAGCGGGACTTGCTCGGCGAATTTCCCGGTCGGCGAATTCGTGACGATTAGCGCGGCGGCGGCGAGCGGGTCGACATTCTTCGGCTGGACGGGAACTACGCCGACGTGCATCACGAGCAGCAGCGTAAGCTGCCTGGTGGCGATGACCGGGGCAGAAACGGTGGACGCCGGGTTCACGTCGGGAGGCGCAACGGTGTCGGTGACCGTGAACGGCGCCGGAAACGTGGAAGACAAGACGAATCCGACGTCAATCAATTGCACGAATACGGCGGCGGGTCCGCAATCCGGGGCGTGTTCGGCGGGATATTCACTCAGCACCGCCGTGACGCTGACGGAGACTCCGGCGAGCGGAGCGACGTTCGTCTCGTGGGGCGGGGGAGTGTGCGCGAATCCGACTTCAACGACGTGCACGTTCACGGCAAGCACGGCGACGACGTATGCCATAACGGCGACATTCCAGAGCGCCAGCGGGGGCGGGGTGACGTTCACTTCCACGACGCTACCGAGCGGAGCAGTGTCTGTGCCATACGGCGCAGACATTCAGGCGCTGGTGAACGGGGGAACGGGGCCCTACACGATTTCGTTGCAGAGCGGGAGCAGTTTGCCGGCCGGATTCACGTTCGAGACGCCGAGCGCGAGCGGCAACGTCGCCCAAGGCCACATCTATAACGACAGCCCGGCGACGGCGGGAACGTTTACGTTTGGGGTTACGGTGACGGATTCGTCGTCTCCGGCGCAAGTCGCGAACGCGACGCTTTCGGTGACGATCGGGACCTTGCCGAACACGCAGGCCGGATTGCTGACGGGGCAGTATGCAGTGGAGATCGTGGCGTACCCCGATTGCGGGTTCAGCGGCAACAATTGCCCCACAGGAACCAGCTCGACCGAGAGCCTATTCGTGGGCGGCTTGACGTTTGACGGCAAGGGCGGCGTCACGGGAGTGATGGACGCGAGCACGCCCGCTCTCGGAATACAACAAGACGTCGCGGTGACCGGCACGTACACGGTGGGACCGGATAATCGCGGGTATTTGGTGATTCCGCCCGGGGTGGGCAACACGGGGATACATTCGACGTTTTCCGTTGGAACCGTGTATCGCGGATTGGCATACAGCGCCAGGTTTACGGGATTCCGCGACGACGATGGCAACCACGAGATGGGTTCGGGATTCCTGCTGAAGCAGGACCCGACGGCGTTCAGCCAGTCATCGTTCGCAGGAACGTACGTTTACGGAGTAAGCGGGCAGAGTGCGGCAGGGCTGAGAACGGGGTTAGCGGGGCTGATTACGTTTGACAACGCGCTGCACGTGGTTTCCGGTGCCGAGGATGTGAACGAAGGCGGCAGTCTCGGCAGCTACACGAGCATCACGGGCAGCTACACAGCGCCGGATACGAATGGAAGGACGCAGCTGAGCCTGACACTTTCAAACAGCAACAAGTCGTCGAACTCGACGGTCGCCGTGTATATCGTGTCGGCGAACGAAGTGATCCCGATGAATTTGGATCCGCGAGCGAACAACGAGGTCACCACCGGGACTGCGATGCGGCAGGCGAATCCGGGAAGCTTTACGGCGAGTTCTTTGGCCGGGCCGGACGTGGCGAGCTTGGCGGGGGTTTCGAACGGCGGCACCTTTGCAGGTGTGGGCGTCTTCTCGGTTTCGGGAGGCACGCTGACAGTCACGCTGGACCACAACGATGGCGGGACGTTGAGTTTGGGGGATGTGGCCACAGGAACCGCGACGGTGGCGGCGAACGGACGCGTGCCGTTTTCGGTGACCGACAAGACGACGGGAGCTCCCGGGGCGGGTGTTATTTATCTTGCGGGACCGGACAGCGGATACGTGCTGATCGCCGATAGTTCGGTGGCGCTGGGGCCGCTGGCGCTGCAAGTGGGAGGGCCGTTTGCGGGCACGTCGTTTACAGGAAACCTGTACTTTGGGCAGCAGGAGTCCGTGTCGGGAGTAGGGTCTGATTTTTCAGGGGTGAGCACGTCGGTGGCTACCGGGACGTTTAATGCGACGGACGATGAAAGCCACCACGGGGGCGATTTGCTCTACGACGAAAACCTTGGAGCAATCACTTACTCGGTGGATGCGACAGGCCACGTGACGGGGCAAGTATCGGACGGCAGCGGCATCACCGGGTATTTGGTTTCACCTTATGAGCTTGCGATTTTTGACACGACGGGTCCGGCGTCGGATCCAGCACCGTCGTCGCATCCGAACCTCGTATTGTTCCAGACCATCGCCGCGCCGAAGGGGACGCCTTCACCGGCGAGCACAAGCGTGAACTTCTCGACGCCGGTGACAGCGGGAAGCAGCGCGCAGTCCAGCCCGATCACAATCACGAACACGGGACTCGGGCCGCTTGGCATAACGGGCGTGGACGTGGCGAATTCGCCGGACTTCAGCGCATCGGGGGGATGCGTTCCGGCGGGGACCGGAGCCGTGGTTGTGCTCCAGCCGTCAGGGTCCTGCACGTTCACGGTGACGTTCGCGCCGCCCACGACGGCGGCGAGCGGCGCGGTTTCGCAGACGCTGGTCTTGACCACGGACGGCACTTCGAATGTAACGGTTGCAGCGACGGGGACGGTTGGGTCGGGCACAACGTACACGCTTACGGTGACTGATGCCGGAGCCGGCAAGGGAACGGTGACGAGCCAGTCGGGGCTGAGTCCGGCGATTAACTGCACGACGGGGTCGACGACAGGCTGCACGGCGAATTACGCTCCCGCGACGGCGGTGACGCTCACCGCGACGCCGGCGAGCGGCTCGGCCTTTGCGGGGTGGAGCGGAGCGTGCACGAACACCACAGGCACCTGCGCCGTGACCGTGAATGCGGCGGAAAGCGTGACGGCGACGTTCAACCTGGTCCCAGCGCTTTCGATTACAAAGACGCACACTGGAAATTTCATCGTGAGCACGCAGGGAACATACACGGTGACGGTGTCGAACGGAGCGAACGCGGCCCCGACGACGAGTGCAGTGACCGTCACGGAGAATCTGCCGGCCGCATTGGGGCAGGTGGCGAGCATGACGGGCACGGGATGGACTTGCACGACGACGACATGCACGCGCAGCGATGCGCTGGCGGCGGGGGCGAGCTATCCGGCGATTACGGTGACGATCAACGTGGCCGCGACGGCGCCCGGGTCGCAGCAAGCCAACTCGGTGACCGTTTCGGGCGGAGGATCGGCGAGCGCGACCGCGATGGATCCGACAACCGTTCAGACGGCCCCTGCCTTGGCGATCACGAAGACCCATACAGGAAGCTTCGTGCAGGGTTTGACGGGAACGTACACCGTGACGGTGTCGAATGGCGCGGGTTCAGGGCCGACGATCGGCACGGTGACCGTGGCGGAAAACCCACCCTCCGGACTGACGATTGCCACGATGGCAGGGACGGGATGGACGTGCAGCGCGTCGAGCTGCACGCGAAGCGATGCATTGGCCGGCGGAGCGGCCTACCCGGCAATTGCGGTGACGGTGAATGTGGCGACGAGTGCGACGTCACCCCAGGTGAACTCGGTGACCGTGTCGGGAGGAGGGTCTGCGAACGCAACGGCGACGGATTCGACGGCCATCGTGCCTCCCGCGCCGGTGGCGACGTTGAATCCACCGGGCGGAAGCACACTGGCGTTCGGAGGCGAGGGAATTGGCTCGTCAAGCGCGGCGCAGACGGTGACGATCACGAACACCGGAAACGCGAATCTGACGGTTTCGGCGATCGGCATCTCGGAGGACAGCGAGCAAGCGGACTTCACGCAGACGAACAACTGCACGGCGGCGCTCACACCTTCGCCGGGCAGCGGGTCCAGCTGCACGATCAACGTTGTGTTTACACCCACGACCATCGGGCCACTGACAGCAACGCTGAACATTTCCAGCAACGACCCCAACAATCCGAGGGAGTCGCTTACGCTGACGGGGACGGGTTCCACGCTGTCCCTATCCGTCGGGCCGGGCGGCAGCACAACCGTGACGGTGAATCCGGGCGGGACGGCGGTTTACGGCCTGCTATTGAACGCGCCGCCGGGAACCACAGGCACGGCGACGCTCACCTGCTCGAGTCCGGATTCCTCGATCACGTGCCAAGTGGTGCCGACGAACGTCGTGCTGACGGGGAAGCCGGTTCAGACCGCGATTGTCGTGGATACGTATTGCCAGGGGGCTGTGCCGGTGAACACGCCGGCGAACCGGCTGCCGATGGCTCCGATTGGGGCGCTGACGCTGCTTGCGGCGCTCGGCATGGCAGCGGCGCCGAAGGCCCAGCGGCGGAGACTCCGTCTGGCGCTCGCGCCGGCAATCCTGGCGGCGGTCTTGATTGCCAACGCCGCGTGCGGGAACCTGCCCAAGAGCCCAACGGGAGCGGCGACGCCTCCGGGCACTTACACGCTCAACATCACGGCAACGCTGAACAATTCGAGCTTTACGCTGCCGGTAACGTTGATCGTGAAGTAGAGCGCGGGTTCGCGGAAAAAGCTTACCGAATGCGAGGCGGAGGGTCGGGGAGATTCCTCCGTTCTCTGCCGCTGCCTCATCGTGGTCGGTTCTGGAGACACGAGCTAACCTGCTGCGGCAGAAGCGGCCAAGGGTGGATGGTCGGGGGAAAGAAAAAGGGCGCCGCGGTGAATAAGCCGCAGCGCCCTTGCCATGCTGACCGTGATGCGCGGGCGAAAGACGCCGCGCAGCGCGGAGGAGCGGTTTAGTACATTCCGCCCATGCCGCCGGCGCCCGGAGCGCCCGTCGCAGCCTTCTTTTCCTCTTCCTTGATGTCGGCCACCAGCGCTTCGGTGGTGAGCATCAGTCCGGCGATGGAAGCGGCGTTCTGAAGAGCGAGTCGAGTGACCTTGGCGGGATCGATGACGCCCGCCTTGACCAGGTCGATGAACTCTTCGGTATCCGCGTTGAAGCCGAAGTTGTCGTCCTTGGATTCGCGAATGCGGCCGACGATGACAGCGCCTTCCTGACCGGCGTTGAGGGCGATCTGCCGCATGGGTTCCTCGAGGGCGCGCTTCACGATGTTGACGCCGATGGCTTCGTCATCCTGAAGCTTGAGCTTTTCGAGAGCCGCGATGCAGCGAACCAGAGCCACGCCGCCGCCGGGAACGATTCCTTCCTCGACAGCCGCGCGAGTGGCGTGCATGGCGTCCTCGACGCGAGCCTTCTTTTCCTTCAGCTCGGTTTCGGTAGCCGCGCCGACTTTAATGACGGCGACACCGCCGACGAGCTTCGCCAGCCGCTCCTGCAGCTTCTCGCGGTCGTAGTCGGAGGTGGTTTCCTCGACCTGAGCGCGAATCTGCTTGACGCGGCCTTCGATCTCGCTGGGTTTGCCGGCACCTTCGACGATGGTGGTGTTGTCCTTGTCGATGGTGATTTTCTTGGCGCGCCCGAGATCCTCAACCTTCACATTCTCGAGCTTGATGCCGAGGTCCTCGGTGATGGCCTTGCCGCCGGTGAGGGTGGCAATGTCTTCGAGCATGGCCTTGCGGCGATCGCCGAACCCGGGAGCCTTGACGGCGGCGCACTGCAGGGTGCCGCGGAGCTTATTCACGACGAGGGTGGCGAGAGCTTCGCCCTCGACGTCCTCGGCGATGATCAGCAGGGGCTTGCCCATCTTGGCGATCTGCTCGAGAAGGGGAAGCAGGTCCTTCATGGAGCTGATCTTCTTCTCGTGGATGAGAATGCGAACGTCCTCGAGGGCGCACTCCATGCGCTCGGGGTCGGTGACGAAGTAGGGGGAAAGGTAGCCGCGGTCGAACTGCATGCCTTCGACCACTTCGAGGGTCGTCTCCATCGTCTTGGATTCCTCGACGGTGATGACGCCGTCCTTGCCCACCTTCTTCATGGCCTCGGCAATGATGGAGCCGATTTGCTTGTCATTGTTGGCGGAGATGGTGCCGACCTGGGCGATCATGTCGCCCTTGACGTCCTTGTGGAGCTTCTTGACTTCCTCGACGGCCACTTCGACGGCTCTCTCGATGCCGCGCTTGAGGGCCGTGGGGCTGGCGCCGGCGGCGACCGTCTTCACGCCTTCGCGGAAGATGGCCTGAGCCAGAACCGTGGCGGTGGTGGTGCCGTCACCGGCCACGTCGGAAGTCTTGGAAGCGACTTCGCGGACCATCTGGGCGCCCATGTTTTCGAGCGAATCGGGCAGCTCGATTTCCTTGGCCACGGTCACGCCGTCCTTGGTGATGATCGGCGCGCCGAACTTCTTTTCGATTACGGCGTTGCGCCCCTTGGGGCCCAACGTGATCTTCACGGCGTCGGCAAGAGCATTGACGCCGCGGAGAATCGCCTGGCGCGAATTCTCACCAGTCACGATTTGCTTTGGCATATCTCTTTCTCCTCTTCGGATTCTTTGAATTGGTTATCCGGGACGGCCGGCCCTATCGAGAAAGGGCGATGGCCGCGTCCGGGAGTTACTTTTTGCCGCCGGCCGCCTTGGCCGCGCCGCCGATTTTCGCGAGGATCTCGTCTTCCTTGAGAATCAGATATTCCTCATCGTCAATCTTGATGTCGTTGCCGCTGTACTTGCCGAAGAGGATGCGATCTCCGGGCTTCACATCCAGGGGAATCAACTCCCCTTTTTCCCGGCGTCCATTACCGACGGCGATCACTTCACCCTCTTGAGGCTTTTCCTTAGCCGTGTCCGGGATGATAATCCCTCCCTTCACGACTTCCTTCTCTTCCAGCCGCCGGACCAGGACGCGGTCGTGCAGCGGAGTGATATTCAAAGCCATATTTGCAATCCTCCGATGGAATACGGTCGTCTTTGAGGTGAGGAGCCTGTGGTTTAGCACTCCTCAGCTGCGAGTGCTAATATAGCAGAGGCGGCCTTACAGTCAAGTAAAAATCTGACAAAATAACGCTCAATTATTGACCGGACAGAATAATGTAAATAATTTTATTTCTGTACTTTACGAGAATGTAAGGTTTTTCCTGCACTTGGACGTTGAGTTGCAAGTTGCCTCGTCCTAGAATCCCTGGCAGAAAACGAAGAAATGGCAACCATCGTCTACACAAGGCTGGTGGCGCTGACGGCGGGCACTCTGGTGTATCTCTTCCTGCTGGCACTCATCCTCGGCCATCGCCGGCCGCGTCGATTGGAAAGGGTTCTGTTTTTCTTGAGCCTGGCTCTGTTTCTGTTCTACGGCGGAGAGCTTTTGGAAGCGAATACTCAGATTCAGCAAGGAGTGGGTCCGCAGGCGACCGTGACGTTTGCCCAACTCCTGACCGCCTTGGGCCTGCTGTTCCTCCCTCCGCTCATTTGGCACTTCAATTATGAGTACAGGAAAGAATTCCCCTTTAGGGAGACCGGGCGCGCGGCGGCCAAGTTCTGCGCCATTCTGCTCTATTTCGTCGCCGGCGGAGCGTTGGCCTGGGTCGTCTACGCGGTTGCGAGGGGTACGGAATTCAGTGGAGTGTTAAGCCGGCTTTTATCGCGAGAGTTCGCCGTGAGCCTGCTGGTCGCCTCGGGATCCACGGCTTTCCTGGCAATGGATACGCTCAAAAAGGCGGGCAGCGAAACCGAGCGATGGATGGCCAAGTGGATCGGGATTGCCGCGGGGATGACTTTCGTGGTGTCCCTTTTGTCGCTGGCGCGTTTGCCAGGCACGAACGAATTTGGCGGAGCAGCTACGGCAACCGTGATCCTGCTGGGAGTGGTGCCCGGGTCGGTCTTCATCGACGCCGCGTTGCGGCGCAACTTCCTCGAATACGGCGCGCAGAGAAATCTGGTCTACGGGCTTTCGGTGACGTTTCTGGCGCTGCTCTACCTCGCGCTAGTCCGGCGAGTGAGCGGGTGGCTCGAGCCGTATTTTCCTCGCGAGGCAACAGCGGGGTTTCTTTTGTTCATCCTCATTTTTTTGTTTGAGCCGCTGGAACGCTTGATTGGGCCGGCGCTGCACCGGCGCATCCAATCGGGCATGGAGGGGCTGCAGCGGTTGACGGCCGAATTGCAGGAACAGGCGCGGCAGGGAAGCCTGACGAAGTTGCGCGAATTCGCGGAGCGGCGGGTGCGTGAAGAGTTCGGGCTCGCAGCGGTGCGCATCTCGATTCCCGCCGATCCGAACGCGGAGCCGCTCAAATCGCCGGGAGGTCTGGGGCACGTGGCGCGAATCGCCGTGGTGAAGGAGGGAAAACAAATCGGGCTGCTCGAGGCGGCGACGACAGGCGCCTATTTGACGGGCGAAACCAGCGCGGCCTTGGAGTTTCTGGCCGAGCAGTTGCCGGGGCTGGCTGATCTCGCAAAAGCGATCGAGGCGAAGATCGAACTGGAACGGGAACTCGCGGAGAGGGAGCGGCTGGCGCTGCTGGGACAAATGGCGGCGAGCGTGTCGCATAATTTGCGGAATCCGCTCAGCTCGATGAAGACGATCCTGCAAGTCCAGCTCGAGAATCCCGGCCTGCCGTTTGACGCGCGCCACGATTGCGCGCTGGTGGTGGCGGAGATCGACCGGATGAGCGCGAAGCTGACGCAGTTGCTGAAATACTCGAAGCCTTCGGTGAATGGGCGGCGCGTGGGGATTGTGGCGGTGGCGCGGCAAACGGCGGCGCTTCTTGGCCGGGACGCGGAAAAGCGAAATGTCAGGATGGTGTTCGACCAGCCGGCGGGAGAGATCGAGGCAATCGCATCGGAAGAGGCAGTCGGCGAGATTCTGTCGAATCTGCTGGTCAACGCCATCGAAGCGCAGCCGAAGGGTGGAAGCGTGTTGCTCAGGATTTCTCGCCGGGGAGAAAGCGCCGCGATCGAAATCGAGGATGAAGGGCCGGGAATCCCAGCGGAACTCCGTTCCAAAATGTTCCGGCCGTTTTTTACGACGAAGGCCACGGGAACGGGACTGGGGCTCTCGATTGTGGCGCGGCGGGCGGAGGATTTGGGCGGAACGGTGGAATGCGAAAGCCCGGTGCGGGACGGGCGCGGAGCAAAATTTCGAGTGACGTTGCCGGTGGCCGCGGGAGAAGGAAGGATGAGCGATGCAGAAAATCCTGATCGTGGATGACGAAGCTTCGGCGCGGTATGGATTGCGGCGGGCGCTCGAGGGAATCGCGGAGGTCGCCGAAGCCGAATCGGCGAGGGAAGTCCGCGAGATGGCGGCCAAGGGGGAGGTGGACCTCGTGCTGCTTGATATCGTGATGCCCGAGGAGGACGGATTGTCGGTGTTACGGTGGCTGCGGGAGAACGGCCACGATACGCCCGTGCTGATCGTTTCGGCGCTGGACACGGCGCAATCGGCGATCGAGGCATTGCAGTCGGGAGCGGCGGATTACATCACGAAGGGATTCGACATCGAAGAGCTGCGGAGGCGAGTGGCGAACCTTCTGAAAATCTCGGAGCTGGATCGCGAAAACAGGAGATTGCGCAAGGAGTTGGTGGCCGAAGGACAATTCGGGCGAATGATCGGAAAATCAGCGGCGATGCGGCGCGTATTCGAAATGGCGGAGCGGGTGGCGCCATCGGACGCAACCGTGCTGATTTTGGGCGAGAGCGGAACGGGAAAGGATCTCCTGGCGCAAGAAATCCACGCGCGCTCACCGCGGGCGGCGAGGGCGTTTGTGGCCGTCAACTGCGCGGCGCTACCGGAGAATCTAATCGAATCGGAATTGTTCGGCCACGAACGCGGAGCGTTTACGGGGGCGATGCAGCAGCGGAAGGGAAAATTTGAACTGGCGCACGGCGGGACGATCTTTCTGGACGAGATTGGCGACATGAATCCGGTGACGCAGGCGAAAGTGCTGCGCGCAATCGAGAACCGGACGATCGAGAGACTGGGGGGATCCCACCCGATTGAAGTGGACGTGCGGATTATCAGCGCGACGCACCGGGACTTGCGGGAGGAGATCGAAGCGGGGCGTTTTCGCGAGGACCTGTTTTACCGTTTGCGCGTGGTGAGCTTGGATATTCCGGCGTTGCGGGCGCGAAAGGACGATCTGCCGCTTCTGGTGGCGGCGTTTGTGGAACAGCTGGGCGCGCGGCATGGGAGGAAAGTGCGCGTTTCGCCGGAGGCCGTCGAGCAGCTCTTGAGATACGATTGGCCGGGAAACGTGCGGGAACTGCGGAACGTGCTGGAACGCGCCGTGGTGATGAGCGGGAGCGAAGTGTTGTCGCCGCGCGAACTGCCGGAAGAACTCCTGGCGGGGCAAGGGCCAAAGACAGCGGCGGGCAATTCCGGAGCGCCGGAGTTTTTGGACGAGCCCGATTTCCGCGAGGCGAAACGCAAATTTGAAATCGAATTTTTCAGGCGGAAGCTCGAACAGCACCGCTGGAATGTGTCGAAAACCGCGGCGGAGGCCGGACTTCACCGTCAGAGCCTGCAAGACAAGCTGCGCGAGCTGGGCATCCAAAGGCCGGGGAAATAGGCGAAACGACGGCATGACATGGCGGGGTTCCCGGCGGGGCCGCGGAGGAAGGATTGCGACAAACCAAACAGCGGCGGGTGAACGCAATCGACAGAATGTTCGAGGTCACGGCGCGAAAGCGCGTGCCCTTCGAATTTGTGTTGGACGCGCTGGCGCCGGTGTCGCCATGGACTCGGCCCATGTTTGGGTGTCTTGCGGTGTATGTCGAGGAAAGGATCGTATTGATACTCCGCGACAAGCCCCACAAACCCGCGGACAACGGCGTGTGGCTGGCCACTCGGCGGGAACATCATGAAAGCTTGCGGCGAGAGTTTCCATTCATGAGGTCCATCCGGTTGCTGGGAAAGAAGGTGACCGGCTGGCAGGCTCTCCCCGCTACGGCGCCGGATTTCGAGGAAGCGGCATTGCGGGCGTGCGAACTCATCATCAGCGGGGATCCGCGAATTGGAAAAGTGCCAGCGTCACGCCAGAGTCCGCAAAAGAGGACCGGGAAGTGAGCGAGATCGAGACATTCATATTGGCGGGCGGCAAGAGTTCGCGGATGGGGCGGAACAAAGCGCTGCTGGAGCTGGGCGGTGAGCCGCTGATTTTGAGAATGGCGCGGCTGGTGGAGGAAGCAACAGGGAAGCCAACGGTGATCGGGCCGAGCGCCATGTTCCAAGGCTTCGGGCTGAATTCCGTCGAGGATGATTGGCCCGGCGCCGGGCCGCTGGGAGGAATCGCGACGGCGCTGCGAGTATCAAAGGCCGGCTGGAATTTGATTGTGGCCTGCGATCTGCCGCACTTGACGAGGGAATGGCTCCGCTACCTGACGCAGCGGGCGGAAAATTCGCGGGCGGACGCCGTGATCCCGGAAAATGATCTTGGGGCCGAACCTCTGTGCGCATGCTACAGAAAGCGGAACGAAGCCGCGATTCGCGAAGCGCTCGAGCGCGGCGTGAGGAAAGTGACAGAAGGATTGGGAACATTGAACGTTGAGAAAATCGCACTCGGGGAATGGAAACCCTTTGATTCCGACGGCCTCCTGTTCAAGAATATGAATATTCCGGCGGATTACGTGGAAGCCAAAGCGCGCCTGAACGGGCGAACCAATCCATGAGCGAGCATTATTTCGAATTTAAAGGGGTTTCCAAGTCGTTCGACGAAAATGCCGTGTTGAAGAACGTGAGCTTCTTCGTCGAGCGGGGCGAGACGGCCGTGCTGATGGGCAAGAGCGGCGTGGGGAAATCGGTGTCGCTGAAACTCCTGCTCGGCTTTTTAAAGCCGGACGAAGGGCGGATATTGGTGTCGGGAAATGACGTGACCGACTGGAACGAGATCCAATTTTCAGCGGTCCGCAGACGCGCGACAATGGTGTTTCAATCCGGGGCGCTATTCGATTCGCTTACGGTAGCTGAAAACGTCGCCTTTCCGCTTGAGGGCCGCGAGGAGTCCGGAAGCCGGGAGCAAATCGACAGGCGCGTCATGGAGCTGCTGGAGATGCTCGAGGTGGGCGAAGTCGCGGACCGCTTGCCGGCGGATTTGAGCACGGGGACGAAAAGAGCGGTGGCGATCGCGCGGGCCCTGGCCGAGGATCCGGAAGCGATATTGTACGACGAACCAACGACGATGGTGGATCCGTTGATGGCCGCGCACGTGAGCGACCTGATTGTGAAGCTGAAGGAAAAATTCCACAAAACGTCGATTGTGGTGACGCACGACACGCATTTGGCCAGGAAGCTGGCGGACCGCGTCATTTTTCTGCAGGAAGGATCGGTTTCGTTCTTCGGGAAGTGGAGCGATTTCGAGAAATCGTCCGATCCATTCCTTCATAATTTTCTGGCAGAGGACGCCCTGATACCCGCACTGGACGCCACCGCGTGAGCGAAGCGCAACCGAGCGATCCCAAGAAACAACTGCGTCGCGTGATGGGATTCTGGGACGTGATGTTGTTCAACATCGCGACGGTGCTGGGCCCCCGATGGATAGCCGCCGCGGCGCACAACGGTTCTTCTTCCATCAGCCTGTGGGTGCTGGCCGCGCTGTTTTTCTTTCTTCCTTCCTCCTTCGTCATTGTGGAGCTATCGACGCGTTTCCCGAACGAGGGCGGGCTGTATGTGTGGACCAAGGAGGCCTTCGGCGATTTTCACGGCTTCGTGGCCGGATGGACATACTGGGTCTACACCTTTTTTTATTTCCCCGGGCTGCTGATGGCCAGCGCCGCGATGGCCTCGTACATCGGCGGAAACAATACGGCGTATCTGGCCGAGAACCGGACGTTTTTGATGATCGGTTCATTCGGAATTCTAATCATCGCGGTGGTCCTGAACATCATCGGGCTGAACATCGGAAAATGGCTGCAGAATGCGGGAGGAGTTTCGACGTATATCCCGCTGCTGATGCTGGTCGCTCTCGGTTGGTTTATGTGGCATGCACATGGATTTGTGACTCACTTCAGCCTCGGCAGCATGCGCCCGAAATGGGATTTTGCGACGGTGAATTTTTGGCCGCAGATTGCCTTTGCCTTCACCGGCCTGGAACTGTGCTCGGCGATGAGCGAGGAGGTGCGCAATCCTCAAAAAACTTTCCCGCGCGCAATTTTTGCCTCGGGAGCCTTGATCGCCCTGATCTACATCGCGGGGACGTTTGCGGTGCTGGGAATTTTGCCGGCTCAGACGGTGGACCCGAAAAGCGGAGTGTTTCAGGCGCTGTCTTACGGCTCGACGGCGCTCGGGATCGGATTATTTGGGGTGATCGCGGCGCTGCTTGTGACCGTTGGAAATTCGGGCGGAGTGGGCTCGACGGTTGCGGGGGTGGCGCGCGTCCCGTTTGTCGTGGGGATCGATCATTATCTTCCCGCGGCTTTCGGGAAGATCCATCCGAAATGGAAGACGCCGTGGGTTTCCATCCTCGTGCAAGCGGGTATTTCAGGATCTATTTTGCTGCTGGTGCAACTGAATGAGACCGTGAACAGCGCGTATCAGATCGTTGTGGATGCCACGGTGATTTTGTATTTCATTCCGTTTCTGTATATGTACGCGGCGGTAATCAAGCTGTCGAGCCGGAAAGACCGGCGCGCCGATCCCAACTTCGCGCTGATCCCCGGAGGAAAAATCGGAGTGTGGGTGGCGGGCTCGCTGGGATTTCTGGTGGTGCTTGGCGGGATCGCGCTCTCGATGATTCCCCCCGCGGAGGCGACGAACAAGTGGCTGTTTGAAATCAAGCTGCTTGGGTCAACTCTCCTCTCGGTATTATTCGGCCTTGGCTTGTACCTGCGAGGCGCCCGCGAAAAAGCGCGAGAAGGGGCGCAACAGGCCGCTTAGTGAATCGCGCGGCGCTGAACTTCGCCTTTGGATGCCAGCCCGAAGCGCTTCTCGGGCTCGACGCCTTGCGTAACCAGTCGAGCGACGTATTCTCCCAGCGCAGGCCCGTGCTTGAATCCGTGACCTGAGCCGCCTCCGACCAGCCAGACATTTTCGTGCGAGGGATGGCGGTCAATCAGGAAATCGCCGCTCGAAGTGTTCTCGTACTGGCAGACTCGCGATTCGACGAGCGGGGCGTCGCGAAGAGCAGGGAAGCGGCGGGAGAGAAATTCACGAGCGCGGGCGAGCGATTCGGGCGAAGCGGCCCGGGATTGAGAGTCGGGATCGGCGGATGGGCCGTGGCGATCGTCCGCGAGCTTGAAGCCGCGGCCTTCGATGTCCGGCATTCCATAGAACTCGTCTTTCAAGTAAAGCCACGTCGGCGTGGCGGGAGATTGAAAGACGGAATTTCCAGGCGGCGGGCCAAAGAAAAAGACTTCCTGGCGCGAAGGGAAAATGCGGTCGCCGAGAAGTTCTGGAAAAAGCTTTCCGAGCCAGGCGCCGCACGCAAATATGTATGTTCCCGCGGAAATCCGCCGGCCGCTAGCCGTAGCGAATTGCGCAGGGAGGCTTCCGGGCGGAAGCGGAATCACCGCTTCGGGAAGACACTCGACGCCCGCGTATTGGCAGCGTTCGACGAGCGCCTGGACGGCCCGGCGAGCCATCAAGACGCCGCTCCGCGGCTCGAGAATCCCCCAGGCATCATCGTCAAAGGAGAAGTGGGGAAAACGCCGGCGGAGTTCGCCGCCATCCAGCTTTTCGGATTCGACACCGAATTTTGCGAGGGCGCGCGCGGTGGCAAGCGCGTAAGCGTCATTTTCGGGGGCGATCCAAAGGACGCCGGTTTCGCGGAACAGCTCTGGCCGGGCCAACTGGGCGAACAGCTCTTTCCAGAGCGGCAGCGCTCGAATGGCCCACTCCGTGTAAATTTCGTCGGGTCCGTAGCCCTTGCGAATGATGCGCGATTCGCCGCCCGAGCTGGCGCGGCTGTTGGCGGGGCCGTAGGCGTCGAGAAGGGCGACGCGAGCGCCGGCGGCGCGCAGGAAATGCGCGGTCCACGCGCCAAAGACGCCGGCGCCGACGACGGCAAAATCAAACTTCGAGGATGTTTCCGCCGCCACCGGACCTCGCGCCTTTCAGGACTTTAAGTTGCGTCACTTTCAAAACCCTTCCTGCGCGAGCCGCTCGATTGTCAGGGGAGAAGAGCCCGCGGCGGATCTTTTTTCGAGAAGGCTTTCGACGTACTTGGCCAGAATGTCGACTTCGACGTTCACCGCATCATTGGGAACCATGGAGTGAACATTGGTGTGCGAGTAAGTGAAGGGAATGACGGCGATGCCGGCGATGCCATCCTGCCAACGGGCGACTGTGAGGCTGACGCCATCGATAGCGATCGAGCCTTTCTCGACGACGTAGCGGCGAAGGACTTCCGGGATCTGGATCGAGAGCCACCAATTCTCGCCTTCGGGTTTCAGCCGCGTCACGCGTCCAACGGCGTCCACATGCCCCTGCACGAAATGCCCGCCCAGGCGAGCGCCGGCCGCGAGAGGACGCTCGAGATTGACGACATCGCCCGCTTTTTTTTCGCCGAAGGACGTTCTTTGCAGAGTTTCGCCCGAAAGATCCGCGGAGAATCCAAGGTTGGAGAACTCCACGACAGTGAGGCAGCAACCGTTGACCATGATGCTGTCGCCCAGCTTCAGATCCGAGGCGATGCCGGCCGCTTCGTCGAAGGCTACGCGAAGGCGCCCGCCTTCGGAGCCGTGTTCCAGTGAAGCGATTCGTCCAGTGGTTTCAGTGATTCCCGTAAACATCGTGGAAATATCCTTCCATCGAAAAATCGGGGCCGTGCCGGCGAAGCTCCGAGATTTTAAGACTGGGTGATTTCGGGAACCAACGGCAGGGAATCTCGGCCATCGGAATGCCGCCCGTGCCCATAATTTGCGGGGCGTAGAACAGAACCATTTTGTCAACGATGCGCGATTCCAGCGCCGCGCCGTTGAGGCGGGATCCAGCTTCGATCAGCACGCTGAGAATCTGGCGGCCTCCCAGATCCCGAAGAATCTCGCGAAGGTCGAGTCTCCGGCGGCGCGGGGCCACCCGCACGACCTCAGCGCCCGCGCGGACGAGCTCGCGCGCTTTCGACGAGGAGGGGGATTCGAGAGTATAGACGAGCAAGTCGTTCTCGGCGGATTTGACGAGCTTCGATTTCAATGAAAGACGCAGGTGAGTGTCCACGACGACGCGAAGGAGCTTGCGACGCCGGGGAAGGCCGGTGCGATCCGTGAGCCGCGGATTATCAATTAAAACGGTGCCGATACCGGTCATAACCGCGTCGGACGCGTGGCGGAGCGTTTGGACTTCCTTGCGCGAGGCGTCGCTCGTGATCCACGTGGCGCGTTTCACGGGCATGGCAATTTTGCCGTCGAGAGTTAGCGCGGTCTTCAACGTGACGAGCGGCCTGCCGGTGCGGATCCAGCGGGCAAACGCTTCGTTCAGGCGCTGCGCTTCCGCCTCGCGCGCGCCGAGATCGACGCTCACCCCTCCTCTTCGCAACCGTTCAAATCCTCGCCCGGCGACCGTGGGATTTGGGTCGGTCATCGCGGCCACAACGCGGGAAACGCCCGAGGCGAGAATCGCCTCGGTGCAGGGGCCCGTGCGCCCCGTGTGGCAGCAGGGCTCGAGAGAAACGTAAAGAGTGGAGCCGCGAGCGTTCGATCCGGCCGCCGCAAGAGCGCGAATTTCCGCGTGGTCCAATTTTTCGTATTCATGGAAGGCTTCGCCGACGATGCGGCCGTCTTTCACCAGCACCGCGCCCACGACGGGATTCGGGTGAGCCAGGCCGACGCTTTGACGGGCGAGCTCGAGAGCGCGCGCGAGGAACGCGTCGTCTTCAGCGCTAATCGAAGAGCGAATTGACATAAGTTTGCGCGTCAAAAGGCACAAGGTCGTCGATTTTTTCGCCTGTGCCGACAAAGCGGATGGGCAGGTTGAGCTCGCGCGCGATGGCTACGACAATCCCGCCCTTGGCGGTGCCATCGAGCTTGGTCAATACGATTCCCGTCACACCGGCATGGCTCCAGAATTCGCGCGCCTGGTTGAGACCGTTCTGGCCCGTGGTGGCGTCGAGGACGAGCAGCATGTCGTGCGGCGCGCCGGGTACGACTTTGGCGGCCGTGCGCTTCATTTTTTCGAGCTCGGTCATCAAGTTTGCCTTGGTGTGCAGGCGGCCGGCCGTGTCCACGATCACGACGTCCACCTGGCGCGATTTCGCGGCCGAAAGCGCGTCGAAAATCACGGCCGAAGGATCGGCGCCGGATTTTTGCTTGATCACTTCGATGCCGGACCGTCGTCCCCAGACTTCGAGTTGCTCGATGGCCGCGGCGCGGAAAGTGTCCGCCGCGCAAAGGAGGACGCTCGCACCCTCTTGCTTGAGGCGGTTGGAGAGCTTGCCGATCGTGGTCGTCTTGCCCGTCCCGTTCACGCCGACGAGAAAAATCACACGGGGAGAGGCAATCCCGTTGGCGCCGGGGCCGGCGGGAGGCGCGTCCAAAATTTTGCGCACTTGATTTTTCAGCTCTTGGCGGAGTGCCGCGGAGCCTTCGAGCTTATGTTGGTTCACCTGCTCGCGAAGCGCGGCGAGGATTTCCCTGGTCGTCCGGACGCCGATGTCGGCGGAAAGCAAAGCGGATTCGAGCTGGCGAAGGAGTTCCGGGTCAACGGGGCGGTCGCCGGTGAGAATCTGCTCGACGCGCGCGGCAAGTTCCGTCCGCGTTTTGCTGACGGATTCCTTCAGGCGTTCGAGAAGGGTCGGCTCGGGTTTTCCAAACAGGGAGATCATGGGTGGTCGCCGCGCGCGGCGAATCAACCATTCTAGCAGAGGAGCCGAAACGAATTGAATTTGTGGGGGCCGGTGAAAAAGCCGGGTGTGCAGGACCCGGAGTTTGTCAGACTTCGACGAGGGTTGCGCTGAGGCGCAGGCGGCCGGCGTGAATGGCGGATTCGAGCGCCGCGACTACCTTGGGATCGAATTTCGAGACGGCGAGGGAGCGAATCCGCTCCATGGCATAATCGAGATCCATGGCGGATTGATAGGGGCGATTCGTCGTGATGGCGTCGAGAGTATCCGCCACGGCGATGATCCGCGCCATGGTGGGAATCTGATCGCCCGCTAGCCCGTAGGGATATCCGCCGCCGTCCATACGCTCGTGGTGCAGTTCGATGCCGGGAAGAACGTCGTTCAATTGGGCGACGGGGCGCATGATGTTGGCGCCTTTGATGGTGTGCTGCTTCATCAAGTCAAATTCCTCGTCGGTCAGCTTGCCGGGCTTTTTGAGGACGCGGTCATCCACTCCGATTTTTCCCACATCGTGCAAGAGCGCGGAAATGCGCAGGCGGTCGAGTTCTTCGGCGTCAAGGCCCAAAGCCTCGCCGATGATGGAGGAGTATTTCGCCACGCGACCGGAGTGGCCGCGGGTGTAAGGGTCCTTTTCGTCGATGGCCGCGGCGAGCATGCGGATGGAGCCCAGGAAAAGCTCGCGGTTTTCGGCGGCCGCCAGCTTCAGGCGCTCGACGTATTCCTCGATGTGCCCGGCCATCTGATTGAAGGTTTCGGCCAGCTCGCTGATTTCCGCGGCGCCGCTCACCTGCACACGCTCGTGAAATTCCGCGCGGCTGATGGCGCGAGTCGAGGTGACCAGGCCGCGAATCGGGCCGGTTATTCCAACGGCAAACAAGTATCCGAGAATTAGCGCGACGAACGTGACGCCCAAGACGAAGCTCAGAGCCTGTTTCGTCAGCTCCTGCACGCCGGCGTCGATGCGGGCATCGTCCAGGCTGCGCTGCGCGATCACCGCCCAGCGCAATTCGGGAATCGTGCTGTACGTGCCGATCATTTCCACGGGGTGCTTTCCGTTCTTCAGAGTGAAGTGCATGGTTTCCGTGGCGCGGAGGTCGCGCGGCAAATCCTTGAATTGTTTGACCAGCGGGGAAAGCGAAGTCACATCCCTGCCGGGAACAAAGTCGAGGGTATCGGGGTGGGCCACGACGCGACCGTAGACGTCGACGATAAACACCGTGCGGTCGCGGACACTGGCGTCACGCAGGCGGTTCTGGAGCTTGTCGAGGGATATCACCGCCGCCAGCATTCCGGCAAACTGTCCATCGTCGAACAGCGGGACGGACATCACCAAGGCCGGGCGGTTGTTCTGGCCGAGCGCAAAGGGCTCGCTGATCGAATTGAACCCTTCGATGCTCGTGGTGAAGGCGCGTTTGAGCGCCCCATCTACGAAGGGGTCACGATCCGCCGAGAAACTGCCGGCCGACTGCCCCTTGGCCTGGCGGTTGACGGCGGTGACATAAAGAATCGTGGGGTTATTCTCGGCTAAATCCTGGAGGAGGCGCGACACTTGAGCGGCATGCGCGGGGTCATCGGCGTCGTGGATCCATCCCGTCAACGCGAGCACTTGGCGCTGATTCAACAGCTGTTCGTGAAGCGAGGTCTCGAACTGAATGGTTTCGCTGGCGACGGAGCGGGTGATTTCGCTCTGCTGGACGCGTTCGGTGTCCTGCAGCTTCTCCTCACTGAGGCGCAAGACTTGTTGGTGATAGAGCCAGAGGGGAGTGACGCTGACCAGCAGGAGCGCTCCCAGGACGATCCATAGGATGCGCAAGCGGCGCGTCTTCAATTGGTTGAGGTCGAACATACGCTGGGCACTGTCCCTCATTGAAAATGCTAGCGGAGGCGCGGGCGCAGCACAACGGGACGATGGTACCGGCGTAGGCAAGTAGGAAACGTGCCGGTTCGGGCCGTGGGACGGTCCAGAGCGGGCTAAGGGAATTTCAACCGGTTTTCCTCTCCGCGCATCAGGCGTTCCATGTTCGAGCGATGCTTGACGAGAACGAGGAGAACGATGAAGACGGTCCCGAAGGTGACGGTCCGCGGAGGCTCAAAACCAGGCGCGTAGAGGAAAAAAACGAGAACGGGAAGCAGGGCTGCCGCGACGATGGAGCCCAGCGAGGAGTATCTCCAAAAAGCCACGATCAAGATCCAAATGGCCGCCGCGCCCGCCACGGCCATCGGCGCAATCGGAAGGAAGACTCCCAGGCTCGTGGCTACCCCCTTGCCACCCCGAAAGCGAAGCCAAACCGGAAAAACGTGGCCGAGAACGGCGGCGACCCCCGCGGCAATCATCCAACTGGCACTGCCACGGAAGAAATGTCCCGCCAGCCAGACGGCGGCGTAACCCTTCAAAGCGTCCAGAAGCAGGGTGAATATGCCCGCTAGTTTTCCCGCGGTCCGGGTGACATTGGCCGCGCCGATGTTTCCGCTGCCCTTGTCGCGGACGTCGCCGCCGCCCATGGCCTTCACAATCAGGAGGCCAAATGGAATGGAACCGAGCAAATAAGCCGCGGGGAGGATCCACCAGATGGATTTCAAGCCATCTCCTTGGCGAACGGAAAACTAGCGACCCTCTTATACTCCGCTCCGGAGGGTTTCAGGAAGCTCTCTATCAAATAGAACTCAGATTCGCGGGACGCCCCGAATTCCTGAGAAGACAGTTTTTCGGTGGCGCGGACCAGAGCGTCCCACCGCGACGGAGCGGAGAGTCGGGCCAGAGTCAGATGGGGAGCAAAGGGACGCTCTTCGGCGGGAAATCCCATCTGCGAAAGCTCGTGGTCCACTTTTTGCGCTAATTCAGCCAGGTTGGGAGAAGCCTCCACGCCAACCCACAGGACGCGCGGGCGGCGGTCGTTGGGGAAAAATCCGAGGCCGCGAAAGCGAATTTCGACGGGATTCGGTGAATTGATTTTCGCGAGAGCGGTGCGGACGCCCGGCAGTTTTTCCGCGGGCGTCTCACCGAGAAATTTGAGAGTAACGTGCATGCCCTCAGGGCGGACCCAGCGGGCGCGGCCTTCGATTTGCCTCAGCTGCTCGATAAGCCGCGCCAATTCCGCGCGGACCGTCGCAGGGATATCAATGGCGACGAAGAGCCGCAAGCTCAAGACCGCCCGAGGGAAGGAAGCAGGAAATGGCGCCGAATCATATCGAGGGCAGCCTGAGAAGCGAACAGCCGGATGCGGTCACGGTCGCCCGGCGGGAAGCGAAAGGCTCTTTCGCGCGGACCCTTGGCGTCGGCGATTCCGATGTGGACCGTTCCGACGGGCTTTTCGGGCGTCCCGCCACCGGGCCCCGCAATACCGGTGATTCCGACGCCGATGGTGGCTCCCGTCCGGCGGCGAATGCCGTCGGCCAGCGCCAAAGCAACTTCCGGGCTGACCGCGCCCTTGGATTCAATGACTTCCGCGGGCACGTCAACCAGGGAGGTCTTGAGCTGGTTGCTGTAGCAAACCACGCCGCCGAGAAAGTAGTTCGAGCTGCCCGGAACGTTGGTGATTCGCTCGGCGAGCAGTCCACCGGTGCAGCTTTCCGCAGCGGCCACCGTGGCGCGGTTCTCGGTGAGAATACGGCCCACCACGGACTCTAGAGTCTCACCCTGCATCGAGTATAGATTTTCGCCGAGAGCGAGCGACATCCGTTGCGCGATTTCGTCCAGCACTTTCTCGGCGACCGCCGCATCGGACGACCAAATGCGCGGATGCAGCTCGATGCCGCCCGACGCCGCGAGAATCGTCGTTTCAACGTCGGGATAAACGGCGTATAACGGCCGCACCCGCTGCTCGACTTCCGATTCGGGCAGGCCCGTGATTCGCAATTCCCGCGTGTAAAGACGCTCTCGGCCGGCGATCCGCTGAAGACGCGGGCGAACCTCGGCTTCGAACAAGGCGTGCAATTCGCCGGGAGGTCCTGGAAGGAGAACGATGATTTTTTCGCCGGACTCGAGCCACAGGCCGGGCGCCGTTCCGCGCGGATTCGGGAGGAGAGCCGCTCCCTCCGGAACAAGAGCCTGACGCGCGTTAATTTCAGGCATGGCGCGGCCAAAGCGGCGAAACCTCTCCTGGATGCCGCGCAGAACTTCGTCGTTCTGGATCAGCTTGCGGTGAAGGAGTGCGGCCACGGTCTCCCGCGTGCGATCGTCGTCGGTGGGTCCGAGCCCGCCGGTGGAAACAACCAATTCCGCGCGGCTTAAGGCATGCTGAAATGAGGAAATCATCTCCTCGTTTGAATCTCCGACGACGGCTTTATGAACGACGCGAATTCCCAGGCGATTCAGCTCGCCGGTGAGAAACAGGGAATTGGTATCCACCCGGAAAGGAGTGAGGAGTTCGGAGCCAACTGCGATGATCTCCGCCCGCATGGGGCTAGCCGTTCAAGGGAAGCCCCTCGACATCCCAGTCCAAAGAAAAGAGGGCGTTGTTGGTGGTAAGGAGAGCGCGGTGCGAAGGGAGCAGCGCCAAACCCACGATGTTGCCCCCGCTGAGGACAAGTTCGGCCTGGCCTTGCGGCGTGATCCGCACCACGCCGCGCTGCCCGCCGAGCGAGGCGGCCACGTACAGATTTCCCTGGCGATCGAATGCGATGCCCTGGGGCCGGCCAAGTCCTCGATAGAAAACGGTGACCTCACCGTTGGGAGTGATCCGAAAAACGCGGTCGAAGCTCGAGGTGGTCGGCCCGGTCACGTACAGATCTCCGCCGGGTGAAAAGGCCAGATGGTAGGCAGCGACGGAGGGCTCGATGGTTGCAAAAACGAAAACTTCGCGGTCGACGCCGATTTTGAAAATCGTTCCGCTGCGGTCTCCCACGTAGAGGTTTCTGTCCTTGTCAAAGGCGATTCCCGTGGCGATCCCCATGCCTTCCAGCCATTGCATCGCCTTTCCGTCGGGCGTGACGCGATAAATGGTGCCGTCGTGGCGGCAGGAGACGAAAAGCCGCCCTTCGCGGTCCACCGCGAGTCCCGTCGGATTCATCAGCTCAGTGATGAAAGGCTTCACCGCGAAATTGGGGGTGACTTTGTAAAGGGAGACGGGAACGCGCTGGCCTCTCGGACCGCTGAACGTGACGTAGATATTGCCCGCGGCATCTACAGCGGGATTTCCGACGGGATGCAGGTTGTCCGCCACCTGGGCGCCGAGCGCCAGCGGAAACGGCGCGCTTTCGACACCGCCCAGCTTCACGCGGACAGCGCCGCCCGCGGCGCCTTCGGGCACCCGAGCGACCAGGAAATTTTCTCCTGCAATCACCAGGCTGCCGTCCGCGGGGCCGAACTGCACCAGCGGACGCGCGTGATTTCGCATGCCAAATCCACTGCCAAGAATCGAAATTTCTCCGCCGGGCAGCGCCGCATTCGGCTTCACACTTTCAATTTTCGGAATGCCGTTGGTTTTCAAGCTTGCGCTTTCCGATGGCACGAAATTTCCACCCTTGCGATACCGGCGCCCGCCTTGTCACATGCCGAGACGGCGCAACACCAGAAGGACCAGCGCGGAGTAAACTCCCGCGATCCAGTCGTCTGCCATTATGCCCCATCCGCCAGGCAGCGATTCCGCTTGCTTCGCAGGAAAGGGCTTCCAGATATCGAATCCTCGGAAAAGTATAAAACCGACGAGCAAATATATCCAGCCGTGGACGATGGGGCCGGCTGCAAGAATTCCTAAGTAGGCAATGGATTGACCCGAGACCTCGTCGATCACCACCGTTTGCGGATCCTTTTGCCGCCAGTATGCCGACGCACGGTTTGCGGCCCAGATTCCGACAACCATGAGGACAACTGAGGTCCAGATCTGGTTCACGAAGAAATTGGCGATGGCAGACCGGCCGCTCCAAGAGCCGCCCGAGGGGGGAGGGGCGAGCCGAAGGTTCGCATTGGCCACCCAAAGATTCACATACCCAACAACCACTCCGACCAGCGAACCCCAAGTTCCGGGGGCCTTCGGCAAGTAGCCGAGACCTCCGGCGGTCGCGAGGAAGAGCGCGAGGCGCGGCTTGCGCTCGGCGGACGAATCGGCGTTGTCCACCCCGGCGGCGGGATCGCGGCCGCCCTCCGCTCCATCAATTTTTCGATTCATCGTCGGGTTTGATTTCCCGCTCCAGTTGCTCGAAAAGTGTCTCATCGAGCGCGGATTCGCTGACCACGTATTTCTCGCTCGACCAATTTCCCAAGTCGAGCAGGCGGCAGCGCTCGCTGCAGAAGGGAAATTCAAGATCCGTCTCCGAGTCAACGGGCTTGCGGCAGATGGGGCAGGTCATCTTCATTTCAAATGCGAGGATACCCCGAAATCAGGCGCAAATTGTAGTGGAACGCTCAGGAAAGTATGGGGAAGAGAGCGGGGGATTGGGCGTCCGGCCGGGAGGCGGGAGCCTCCCAATCCACGACGCGCGCGATGAGGTCGTAATCCTTGGCTTCCGTGATTTCGGCGGTCGCCAGAGTGCCTGGAGGAGGGAGTTGCGCGGCGTCGGTGACATTCGCGAACTCCGTGATATAGATTTTGCCGTCAATATCGGGCGCCATTCCCTGGTGGCGCGCCTCCCAAACGAGATCGGTATCCTTCGAAGGCCCTTCGATCATCACCTGCATTTTCTCGCCCACGCGGTTGCGAAGCCTTCGCGCCGAGATTTTTTTCTGCAGGGCCATCAGCGTATCCCGGCGCCTGGCGACGGTCTCCGGGTCTACTTTCGCGTCGAAACCGAAGCTGACGGCCTTGTCTTCGTCCGAGTAGGGAAAAACGCCAAGCCAGTCGAATTCCGCAGCGCGGACAAAATCGCAGAGAACGCGAAAATCCTCTTCGGTTTCGCCCGGAAATCCCACGATGAACGAAGTTCGAATCGAGACGCCGGGGATCGTCCGCCGGACGCGTTCGAGCATTTTCAGAAACGCTTCGGCGTGCGAGCCGCGCTTCATGCGCGCCAGGACGCCGCGGCTGGCGTGCTGCAGCGGCACGTCGAGATATTTGGCCAGTCGGGGATGCGCCGCAATGGTTTCGAGCAGCCGGGGCGTGATTCGATTCGGATAGCAGTAAAGAAAACGGACCCAGAGCAAGCCGTCGATCTGCGCCAGACGTTCGAGGAGCGCCGCCAGCCCGTCGCGGAGCCCCAAATCCTCGCCGTAAAAAGTTGTGTCCTGTCCGATCAGCGATAGTTCGCGCACACCGGCGCGGGCCAGGTTTTCCGCTTCGCGAATCACGGACTCAAACCTCCGGCTGCGGAATTTCCCGCGCAGTTGAGGAATCACGCAGAACGTGCAGGGATGGTCGCAGCCTTCGTTGATCTTGATGTACGCCGTATGCCGGGGCGTCGCGAGAATGCGCGGCGTCAAATCGTGATAGAGATAGGAAGGCAGCGCGCCGGAGGAGGATGCGGCGTCGCCCGCGGCAAGTTCGCCGCGACAAACCTCCAGGATTCGTTCGACTTCGCCCGTTCCGACGACAGCGTCCACTTCGGGGATCTGTTCCCGGATTTCATCCCGGAAGCGCTCGACCAGGCATCCGGCGACAATCAGCTTCTGCGCGCGGCCGAATTTTTTGTACTCGGCCATTTCCAGGATCGATTGAACCGATTCCTGCTGCGCTGGAGCTATAAAGCTGCAGGTGTTGACCACGATCACGTCGGCTTCGTCCGCCTTCGGCGTGATTTCATATCCGCCCTGCGCGAGAATCCCCATCATCACCTCGCTATCCACGAGGTTCTTCGGGCATCCCAGGCTTACGAATCCAACCTTCGGCATCTCGGCGGCGTCCTTAGTCTTCACGAAAACAGCCTATTTTAGCATGAGCGGAAGACGCCCGACAGAGGCCGTTTCACGCCTGCGATTCAGCCGAATTGGCCAAACGAGGCATGTTATCGAATCGGGGCGCGCGATGGCGCAGCATGTGCAGAATCCACCAGACGGAGAGCGCGGCCACGAGATGCTTCAACGTGTGGCCGCTGACAATGCCACCCCACGAGAAGATCATCCGGTCGGCGGCTTCGAAGATTTTAGCGATGCCATAGATGCCGAGGGCAATCAGCAGGTCCGCTCCTCGCGTGTATCTTGCCGGGTAAAGGGCCACGAGCAGGACAATCACGAGCAGCGAGCCAAATTGTGCCAGCGCGTAGGGTCGCAGATCTCCATGCCCGCTGGATTGAGTCGTGCTCCAATAAATCACGGTCCCCGCGTCGATCAGCAGCAACGGAAACAGGAGCCGCAGCCCGAGTCGCAAGTTCACCCGCTCGGCAATCGTGGCGGCCAAGAGCGATCCAAATCCAATGGCCATCGGGAGGCGGTCCCAAACCAAAGTCCGATCGTCGGGGTGCCAATGGTAGTACGCTGAGCCGAAGGCCGTGAGAGTGACCCCCAGGAAAAATACGAAATAGGGCAGACGTTCGCGCCGGTCGAGGAACGGCGTTCCTCCCTTGTCCCATTTGTGCGACACGAACCTCATTCCCAGCAAGCCGACGGGAAGGAAGAAAAAATTGGAGACAACGTTGAGGGCATTCGGAATGCCAAGGAATGCTCGCGTATCCGCAAAGCGGTGATACGCCTCCGGCTGAGGGATTGCCGGCAGAAGAAACACGCCGATTCCAACCAAAGCGACAGCCGTGACGACGGCCCAGCCGCGCCAGTTCATTCCTCGGGCCGTTTCTTTCTACGCGCCAGCTCGCGGATCGCGGCAAGCGAAGACGACATCTGTTCGGCGCGAGCCGGGTGGTCTCCGAATCGAGTCGATTGATAAAGTTCGGTCAAATGGGCCACGGGCCCAGAGAATTCAGTGGCGGGAATCGCCGCGGCAAATTCCTGCGCGGTCTGCGAGGGACCCTTCTTCCATCCGCGCTTTTCGAGCAGCCGCAACATCTCTCTGTATTCGAGCGCCGCCAGCGATGCGTCCACGTTCCCCCGGCGATGGGCTATCAGCCCCCAGCGCAAGACGAGATGGGAGAGCATCTCGCGCCCGCGCAGATACACCAGCAGAAGCACGAGAAAAGCCAGCAATGAGGGCAGAAAATAGCGTGAAGATTCCAGGCGGTTGTCTAAAGCCAGCATGAACGCCAGGGTGCGGTCCCGCGCGGTTTCGTACTGGCGCTGCGCCCGGGCGCTCCAATCGCGCGAACTCCTCTGCAAATCCTGAGCCAGCGAAATCTGGTGGCCGAAGTCGTAGTTGATCACCCATTCGCTCCACGTGAATTGGAACCAGTCCCAATACAGTGAAAGCCTGCCGAGCAGCCCCGTAGCCGCGTCGTTGGCGGGCGGGGTGGGGTCGAAAGTGATCCAGCCGTACCGGGGGAAAAACACCTCGACCCAGGCATGCGCGTCGCTGGCGCGGACGATATAGTCGCCGCCGATGTCGTTGTATTCGCCGGGTAAAAAGCCGGTGACGTAGCGTGTCGGAATTCCCTCGGCCCGCAAAAGCACGGTCATCGCCGAGGCAAAATACTCGCAATTGCCGGCTTTTTTCTTAAAAAGAAAATACGCCATCGGATCCGCCGCCGGTGGTCCGGACAAATCGAGCGTATAGGTGTAGCGGGTCTTAAGAATCCGCTCGACAGCTGCGGCTTTGTCGTACGCGTTCTTCGATCCTGCGGTCATTTCATCGGCCAGCTTCTTGATCCGCGGATCGAGCGGCGGAAGCTGCAAATAGATGCTGCTGATTGCATCGGGATAATCCGTAGGCGCGCGGCGCAGATCGCCGGGAGGAACCCGGGGAACGTCGGAAACGCCCTCGTAGCGGGTCTTGATTTCGTTGTGAAAGGGATTGAAGAGCGATCCCGTCTTATCGATCAGCAGGTACCCGAACGTTCGGCCGCCGGGAATCGGCCGCGCTTCGGTGTTGCTGAAATGTCCGAGGATCCTCTCGGGGCGCGGGGCGACGAAAATGGCGTTCGTCCCCATCGGCTCGACCAGAGCCATGTAACGAAGCCGGTAGGACTTGCCAACCAGTGGAAAAGCCTGGTCAAAATTGTATGCGCCGTCGGTCCCGGGAGCGATCACGTCGAGTTCCTGCGCAGGCGTGAACCAGCGCTTTCCGTCGAAATTCGTCAGCACAATCCCGCGCCAGTGAATGTCCTCCGCTCTTTCCGGGTCTCCATCCACGCGGATTCGCATCACTACGGCTTTGTTCTGCTGAATTTTCCCGATTTCCCCGAGCGTGACGTTGTCGGTGAAGCCCGTGGCCAAGTTGGGTTGCAGGTTGATCGCGCCCATATAACCGGCCGTGAATCGCGGAATCAGAAAAAAGAGAATGGTTCCGAGAGCCAGGGTTCCCACGGCCACGAATCCAGACACAGCCCCCAGCGCCCTTTCGAGTTGCTGCGCCAGCGGCGAGCCGGTCTCGATGGGCGGCGAGACCGCGCCCGTGGCGCTGCGGCGAATTTCCAGCGCCACGAAAGTCGAAACCGCCAGCACCAGGAAGATCGCCAGCAGCACGAGAAACGAAGCCTCGACGGTCAAAATTGCCGAGGCCAGCATGCAGGTGAAGGCGAGAACGGCGAGAAATCCGTGGTCGCGGCTCGTCCGCGCGGAAAACATGCGGACAATCACGGCGAAGAGCAGCAAATGAATGGTGGCGAGCAGCGCCGCGTACAGCATGGGATTCGGCGCGCCCACCGACATGCTTCGCGACACGCCCCACATGTCGATGGGGAAAAAAAGAAAGTACGCCAGCACCAGCCAAGTGGCCGCCCGCGCGGAAAGCTCCGGGCCGCGTCCCCGCCAGACGCGAACCCCCTTATAAGCGAGCGCCACGGGCGCCGCGAGCGTTGTGAACAGGTCAAGTTTTCCCGTGATGACAATCGCCAGGATGCCCGTCGCAACGAGCAAATAGAGCGAGATCTCGAAATATCGCTGTACCGCCGGGAGCGGCGGCGCGCTGGCGCGGTCGGCGAAGTCCATGGTCTTTATGATGCTATCACCCGGTTGGACCCCTCAGCCCTCGCCGACGCCAATCGGCTAACGGGTGAGCGCGGCGGAGGCGATTTTGAGAGTGGCGCTGGAAACGGGGAGGCCGCCGAGCCTTTCGAGCGGCACGGCCCGCGCCCGGGCAATTTTCGGAAGGGAGTTCACGCGGGCCAGGAAGGGCAGCAGCGTGATGTTGCGAAACGTCACACCGTGCCGCGCGGCTCGAAGTTCCTCCAGGTGGACGGAACCAAGCCCGAGCGTGTTTCGCAGGAGTCCGGCCAGCTCTTCCCTGGCATCGGCGTTCACCTGAACAGCGGGGAATTGCCACATCCGCGAGAAGAGCACGTGGTCGTGCGCGCCGGGATCTTTTACCAGCAGAGTCCGACCTTGCGGGTCGCTCAAGACAGCCGCCGCGACCGTCATTTCCACCGGCGCCGGTTTCTTCCGGGGCTCGGGAATTTCCTCCGTCAAACCGTCGCGGCGCGCGCGGCAATAGGAAGCAACGGGGCATTCGTCACACCGGGGCGATTTTGGCATGCACACCGTTTCGCCCAATTCCATCAGCGCCTGATTCCAATCCCCCGGCGCGTCTTCTGCGAGCATGGATTGCGCCGCATCCGCGAGCTCTTGCCAACGTTTCGGCCGGCGCAAATCTCCCCGCACCGCTCCCAGGCGCGCCAGGACTCGCGCGACATTGCCGTCGAGAACCGCCAGCGGCGCTTCGTAGGCGATGCTCAGCACCGCTGCCGCCGTATAGCGGCCGATTCCGGGCAGCGCCAGGGCTGCGTTCAAACTTTGCGGGAATTTTCCGTGGTGATTCGCGACGATTTGCCGCGCCGCCTGTCGCAGGTTGCGCGCCCGGCTGTAATAGCCAAGGCCCGACCAGGATTGCAGCACGCCGGCTTCACGTGCACGGGCAAGCGCCCTCACGCTCGGGAAGCGGCGGAGAAAACGCCGGTAATACGGCAGCACCGCGGCGATGCGAGTCTGCTGCAGCATCACTTCGGCCACCCAAATCCGGTACGCGTCGCGGCCGCCCCTCCAGGGCATGTCACGCTTGTGCCGCCGGAACCATTTCAGAAGCCGCGCGCGAAAGGAAGGTAGCCGGGACGCTGGCAGCAGGGATTTCATGCGTGCGTATTCTCGCACGACGGACGCAACTCACAAGTGGTCTATAAAAATGAAATAGGAGGACGACCAAAGCGAGGAGGGTATCGAGCGCTGCTGCCGCGACGTGATGATGATTTTGAACACTTCGTTCTCCGCCGCCATTTCATCCAAGAACGAGCCTCCCGTAGCCGAAAGATCCGGCGCGATGAGCGCGAGCTCCTTCAGCGTGTCGTAGATGATTTCGACGGCCGGCGCCATTTTCGTGGTGAATCGGTCGGTGCGAAACTGGATGACGGAATTAATCTCGTAAAAATGCCAGGCGATCGAGGCGGCCATGGAAACGGCGCGCTCGAATCTCTGGTTGGTTTCATCGGCCGGAGGCGTTGCGGCCGAGCCGGTCGCAGGCCCAATAAACGGATCGAGCACGAGCAGGACGCGGCGCTCGTCTTCCCGCGCGAATTCCCGGACCATCAGCGTCCCGGCGCGCGCCGACACCTTCCAATCCACGAACCGCGCTCCGTCCGACGCCTGGTATTCCCGCAGCGAGTGGAGTTCGTGCCCGCGTCCTCGATAAAAGCTGGCCATTTCGCCGCTCAGCAGCGGAAGCACTTCGAAGAACTGCTCCGAAGGGGCCACTTTCGGGTAAACGACGATCTCCTGCCGGGTCGGCACTTCGCGCGTCTTTTCGAAAAAGCCGAAGGGAAATCGCGTGCGGATTCCGAATGCGTCTTGCCGGTAAACGCCACGCCGGGGAAACAACAGCTCCACCTTTTGCCGAGCCGCGCTCAATCGCGGAATGTAGGGAAAGAAAACTGGCCGCGTCAGGATTTTCGCCGTGTCGCTCCCTTTTTTCGTTTCGCCCACTACGCGCAGGGAAAAGGAGGGAAGCACCTGCTTGTGGTTCGCGAGTTCCATTTCCGCGAGCACCGGCTGTTCCGCGAAGATGTGCTCGGGCAATTCGAATTTCAGATCCACCGCGGTCAGGACCACGCGCGAAAGAATCCCGGAGACCAATATCCCGGCGAGCGAGCACGCGAGAATCATGAACAGGAGATTGTTTCCGGTGTTGACCGCCGCGAGCACCATCACGAACACCGCGCCGAGGTACACGATCCCTTCCCGCGTCAGCCGGTAATCCACCTGATAGACGAGCCAGCGGAGACTGGTGCGCCGTGCCAGCTTGGGGACGATCGTGACGCCCACCCACCCCGCCAGGCCGAGCGCCATGGCCGCCGTTGTCGCCGCGGTCCACGTCCGCCCCTGTTGCGCCACGGCTGCGGAGAAAAGCGAAAGCACCAGCGCCACAGATAGCGCGCCCATGGCGATGGCGAAATTCTTCCAGCCGGGGCGGTCGACCCCGCGCCACCAGCGCGCAACCGGGGAATCTTCCATTAGAGGGGAACGCGAGTGGTTTCGACGATGTCGCGGAGAATCGTTTCCGCCTGTTCCGATTTTTTGGCGGTTGAAACGTAACGAGAGCTGACCACTACCCGGTGCGCGAACACGGGAATGATCAGCCGCTTGAAGTCGTCGGGGAGGCAATAATCCCGGCCTTCCAGAAACGCGCGCGCCTGGGCCGCGCGATGCAGCATCACAGCGCCTCGCGGGCTCACGCCCAGGCTCAAGAGTTCGCTCTGCCGAGTGCGATCCACGATCTCAAGCGCGTAGTCGAGCAGGCTGTCGTCCACCTTCACCCGCGCCACGGTTTCCTGCATCGCCAGCACGTCGGAGGCGTCCATCATCGCGTCCGCCGTGGTTCCCTCCGGCTGGCCAAAATGGTTGCGGATGATTTCTTTCTCGCTCTCGCGCGAAGGATAGCCCATGCGAATCCGCATCAGAAAGCGGTCGAGCTGTGATTCCGGCAGAGGATAGGTCCCGTGATGTTCGATCGGATTTTGTGTGGCCAGCACCAGGAAAGGCTTTGGCAGCGCGTGCGTGTGGTTGTCCACGGTCACTTGCGATTCGCTCATGGCTTCCAGCAGCGCCGATTGCGTCTTTGGTGTCGTGCGGTTGATCTCGTCGGCCACAATCACGTTGGCGAAGATCGGACCCGGCTTGAATTCAAACGCCTGCTTGGACGCGTCGTAGATACTCACGCCGATTACGTCGCTCGGCAGCAGGTCCGACGTGAACTGGATCCGCTGAAACGAGCATTGGAATGAACGTGCCAGCGCCTGCGCCAGCGTCGTCTTCCCCACGCCGGGCACGTCTTCGATCAGCAAATGCCCGCGCGCAAAAAGCGTGGTGAGCGCCAGTTGAATGACGTCTTCCTTGCCCTTGACCACCTGGGCAATGGACCGCTGCAGGCCGGCGAGCCGGCTATTGACGCTACTCGTCGTGGTTTGCAATTCAGCTGGCCTTTTGCTACAAAAATAGCTTCCGTGGGCGACTAGCTCAGTGGTTAGAGCGCTCCCCTCACACGGGAGAGGTCCAAGGTTCAAGTCCTTGGTCGCCCACCATTTCTCCGGTAGCGTGAATGTTCCAGGCTCCCAGAGGATTCCCCAATATGCGGGAACAGCCCACACACGATTTTAGCGGAATCCGCCTGTGACCAATATCCTCCGCTTCGTACAGGTGTTCGCAATAGGCACATGGGTGGGTTCGATCCTCTATTTTGCCTTTGTAGTTGCCCAGAGCATCTTCTCGATCCTCGGCGTCACGGATCAGGCTGGGGCGATCATTGGCCACAGCATCGCGGGGCTGCATCATCTGGGGCTGGTTGCGTCCATTCTGTTTCTCGTGGCGGCGGTGCTGCTGGCGCGCTCGCCGCGGGCGTTGCTGAAACCAGCGTCCCTGCTTGTGATTTTGATGCTCCTGATGGCGGGCGCCTCACAGCACATTGTAATACCCCGGATGGAGGCGCTCCGCCGGCAGATGGGTTCTGTCGTCAACACACCGCACTCAAATCCATTGTGGGTCGAATTCGACCGGCTTCACGGCGTTTCGGTTGATTTGGAAATGGCGACTTTGCTGGCGGGCCTTGTCGCGCTATACCTGACCGCACGCAAAGAGCAGCCCTGACATCCTGTGAGGATTTGCAAGCGCGGCCCGCTCATTGTATCCCGTGTGCTACGAGGCTGGACCATTCAATGTGGGCAACCCGTGAAAACCTCAACCCGGAAGAGGTGAACTAGGTTCGCTTCACGGCCTTCTTCCTGCTCCTGCGCGTTTTCGAAATCTTCCCGGCAGCCCGCCTCTTCTTCGGTCCCGGTTTCTTGATTTTTCGCGCATCCTTGCCAGCGCGTTCCACCGCGCGCCACATGAACCAACTCGCCACGGTCCGGTAGGGCCGCCAGCGCTCGCCGAATTTCAGCAGCTCTTTCGGCTTGGGAATCCTGCGTTTGCCGTAGGCGAGCGCGAATCCCTTCTGCACGCCGTAGTCGTGAATCGGCAGGACGTCGGGGCGGCCCAGCCGGAAGATCAAAAACATTTCGACGGTCCACGCGCCGATCCCGCGCACCAAAATCAGCCGCTCGACCAGCTCTTCGTCGGTCATAGCGCGCGCCTGCTCGAGCGTGGGGACAATGCCATCAATCGTCTTTTGCGCCAGGTCCTTCATCGCCGTGGCCTTCGCGCGGGAAAGCCCCGCGGTGCGAAGCTTCGGAATCCGCGTGGCCAGAATCTCTTTCGGCGTGGGGCAGCGGCCATTCGCGCCCAGCGCCTGGATGCGCTCGAAAATCTTCGCCGCGGCTTTTCCGCTGATGCTTTGGTAGACGATCGCTTCGATCAGCGCCTCGAAGGGCGATTCGCACGGCGTCTGGTCGAGCTGGAATGGCTTTGTCTCCGCGATCAGCCGCGCCAGGCATTCGTCCTGCGCCGCCAGCTCCTCAATCGCTTTTTTATAGTCGAAGGGAATTTCGCTTATCGCCAGCATGGGTGCTCGCCAGGATAGCGAACGCCGCCGCCCCGCGCAATTCTTTGCCCCTGCTCTCGCCTCCGCCATCCGCCTCCCGGTCCTATGCTAGTATCCAGAGCTTATGCAAACAGGAATCATCGGCTTGCCATTGGTAGGGAAGACCAGTCTGTTCCGGATCCTTACGCGCGCCAAGGTGGAATCGCGCAGCGCGCCGAATCAGCCGCACGTCGGCATCGCTCGCGTCCCGGACGCCAGAGTCGCGAAGCTTGCCGATGTGTTTAAGCCCAAGAAAATCACCTACGCCACGATTGAATATGTGGACATCGGCGGCTTGCAGAAGGACCGCGAGAAGAATTCCGCGTCGCTGGTCCCCCTTCGCGAAGCCGACGCTCTCGCCCACGTCGTCCGCCTCTTCGAGGACGCCTCCGTCCCGCACGAGGGGGGCTCGCTCGACGCGCTGCGCGACATCGAAAACGTCGAAATCGAATTGATGCTCACCGATCTCGAACAAGCCTCACGCCGGATCGAGCGCCTGGAAAAGGACCTCAAGAAAAAGAAGGACCCGCATTCCGAAGCCGAGTTACAGCTTCTTCTGCGCTGCCGGCAGGCTCTCGAATCCGAAAAGCCGCTCCGCGAATTGGAGCTGAAGCCCGAGGAAAAGAAACTAATCACCGGCTTCACGTTTCTCTCGCAGAAGCCGATGCTCTACGTTCTCAATCTCGGCGACGATCAAGCGCCCGACATCGGCAACGTCATCGGAAAATTCAAGCTTGAAAAGCTTGCTGCGAAGCCGCGCACCGCCATCGTCCCCTTTTGCGGGAAAATCGAAGCGGAACTCGCCGAACTCGATGACGCCGAGGCTGCCGAGATGATGAAGGCCTATGGGCTGGCCGAATCCGGACGCGACCGCCTGATTCAGGCCAGCTACCAATTGCTCGGCTTGATCTCTTTTCTCACCTGCGGCGAGCCGGAATGCCGCGCCTGGACGATCGAGCGCGGCATGACCGCGCCGCAAGCCGCCGGCGCCATTCACACCGACATCGAGAAGAACTTCATTAAAGCCGAAGTCGTCAATTGGGAGAATCTTCTCAAGGCCGGCAGCTTCGCGGTAGCTCGCGAGCGCGCCCAGGTGCGGCTGGAGGGGAAGGAGTACATCGTGCAAGACGGCGACGTCATTCTATTCCGCCACGGCGGCTGAACCCCATGCTTTCCCCCCTTGCCACTCGCGCCGCCTTTGCGGCCGCCCTGGGCCTGTCGGCGGCGGGAGCAAATCTGCTCGGCGGAACTCTGGTGGCTCACCGCCAGTGGTCGCGTCACTACCTGAAATACTTCATCGCATTGGGCGCGGGGTTCATGCTCGCCACCACCCTGCTCGAGATGATCCCGGAATCGGTGAAGCTTCGCACGGACAACAGCTCGAGGTTTTTTCACAGCTCCTATGCCGTGTTCGTTTTCGTCCTGGCCGGCTATCTGCTCATCCATCTGTTCGAGCACACCATCGCGCCGCATTTTCATTTCGGCGAGGAGACCCATCACGAGGAAGTCTCGCACGCGCACGCCTCCTACGCGGCCGTGCTCGGCCTGGTGATTCACACTTTTTTCGACGGCGTAGCGATTGCTTCCGGCCTTCTGGTTTCCACTTGGCTGGGCGGAATTATTTTCCTGGCGGTTTTTCTGCACAAAATTCCCGAGGGGTTCACCGTCGCCTCGCTCATGATCGCGGGAGGGCAGAGCCGCCGTGCCGCCTTCGTCTCTTCGGCGCTCTTGGGAGCCGCCACGCTTGCCGGCATGGGGTTGCTCTTCCTGATTCGGAGCGCGGTTGCCGACGCCCTCCCGTTTTCGGCCGGCGTCACTCTCTACGTCGCCGCCTCGGACTTGATCCCCGAAGTAAATCGGGAGCCCGCCCCGAGCGTCGCCGTTCTGGTCTTCTTGGGGGTGGCTCTCATGCTCGCCCTGAAGATGATTTTCCACCTTTAAGCGCCTTCGGGTTGACTTTTGGTCAGACGCGCGACTCCCCGTCGAAACCCCAATTAAATCAGCCGGTTGGGCTTTGCCCACCTGGTCCTGCCGGATTCGCGGGGTTGTCCATACGCCACGCGTTACGCCCTGCAACTTTATGGCATCACATGTGTTAGATACACTGTGGATGTCATGACCAGCTCCGACGTCCAACTCATGCTGGACGTGAAGGCCGGCGACGACGCCTCCTTTAACGTTCTGCTGCGGAAGTATCGAACGCCGCTGGTCAACTTTCTCTTTCGTATGGTAAGAGACACTGCAACGGCTGAGGATCTGGCCCAGGAGGTTTTTCTCCGAGTCTACCGCGCCCGGAAGGATTATTCCCCGAGCGCGAAATTTACGACCTGGCTCTTTCGCATCGCCACCAACCTGGCGCTGAATTCGATCCGCGATAACCGGCGGCACGCGCTGGATGTTCCCATTGACGCTCCGGCCGATGAGGACGCGCCTCGGCGGGAGATCCCCGATCGCGAGGCGCGAATTGATGAGCGCCTGATGGAGCGCGATCGCTCCGATATGATTCGCCGCGCCGTAGGTTCGCTGCCCGAAAAACAGCGCGTGGCCGTTTTGCTGCATAAGTACGAAGAGATGGATTACGCGGAAATCGCCAAGATTTTGAATTGCTCGGAAAGCGCTCTGAAATCGCTTCTGTTTCGCGCTTACGAGACTCTGCGGGTGCAACTGGCCCCACTTGTGTCCCAGCCGGTGGCGCATCGCGCAGGGGAAAGAAGGCCAATATGAAGTGCGAAGATGTTTCGAAAGAACTGATTCCTTATCTCGACCGCCGCGCCAACTCCGCTCTGCGGATGGAAGTGGAAGACCACCTTGCAACTTGCCCGGCCTGCCACGCTCGCGCCGAGGAATTTCGCCGCGTCTGGACCACGCTGGACGAAGCCCCGCTCGTCGAGCCTTCCCTGGGATTTGACGCCCGCCTCCGCGAACGCATCGCGGCCGAGCCCGGCCCGCGCTGGTTTCACTGGCTGTTGCCGCAGCCGCGCCTGGCTCTTTCGCTCGCTCTTTTGCTGGCCATGGGATTGTGGGTCGTGAAGTATTCCCCTTCCGCAAGGCAGGAAGACGCCGCCGTTGTGAAGCCCCAGGATTTCGACGCCGTCAAGGATCTGGGCGTCATCGAGAATCTGGACGTTCTCTCCAAGTTCGACGCGCTCTCCGAGCTCGCCCCGGTGGCTTCGGCCCAGCCGCCCGCCCAACCCGATAACTCTCAGCCCTCGCAACCCAACAACGGGGGCGGCGGGGACATGTAATGAGATTTGCCCGGCTGAGCTTCGGGCTGGCTTTGGCTTTTTTGTTGGCCATGATGGCGCAGCCCGCCTCGGCTCAGCGGCGCCGCTTCTACGCACCTCGCTCGCATCCCTTTCGGGCCGCGCGTGCGGCGCGCATGGCGAATCAGAGAGCCGCGCGCAACCCGAACGCCGCTGAGAACCGCGGCAACGCCGCGGCCAATCCAAATCCCAACGCTCCGCGCAACCAGGCCGGCAGGGAACCCGATTCCGGCGCCAATCCCGGCCCCAATCGTCCCGGCGTCGCCGGAGGCGCCGGCTCTCAATCCTTCGGCAATCAGGCTCGAGTTCCTCCCGCCTGGGTGCAACGCCTGGGCGATATGTCGCCGCAGGAGCGCGAACACTTCCTGCAAAACAACCAGAAATTTCAGAATCTATCTCCGCAGCAGCAGCAGCGGATTCGCCAGCGCGCGCAGGCCTGGCACGAACTCTCTCCCGGCGAACAAGAGCGCCTTCGCGACACTTACCGCGACGTCTGGCAAAGGCTGACTCCCGAGCAGCAGCAGCACGTCAAGACCGACCTGCTTCCCAAGTGGCAGCAAATGCCCCAGGACCGCCGCAACATCATCACCGGCAGGCTTCACACGCTGCAGGGAATGACTCCCGAGCAGCGGCAGGCCGCGCTGAACGATCCGAGATTCATGCAGGGGCTCACGCCGGACGAGCAGGGCGTGCTGCGCGACCTCAATTCGCTGCGCAATCCATAAATCTGCTCGCACTCGGTCCGGGCCCTTTACTAGTTCGCTACAAATCGATCGCCCCTCGCGCCTTTTCGCAATTCGTTTGGCTTGTTCCGCGGCGAGCCACCACTAATGGGGGTCGAGTTGTGCCGCAATGGCGCTTCGGCGTCAGCCGCAAGAATTTTTCCGGAAAAATTCCAACATTGTGCTTGACATGCAAACGCGCCTGCGTACAATCGTGGCACAAAGTGGGAGAAAGTGGCGATCGGTGGTAAGAATCTAGAGGGCTCGGTGAGGCGATCAGGCGCGTGATTCCCAGGCTCAACACGCCGGCCATTCTCAACAAAGGTTTTCATGCTCCGCGGCAATTATCAGGCGACCGTCGACGAGAAGGGCCGGGTGAAAATCCCCGCCGATTTTCTGGCCGAATTGCACAAGCTGGGCACGAAGTATTACGTCACCAGCCTCAGGGGCGATCGCACTCACGTCTATCCCATGAAGCGCTGGGAAGAGATCGAGCGGAAGCTGGCGAAGCTTGCGTCGCATAATCGCACGCGCCAGAAATTCCTGGAGCGCACGAATTATTACGGCCAGGTGGTGGAGATGGACGGGCAGGGGCGCATTCTGATTCCCCCCGTTCTCCGGGAGTCGGCGGAAATGAAGGGCGACGTGGATGTTCAGGGCCAGCTGACCTATCTGGTCATCTGGAACCACAGCCGCTTCATCGACAACATGAAGCTGAACCCGCTGACGCCGGATGACGAAAAGTCGCTGGACGATGTAGGCGTCTAGGGTTTGGCTGTTTGGCATACCCCGGTTCTGCTTGCGGAAGTCGTCGAAGCTCTCCGCATCCGGCCGGAAGGCACGTACCTGGACGCGACGCTGGGCACCGCGGGACACGCGGTTGAAATCGCCCGGCGGCTGACGACGGGACGCTTGGTCGGTTTGGATCGCGATCCGCAGGCCATCGCGATCGCGCGTGACCGGCTTGGCGAATTGGAGCCGCGGGAGCGGCGGGTGAATTTGGTGCAAGCGGATTTTTCCAGGATCGGCGAAGTGGCGGCGGAACTCAATCTTCCGCCTCTCGACGGGGTTCTCGCCGATCTCGGGGTTTCCAGCCTCGAGCTGGACACGCCGGAGCGCGGCTTTGCATTCCGTTTTCCCGGGCCTTTGGACATGCGCATGAGCCCGGACGCCGCGCTGACCGCGGATGAGATTGTGAATCGCTGGCCGGAGAGGGAACTCGCCGATCTCCTCTACCGCAAGGCCGAGGAGCACGATTCACGCAGAATCGCCAGGGCGATCGTTCGGTCGCGGCCGATCCGCGACACGCAGCACCTGGCAACGGTTGTGGCAGGGGCTCAAAAGGCAAGGGGAAGGCAGAAACTGCATCCCGCGACAAAAACGTTTCTGGCGCTGCGGATAGCGGTGAATCGAGAAGAGGAGGAACTCGAGCAGTTTCTTTCGTGGGCCCCCGCCACTCTATCTCCGGGAGGGCGCTGCGTCGTCATCAGCTACCACTCCCTCGAAGACCGTCTCGTCAAACACACCTTTCAACGGCTCGCGCGGCAGGGCGAATTCCGCGTGCTCACCAAAAAAGTCATCGCGCCCGGCGCGCAGGAGATCGAGTCCAATCCCCGCGCGCGCAGCGCGAAAATGCGCGTCGCCGAAAAATTGTCGCAGAGCTCGGCCATCGCCGAGGAGGCGCGGTCATGACGGAATACTACACAGTCAAGCATATCGATAATTCGCGCCTCTCCCGGGCCGCTTCTCCCGCTCGCAACCGCGATTTCTGGCAGCGAGTCGCCGCCGGCGCCGCTATCGCCGCTTGCCTGCTCTTTTACGCCTGGCAGCACTTCGAGTGCATTCAGATTCGCTACCAGCTCGAAACAATGGATTCCGTCCGCGCCCAGGCTTTGGAAGAAAATCAGAAGTTGCATCTTACGGCTGACGCTCTGAGCAGCCGCAAGCGCGTCGACCTGATCGCCCGCAACGAGCTCGGCCTCACGGTTTCCACTCCTGCGATTGACACGCCCGTGGAGTCCCCGGGTGAACCCGTCCTGGCACAGGCTCGCGTTCTCGCTGCCCTGGCACGGCCCTGACGCCCATGACCAGCGGTCCCGGCAGGTTCAACTCTCCGTCGGGCGGGAGGGAGCTGGGTTTCGAAAGCCCGCTGCCCTCGGATTCCGTTTCGCCGCCAAAGGTTCGCGTTCGCTGGCTCGTCATATGGATTCTGGCCCTGGTGTGGCTGGTCGCGCTGTTCTTACGGCTGGGAGATCTTCAACTCGTTCACTACTCCGATTATCTGGCCCGGGCGGAGCATCAGCAGGAGCGCTCCTTTGAGGTCAGCCCCGCGCGCGGAACCATTTACGACCGCAACGGGCATGAGCTGGCCGTCAGCACTCCCATGGACTCTTTGTTTGGCGATCCGTCCGACATTCACGACCCGGCGATGGTGGCGCGTCTTGTGGCTCCGATTCTCGGCGTGCCCGCCGGCGATATCGAATCCAAAATCCGCAACGCGCGAACGCCGGTCCGCCTGGCCCGCAAGGTCTCGCCCGACATCGTCAGCCGGATCAGCGCCATGAATCTGCGCGGTGTTTTTTTCGAAGCGGAGAGTCGCCGCGTCTATCCGCAGCATGACCTGGCGGCGCACGTGATCGGCTACGTGGATACCGATGAAAAGGGCGAGGGCGGAGTCGAATACTCACTCGACAAGCTCATCCTCGGCCGTCCCGGGCGCGTCCTGGTGATGGCCGACGGCCACCGCCAGTATTACGACCGCCGTGAAACCGCTCCCGATCCCGGCGCCAGCGTTACTCTCACCATTGATGAGACGATTCAATATATCGCCGAAAAAGAATTGGCCGCCGCGATGGCGGAAACGCACGCGATTGGGGGTTCGGTGCTCGTCCAGGATCCGAATACGGGCGAGCTTCTCGCCGTCGCCAACCAGCCTACGTACGATCCCAACGACCCCGGCAAATTCTCAGCCGAAGATCGTCTCGACCGCGCCGTCAGCTCCGCCTACGAGCCCGGCTCGATCTTCAAGACCATTACCATGACTTCCGCCATTGAACACGGCGTCGCCACTCCCGACGAATTGATCGATTGCCAGATGGGTTCGATTCTCCTTGCCGGCCGCGTCATTCACGATTGGCATCCCTTTGGCATCCTCAGCGTCCGCGATGTTCTCGCCAATTCCAGCGATGTGGGCTCGATCAAAATCGCTCTGCGTCTTGGTGCTCCCAAGTTCTACCAGGCGATCCGCGATTTTGGCATTGGGCAATTGACCGGCATCGCCCTCCCGGCCGAAAACCGCGGGTTGCTCCGCCCGCTCCGTGAGTGGACGCCGAGTTCCATCGGTTCCATCGCTATCGGCCAGGAACTCAGCGTCACGCCGATTCAGATGATCTCCGCTGTCTCGGCGATTGCCAACGGCGGCACTCTCTATCCGCCGCGCATCGTTCGGGAAATTCACGACGCGAATGGCGATATTTCTCCGCCCGCGAGGCCGGGAATCGAAACTCACGTTGTCACCGACCCGCGTACCGCCGCCTCCGTGCGCCAAATGATGGAAACAGTTATCCTGAATGGGACGGGAACGCCCGCGCGCCTCGACGGCTACACGGCGGCGGGCAAATCCGGGACGGCACAAAAAATCGATCCGGCCACAGGCCGCTACTTTGCCAACAAGTACGTCGCCTCGTTCGTCGGCTTCGCTCCCGTTAATAATCCCGCCATCACAGTTCTGGTCGTCCTCGATTCGCCGGAAGGCCAGCACCATGGCGGTGAAGTCGGCGGCCCGGTCTTCAAGCGCGTGGCCCAGCAGGTTCTGGCTTATCTCGATGTTCCGCGCGATGTTCCGATGCCTTCGACGGAAGAGACGGCGAAGAATCCTCCCGTGGCTCCGCATTCCCCGCAGCAATCCTCCGCTACGGAGGCTGCCTTTGAAGCTGCCGTCGCAAAAAGATCCTCCACCCGCGCCCCTTCGGTCCAGACCGTGGCGTTCGGCAGTCCGGAGTCCGTCATCGTGCCCGATTTTTCCGGCCAGACGGTCCGCCAAGTGATCGAAGCGTGTTCGCGCGAGGGTCTGGCGCCCGACCTCATTGGCGATGGAGTTGCTCTCGAACAGTATCCCGTGGCGGGCTCGCACCTCTTGCGCGGCGGGACCGTCACGGTCCGGTTCGGACGCCCGGGAGATTCCGCGTCCCCCAGCCGGAAGGGAGCGCAAAATTGACCGTCGCTTTGGACCGCCGCCGCGGCTCATCCCCTCGCCGCGCGCGCTCCGGGCGCAACGAGATTCGAATGGCATACGGCCCCAAATCGCTCGAGGAAGTACTCGCGGGAATAGAAGGCGCGGCGGGTTCCGGCCCGTCCAACGCGTCCGTTACGTCTGTTGCCTGCGATAGCCGCAAGGTGATCCCCGGCGCGCTCTTCTTCGCGCTTCCCGGCGAGAAAATCGACGGCAACCGTTTCGTCCGGGACGCGCTCGCGGCTGGAGCCACCTCCGTGGCGAGCGCCGAACCGCGTCCTCTTGGCCTGGCTGAGGAAATTTCCTGGATTCAACTCCGAACGGGGCAGGAACGCCGCGCGCTGGCACGCGCGGCGTCGAACTTCTTCGATCATCCATCCGGCGCCTTGAAACTCGTCGGCGTGACGGGAACCAACGGAAAGACGACCACCACGTTTCTCGTCGATTCGATTGTCCGCGCCGCAGGCTTTATTTCCGGTTTGGTCGGGACGACGGGCTACCGCACCCCGCGCGCCACACGCCAGGCTCCCAATACCACTCCCGAATCTCTCGACTTGCAGGAGATGTTCGCCGAAATTCGCGATGCCGGCGGGACGCACGCCGTGCTCGAAGTCAGTTCCCACGCTCTGGCGATGGATCGCGTGTGGGGCTGCCATTTCACCGCCGCCGTATTTACGAACTTGACTCACGACCACCTCAACTTCCACAAGACTTTCGAGGATTACTTTGCCGCAAAACGGCGCTTGTTCGAGGGCACTGGCGCGGGCGCTCCCGATGTCGCCGTCGTCAATTCCGACGATCCCTATGCCGCGCGCCTGCAGGCACTGGCTCCGAGAACGCTCACCTACGGCCTGAAAGGCTCGCCCGATCTCACCACGAAGAAATTCTCGTTGGGTTTCGGCGGCCTGGAATTCGTCGCGCTCACCCCGGCCGGAAAAATTGAAATTCGCTCGCGCCTGGTCGGCCGCATCAATGTCTACAACATTTTGTCCGCCGTTGGCGCCGCGATCGCCCTGGGGATTTCCAACGCAAAAATCGAGCAAGGCGTCGCGGAATTGGAACTGGTTTCCGGACGCTTCCAGCAGATTGATGAAGGCCAGCCCTTCCACGTCGTCGTGGATTACGCCCACGCGGATGACGCTCTCCGCAACCTCATCACCACGGCGCGCGAACTCAACCCCTCCGGACGCATCATCACTCTGTTTGGAGCCGGCGGCGAGCGCGACCGCTCGACCCGTCCGCTGATGGGTGAAGCCGCTGGGTCCTTGAGCGACCTGGTGATTCTCACCGACGACAACCCTCGAAAAGAGGACCCACTGCGCATCATGAATGACGTGGTTGTCGGCTTGCAGAAGGTCAATGCGCGGTACCAAATCGAACCGGACAGGGAGGCGGCTATCGCGAAGGCGGTCGACGAAGCCCAGCCTGGCGATATCCTTCTCTTGGCCGGTAAAGGTCATGAAAACTGTCAGATACTGGCGGATCGGACGCTCGATTTTGATGACAGAGAAGTGGTCAGAGCCATTTTGCGCCGCAAGGGATATTCGAAGCGCACTTGACGGGCAGAAATTTTGGATTGCGTTTTAGCTTAACTCTTTTGTAATCCGAGAGTTGGAGCTTGACCGAAAAGCCCAGCCCATTGGAGACGCGATGCGGTGGACCGTGGTTCAAATTGCTGAAGCTCTGGGTGTCCCGCTTCCCACGGGGCTCGACCCCTTGGCCGGGCTGGCCGGCGTCTCGATTGATTCTCGAGCTATTCCCGCCGGACACTTGTTTGTCGCCATCCGCGGACCGCGTCACGATGGACACGGTTTTGTCCCGGACGCTCTGGCGAAAGGCGCCTCGGCGGCCGTTGTCGAACGAACCCGACTTGCCGAATACCCGGAGTCCATCCGCGCGAACGTCTTTCCCGTGGACGACACGCTCGAGGCTCTCCACCGCTTGGCCGCTCGGGCCGCGGAAAACTGGAGGAAGGCGCACCCGGGGCGTCTTATCGGCGCCGTCGCCGGGTCGGTGGGAAAGACGACCACGAAAGAAATCCTGGCGGCGCTTGTGGCCGCGCGGTTCCGCGTATTGAAGACGCAGGGGAATTTGAACAACGAATATGGACTGCCCTTGACATTGCTTCAGCTCGACGATTCTTATGACGCGGCGGTGGTGGAAATGGGGATGTCTCATCGGGGAGAGTTGGCGCGGCTGGCTCGCATCGCGCCGCCGGATGTCGGTGTGATTACTCGTATTGCCGTCGAGCATCTTGAGTTTTTTGCTTCGATTGATGAAATCGCCCTTGCCGAACGCGAGCTGGTTGAGAACCTGGCTTGGCCCGGCGCGGCCGCCGTCTTAAACGCCGATGACCAAAGAGTGGCAAAATTTGCCGAAGTCGCCCGCGGCCGCATTGTCTGGTTTGGCGGGTCCCCGCAATCGGAGTTTCGGGCGGAAAATATCGAAGACCGCGGCGTCGAGGGCGCCGCGTTCGATTTTGTCTCGCCCGAAGGCCGCGCGCGTCTCGCCCTCCCTTTGATTGGGCGTCACAACGTGATGAACGCCGTCGCGTCCCTGGCCGCCGCGAGTGTCTGGGGAATCGGCGCCGCGGATGCCGCGAAGGTTTTTCCATCGCTTCTCCCCGCGGACAAGCGCGGAGAAGTCGTCCGCTTCGAGCGCGGCTTCACCGTGATCAACGACTCCTACAATTCCAGCCCCACGGCGCTGAACGCGCTTGCGGATATGCTTGCCGCGACGCCGGGGCACCGCCGGAAAATTCTTGCCGCCGGCGAAATGCTCGAATTGGGAGCCTCGGCGGCGGAGTTGCACGCCGAGTCGGGCCGCCATGCAGCCTCTCTGCGAGCGGTCGATTGGATGATCGCCGTGCAGGGTCACGCGCGGGAATTTCTCGACGCGGCAATCGCCGCCGGGCATCCGCGCGATCGCACGCGATTCTTCGATAACTCTTCGGACGCCGGAGCTTTCCTCGCCTCGCTCGTCGAGCCGGGCGATCTGCTGCTGCTCAAGGGCTCGCGCGGCGTGAAAATGGAAAGAATTCTCGAGGCCATCGACGCGGGTCACGCGCGCGCCGTTCTCGCCGGCGCGAATTCCGCTCCTACCGGCGCGGCCAAGGAGCGCGGCTGAAATGCTCTACTACCTCTTTTTCTATGTGCTTCGCCCGCACTTCAGCCCGCTCAACGTGTTTCGTTACATCACGGTGCGCACGGCGGTGGCGAGCATCACGGCGCTTCTTCTCTCCCTGATTCTCGGACCCTGGGTCATCGACCGTTTGCGCGAAATGCAGATCAAGCAGTACATCCGCGAGGAAGGGCCGCAAGCCCATAAAAAGAAAGCTGGAACGCCGACCATGGGCGGCGTATTGATCGTCGCCGCGATTGTGATTCCCACAATCTTGTGGGCCGATCTCCGCAATCCCTATGTCCTCATGGCTCTCGGCTCGACCGTCGCTTTTGGCGCCATCGGCTTCGTGGACGATTACAACAAAGTCGTCCGCAAGCACAACCTGGGACTTCGCCCCGCAGCCAAATTTTCGCTCCAGGTGCTCACCTGCGTTTTAGTCGGCATCGGATTGCTCGCGCTGCAATCGCGCGGCGTTTACTCGACGCAGTTGAGCGTTCCTTTCCTCAAGCGGCTGCACCCCGACCTGGTCGTCGATTCGCTCTTGGGCCATCACTACATCTGGCCGCTGGCGTTCTTGCCGTTCCTCCTGTTTCTGGTGCTGGTGATTGTCGGCTGCTCGAACGCCGTAAACCTCACCGACGGTCTCGACGGCCTCGCGATCGGCTGCGTCCTGGTTTCTTCCGCGGCTCTCACTTTGTTGACCTATCTCACCAGCCATGCGCGCTTCGCCGAATATCTCGATATCCAGAAAATTCCCGACGCCGGCGAGCTCGTCATTTTCTGCGGCTCCGTCGTCGGAGCCTCGCTCGGCTTTCTTTGGTACAACGCGCATCCCGCGGAAATGTTTATGGGCGATGTCGGTTCGCTCGCTCTCGGCGGCGCCATCGGCACGGTGGCTGTCACCATCAAGCAGGAAATTCTGCTGCTTTCGATCGGCGGCGTTTTTGTACTCGAGGCGCTCTCCGTCATCATTCAGGTGGGCTCGTTCAAGCTCACCGGCAAACGCGTTTTTCGCATGGCCCCGCTCCACCATCATTTCGAGTTGCTGGGCTGGAGCGAGTCGAAAATCATTGTTCGTTTTTGGATTACGGCGCTGGTTTTCGCGCTGTTTTCCCTCACGACTTTGAAATTGAGGTAGGGACCCTTGAGACCCGGGATCGATCTGGCCGGAAAGAAAGTTTTGGTGGTGGGCCTGGCCCGCACCGGCGTCGCCGTCTCGCTTTTCAGCGCCGGCTACGGCGCCGTCGTTACGGCGACGGATGAAAAACCGGAATCCGCCCTTGGCGATATTCCCGAAAAGCTGCGGGCCGCCGGCGTCCAGCTCGTTCTCGGCGGCCACGCTCCCGAAATGTTTCTCGACCCCGACCTGATCGTCCTCAGCCCCGGAGTTCCCGCCGGTCTTCCCGGCCTCGCCAAGGCGCGCGCCAAGGGAATTCCGGTCTGGAGCGAAATCGAGTTGGCCTGGCGGTTCCTGCGCGGCAAGCTGGTCGCCATCACCGGCTCGAACGGCAAGACCACCACCACCTCGCTCGTCGCGCATATTTTGAAAGGCGCGGGAATTCCCACGCTGGTCGGCGGAAATATCGGCACGCCGCTCTTGGCCCTCGTCGAGCGCTCCGCGGATTCCAGCGTCACCGTCGCGGAATTGAGCAGCTTTCAGTTGGAGATGATCGAGAGCTTCCGCCCGGAAATCGGCGTTCTCCTCAATCTCACTCCCGATCATCTCGACCGCCACGCTTCCTTCGAGGAGTACGCCGCCGCCAAGCTTCGCCTGTTCGAAAACCAGCTCGACCGGGATGCCGCCGTTCTCAACGCCGATGACCCCGAGGTCACGCGCCGCATGCCCTCGCGTCCCCATGTGTACTGGTTCAGCCGCCAGAAACGCGTGGCCGCCGGCGCTTTCCTTCACGGCGACCAGATTGTTTTCCGCCATGAAGGCGAAGAAACGCCGGTAGCCCGCCGCGATGAAATTCAGCTTCCCGGAGATCACAATCTCGAAAACGTTTTGGCCGCCTGCGCCGCTTCGTATCTCGCCGGCGCCTCTCCCTCCGCCATCTCCGCGGGAGTGAAATCGTTTCAGGGAGTCGAGCACCGCCTGGAATTTGTCGCCGAAATTTCCGGCGTTCGCTATTTCAACGATTCCAAAGCCACCAATGTCGACGCCGCGCTCAAGGCTCTGGCCTCTTTTCCCGGCCCGCTCCTGGTGATTCTTGGCGGCAAGGATAAGGGCAGCCCCTACACTCCGCTGCGCGAACTGCTCGCCGCCCGCGCCCGCCGCGCGATTCTTATCGGCGCGGCCACCGGAAAAATCGCCGCGGACCTCGAGGGCGCCGTTCCTTTGGAGCCTGCCGGAACACTGGATCGAGCCGTCGAAATCGCGGCTTCCCAGGCCAAGCCCGGCGATACCGTTCTCCTCGCTCCCGCCTGTTCGAGTTTCGACCAGTTCGAGAATTACGAGCATCGCGGCCGCGTCTTCAAGCAGCTCGTCGCTTCGCTCGAATCGCGCACTTCCGGCGCTCGCGCCACCCAAGGATAACTGATGCCGCGCACTCTCCAACCCGACCGGCAGTTGCTTGGCGTCACCCTCGCGCTTTGCTTCATCGGCGCCGTCATGGTTTTCAGCGCTTCGGCGCTCACCGCCCGCGAACTCTTCCACAACGGCTACATCTTTCTTATTCGACAGCTAGTCGCCGTGGCCATCGGCCTGGCCGGAATGTTCTGGCTGATGAACGCGGATTACCGGTCGCTTCGCCAGCCCCGCGTCATATTCACGGGCTTGGCCGTTTCCTTCGTTCTTCTGGTCTCCGTATTTTTTCTGGACCGCTCGCATCACACGCACCGCTGGTTCCGCATCTGGGCGTTCAGCTTCCAGCCGTCCGAACTCGCCAAGCTCGCGCTCATCGTCTACCTCGCCTGGTTCCTCGAACTGCGCCGCTCCCCGCGCAATTTCGGCGTCAACGATTCTCTCCGCTCGCTCGCTCCGGCTCTCGGCGTCGTTTGCCTGATGGCCGCCTTGATCGTGCGCGAGCCCGATATGGGCACGGCCTTCATGATTCTGGTCATCGCCATCGTCATGCTCTACGCCGCCGGGCTTCGCTGGGAATACATCGCCGGAGCCGCCCTCGCGGCGCTCCCTGTCTTTTATCTCCTCATTGTCCGTGTTCCGTACCGCCTTGCCCGCTGGAACGCCTTTCTTCATCCCGACGTGGATCCCCAGGGGCACGGCTTCCAGCTGCTCCAATCGCTCATCGCCGTCGGCTCGGGCGGCTTTTCCGGCGTGGGCTTGATGGAGAGCCGCCAGAAACTCTTTTTCCTTCCCGAGGCTCACACCGATTTCATTTTCGCCGTGATTTGCGAGGAACTCGGCTTTATCGGCGCCGTCGTCGTCCTGACCCTCTTCGCCGTGTACGGCTGGCGAGGATTTTGCGCCGCCATGAAGGCTCCCGACGATTTTGGCCGTTTCCTGGCTCTCGGCGTCACCACCATGGTCGTCGGCCAGGCGTTCATCAACCTCAGCGTCGTGCTCGGCCTCTTGCCGACCAAGGGGATTCCACTTCCGTTCATCAGCTATGGCGGCTCGAGTCTGGTGGCCATGCTTTTGGCCACCGGCGTGCTCCTCAATATTAGTCAGCACGCGGACGAGACGTGAACGAGGGCGCTTCAACTCTGCTGATCGCCGGAGGAGGCACCGGCGGCCATGTTTTTCCCGGGCTGGCCGCCGCCCGTGAATGGATCGCGCGGCCTCTAGCGGATGGCTCGGAAGGAAAGAGAAACGTCGTGTTTGTCGGAACCAATCTCGGTCTTGAAGCAAAGCTGGTCCCCGAAGCCGGATTTCCGCTCGAGACCATTCGCGTTGCCGGGTTGAAAGGCATGGGTGGCGCGAAACTGTTGCGCAACCTCGCCAAGCTTCCCGCCGCGCTCTGGGACTCGCAAGCCATTCTTCGGCGTCACCATTTTGCCGCGGCGTTTGGCGTCGGCGGCTACGCTTCCGGCCCGATGATGCTGCTGGCGCGGCTGCACGGCGTCCCAAGCGTCATCTACGAGCCCAATGTCGAGCCCGGCCTCACCAATCGCATCCTGGCCCGCACGGGCGTGAGGATCGCGTGCGGCTTTGAAGAAACGGCCCGCCGCTTCGGGCCCAACGCCGTCGTGACCGGCATTCCGGTTCGCCGCGAGTTTTTCTCCGCGCCCCGCCGCGAGCACGCCGCTCCCTTCCGCCTGCTGATCACCGGCGGCAGCCAGGGCGCTCTTCCCATCAACCGTGCCGTTGTGGACTCCCTCGACCGCTTGGCGGCCCGAAAAAATCAGCTTTTCGTCGTGCATCAAACCGGCGAACGCGACTATAATGCTGTTCGCGTGGCCTATGCGCGGCGCGAATTCAAAGCCGAGGTACTGCCCTTCATCGAGAATATGGCGGAGCGGTTTGCCCTGGCGGACTTGATTGTCTGCCGCTCGGGCGCGACCACCGTGGCGGAACTCGCCGCCTCCGGACGCGCCGCCATCCTCATCCCCTTCGGCGCCGCCGCGGACGCTCACCAGACTCTCAACGCCCGGGCCATGCACTCCGCTGGCGCCGCTCGCCTCCTCCCTCAGGACGAGTTGACGCCCGAGCGGTTGACTTCGGAGATTTTCTCCCTCCTGGACCAGCCCCGGAGAATTACGGAGATGGAAGATTCCGCGCGCACTCTCGCGCGCCCCCGGGCTGTGCAGGATATCGTCGACTTGCTCGACCGTCCTCGCGGCGCGGCCAGGGAGGTTCGGGCATGAACATCAGCTTCCGCAATTTTCAGCGCATTCATCTGGTCGGCATCGGCGGCAGCGGCATGAGCGGTATCGCCGAAGTTCTACTCTCCGCCGGCTACGCCGTTTCCGGCTCGGACTTGAAATATTCGTCGGTCACCGACCGCCTGCGGAATCTCGGCGCGAAAATTTTCGAAGGCCACTCGGTTGAAAATGTTCATGGCGCGCACGTCGTCGTCATCTCCTCGGCGGTTCGTCCGGACAATGTCGAGGTCGTCGAAGCTCATCGCCTGAAAATCCCGGTCATTCCCCGCGCGGAAATGCTCGCCGAGCTCATGCGCTTGAAATACGGCATCGCCGTCGCCGGAGCTCATGGCAAGACCACCACCACTTCCATGGTGGCCTCCGTCCTGGCCGCCGCGGGTCTCGACCCCACGTTTGTCGTCGGCGGGCGTGTCAATCATGCGGGATCGAACGCCCGCGTCGGGCAGAGCCAGTACATGGTCGTCGAGGCGGACGAAAGCGACCGCTCGTTTCTCCTTCTCGCCCCCGTCATCGCCGTGGTCACCACGATCGACCGCGAGCATCTCGACCAGTACGCCTCGCTCGAGGAAATCCAGCATGTGTTTCTCGAATTCGTGAATCGCGTTCCTTTCTACGGTTCCGTGGTTCTTTGCCTCGACGAGCCCAACGTCCAGGCTCTTCTCCCCGGCGTCAAACGCCCGGTCCTGACCTACGGCACTTCGAGCCAGGCCGACCTCGTCATCAGCGACATTCAATTGAAAGGCCTATCGAGTGAATTTCGACTCGCCTATCACGGCGAGGATCTCGGAATCTTTCATCTCCCCTCGCCTCCGGGAATTCACAATGTCCGCAACGCCGCCGCGGCCGCCGCCGTGGCTCTGGCTTTGAACGTTCCCGCCGATCTGATTCGCGCCGGCCTCGAGAAATTTGCCGGCGTCGCCCGCCGCTTCGAAATCAAGGGTGTCTATTCCGGCGTGACTCTGATTGACGATTACGGCCATCATCCCGCCGAAATTCGCGCCACGCTCGATGCCGCCCGCCTCTGCAATTACAAACGCCTCCTCGTTTTCTTCCAGCCGCACCGCTACTCCCGCACGCAAGCCTTGTGGGAGGATTTTCGCCATTCCTTCAACCAGGCGGATATTCTCCTGGTCACTGAAATTTACGCGGCGGGAGAGACGCCCATCCCCGGCGTCACCGCTGAAAAATTGGCCGAGGCGATCAGCTCGGCGGGCCACAAGAATGTCGTCTACACGTCGACCGTGCAGGCCGGGGTCGAGTTCATGCTTCGCGAAGCCCGCCCCGGCGACGCCATCCTGGCCATCGGCGCCGGCAGCATCAATCGCTCTCTCGACCAGCTTTCCATGCTTTTGGGTACAGAGGTATCGCCGCAAAATGCGCGTTGAGGACAATTCGCTGAAGGAACGGTTGCAGGAGCTCGGCGTCGAGATTCGCCCCGGCGTTTCTCTCTCCGACCACACCTCGCTCGGCATCGGCGGCACGACCGATCTCCTCCTCCTGCGGCGTCATGAGACCATTCCGGAAATCATGCGCTTGCTCGACGACGCCGGAATCCGCCATCGCTTCCTGGGCGGCGGCACCAACGTTTTGGTCGACGATGGCGAGCTTTCCTGGGTCGCCTTGCGTCTTCCCACAGTCACTCCCGGCGTCGCCGTCGAGGGCAATTCCGCGTGGGTGGATGCTTCGGCGGATCTCGGCGGCATGGTCACCTTCTGCGCCAAGCGCGACCTGGGCGGAATGGAGGGGCTGATCGGCGTTCCCGGAAGCGTGGGCGGCGCCCTGCGGATGAATGCCGGCGCGTACGGAACGCAGATTGGTTCCTACGTCCGCGAAGTCGAGGTCTATCGCGCGGCCGCCGCCGGAATCGAAAAACTTCGCGGCGAAGCGATTCGCTTCGATTATCGCCACACCTCCTTTGGCCCGGACGACGTCATGCTCCGCGTCCGCCTGGAACTCCCGGCCAAGCCGTTTAAGGAGATTCTCGCGGGCATCAAAGTCTGCAACGAGAAGCGCCGCGCCAGCCAGCCGCTCAATCAGAAAAGCGCCGGCTGCATTTTCAAGAATCCGCAGGGAGCTTCGGCGGGGCGCATGATTGACGAATTGGGCTTGAAAGGTCTCCGCTCCGGCGACGCCATGGTCAGCGACCGCCATGCGAATTTTTTCGTGAACGCGGGTTCGGCGAGTTGCGCCGACATGCTGAAATTGATTGGCGACGTGCGCGAGCGCGTCCACAAAGCGTACGGCATCGAGCTGGAAACCGAGGTGATTGTCTGGCGAAACTGAAAGCCATTGACGCGGATGCGTACCCGCAGGAAGTGCTGACCGACGACGAGCCGAAGTATCTTCGGCGGCAAAAGCCGCTCGAGATCAAGCGGCGCAAATTCGGAGGCCGCGCCTGGAAGAATTATCTGCGGGTGTCGCTCTGGGCCGTCGCCGGACTCGCCGGCGCCGCCGTCGTCCTGGAAGCCGGACATTTTCTGCTGGCCTCGCCCGCCATGGCCCTTCTTCATCCCGGGCAAATCGAGATTTCCGGAAATCACTTTGTTCCGCGCGACGCCGTTCTCGAGATTTTTACGGCGGATCGCGGCCGGAGCGTGCTGCGGATTCCGCTCGACGAGCGCCGCCTCCAAATCGAAGCGATCCCGTGGGTCGAACAAGCCGCGGTTCGCCGCGCGCTTCCCAATCGGATTCAAGTCGAAATCACCGAACGCACTCCCGTCGCCTTTCTCCGTCAGGGAACCGCTCTCTCCCTTATCGACGTTCACGGCGTGATTCTCGGCCGCCCGCTTCAGGGCAATTTTAATTTTCCGGTTGTCACCGGAATTTCCGCGAACACTCCCGCGGACGAACGCGAGCGGCGCATGCAGCTCTTCGCCGGATTTACGCAGCAGGTGCAGATGGTTCGTCCTGGCGCGCTCGATCAAGTGAGCGTGATCGATCTTTCGGACGCCGGCGACCTCGTGGCCACCGTTTCGCAGCTTCAAAACGGCGCCTCCGCTGCCGGAACGTCCCCGGATGCCGCCGGAAATTCGGATGCGACGATCAAAGTTTATTTTGGCAATTCCGATTTTGCCGCGAAATACCGCACGCTCATCGATAAAATCGGAGAGTGGCGCGCGGCCGTCGGCCGCATCGAGTCCGTCGACCTGCGCTTCAATGGCGAAGCGGTCGTCAATCAGGATCCATCGGCGCGCGCTCAGGCCTCGCAGCCTCAGGTCGCCGTGGCGCAAATGGGATCTCCGGCGCGCGGTTCGAAGCGCGGATCCGCTCGCCGCTCGCCCTAGTGCGGCGATGCGGCTCGAGGAAAATGGCGGCGAGTCGAATTCTTATGGGGTGTTGGTAAGGAGCTTCGGAGTTGAATAAGAAAGACCGGTACATTGTGGCGCTCGATATCGGCAGCACGAAAACGTGCGCCTTGATTGGCGAAATGGGAGAAGAAGGCGGCGTGAATTTTGCCGCTTTGGGCGCGGCGGAATCCAAAGGCTGGCGCAAGGGGCAGATCGTCAATCTGGATCTCGCGGTCAGCTCGATCCGGCGCGCGGTGGAAGAAGCGGAAACGGTCGTCGGAGTCCCCGTCGAATCGGCGGTCATCGGCGTCGCCGGCGGCCACGTCCGCGGCCTCAATAGCCGCGGCGGAGTGACCGTGGGAACGCGGCCCCGCGATATTCACCGGGACGACGTACGCCGTGCCATTGATGCCGCTCGAGGCGTCTCGCTGCCCGAAGATCGCGAAGTCCTGCACGTTCTCCCGCAGGAATTTTTTCTCGATTCGCAGGACAGCATTCGCGACGCGATTGGAATGGTCGGCCAGCGTCTCGAAGCCAACGTTCATATCGTCACCGCTTCGGGCACTTCTACGCAAAATATCGTCACGGCCGTCAATCGCGCCGGCGTTCGCGTCGACGACACGGTTCTCGAACCCCTGGCCTCCGCCGAAGCGTGCCTCACCCAGGATGAGCGCGAACTCGGCGTTTGTCTGCTGGATATCGGCGGCGGCACTTCCGAACTCATCATTTTCTCCGGCGGCGTGGTCCGCCACAGCGCGGCGATTCCTGTCGGCGGCGATCATTTCACGAACGATCTTGCCGTGGGCTTGCGCACTCCGATTCCCGAAGCCGAAAAAATCAAGCACGAACATGCGTGCGCCCTGCAGGAGCTCGTCAAGCAGGACACGGCCATCGAAATCGCCAGCGTCGGAGACCGTCCTCCGCGGACCGTCTACACGCGCATGCTCGCTGATATCGTCGAGCCGCGCGCGCAGGAATTGCTCGTCCTCGTCCGCGACGAGCTCCGCCGCAGCGGGCTCGAATCGCAGATTCCCGCCGGGCTCGTTCTCACCGGCGGCGGCGCCCTCTTGCGCGGGTTTCCCGAACACGCCGACCGTGTTTTCAGCCTTCCGGTCCGCGTGGCCATCCCCCGGGGTTTGGGGGAAATGAGCGAACAAGTTTCCCGGTCCGAATACTCGACGGTAGTGGGTTTGGTTCTCTATGCGGCTCGGGCGCGGCGCCAGGCGGCGGCGCGGCCTTCAGGCTGGGTGGGGAAATTGAAGAGCATGTTTGCCGGAGCGTGAAAATTCGAGAAGTTCTGGGGGAGGAAGCATGACGCCAAAGGAAGCAGGATTGCGAGTTTCGTTCAGCGAAGAGCCGGCGAACGGCGCAAAAATAAAAGTCATCGGCGTCGGTGGCGGCGGTTGCAACGCCGTCAACCGCATGATTCGCGCCAAGGTAGAGGGCGTCGAGTTCGTCGCCGCCAACACCGATTTGCAGGCGCTGAAGCTCTCGCAAGCGCCGGTGAAGCTGCAGCTCGGCGCGAAACTCACCAAGGGGCTCGGCGCGGGCGCCAATCCCGAGGTGGGGCGCAAGGCCGCGCTCGAGGACACGGAGAAAATCCTCGAAGCCCTCGACGGCGCCGACATGGTGTTCGTCACATCGGGTCTCGGCGGAGGGACGGGGAGCGGCGCCGCGCCGGTTGTTGCCAACCTCGCGAGCGAATTGGGCGCGCTCACCGTCGCCGTGGTCACCAAGCCGTTCAACTTCGAGGGCAAGCGCCGGATGCTGCAAGCCGAACAGTCGCTCTCTGAATTGATCGGCTGCGTGGACACGGTCATCGTGATTCCCAACGAGCGGTTGCTCGAATGCGTCGAGCACGGCACCAGCTTCTTCGAAGCGTTCCGCATCGCCGACGATATCCTGCGCCAGGCCGTGCAGGGAATCAGCGACATCATCACGATTCCCGGGATCATCAACCGCGACTTCGCCGACGTGAAGACGATCATGTCCGGACAAGGGTACGCCGTGATGGGCACGGCGATCGCTTCCGGTTCGAACCGCGCGGTAGACGCCGCGACGCGCGCGATCAACAGCCCGCTGCTCGAGGACAACTGCATCCAGGGCGCGCAAGGCATTTTGATCAACGTCACCGGCTCGAACAGCCTCAGCCTGCAGGAAGTGCACGAAGCGTCTTCGATCATCCAGAAGGCGGCGCACGAGAACGCCAACATCATCTTCGGCGCCGTGATGGATGACGCGATGAAGGAATCGATCAAGATCACGGTCATCGCCGCGGGGTTCCGAGAAGTGGCGGGGAAGAAGACGCACACGCGTCCCTCGTACTTACCAAAGACTTGGAAGGCGACGCGCGAGCCCGTGAACACGGCTCCCCCGCAAACCAACGTGGTGCAGCAAGTGGCGCGCAACGTCAGCGAAGTGCTGCCCGAAATGGCCGCGGACGATCTCGACGTGCCGACATTCCTCCGCCGCCAGGCGCAGAAGGCCTGACGGCGTCCGCAGGATTTCCGGAGAAGGGCGGAAGAAATTTCGCCCTCCTTTTTCATCCGGAGCACGGGCGACAAATCCGCGCTGCGCCGCGCGGCCGTTTTCCCGCGCCGCCGGTTCGTCGTACACTCGGAAACATGCCGGACGGAATTCGCATCCTGCGCGCCTGCTTGATAACCATCGAAAGCCACGCGGGCGAAAATCCCGCCGTCGAATGCTGCGGGTTGCTGGCCGGGCGCGATGGAACCATCGAGCGGGCGATGCCCGCGCTCAACGCCGCGGGAAATCCCGCGACGGCGTACGAAATCGCTCCCGAAAATATATTTCGCATGCTGCGCGAAATTCGCGCGGAGAGGCTCGAGTTGCTCGGCATTTATCATTCGCACCCGCGCAGCGAAAATGTTCCCTCCCCGCGCGATCTCGAGCTCGCCGGATATCCCGACACGGCGTATTTTATTTTTTCGCCTGCCGTGCCGCGCGAAAAATCGCTGCGCGCGTTTTCGATTCGCGACGGCCGGGCCGCCGAGCTGGCGATCGAGATCGTGTAGGGCATCGCCGCGATTCCCCGCCTTATAAACTCTCCGGAATTTTCAAGACCACCGCGGTGATGTCGTCGTGCCGCGGCGCGCCGCTGGAAAAAAAGCGCAGCTCCTCGAACAGCATGTCGAGAGATTGTTCCGCCGACCAGCCCCGCGAGCCACGCCAGATTTTCCCCAGCTGGCCCCAACTGAAATCCTCGCGCTCGGCGTTGCGCATTTCGTGCAATCCGTCGGTGGCGAAAAGAACTGTGTCGCCCGGCTGCAATTCGACCGTGCAGCGGTCGTAGGCGGAGCCGGGAAAAAGCCCCGAGGGGACCCCACCCTGGCCGAGCGTCACCACCGCTTCGCGGGAGGCGTGCAGCGGATAGGGCAGCCCGGCATTTGAGAGAGTCAGGACGCGGCTCGCGGGGTCATAGACCGCGTATATGGTGGAGCAGTAGTGCGCGGGGACGGGGCGCACCAGAAGGCGCTTATTGAGCAGGGCTAGAACTGCGGCGGTGTCCGTGCCCGTCTTATGAATCCCACGCAGCATGCCCATCACCAGAGCGCCATACATCGCGGCGGGCAATCCCTTGCCGACGACGTCGCCGAGATAAATCCCCACCTTGCCATCGGGGAGAGAGAAGTAGTCGGCGAAATCTCCGCCCACATCGGTGAGGGGAGAGTAGCGGCAAGCGATTTCGTACTTGGCGTGGAGGAGGGTAGCGAGCGGCAGAAGCGACTGCTGGACCGCGCGCGCCTGCTCCCTCTCGATGCTTCGGAACTCGTTGAGTTCGGGATTCTGAATTGTGGCGCTGGATGTCATGGAGGCAGACCCCTCGAGTAGAAAGGGCATGGCAAGCGCGGTGCCAAAGGAGGAATGGGAACCGGGGTGGGAGGTGCAATGGTTGCAAGGCGTTGGAGAGGTAGGTCCGAGAAGCGGGAAACGGGGCAAGAAAAGCCTGTTTCGTTCAGGGACGGTGAAACTGAATTGGAACAGGGGGAAGGCGGGACAGGCTGCCAGCGGCGCCTCAAAGGGGAGAGGGCCACGCGGCGCGGAGGACATTTTTGGCTCAGGTTTGCGCGGTCCGGCTGGAGACGGCGGCCAAGGCGTCCGCCTCCTCGAGGCGGTGCTGGTAAAGAGGGAACTGAGAGGCGAGCGCGGCGACCTGGGCGCGGACGCGGCGTTCGACGGATTCGTCGCCAAGGTGATTGAGAATTTCGCCGATCCACGCGGCGATTTTTTCCATCTCGGGTTCGCGCATTCCGCGGGTGGTGACGGCGGGAGAGCCCATGCGAATTCCACCGGCCTTCATCGGCGGAAGCGGGTCGAAAGGAATGGAATTTTTGTTGACGGTGATTCCGGCGCGGTCGAAGGCGGGCTGGGCGGCGCTGCCGGTGAGCCCGCGGGAGTGAATGTCCACGAGGAAAAGATGATTGTCCGTGCCACCGCTGACAATGCGGAATCCGCGCGCGGCAACCCCGGCGGCGAGCGCCTTGGCGTTGGCGAGGACCTGACGCTGGTATTCGCGGAAGCCGGGCTCGGTGGCTTCCTTCAAGCAGACGGCCTTGGCGGCGATGATGTGCATGAGCGGGCCGCCCTGGTCGCCGGGGAAAACGGTGCGGTCGAGATCCTTGGCGAATTTTTCGCGGCAAAGAATCAAGCCGCCGCGAGGACCGCGGAGAGTCTTGTGCGTGGTGGTGGAGACGAAATCGGCGTGGGGGACGGGGCTGGGATGAACGCCGGCGGCGACGAGGCCGGCGATGTGAGCCATATCGACGAAGAAGAGGGCGCCCACGGACTGGGCGATCCGCGCCATGCGAGGGAAATCGATGATGCGGGAATAGGCGCTGGCGCCGGCGACGATCATCTTCGGCTTGTGTTCTTCGGCGAGCCGCGCGAGCTCGTCATAGTCGATCGTTTCCGTTTCTTTCGAAACGCCGTAGGGAACGAATTTGTAATTTTTGCCGGAAAAATTCAGCGGGTGGCCGTGCGTCAGGTGGCCGCCATGGGCGAGGTTCATGCCGAGAACCGTGTCGCCGGGCTGAAGGACGGCCATGTAGACGGCGATATTGGCTTGCGTGCCGGAGTGCGGCTGGACGTTGGCATGCTCGGCGCCGAAGAGAGACTTGGCGCGATCGATAGCGAGCTGCTCTGCGACATCCACGAATTCGCAGCCGCCGTAATAGCGCTTGCCGGGATAGCCTTCGGCGTATTTATTGGTGAGGACAGAGCCGGCGGCTTCGAGAACGGCGTCTGAGACGAAGTTTTCGGAGGGGATCAGCTCGATGCCGGTGGCCTGGCGGCGGACCTCGTCGCGGAGGACGGCGGCGATTTCCGGATCGACCTCGGAAAGAGGGCGGGACATCCGTTTGAGTTCAGCAGATTCGCGAGTCATTTTGGATCTCTCTTGAAGAATTGAGGGGTCGAAAAGTGTTGCGAACCGGATGGAGCGCCATCCTGTGTTTTCAACAAGTTACGGCAAATCCGGTTTCCGGGTGTGTTGCGAACCGGATTGACGCAGGCGCCCAGAATTCCCCCGCGCGACGCGGGAGCGAAGCATTCGGAGCGCGTTTGCGTCATGGGACGCATACGTCCATCTTGCATATCGCAGGGCAGAAAAGCAAATTTCGATGGCTGTGGACTTTTGAGTTCAGCCGCGAGCCTGCCTGGCGGCAGGCGACGGCGAGAAAAACTTCAGCTGCGGCGGTTGGTGAATTGTGACACTTCACCTGTGGATAGGGAACAGATGCTAGAACTCGCCATAAAGGAGCCGCGACCGGAGCGCCGAGACTAACTAGAGGCGGGGATCGACGGGCTCGGATTCGAGAGCGAGGACTCCGAAGACGCACTCGTGGACACGACGAAGAGGTTCCTGTCGGACAAAACGCTCAAGGGCCTCGACTCCAAGAGCGAATTCGCGCAAGGCGAGAGACCGCTTAGCGCTGACAGAGCGGTTGCGGAGCCGCTCGAGGTTTTCGGTCAAGAGGTACTCGGGGCCGTAAATGATACGGAGATATTCGGGGCCTCGGCATTTCACAGCAGGCTGAACAAGGCCATGGCGACCGCGGACGACGAATTCGAGGGGTTTGACGACCATACCCTCGCCTCCGCGCGCCGTGAGTTCCATCCACCAAGCCGTGGCGGCTTCGAGGGCAGTTGAGTCGGTGACGTCCACGACCTTAAACGGAGTCGCAAGCAGTAGACCTTCGTCAGCCATAGAGAGCCGGGCGACCAGATCCATGTGCCAGACGTGGTCGCGTTGCACGTGAACTTGACCTTCACTCGCGAGAACGTGAAATGGGGCAAGCTTCAGGTCGGACACAGATTGAACGGACCAACAGTACCGACGGTAGGATTCGACGTAGGACTTGGCGGCATCGAGTCGCAGCTTATGACGTTCGAGAAGCAAACGCGCCATTTCGTAATTTGGTGAAGCGGACGATAGCAAGGCCACTGCCTCTCCAAGCGACGTCTGAGCGGCAGCACCGACAGCTGCGTATTGGCGGCGAAGCAGTTCCTGAGCCTTGGCGGACCAGGGCATGAGCTCGGAATCGAGGCAAATCCACTCCGTACGCAATTCCTCCCAAAGGCCTGCAGCGGTGACGGCAGCAGAGACGCGCGCCAGAAATTCACGCTCGACCGCGCGTTGATCAAAGAAGCGCCTGCCTGTGCGGGTGTAGCAGATGCCCAAACCCTCACCTACGACACCGAAGCGGCGGCGGGCGACATCCTCGTCGCGGCATACGACGAGGACAGCGCGCGAGCCCATGTGCTTCTCTTCGCAGATTACATGCGCAACCCCTTCACGGCGGAAATAATCAAAGGCCTCGCTCGGATGTTCCAGAAGGCCCGGGCGAGAAGTCGTCTCGGAGGGAGACATCGTTGGGGGAAGGTAGATGAGCCATTTGGGGTTTGCGGCGAAACGGCTCATGACTTCGAGCGCGGCGAGAGCGTTTTCCTCGCGGATTGTGACATTGTGGTGAAGTCGGGAGGTGACGATCCGTTTCCCAATTACATCGTCAATGTCGAGAAGATCGTCGTGAAACTGCTGAGAGGAGAGCGGCGGCACGGACTCGTTAGATGCAACGAGTGGTTTTATGGGCTGGGCATACGTGGAACCAGCCGGAACGGAGACAAGTTCCTTCTCGGGATATCGAAGAGCGGTTAGGCTGCCGCCGAAGACGCAACCGGTGTCAATATTTATCGTACGATTAAGCCAATCGGGTTGGGGAACAGGGGTGTGGCCGTACACGACCATGGCCCGGCCTCGATATTCGGCGGCCCAATTATAGCGGACGGGTAGGCCGAACTCATCCGTTTCGCCCGTGGTCTCGCCATATAGGGCGAACTCGCGAACCTTAGCAGAGCCCCGGCCCTGCATTTCCTCGCGCATGCCGGCGTGGGCGACGACAAGCTTGCCGTCGTCGAGCGCGTAATGGCTAACCAGGCCATCAAGAAATTCCGTGACGCTGGCTCGGAATTGCGGCGCCTCACTTTCGAGTTGCGCGAGAGATTCCGCAAGGCCGTGAGTGACTTGGACGTCCTTGCCGCGAAGTTTGCGAAGCAGCTTGATATCGTGATTGCCGGGAACGCAGATTGCCACGCCTTTTTCGACCATATGCATGATGAGGCGCAGGACGCCGGGTATTTTCGGACCGCGGTCAACGAGATCGCCGAGAAAAACAGCCTTTCGTCCTGCGGGCGGGGTGACGAGGAAGGAAGGCAAGTTTGCGGCGTCAACCCGGCATTCGACATGGTAGCCAAGGCGGCCGAGAAGTTCGAGCAGTTCATCGAGGCAGCCATGTACATCGCCAATGATGTCGAACGGCCCATGCTCATGCTTGAGGTTGTTCCACAGCGGCTCGCGAACGATCTCGGCGGCGTCGACCTCATCCGGCGAACGGAGGATATGGACACGGCGAAAACCTTCGCGTTCAAGCTGGCGAAGGGCGTTTCGCAGGTGGCGGCTTTGCTGGCGGACGACGTGGGGACCGAAGTCGCGGCCGGGGCGGGAGCGGTTACGTTCGAGACACAGCGCCTCGGGCAGATCGAAAACGATCGCGGTCGGGAGGCAGTGGAATTGGCGAGCGAGGGCGACGATGGGCTTACGCGCCTCCGGCTGAACGTTGGTGGCGTCGATTACGACCAATTTCCCCGCGGAAAGGCGTTTGGAGGCGACGAAGTAGAGAACGTCGAAGGCGTCGTTGGTGGCAGCCTGGCTGTTCTCATCGTCCGAGACGAGACCACGGCAGAAGTCAGAGGAGAGGATCTCGGTGGCGCGGAAATGCTTGCGGGCAAAGGTGGATTTTCCTGAACCAGACGGGCCGACGAGCGCGATTACGGCGAGTTCGGGGATGGCAAGTTTCATGAGCGCGAGAAGATTCCCATTTGCGTCGGGGCGCCTAGCACAGGGTCCTCGGGACCGACGGGAACGAAGCGAACGGAATAAGCAAAGCGGGCGGCAACGGTGTTGGCCCAGGACTGGAATTCGGCACGTGTCCATTCGAAGCGGTGGTCCTTGTGGCGTAGCTTGCCAGCGGGGAGGGATTCGAATTTGACGTTGTATTCGATGTTTGGCGTGGTGAGTACCACGGTTTGGGGGCGCGCGAATTCGAAGAGTACACGCTCGAACGCCGCGAGGCGAGGCGGGTCCTGATGTTCGACGACCTCGACGACGGTTGCGGCGTCAAAACCGGAAAGGCGTTTGTCCCGATAAGTGAGAGAGCCGTGAATCAGGCGGATGCGCTGCTGTTGCAGACGCGGAAGGTTTTCGAGGCGCAGTTTATCCGTAGCGACGTCGAGTGCGCGATGAGAAACGTCGAGGCCGACAATTTCGGCGAACGACTTGTCTTTGAGAAGCTCGCGAAGGAGGCGGCCTTCACCGCAGCCAAGGTCGAGGACGCGTTCGGCACCGGAACTGCGGAGGGCTGCGAGAACGGCGCCGACGCGCTGCTCGGCAAGGCTGATAGGCTTTTCGATACCTGCTTCCTCAAGAGCGCGAGCTTCGACGAGGTCATCCGCGCAGGGTTCCTCTTCTCCGATGAGTTGTCGCAGGGCTTCGCGAGCGAGGTGCCGTTGGTGTTTGAGGTAGCGATTCGTAATGAGCTCGCGTTCGGGGTGACCGCGAAGCCAGCGTTCCCCTCGGCGGAGAAGTTTTTGGACTTCGTCATCGCCGACCCAGTAGTGCTTGTCGTCATCGAGGACGGGAATGAGGACATAGAGGTGGGCCAGAAGATCTCTCAGGAGTAGTTTTGATTTAAGGGTTACACGGAAATAAGGGCTCTCGCCCCAGTCGGGAAATTTTTCGTCGAGGGGGAGGCGAGAGAGCGTGACCTCGTAGCCAAGAGGTTCGAAGAGACGCCGAATCAATTCGTCGCCGCCCCGGGAGGGGAGGGCAGCGATCCGGGCCTCAAAGGGAAGGGGCGTATCGGCGAGGGGTTGGCGTTCCTTGCTGCGCCCGCCCATAGCAGTACCAAAGGTGCGAGCGAGGGCGACGCTCAGGAACGAGGATGCAGCGTAAGGACGGTCGTTTACATATTCCTCAAGCACCCGAGCCTCACCGCTAGGGCCGCGCCGATTGCGGACGAGGCCGATGGGGTCGATTTCGAGGAGGAGCGCCGCAGTGCAGCGATCGGGAGTTGCCTCGGGATAAAAGACGTGAACTTTGCCGAAAGCTTGCTCCGAACTGTGGACGCGGAACGGGGATTTGTGGAGAAGAAAGCCCAGGTCCGTGGCGTGCTCGCCAGAATAGGTGATGGTGAGAAGCATGCTTTGTAGCGCTGGCTTCGCCTGAGAGTGAGGAATGGATCGAAGAGGCGCATACTTATGATAACCGGGGCGGCACATAAATTCAAAGGTACGAGTGCGCCAGCTCGTGAGAGTCGGCTAGGATATCGCGCGGCGGGATTTTTTGCGGGCGGGGGAGCGTTTTTTCGCGCGGGGGTTGAGGAGTTTGAGAGCCGCGCCTTTGTGGATGGCGACGTGCTCGGATTTCTCGCTCTGGATGAGGTATTGAGGATCGTCTTTCGAGGCGTGGTGGATGTAGCCCTTGTAGTTGTATTCGGTGGTGACTTTCTTGAGGATGACGCCGCGGACGCGGCCCGCCTCGGAATTCCATTCAACGTGGTCGCCGCGGTGGAAGGTTTTGGTCATGCGAGTTCAAAGCGAATCATGACACGAGTGACGCCATACGAAAAGCCATGTTGGGAGAAGCGAGGCCGCGAATGAAACGCGCCGGGCGCACGCGAAGCGATGGAATGGTCGAAACGGGAAAAGCTGCCTGCGGGCCGCTTAGAGTTCCGCGGCGGCTCTGAGCCGCTGAGCGAGAAACTCACCGACAGCATCCAACGCCTTTTCGGCGGCGGCCAATTTGCCGACACTGCCCACAAATCCATGGGACATTCCTTCCCAGATATCGAGCCGGGCATTGACGCCGGCGGCGACGGCGCGCTCAAAGTAACGGCGAGAGTCGTCGAGCAAAACTTCGTCATCGCCGACATGGATGCTGATCGGCGGGAGTCCCGCCAGGTTTCCGTAGAGCGGAGAAGCGAGCGGGTTCTTGGGATCGGCGCCGCCGAGATAGGAACGGACCAGCCCTTCAATTTGCGACCTGACAAAGTACGGGTCGGCCTCCGACCGGGTTTCGAAACTTGGGCTTGCGAGGGCCAAATCGGTGACCGGGGAAAGGACCGCCGCTCCGGCCGGGATTGGGCCGCCCGAGGCAGATGCAAGCGAAACGAGCACCAGAGCAAGAATGCCGCCCGCCGAATCTCCGGAGATGGCAATCCTTCGAATGCCGCGCTCGACCAGACCGCGATAGCAAGCCTGAACATCTTCCAACGCGGCGGGGAAGGGATGTTCCGGGGCGAGCCTGAAATCGGGAACGAACGCCTCGGCTCGGGCCCTTGCGGCGATGTGGCCCACGAGATTGCGGTACGCCTGAGCCGATCCCCAGTTGAACCAGCCGCCGTGCAGGTGGAGGATCGCATCGCCGGAACGAGCATCGCTTGGCTTGCACCATAAGCCGGATATGCCGCCAACCGTGCCGGCGTGGAACGCAACGCCCTCCGGCGGCGAAACAGCCTCCATAATTCCGTTGAACGGCTCGCGCGCCGCTATTCCTTGCAGCTTGCCTTTGAAGGGCAGCACCGCGGCACGCATTGCGGTCATAACGGCGGCGTCTTCGGGCGCGATCGTATGCGTCAGGAGCGAGGGCTCACGGACGGGCGCTTTTTTGCTGGCAGCATCGTTCATAGCGGGCTCCTTGGAACAGCTAGGAATTCGATGACGCTGCTTCCTCGAGGGATTCGAAGGCGGAGGGGGCGGCGTCACCGCATTGGTTTATTTCACGGCTGGACGTCGAAGCGCGTGCATCGATTCACGCGAGCCGGAGGTGAAGCGCACAGGCAAAATTCAGCGATGCCGCAGCGGGAAGGCTGCTGTCCGGCGTGAGGCATCAGCGGCGGGCAGACCGCGAGTACAATGGACCGCGAAGGAAAGGGGCAGGACGGGATGGACCAGCGAAGAAGCTGGCGACAACGACGGGTTCGGGAGCGGAGGTGATGAAATTGGCGAAGAGACTAGCGGCGGCACGGGCGATGGGTTGGGCGATGAGTTGTGCGCTGGCGGCGACGGTGCTGGCGGGAAGTGGCGCACGGGCGCAGGAGGCGGAGAAGATCGTATCGCCGGAAGTGATGAAAGGGCAGGTGACGTTCCGGTTTCGGGCGCCGAATGCGAAAGAAGTGTCGGTAGTGATGGAGGGGTACGCGGAGCCGCTCGAGATGACGAAGGACGAAAGTGGCGTGTGGAGCGTGACGACGGAAACGATGGCGCCGGACTATTACGGATATTCGATCGGGATGGCCGGGCAGAAGTTGGTGGATCCGGGGAACTCGCTGCTGGTGCCGAACCTGCTGGGGGCGGGGAGCGCGGTCCACGTGCCGGGGCCGGCGTTACTGCCTTGGGAGGAAAACGAGGCGCCGCACGGCGAGATTCACCGGCACTTTTATCATTCAAATGTGGTGGGCGACGACCGGGATTTTTACGTGTACACGCCGGCGAATTACGATCCGAGAGGGAAGCGGAAATATCCGGTGCTCTATTTGCTGCACGGATACAGCGACGACGCGAGCGCGTGGGTGGCGGTAGGGCACGCGAACGTGATCCTCGACAACCTGATCGCGGAAGGAAAAGCGAGGCCGATGATCGTTGTGATGCCGCTGGGGTATGGCGCGCCGGAAATATTGGCGAAGGGTTGGAACGGGCCGCGGGACAAGACGTTGTGGGAGGAAAACATCGAGAAATTCGGCGAGACGCTGCTCGAGGAAGTGATGCCGCGCGTCGAGAGCGAGTACCGCGTGGAGACCGGGCGGGATTCGCGGGCGATTGCGGGCCTTTCGATGGGAGGAGCGGAGACGCTCCTGGTGGGATTGAATCACCTGGACAAATTCGCCTACCTCGGAGCATTCAGCAGCGGAGGAGTGGGGAAGGATTTTGCGAAAGATTTTCCGAATCTCGATGCCGGGGGAGCCAGGAAGCCGCGGGTTTTTTGGATGTCGTGCGGAAGCGACGACGGACTCCTGGCGCCGAATGAGAAGCTGCACGAATGGCTCGAAGGGAAAGGCGTTCAAGTGGAATGGGTGGAAAGCCCGGGCGCGCACTGGTGGCCGGTGTGGAGAAGGAATCTGGCGGACCTGTTGCCGCAGCTGTTTCAGCCGGAGCGGGCGAGCGATTATTGGACGCAGCAAGTGCAGCGGCAAAGGCCCTAGCGGAATTAATGCGAAGGCAGGCGGATCGCGCGGAGAGATACCAAAAGCAAAAAAACGCCAAGGGCCAGAAGGATAATGGTGGGCGCCCAATAGTTAAAGGGATTTTCGGACCGGTCGTAACCGCCGGGCGGGCAGCCCTTGTAGTAACCCTTTCCCGTGACCAGGGTGTATCCCGCCCAGGACAAGGGGACCAAAGCAAGCAGCAAAAAGATCAAGGCAAGGCTCCTGAACGGCGCGATATGTTACGGGCTTTGCCCGCGCTCGAACGCCCGAAGCGCGGATTGCGGGCCGGAATCTGCGTCTTTACCCGCCGATTGCAAGCAAGTATACCCCGGCTGTTTTGACCTCCCCGATATTTCCCCCGGGATGTTTCGAAAGCGGGCTCCAGCCTGCCGGGTGATGGCGAGCCCGGTAAAAAATTTCAAGGAACATTGCCAACGGCAGATGCGTATCAGGTGGCAAGGCGGCAGAGCCGCGCGCGGAGCAAATCGCGGCAGGAAAGAGGATGCGCCGCCGGGGGAAAAAATGGATACGCTGCTGCAAGACATTCGCTACGGCATGCGCATGATCGCGAAGTCGCCCGGCTTCGCGGCGATCGCAATACTCACGTTGTCGCTGGGAATCGGCGCGAATACGGTGCTGTTTTCGGTGGTGAACGGGGTGCTGCTGAATCCGTTGCCGTACGTGCAGCCCGACCGGCTGGTGGCGATTTATTCGAAAGACCCGCAATTCACGCAGGCCTCGATCTCCTATCCGAATTTTCTGGACTGGGAGCGCGATCAACGCTCCTTTTCGGAGATGGCGGCGTACCGCCAGGATGATTACAACCTGACGGGGGCGGGAGAGCCGGAGCGAGTGAAGGCGGAGATGGTGTCCGCGAACTTTTTTTCTTTGCTGGGAATAAAGCCGTTGGCCGGACGCCTGTTTCAGCGAGCCGAGGATCAAGTGGGGGCGCAGCCGGTGGCGCTGATCAGCGGAGGGTTCTGGAAAAGGAAATTCGGATCGTCGGTGGAAGCGATCGGGAAGACGATGACGCTCAACGGAGTGGGCTACACGATCGTCGGCGTGATTCCCGCGGATTTCCGGTACCAGAGCGGCAATTTTCACGAGAGCGACGTGTACGTGCCGATCGGACAGTGGAACGACTCGACGTTTCGCGACCGGCGGGCGGGCATGGGCACGGACGCGGTCGGGCGGCTCAAGCCGGGCGTGACGGTGGCGGAAGCCCAGGCGGACATGACAGACGTGGGGCAGCGGCTGGCCGAGGCCTATCCGGATGCGGACAAGGGAACGGGAATCACACTGGTTCCGCTGAAGCAGGACGTAGTGGGCGAGATCCGGCCGTTCTTGCTGGTGCTGCTGGCAGCGGTGGGGTTTGTGCTGCTTATCGCATGCGTGAACGTGGCCAATCTGCTTCTGGCGCGCTCGACAGGCCGCACGCGCGAATTTGCGATCCGGTCGGCGATGGGAGCAAGCCAGGTGCGGGTGGTTCGCCAGCTGCTCACCGAGAGCCTGGTGCTTTCCTGCGCCGGGGGCGGCCTGGGGCTGCTGATGGCGGCGTGGGGAACGAAGGCGGCGCTGAAGCTGGTGCCGGACGCATTGCCGCGCGCGCAATCGGTGCACATCGATTCGCGGGTTCTGCTGTTTACGCTTACGGCGTCCGTGCTGGCCGGAATTTTCTTCGGTCTCGCTCCGGCGCTGAAAACCGTGCGCGCGGATATTCACGATACGCTGAAAGAAGGGGGACGCGGTTCGAGCGGGACGCGGCACAGGCTGCAAGGCGTGTTCGTGGTCGTGGAAATGGCGACGGCGCTGGTGCTTCTGATCGGGGCGGGGCTGATGATTCGCAGCCTGGCCAAGCTTTGGGGCGTCAATCCGGGATTCAATCCGCACCACGTAATCACCTTCTCTTTTTCCTATCCCACGACGATGGGCGCGACGCCGGACGCCATTCGCGCGTCCATGACGCAGCTGGAAAATGCGGTGGCGGCTGTGCCGGGGGTGGAGGCGGTGTCGCTGAACGGGACGTCGATGCCGATGACGGGGGATTCGGAGCTACCGTTTTGGATCGAAGGTCAGCCGAAGCCGGCGACCGTGTCGGAAATGAAAACGTCGCTGTTTTACCTAGTTGGACCGGGATATTTGAAGGCGATGGGAATACCGCTGGATCGAGGGAGATTTCTTTCGGATTTTGACAATGCGCAATCTCCGCCGGTCATCGTCATTGACGAGAAATTCGCCAAGATTTATTTCCCGGGCCAGGACCCGATCGGGCAGCACGTGAATTTCGGGATCCTGAACCGGTCGGCGGAGATTGTCGGAATAGCAGGGCACGTGAAGCAGTGGGGCCTGGATGAAAATGCGCAATCTCCGGTTGAAGCTCAGTTCTATATGCCGATTTCACAGATTCCCGACCAGTTCATGCCGCTGCTGGCGCGCGGCGGGGTGTTTGTGGCGAGGACGGAAGGCTCGCCGGAAATCGAAATGGGAGCGATCCGGAAGGCGATCGGAAAGGTCAACAGCCAGATCGTGACGTACGAAACGGAGACGATGGATCAAATCATTTCCGATTCGATGGCGGCGCGGCGATTCTCGATGATTCTGCTGGGAATTTTCGCCGCGCTGGCCCTGGCGCTGTCTTGCGTGGGGATTTACGGCGTCATTTCATACCTGGCGGGGCAAAGGACGCACGAGATCGGGATCCGCATGGCAATCGGAGCGCAGAGGTCCGACGTGCTGCGGCTGATCCTGGGGCAAGGCGCGAAGATGGCGCTGATCGGGGTGGGAGCGGGCCTGGCAGGGTCATTGGCATTGACGCGGCTGATGGCCAGAATGCTCTTCGGAGTGAGCCCGTACGATCCTCTGACGTTTTTCGGCGTGGCGTGCCTTCTGGTGCTGGTGGCCCTGGCCGCGTGTTACATTCCCGCGAGGCGCGCGATGCGCGTCGACCCGATGGTCGCGCTGAGGTACGAATAGCCCGGGAGAAATCAGACTGAATCCGCGTCGAGGGAAGCGGGTGCCGCGGCGAGTGGCCGGAATTCGAGCGAGGGGCGGCCCCGCGATGGGGCTTGCGTTAGAGAGTTTGCGGATTTCAAATCCGACGAGAGTTGCAATTGTAGCGCTTCGAGCTTTCTTTTAGACTTGAGCCGCCGGCAGAGCGGCGTAACGCCTGCCCAATATTCCCCCATGGCTCTCCTTCACTCCGACACAGTGCCAAAGGATTCCCCGCGCCGGGACTTTTCCGTGCGGGAACATGACCCGGGGCGGGAGTACGAGCGCCGGCTGGAAGGGCTGCGCCAATTGGAGGCGCGACAGAAGCGGATGGATGCGGGCCTCGGCTACTTGATGGTCTTTCTGCTGCTGGCCGGCGTGGTTTTCGTGATTTGGATTCTGACGGTGCGTACGCGCCTGATTGCCTGGGTCGCGCTTCCCGCGCTGCTCCTCGTTATTTTCGGGGTGATGCATGAGCGGGTGATCCGTGCCTTGCGAAGGACAGCGCGCGCCATCGCTTTCTACGAGCGGGGGCTAGCGCGCCTCCGCGACCAGTGGGCGGGGAGCGGCGAATCAGGCGAGCGGTTCGCAAATCCAAATCACGTCTACGCGCGCGACCTGGACGTATTCGGCAAAGGGTCGGTGTTCGAGCTACTGTGCAGTTCACGGACCAATTCCGGTCAGGAGACGCTTGCGGAATGGCTGCTCGCGCCCGCGAATCCAGACGAAGTGCGCTTGCGACAAGCGGCGGTAGATGATCTTCGCAATCGCCTGGACTTTCGCGAAGGCCTGGCCGTGGTGGGCGAAGATATCCGCGCCGAAGTGAAGCCGGAATTGCTGGCGGCATGGGGAGAAAAAAAAGCCCAGGCGGTGCCGGGCGCGATGCGGATCGCGGTGTTCGCGCTGGCGGCCTTCTGGGTATTCGGGGTGGCGGCATGGGCCGAGTGGGGCTCCTGGCAGATCTTGCTTCTCGCCACGGTGATCAATTCCGTAGTGTCGTATAAATTTCGCGAGCTGAGCGAGCGAAGCGCAGGGGCCGTTGAAGGTGCAGCCCGCGACTTGAGGTTGCTTTCGCAGGTGTTCGGGAGGCTCGAGCGGGAGCCGTTTTCAGCGCCGAAGCTTTCGGCTCTTCAGGCCGTCTTGCGAAGCGAAGGTTTGCGGGCGTCGGATTGCATCGCGCGGCTGAACCGGCGGGTGGAATTGCTGATTTCGAGCAGAAATCTGATCGTCGAGACGCTGGACCGCTTCGTGCTGTGGAGCTTGCAGTGGTGCCTCAGCATCGAAGCCTGGCGAGAAAAGCACGGATTGTCGGTCAGGAAGTGGCTCGAAGCGTCGGGAGAAATCGAAGCTTTGTCCGACCTGGCGGCTTACGCGTACGAAAATCCCGCGGACCCGTTCCCGGAATTCACGGACGACGCACCGTGTTTTGATGCCGAGGGTTTGGCGCACCCCTTGCTGCCGGAGAGCCGGGCGGTGAGAAACGACTTGAAACTGACCCGGAATTTTCAGCTGATGATGATCAGCGGGCCGAACATGGCGGGGAAGAGCACGCTGGTGCGCGCCGTGGGGGTAAACGCCGTGCTGGCGCAATGCGGCGCACCGGTGCGCGCGAGGCGGCTGCGGATTTCGCGCCTGGCAGTGGGCGCGTCGGTTTGCGTGCTGGACTCGCTGCAAGGCGGAATATCGAGATTCTACGCCGAGATCGCGCGGCTCAAGCTGATCGTGGATATGGCGCGGGGAGGTTCACCGGCGCTATTTCTGCTCGACGAGCTGCTGCAAGGGACGAACTCGCATGACCGGCGGACCGGCGCGGAGGCGATCGCGCGAAGCTTGCTCGAGCGAGGGGCGGCCGGATTGATCACGACGCACGATTTGGCGCTGGCGGAGATTGCGGAATTGCTGCGGCCGAGCGCCGCGAATTTTCACTTCGAGGACCGCCTGGAGAACGGGAAGCTGATATTCGATTACCGGTTGAGTCCTGGTCCGGTTCAGACAAGCAACGCACTGAATTTGATGCGGTCTATTGGCCTGGACGTCTGACAGCAGCCATGTGAAACGAGAGCCTTTGCTTGAGGCTTCAATCGCGCCGGCGTTCTTCCCGGCCAGCCCATTGGTCGATCGTCCTGAAGCTTTTTGTTCGGGTAGGCGGAATCCAAATTAACGGGGCCGAAACGCAGCTTTAACCTGCTTGAAACCGGAAGGGTGCCATACACTCTACTTCCCCTTTTCACAAGCGGCGGAATCTCGCGCCAAGGAGACACACCGATGCTCTCACCGAAGCTGATCCTATCGCCCATCGATTTCAGCGATTTTTCGCTCAGTGCGCTCGAGGTGGCGCAGGACGTCGCGACGAAATACGGCTCGCAGATTTTGCTGGTCAATATCGTTCCCGAGATTCCCAAGCTGCCGAAGGACGTATCCATTTTGAACGAGGGCGAGTACGAGCAGCAGTTAATCGAGAGCGCAAAAAAGCGCCTTGGCGAACTCGCGGAGAAGCTGCAACGCTCCGGTGTGACCGCGCGGATCACGGTGGGGCTGGCGAATGACGCGGCGATGGAGATCGTGCGGGTCGCCGAGAGCGAGAAAGTGGATTTAATTGTCATGGCGACTCACGGGATGACGGGCTGGCGGCAACTGGCATTCGGGTCGATCACCGACAAAGTGGTGCGCACAGCCGATTGTCCGGTGCTGGTGCTGCGAAGCAGAGCGGCGTCCGCGACGGCTTAACAAAAGAGGCGATGGGGTGGCGGGCCTTACCGGGCTAACAGGCTTCCAATCGCGTATTTTCCTGCGCCGGTCGTCAAAAACACAAGATTGATCAGCAGGAGCAGAAGGTCGTAGTGCCAGCCCTGGCTTCCTTTTCCCCAAAATCCCGATTTCCACACAACCATCTTCTTGTAAATCGCCCCCAGCATAACCAGCACAAGCCCAAGCGCGGCAAATTGAATCAAAATGCCCGAGGCGAGGCTGAGCGCGCCGGCCAGTTCCGCAGCTCCAAGAAAAACCGTGAAAGCCTTGGTCATGCCCAGGCTCTGACTTCGCTCGGCCGGATGAGCCAGGTGGCTCCATCCACTGGCTCCAAATATGGCGGCCACCAGCAGGCGAAGTAACAATAGAGCGAGGACGGAATAGCCGGAGAGATGGGACATGAAGCGCTCCTTTTGTGGAGAGAGCAATTCTCTTCCGGGAAAGAACGCGCGGTCAAGAGCCGGGTCCGCTCGGGCGGCGTAGCCGGGCGGACATTCTGGAGGAGGGAGAAGGAAGGCGGATTGTCGGGCCGGCTCTATCGAGGTGCGAATTCCACGAGAAGGTCCGCGATTGCCGTCGCGCCGGGATTGCCGAGCATGATCGTGTAGTGAGTCGTGCCCGGGATTTTGCGATCCTGGATTTGAGGAACAAGAGAGCGGATTTCGTCCACGCGCGCATCGGGGAAAAGCGGCGGCTGCGTGGGAAGGAAGCCGTGTTCGGCGCGAAGCAATAAGACGGGAACGCGGACGGCGCGCAAACGGGAGACGATTTCATCGCGTCCGCGCCCTTCGGAAAGATCGGCGACAACTCCGATTTCGTACGCCTTAGGCTTCACCGGGCCCTCTCCCCCGACTTCGTATTCAAGAAACGCGCGCACCCACGGGGCATGGGCGTCGGGAGGGAAGTGGGGTTTCCTGCGCCAGAGTTCGACGTAGGCTTCTCGGGAAGGATGGCTTTCGCGAAGCTGGGTGACGCGCTCGAGCAGCGCGGCGTTCACGGCCGCGTCGGCGGCGACTCCGGCACTTCTGTCGGGGATGTAGCCTCCATCCACAAGGACGAGGCCTGAAACCAATTCAGGGAATTGAGCGGCCAGAGCGGCGGCGATGAAGGCGCCCATCGAATGTCCGAGGATGACACTCGGACCGAGACCAAAGGCGCGCATGGCGGCGGCGACATCCTTGGCATGTTGCGAGAAGCCGTAAGGCGCCTCGGGCTTGTCGGAATCGCCGCGGCCGCGAAGGTCAAGAGCGAGGAGAGGAAGGCGGCCGGCGAGACGCTCCGCGACGCCGATAAAATTGAGATAAGAGGCGGTAAGGCCGTGCAAAGCGACGACGGGCGCGCCCTTGCCGGGCCAAAAGCCGAAGGCAAGCTCGATGGCGTCTCCGGGGACACGGCCGCGGGATTCCCGGGTGACGCGAATAGCGGACGATTTGTCATCCGTAGTCGGCATCTTCGAATCCGTGCAGCGCAAAAAACGTTTGCGGCTTCGCCGGCGGCGCGAGGGTCCGAAGCGAGCGAAACGAATTATCGCATCGCGCGCTGCGCGAAATCAGAGGAAGCGAATCCCCGGGCGGCATACCGGGCCGCGGCTCGGGGAATTGATACTAGAAACTGAACTTGAGAGCAAACTGAATCACGCGCGGGCCTGTCGTCGTGGCCACGATGTACCCCGGATTTCCACTCTGCAGAATATTCACCGGGTTCGCGAAGCTGACGTTGTTGAAGGCGTTGAAGAATTCGCTGCGAAACTCGAATTGCGAACCCTCCTTCACCGGGAAAAATTTCACGATGGAAATATCCACGTCTTTCTGGTTGGGGCCGACCAGTATGTTCCGGCCGGTGTCGCCGAAGTCGGCCGTGGCTTGGGCAAAACACGCGGTGTTGAAGTAGCCGTCGAGACGGCTCAGAGTTCCGCCGGTCGTGTAAGGATTGCAGGGCGCCGAGCCGGCATAATCCGCGCGGGCTTGAACGAAAGCCGTGGCAGCAGTGAGAACGGAGAAGGGAGTGCCGCTCTGGATGGTGAAAATGCTGGCCAGCTCCCAGCCGTTGGCGGCTTCCTTGGCGAAGAGCGAATCGCCTTTGTAGAACTTGGGGAGATCGTAGATGCCGCTGAAGACGAAGCGGTGACGGCGGTCGAAATCGGAGCTGGCGTAGTTGTCGAGGATCTCCTGGTTGCCGGGCACGACGGTGACGTCGCTCGTTCCGGTTGGATCACCCGAGTAATCATCGAGAGAGTGGCTGTAGGTGTAGGAAGCGAGGAACTGAAGCCCGTAGGAGAAGTGCTTTGTGACGCTCGCCTGGAGCGAGTTGTAGCTCGAGTTCGCTGAACTTTCCATTTCATGGATGCCGAACCCTTGAACCGCGAGGGCGGAAAGCCCGGGGCTGAGGGGACCGGGAGTGTTGGCGATCGGCGCATCGGCCTGATTGATTTCGCGCAGGCGCATCAGCTTGCGGCCGATCGACCCGACATAAGCGACATCGAGAAGCCAGTTCTTGGCGAACTCATCCTGAATCCCAAGGCTGTATTGCTGGACGTAGGGCGTGCGGAAGTCGTGCATGTTCAGGAAAAGTCCATTCGCCGCGACTGGTTGAAAGCCGCCGGGAACAGCCGCGGGGAGAAGAGCCGGCGGTCCCTGGGCAAACGGGAAAATCGCGGGATTATTGAACTGTAGAGGGAAGGCGCTGGGCGGAGGAACGGTGACGAACGGATCACTGATGGGAGTCAGAAAAGCCTGAGCGAGGATGAAATAGGGAAAATCGAGGAGCTGATTGTTGACGATGCGCGAGTTCGGATGGTCGTAGTAGACGCCGTAGCCGCCGCGAACGACCAGCTTGTCGGAATTTGGAAGCGGCTGCCACGCGAACCCGAAACGCGGGGCGAAATCGTTCTTGTCGGGAGGAACAATCGAGTCTTGGACCATCGGGACACCGGCCAGAGGCGTTTTGGCGTTTGCAGCCTGGACGAACCCTCCGGTGATGGCCACGTTGTCGCCGGCAGGGAAACCCGGAATTGTGGTGGTGGTGATGCGGTCGGGATCGAGCCCGACATAGCGGCCGTCGGCTTCGGTAAACGGGCTGAAATATTCGTAGCGGAGGCCAAGGGTCAAGGTGAGGCGGTCCGTGACGCGCCAGTCGTCGTTGACGTACCCAGCCATGTCGTAGGAGCGGATATCACGGTTGTTGACGCCGGAACCCATGATGGAAAGGCCGGTCGTGCCGAAGTAGCCGCCGAGGAAGTCCGTGAAGGGATTGCCGGAAAAACCGAGGAAAAACATCTGGCCCCGGGTATAAAGATTGAAATTTTCCGTGAGGTCGTAATGCTGGTACTCGACGCCGAATTTCAGGCTATGCCGCCCTCTCTGCCAGGTAAGGGAATCGCCGACCGTGTAGTTCGGCTCGGAGGCGCTGTTGTCGGAAAATGGCGAAGCGCCAAGATCGAAATAGTTGGTGACGGAGATTTCGGGCATGCCGGGAAATTGGGAACTCAGTGGAGAAACGATGCCCAGATCGGCGGAAGTGAAAGGCTCCTGGGGCACGGATGTGGTGGTGATGGTGGACCAGCCGAAGCGGAAGTCGTTGAGAAGAGCGGGACTGAAGACGTGCGTGTCGTTGACGGCGAGCACGCGTTGGTTGAAACCTTCGTTGGCTCCGAAACCGGGAACCGGCAGTGCATTGGCCAGGCCGAAGGAATTGAAGAGCGCCTGGGTCTCGGGATTGTTCGCCCAGAAGAATTTTTCGGAGAGCCGGTTGGCGTCGGAAATCTTTACGTCCACGTTGGCGTTGAACTGGTCTTCGCGAAAGCGTGAGATTCCCACGACGGGAGTCGGAACGGAAACCGCTGCGGGGTCGGATCCCGGCGGCGCCGAAGGAATCACGTACTGGCCGTTGGGAAGCTGGGCTTGCAGCAGGTACAGCGCCGTCGGATCGATCACCGGGACGCCGAAAACATTGTTGGCGAGAGCGGTCAGCGTGGGAGTCGAGCGGTCGTCTGTGAGGCCTCCGGGGACGAACGCTTCGCCAATCGAATTCTCGAGAGAAGTGCCGTTGACTTCGCGCGTTCCTTGATAGGAGCCGAAAAACCAGGCGCGGTCTTTTTTGATCGGCCCGCCCAGAGTTCCGCCGAATTGATTCCGCTTGTATGGCGGGCGGGGAATGCTGGCTTCCTTGAGGAAGAAATTGTTGGCGTCCAGGTCGTCATTGCGGAAGAACTCGTAGAGATTGCCGTGAAATTGGTTGGTGCCGGATTTGGTGACGGCCGCAACCACGCTCCCGGCGTTTCTTCCTTGCGAAGCGTCGTACAGGCTGGTCTGGACGATAAATTCCTGCAGCGAGTCGCTCGCGGGGACGGCGAGATTCGGCGTCGAGCCGGTGCCGATCGAGCTGGCGTCCACGCCGTTGATCACCACGGCGTTGGAAAGCGAACGCTGGCCGTTGACGTTGAACACGGTGTCGCCGCGGCCAAGGTCGGAGGAGTTGGGAATGGGCCCGGATGTCCCCGGCGTCAATGTCAGGAGTTGCTGGAAATTGCGCGTGGCCAGCGGCAATTGCCGGATGGTCGTGCTCTGAATGACGTCGCCGCGAGTGGCGTCCTGAGTTTGCACCAGGGAGGGCGTGGCATTCACTTCCACCGTGGCCCTTTGCGTGGCCAGGACGAGATGGACCTCGAGGTCGGTGATTTCCGTGATGCGGACGACGATGCCTTCGAGCGTGGTCGAAGCAAATCCGGGTTTGGTCGCCACAAGCTGGTAGACGCCTGGCGGAAGCAGCGGAAAAATGTAGCGGCCATCGCTCGATGAATCGGTGTCGCGCGTGACGCCCGTGGGGCTGTTCAAAGTGAGCGCGGCCCCGGCCACAACGCCGCCCGTCGGATCCTTCACGGTCCCACTGATTGCTCCGGTTGTGGGCGATTGTGCGCGGCAAAGCCCAGGCAGCAGCAACGACAGGGCCGCCAGAAAAATCCAAGGAAATTTGCGAGTGCTCATACGTCTCTCCTTGTTCCAAGAACGCCCGATTTTGCGCTTTGAGCCGCATTCTGCGTTCCGCCGGTATACAGGCGGATCAATTGGTCGATAGCCTCATCGTCGCTGACGCCGAGGTGCCGCTTGGCGCCGAAAAGCTCTTCCAGGAGGTAATAGGTGAAAAATTGGAGGTAAATCGAGGTGTAGGCGAGCCCCGGATCGACGCCGGGAGGGAAGGGAGTCACCATCGAGTGCACCAGGCCCGCGGAATAAGTTCGCAGGCCGCCGGCAATTTCGCGGAAGCTGTGGATGAAGTGCTTGTGGCGGAATTCGACAACGTCGATATACATCAGCCGCCAGTAATCGAGATTCTCGTGCACGATTTTTCCCACCGCCAAGGCCAGTTTGCGGAGGGAAACGGGATCGACCGAGCGCATGAGGGGAACCAACTGCTTCTGGCGGATGGCTTCCATCTTTTGGCCCAGACGGTGGACCAGCCCGATGAAGATGTCTTCCTTGGTGGGGTAGTAGATGTAGAGATTGCCCATGGAAACGCCGGCCTTCTTGGCGATTTCGCGGACGGTCGTGCCATGGAAACCCTTGCGGGTGAAAAGGCGAAGGGCGGCCCGTTCGATCTTGAGCTTGTTTTTCTGGAAGGTGTTGTCGAGCAATTTGGGCATAGGAACCGGCCGGCCTTTCGTGTACCGTATCCCGCATGCGGAACAAAGCGAGCGCTCGTTCAGTTTGTGCTGGCGCGTTTGTACCGCCGCGGCGCAGCCGGTGTCAAGAGGTTTTTGAATGCGCCCATCGCAAATTTTCTATAATCGAATCCCCGCGCCCGGCGAATTCCGGAGCGGGTTGGGAGGCCGGCATGGAAACGGATCAAAAGCTCTTGAACGGGCGCGTGGCCATCGTGACAGGGGCGGCGAGCGGCATCGGCCTGAGCATCGCCCGGGCCCTTTCGGCCGCCGGCGCGCGATGCGTGCTCGCGGATCTGGAGGCTTCCGACGGAGCGAAGGTTGCGGTGGAATTGTCGGCGGCGGGAACGGCGGCGGAGTTCGTTGCCACGGACCTCTCCAAGCGTGAGGAAGTGCGGCGGATGGTGGATGTGGCGGCGGAGCGCTTTGGGCGGATCGACATCCTGGTGAACAATGCCGGACTGCAACATGTAGCCCCGGTGGTGGAGTTCCCCGAGGAGCGCTGGGAATTTCTGATCAGCGTAATGCTGACAGGGACGTTTTTGTGCTGCAAGTACGTGCTGCCGCACATGATCCGCGGGAAGTGGGGGCGAATCATCAATATCTCGTCGGTGCACGGAAAGGTGGCGTCACCTTTCAAGGTGGCCTACATTTCCGCGAAGCACGGGGTGCTCGGATTGACGAAGGTGGTGGCGCTCGAGACGGGGCAGCAGGGCGTCACGTGCAACGCGATTTGTCCCGCCTATGTGCGGACGCCGTTGGTGGAAAAGCAGATTGAGGACCAGGCGCGGCATCACGGGATCAGCGCCGGCGAAGTCGTCACGAAGATCATGACGGGACCAGCGGCGATCCAGCGGCTGCTGGAGCCCGAGGAGGTCGCTTCGCTGGCGCTATACCTGTGCAGCGAGGCCGCCAGCGGAATCACCGGGGCGGCAATTGATATAGACCTGGGAATGACGGCGAGGTAGCGGGAAAGGATCAGGACACCCCTGCGGGTACGCCATTACGATGGCCATGTGGCGCATGGAAGTCAGAACACTAGAGTGGAATTAGTGTTTTTTGCTCGAGCTGTCCGGCTGGCTCCCTGTGAGCGAAGAGCCGGGCAGGTGGCTCAGCAGCGTGTGCGGGCCGCCATAAAGGAATTCCAGGGCAACGTTGGTGATTCCCTGATACAGCAGGTTGTAATTGCCGATGCGGAACCCGTCCATAGGCTCGAAACGCCGGGGATACCAGGCGGCTACGCCGATCATGGAGCCGGCGTATGGGGCGGCGAGAGAGGGGAAGGAAAAGGCGCGATGGCCATCGTCGCCGCGGCGGGCGGTGACGGTGGAGATGAGCGCGTGGCCGAGGCGCGGGAAGATGCCGTGGCAATCGCAACGGTAGTAGAGCGTGTCCTCATGGAAAACCTCGGCGAGGCCGTAACGCGTGGTGGTGGAGATGAGTGTGACTCCGTAGTAGGAAGCCGTGCGCACCCCGTACGCGTCCCAGCCCTGCCCCCATTCCGGCGGCACGCCGCGTGCCTGGGCGATTCCAGCGGCTCCGGCTGCGCCGATGAAGGGATAAGGGCCAAAAGTATCGAACAGGTAGTTGTGGAGCTTCACTTTCTCCGAAGGGCGCTCGTAGGGCTGGCCGAACTGGGCGTTGCCCGTGCTGCGAGAGAAGATCGAGTGGTGAGTCTTCTCGCCTTCTTGAGCCGCAGGGGCGGTCTGGCCGGGCTGCTGGGGCTGCTGAGTCTGGGTGCCCGGAGTCCCGGCGCCAGATGCCGATTGGCCGCGGGCCGGCGCTGGGAGGAAAGACGCGGATACGAGAAGGCCCAGAACCAAAAAGCCAAACCAAAAGCGCGAGGAAATCGCGGTCATCAGATGAAGCTCCTGTTTTAAAGGCGTAAGCGGTTCAAAACAGCCTACACCGGTTCGAACCAGCGCACACGCGAAAAATTTGGACTCGCCAGGGGGCACTTGAATCCCTGGAATTTGCGCGGACGCCGCAGTGGGGATTTTCTTTTCTGGCCGGGATGCGGCGGGCGGCGGCATTCGGGTTGGCGGCGCAGGCGGTTGGACGCGCATGTGACCCTCCGGCGGAAGGGGCAGAAAATTCTCCGGCGCGGCCGAGTCTCGTTGACGCTGGCGGCATGGTCGACTAACATCTGCCGAGCCTGCGGTGGGTAAAGGAGTCGCGGAAGACCATGACGGATTCCTCGCTGATCGGCCAAACAATTTCGCACTACCGGATCGTCGAGAAACTCGGCGGCGGAGGAATGGGTGTGGTGTACCGGGCCGAGGATACCCGGCTGAAGCGGCAGGTGGCGCTGAAATTTCTTCCGGAAGAGGTGGCGGCGGATCGGGTGACGCTTGATCGATTCGAGAGAGAAGCGCAGGCTGCCTCCGCCTTGAATCACCCCAACATTTGCACGATTTACGATATTGACGATACCGGCAGCGTCCCCTTCATCGCCATGGAATTGCTGCGCGGAGCGACCCTGAAGCACCGCATCGTCGGCGGGCCACTCCCACTCGATACTATTCTCGAAACCGGCATTCAAGTGGCGGATGCGCTGGACGCCGCCCACGCCGAAGGCATCATTCACCGCGACATCAAGCCCGCCAATATATTCGTCACCGACCGGGGGCAGGCCAAGGTGCTCGATTTCGGCTTGGCTAAGCAGGTGGCGACGCGCGCCGTGGGCGAGACCGTGACCGCGGGAGCCATGACTCTCGGGTCGGATCCCAATCTGACAAGTCCCGGCACTTCGCTCGGGACAGTCGCTTATATGTCGCCGGAACAGGTGCGAGGCGAGAAGCTCGACACGCGCACGGACCTGTTTTCGTTCGGCCTTGTGCTGTATGAAATGGCCACGGGGCGCCAGGCCTTCACGGGCAACACTTCCGGCGTAATCTTTGCGTCAATTTTGGAGCGCGAGCCGGTTCCGCCTTCCCGGCTGAATCCCGATATGCCCCTGAAACTGGAAGAGGTCATCGGCAAGGCTTTGGAGAAAGATCCCAAACTTCGTTACCAGCACGCCTCCGATTTGCGCGCGGATTTGCAGCGATTGCGCCGCGACACCGATTCGGGGCGGTCCGGGCGGTCGGCGATTGTCTCATCGGCCGCCGCGCCAGCCGTGGCGAGCGACGGTTCCGGAGGGACCGCGACGCCCTCTTCGGGCGCGATCGCGTCCGCCGCCTCGATTCCAAGCGGTTCGTCGGCTGCGGTTCCATCGAAGAGCATGACGGGAATGAAGGTGGGAATCGGCGTCGCGGTCTTGCTGCTGGCGGCTGCCGGCTTGAGCGCCTATTGGTTTTTAGGCCGGCCGATTGCGCCGCCTTTTCAGGATTTCACGATTACGGCGCTGACCAGCAGCGGCAAAGTTCAGGAGGCGGTCGTTTCTCCCGACGGAAAATACGTGCTGACGGTGGTGACGGACAAAGGGCAGAGCAGCATGTGGCTGCGCCATGTGGCCACCAACAGCGATACGCAGGTGATCGCCCCCTCCGATGAATTTTTCAACGGGATTCGGTTTTCGCCCGACGGGAACTACATCTATTTTCGCAAGGCAGACACCAACGTCCGCGATGTGTATACGCTCTATCGCGCGCCAGTGCTGGGCGGCACTCCTCAGCCCCTGGTCCACGATATCGACAGCACCCCCACGTTCTCCGCCGACAGCTCGCGCATCGCCTATTTTCGCGAGAACGACCCCGAGGTGGGGAAATATCAGATCCTGGTGGCCGGCGCCGACGGAACGGGCGAGAAAGTGGTGGCCACCGGCCCGACATCGTCTCCGCCCATCTATCTCACCTGGTCGCCCGACAGCGACACTTTGGTCGAGGGAAAGCTTCAGGCGAACGGAAATTTGACCGAGTTCGACCGGATCAACGTGGCTTCGGGAAAGACGTCGGTCTTCGCCGCCTTCAAAGACGTCGCCGTGTTCGATGGAACCTGGTTTCCGAATGGCAGAGGACTTCTGGTTGTGTATTCCGGGCCGGAAAACGGCTACGACCGCAACCAATTGGGTTTTGTCTCCGCGCGGAGCGGCCGTTTTTTCCCGATTACAAAAGACACCAGCAATTATTCCTCGCTCAGCGTGTCCTCGGACGGACGGAATATCGCCAGCGTGCAGCAACGGTCGTTCACGGGCCTCTACGTCCTTCCTGCCGAGGGAACCGCCAGAACGCCGGCCTCGCCTGTCCTGCCGCAGGAAAAGACGGGCGGAGTTTTTGATTGGGCGGGCAACGACGGGTTTTATCTGCCGGTCAATTCCAAGGTCTTCCACACCTCGATGGATGGGAACTCCCAAGCCACATTGCTGGAGGGAGCGACCGTCTACGACCTTTCCGCATGTCCCAACGGCCGCACGCTGATCTTCAGCTGGATCGGCGGAGGCGGATTCATGGGAATCGATCTTTGGAAAATGAATTCGGATGGGTCGGATCCGCAGAGGCTTTCGAGCGGAAAGCGCGAAGATAGCGCGGCATGCTCGCCCGATTCGAAGTGGGTTTATTTCCGGGAGACCGGGAGCGAGCAAATCTTCCGGGTCCCCGTCGCCGGGGGCTCGGCCGAACCTGTGCCGGGAACGATGGTGCAGCACGGGATCGTGGGTTCAAACATCCTGGGGATTTCGCCCGACGGGAAGACTCTGGCGTTTCTTTCCACCGCAGAGCTTCCCGAGCGGGATTGACCAACGTCCAGAAGATTGTGATGGTGCAATTGAATGCCGGCCCGCATCCGGAGGTCCGCATGCTCGACCCCAATCCGCGAACAACCTCGGGGCCGCGATTCACGCCGGACGGCAAGGCCCTGGTCTACGCCATTCGTGAAAATGGCGTCGACAATTTGTGGGAGCAGCCTCTCAACGGATCTCCGGGACGGCAAATCACATTCTTCACGAAAGAGCAGATTCGCGTGTGGCATTTTTCGCCCGATGGCAAGTCGCTGGCGATGATTCGCGGCCACGTGGAATCCGACGCGGTTCTGCTGCACGATAATGCCGGCGGGAAATAAGACATGGGAGTGACCCAGGCGGAATTCCGGCGGATGGCGCTGAATCATCCGGATGCGGCGGAGAGTTCGCACATGGACCATCCGGATTTTCGCGTGCGCGGCCGCGTCTTTGCCACTCTCGGATATCCCGACAAGGAGCACGGCATGGTAAAGCTTCCGCCCGGAAAGCAAGCCGAGTTCGTCCGCAATTCCCCGAACGCGTTTTCACCGGCAAAAGGCGCATGGGGCAAGCGAGGTTCGACGACCGTGCTCCTGCGCGCCGTAAAAAAGGCCGAATTGCGTGAGGCTTTGCTGGCCGCGTGGGCTTCCACGGCGCGAAAGAAGCGCTGATCCCTCCCGCCGAACGGGCCAGGTTCACATCGCAGCTGCCCGGTGCGCGGAGCGGTCGGCATTCCAGCCCTTCCAATTTCGCGACCGCCTTGCCATTCCCTTCAGACTGTGGCTTCATTTCTTTGCGCACTTTTTGCCATTGATACGTCTGCCGGGAACCCCGCCGGAAGGCAAACTCTAAATCGCCACCGAGGCCGAATTGGAAAAGATGACGGAAGAGGAAAAGCGGCTGCAGCAAACGGCAACCCGAGACACCAACTGGAAACGCTGGGGCCCCTACCTATCCGAGAGACAGTGGGGAACGGTTCGCGAGGATTACAGCGCCGACGGCGATGCCTGGCAATATTTGCCGCACGATCACGCGCGTTCGCGAGCCTATCGCTGGGGCGAAGACGGCATTGCGGGCATCTGCGACCGTCACCAGCACATCTGCTTTGCGTTCGCTTTCTGGAATGGAAAAGACACCATCCTGAAGGAGCGGTTGTTCGGACTCTCGAATCAGGAGGGTAACCACGGCGAGGACGTCAAGGAGTATTACTATTATCTCGACGCCACGCCGACCAGCTCCTATCTGAAATATCTCTACAAATATCCCCAGGCGGAATATCCCTACGCACAACTCGTCGCCGAGAACAGGAAACGCTCGCGGCTCGAACCCGAATACGAGCTGATTGACACGGGAATTCTTTCCGAGAACCGTTACTTCGACATCTTCCTGGAATACGCGAAGGTCTCGCCCGAAGAAATTCTGATCCGCATTACGGCCTTCAATCGCGGGCCGGACGCGGCGCCGCTGCATGTCCTGCCGACAATCTGGTTTCGCAACCGCTGGGACTGGGGCGACCCCTATGACATGCCCTCGGTCGAGCGCAAGGAAGGCCCCCCCGGGACCGCCGTGTTCGAGCTGACAGACTTTCACTATGGAAAGCGGTGGCTGATTGCCGAGGGCGCGCCTGAGCTCCTCTTCACCGAGAACGAAACCAATAACGAACGGCTCTTCGGGCAGAAGAGCAAATCGCCATACGTCAAGGACGCGTTTCACCGCTACATCGTCAATGGTGAAAAGGACGCCGTCAATCCGGCCCTCAAGGGGACGAAAGGCGCGGCGTGGCACCAAATGCTGATCGAGCCGGGAAAGAGCTCGGTCGTCCGCCTTTGCCTCACCGACCGCGATCCTGCCACGCTGATTCCTTCCGCCGCCGACCTTTTTGGTGCGGGTTTCGATCGCGCGTTTGAGGACCATCAGCGGGGCGCCGACGAATTCTACGCCCAGCGCGTGAGCCCCGACTTGAGCGACGATGCCCGCTCGATCCAGCGCCAGGCCTTCGCGGGTCTATTGTGGGGAAAAGAGAGCTATCACTACGACGTCCGCCGGTGGCTTGAGGGCGATTCGACCCAGCCCAAGCCCGATCCCCGGCGTCGCTACGGGCGGAACTCCCACTGGAGGCACCTCTACAATTCCGACGTGATCTCGATGCCCGACAAGTGGGAATACCCGTGGTATGCGGCGTGGGACTTGGCGTTCCACTGCGTGGCCATGGCGATCATCGACCCCGATTTCGCCAAGGAGCAGCTCGTCCTGTTCCTGCGCGAATGGTACATGGCTCCCAACGGCCAGCTTCCCGCCTATGAATGGAATTTTTCGGAGGTAAATCCTCCGGTGCACGCCTGGGCGGCCTGGCGCGTTTACAAAATCGAAGGGCGAATCCGCGGAAAATACGACCGGGCCTTCCTTGTCCGCGTGTTCCACAAGCTGCTCTTGAATTTCACCTGGTGGGTCAACCGCAAAGATCCCAGCGGCATGAACGTGTTTGAAGGCGGCTTTCTCGGGCTCGACAATATCGGCGTGTTCGACCGCTCGAGGCCCCTGGGTCCGGGCAGCTTCGTCGAGCAGTCGGACGGAACGAGTTGGATGGCCATGTTCTGCCTCGACATGATGGCGATGGCGATGGAGCTCGCCCGCACCGATCCCGCCTACGAGGATGTCGCCAGCAAATTCTTCGAACACTTCGTTTTCATCGCCCAGGCGATGAACAACATGGGCGGGGAGGGCATCGGATTGTGGGACGAGGCCGACGGATTTTATTACGACGTGCTGCATCTCAACGGCAATCCCCCGGTTTCGATGAAGATCCGCTCCATGGTCGGACTGGTCCCATTGTTCGCCGTCGAGTCGTTTGAGCCCGAGGATCTCGAGCGGCTGCCCGGTTTTCGCAAACGCATGGATTGGTTCCTGAACCATCACGTGGATGTAGCCGAGCACGTGGACATGAGCCGGCGGTCCGACAAGGGCGCGCGCCTGCTGCTCACCATCGCCAACCGCCAGAAGCTCGAGCGCATTTATCGTTACCTCCTCGATGAGAAGGAGTTCCTCTCTCCCTACGGGGTGAGGGCGCTTTCCAAATTCCATGGAAGCCACCCCTTTGTCATGCAAGTGGACGGCTCGCAGTACTCCGTTGATTACGAGCCCGCCGAATCTTCCACCGACATGTTCGGAGGCAATTCCAACTGGCGCGGACCCGTTTGGTTTCCGATGAATTTTCTGCTAATCGAGTCCATGCAGCGCATTCATTACTATTACGGCGACGAGTTCAAGGTCGAGTGCCCCGTCGGCTCGGGCCATCAATCATCACTATGGGATGTCTCGACGGAACTTTCGCGCCGCCTGACGCATATTTTCCTGAGGCGCAACGGGCGCCGCGCCGTATACGGAGACGTCGACCTTTTTCAGAAGGACCCCTACTGGCGCGACCTGATTCTGTTCTACGAATATTTTCACGGCGACACGGGGAGGGGGCTGGGAGCCAGCCATCAGACGGGTTGGACGGCCTTGGTGGCGAAGCTGATTGAACAGAGCGGCGAATAGGGCGCTTCGATGCGCGCGCGGCGGATTTCCTGTTAAGCCTGCTCCTCCACCAGTTCCACCAGGATCTTTTTCCCCTCTGCTGCGGGCGCCAGAAAAAAATTCACGCGGGTGCCGTCGGCTCCCGCGCGTGTCGCTGGGTAAATGGGTGGCGCTCCCAATTTCGCTTGTAGAATCCCGGTGATCTCGTCGATGTCGCGCACCACAAACTCCACCTGCTGAATCCCCTCCCCGAATTTGTTCAGGAATTTCGCGATTGCTCCCCGGCCACCCGGATCTTGCGTGGTCAAGATATCCAGCGATACGCCGCCGGGGAAATGCAGCTCGAATTCCTTCGCGTCCTGATCGGGTGGGACGCAGGCCAGCGGCGGAGCGCCCGCCGCCGAATGGATCAGCGCGAACGTCGCTGGACTAACCGCAACGCCGACGGTGACTTTCAGTTTGCCTTCCGAGTCCCGGGCGAAGAGTGGCCCTGCCTCGGCGTCGCTCGTCCAGCCCCGAATGGCCCTCAATGCCGAATCACGGCCCATCTGGAAGAGTTCCCGGGCCGCGCGTTCCCGCACTCCGGCCTGGGCGGCCGCGAGGGCCGCGACGATTTGAGATGGAAGCGTGGAATCGGCCACGGAATTTTCCCGCCGGACAATCAGGGGTTTTGCGCGACGGGATTCGTGGAGTTGACGTTCGAGAGATCGGCGTTTGTCGTCTGCCCCGAGCGGACCTGCACCGGCACGTCCCAATGCAGCCAGGCGTCGCCCACCGTGGCCCGCACCTTGAGAGAGCTCAGCCAGTAGGTGCCTGGAGCAATGCCCGTAAATTCACCTCGTCCTTGCAAATCCGTCACTGTCCGCGCCACAAGATATTTCGATTGCGCCATGTCGAGCGCGTACCTCTCGATTTGCGGGATCCTCTTGGCCTCCAGGTCCCTCCATTTCGGACCCGGATCCACGGAAGTCAGCTCCGCATCCATGCCGTCGAGCGTCTGCGGGTTGTCGGCAACGTAGTGCTGGATGGCTTCGTGATAGTCGTCCTGCAGCTTTGCGAATTTGTCGGGATGCTTCTTTGCATCCGACGGCTTGTACTTGGGCTTAGGGAAATTCGAAAGGCTCTGATCGTCCGCGTTGTGATCCATGTAAGCCTTGTAGAATTCCGGGACCGCAATCACGTCCGGAGGCTTGATCATGTGCAGGAAATCTTCGCCGGTCAGGTTCACCCGCTTGTTCTTTTTCATCCACGCCTTGAGTTCCGGGGAAACGTCGAGCTTGTTGATGAATGCCACCATGTCGGGCATCGGGTACGCCGCGACCGCTTCCTTACGGATATCCGCATAGCTCTTGCGCAACAGGCAGAAGGGGAATCCGCGGACGGGCTCGGCGATCCCACTGGACGGGATGCCGCGAGCGACGAATACGATTGCTCCCGTTTGCGCCATCGCGGATGCCGCACCGCCCGCACCCGCCAGCGCCACCAACAAACTCGAGAGAAGGAAGCGTTTCATGCGAGCCATCCTAACAGAACCGGCGGGGCGCGAAAGGGAGTCTATGGACCGGCGGACCGGATGGTAACGGTCCGCGGATTTCAATCCCTCCGGCTTTCCGTGACACAGTCTCATTGTGGGGGCTTGCCTGGAAAGAAATAAGGCTCGGGAAACGTGGCGGGTCAGAACAATCGGAATGTAACTTCGACATCCGAGACGACGGCGGCGGGCTTGCCGTCCGGCCCCGGGGCGGGCTTAAACCGCCAGTTGCGGACGGCCTCGATGGCTTTCTGGTCGAGTCCCAATCCAAGCCCTTTGGCGACGTGGATGTCCGTGGCGCGCCCGTCCGGCGTAATCACGACGGTCAGCACAACCACACCCTGATACTTCGCCTTCACCGCTTCATCCGAGAACTGAGGCGCCGGGCAATAGAGGCAGGTCGGATATCCGTAGCCGCCCGTTCCAGCGCTTGGATAGTCGCCGCCCGTCCCGTATCCATATCCAGGTCCAACACCCCCGCCGCTCCCGCTCCCGACTCCCCCGCCATTGCCCGACCCTATCCCGCCGCCGCTGCCCGGCCCATTGGAATCGTTCGTAATCTTCGACAGCGGATCGCCCCAATTTTGCGCATTCGGGCTGGGCAAGTTCAACTGCGGAGGCCCAAGAACTGTCGGAGTCATCGGCAGCTTGGGATTCTGAATCGGCTTCACACTCGGAGGCGTGAATTGGGTCAGACTGAACTTGGGAACTTTGCCGCGGCTGGCGGGCAACACCTCGTGCGCGCCGCCTCCGCCTCCTCCACCCGCCCTCTTCGCCGCTGCCGGAAGCCGCAGTGAGAGTGGTGAAAAATCAAGCGGCGTCACATTCACGTCGCTGGCCTTCGTGGTCGCGGGCGAAAAGAGCTCCGGCAAGAGTGGCAGAATCAGGAGCACCAGAACCAACACGTGAAAAGCTACCGACAGCGCCTGTACCCGCGTGAACTGTGTGTTTTTGCTCCAAATCTCCGGGACGTCCACGGGCTTGCTGGTGACTTCAAGCGGGGGCAGCTTCGGCGGCCGGATCAGGTCCTTGATGTTCTGCCACAGGCTCGTGCCGCCCTGCCAATTGATCAGCAGTCCAGAGCGAACCTGGCCGCGCGCCGAGGGCTTTAAGAACTCGCTGAAATTTTCGCTGAGGCTTCCGCCGAACTTTGTCTGCGCAAAGACGGGCGGCTCGCCGCGCCATTTCACGGGGCGTTCGGCAAGGAAGTCCCTTAGATTTGAGATAAATGCTTTCAGGCGGGAACTGCTGGCAGGGGACTCCAGGCGCCCGATTGGACGCGCCTGCTGGACCGGCTCAGCAGAAGTTGGGATTCTCGCGCTCACATCCGCCATAAAGACTTTTGGTATCCCCCGCGGCCGGGCTATCGTCTAATTAGACGCGTACCTTCGGAAAAGGATGTATGGGCCCGGCTGACATGCCAACCGAATCATTGTAACATAGCCGTAGTCAGGCAATTTTCCAGATTCCTTGGGTTGCTGCAGCGGAAATGACGCGAAAGGGTTTTCGATTTCCTCGCAATGTCTAAATTCCAGGACCTGAAAAGCACTCTCAACCTTCCCAAAACAGAGTTTCCCATGAAGGCGCGCCTCCCGGAACGCGAGCCCGAACAACTGGCCGCCTGGGAGAAGATGGGAATCTATCGCCGCATCCTCGAGGCCAGGGCCGGCAAGAAGCTCTTCGTCCTTCACGACGGCCCGCCCTACCCAACCGGCGAAATTCACCTGGGAACCGGACTCAACAAGATCGTCAAGGACCTGATCGTCAAATCCAAATCCATGGCCGGTCATCAGGCGCCCTATATTCCCGGCTGGGATTGTCACGGTTTGCCGATTGAAACGAAGGTGGAAAAGGAGCTGGGAGGGAAGACCGCCAAGGTTTCCGCCGCTGAATTCCGCCGTAAATGCCGCGAATTTGCCGCCGGATACATCGAAAATCACCGGCGGGAATTCAAACGCTTGGGTGTTTTCGGCCAGTGGGACCAGCCGTACTTGACGATGGACCCTCACGACGAAGCCTGCATCGCCAGCGCGTTCATTGACTTCCTTGAAAAAGGCTATATCTATCGCGGTCTCAAGCCTGTCTACTGGTGCATCTACGATCGCACGGCGCTGGCCGAAGCTGAGATCGAATACGAGGACCACACGAGCCCCTCGATCTGGGTGAAATTTCCGGTCGTTTCGAGCGACAAAACGGCCAACCTCGGCGACGGAGTGAGCGCGCTGATTTGGACCACCACTCCCTGGACGCTTCCCGCCAATCGCGCTTTGGCGTTTCATCCCGATTACGAATACGTCGTCGCGGATACCTCCGCTGGAAAACTGTTGCTCGCCAAGGATCGCCTCCAGCCGTTCGCCGAAGAGCAGAAAATCGAAGTGCGCGGCGCCTCGGGCGGTTGGAAGGGCAGGGAATTCGAAGGAGCGCAATTTCAACACCCGTTTCTCGAAGATCTGCGCGTTCCCGGCGTCCTTGCCGATTACGTCACTCTCGACCAGGGCAGCGGCATCGTTCATACCGCTCCAGGCCATGGCGCCGACGACTATCGAACGGGCCAAAAGTACGGACTTGAATCCTACGCGCCGCAAGACGACGAGGGCCGCTTCATTGAAGGTTTGCCGGAATACAAGGGGAAGAGGGTCTTCGACGCCAATCCGGTCATCATCGAGTTACTCCAGGCCCGGGGCCGCCTGGTTGGCGCCCGCGAGCTCGTTCACAGCTATCCGCACTGCTGGCGCTGCCACAATCCCGTCATCTTCCGCGCCACCGAGCAGTGGTTCATTCAAATGGATGCGGGCTCCGATTCGATCCCCGCTCCTCAGGCGCCTCCGCTTCGGGCCGCCGCATTGGCCGAAGTCGAGAAAGTGAAGTGGAAGCCCGAGTGGGGCCGCGAACGCATGCTCGAAATGGTCGGCGAACGCCCCGACTGGTGCATTTCACGTCAGAGATTTTGGGGCGTTCCTCTGATCATCTTCACTTGCGAAGCCTGCGGCGACTATCTGCGCGACTTCAACGCCCTCCGCAACGTGATTCCATTCTTCGAAAAAGAAGGCGCCGACGCCTGGTACACGCATTCGGCTGAAGAGCTCCTTCCCGCCGGAACGCGCTGCCCCTGCGGCGGCACGAAATGGAAACAGGAATCCGACATCCTCGACGTCTGGTTCGAATCCGGCTCCACGTATCTCGCCGTCCTCGACGAAAAGGACGGCACGTTTCCCGCCGATGTCTACATGGAAGGCCCGGACCAGTTTCGCGGCTGGTTTCAGAGCTCGCTCCTGAATTGCGTGGGGGTCCGCGGGCGCGCTCCTTACAAACAGGTCGTCGCCCACGGCTGGACGCTCGACGAAAAGGGCCAGCCGATGTCGAAATCGCTCGGCAATGCTATGTACCCCGCGGAAATCTGCGAAAAGTGGGGCGCGGACATGCTGCGCACCTGGGTCGTCTCGCAGGACTACACCGCCGACGTGCGAATGTCCGAAGCGACCATGCAGCAGCTAGCCGAAGCCTATCGCAAAATCCGCAACACGTTTCGCTTCGCTCTCTCGAATCTTTTCGATTTCGACCCGGCCCAGGATTCGCTTCCGGATTCCGATCTGTGGGAAATGGACGCCTGGATGCTTCGCCGCACCGGGAAGCTGATTCGCGAATGCCGCGAGTGGTACGCCAATTTCGAATTTCACCGCGTGTACCACGCCCTGCACGATTTTTGCGTCGTGGATTTGAGCTCTTTCTATTTCGATGTTCTCAAAGACCGGCTCTATACTTTCGCGCCCCGTTCTCGCGGGCGCCGTTCCGCCCAGACCGCGGTGTACCGCATTGCCTCCGCCCTCGTTCGCCTTATCGCTCCGGTTCTTGTTTTCACCGCGGAGGAAATCTGGAGATTTCTCCCCCAGGGCGCCTCCACGCTTCCCAGCATTCACATGGCGACGTTTCCGGAGGCCGCGGAGTTCGAATTGGCGCTGGATGAATCGCGCGCCGGGCATTGGGACCGCCTGCTGGAGGTTCGCGAGGACGTGCTCAAGGCTCTCGAGCCCGCCCGCGTCGCCAAGACCATCTCGGCGAACCTCGAAGCCCGCGCCACTCTTTCCGCCGATCCCGAGCTCGCCGGGATTTTGCAGCAGAACGCTAGTTTCCTTCCCGGCCTGTTTATCGTCTCGCAGGTGGAAATCGCCGGCCGCAACGGCGGCGGCCCGTCCGGCCCGGGAGTTTCCGTCAGCGTCGAACGCGCCCACGGCAAAAAATGCGAGCGCTGCTGGAATTATTCAACGCACGTCGGCGAGAACTCCGAATACCCCACCATCTGTGAGCGCTGCACGGCGGCTCTCGACGAAATCGAGCGCGGCAGCAGCCTGGCCGGAAAGCCAGGGGCCTGATGTCTTCGTCCGCGCGCTTCGGTTGGCGAGGGCATGCCTTTCTGGCTCTGGCGGTTCTAGCGGCCGACCAAGCCACAAAATATGCCGTAGAAAAATGGACCGTCGCGGATTCGCTGCGCGTCCTCGTTCCCGGGCTCCTCAATCTGGTCCACACGAATAATCGCGGCGTCGCTTTCGGATTGTTCGCGAACTCTTCCTCGCCCTGGCTCGCTCCCATTCTCGTCGCATTTTCCGTCGCCGTGATTTTTCTTCTTCTCTGGCTTCTGGCCACTTCGCGCGCGGGCGGGCGGTTGGGGCAGCTCGGGCTCGCCTTGATTCTCGGCGGAGCTGCGGGAAACGTCTTGGATCGGCTGGTTCGCCACAGCGTCACCGATTTCATCGACTTCCACATCGGCAGCTATCACTGGTACACGTTCAACCTGGCGGACTCCGCCATTGTGTGCGGCGCCGCTCTCGTCGTTCTGGAACTTTTCCGCGATTGGTCGCATCATACTTCGGAGTCGGTTCGAACCTGAACCATGCACCCGATACTTTTCCAATCCGGCCAATTCACGATTTACTCCTACGGAGTGCTGGTCGCATCGGGCGTGCTGCTGGGATTGTGGTACGCCCGGCGCCAGGCGGCGCGCACCGGCCTGGACCCGGAGAAGGTCTGGAATCTCGGCCTGTACCTGGTTCTGTTCGCGCTGCTGATGGCCAAGGTCTGGCTGGTCCTTTCTTCCTGGAGTTATTACGCCGCCAACCCGCGCGAGATTTTCAGCGCGGCTGTCTTCCAATCCGGCGGTGACTTTTTCGGGGGAGTTCTGGGCGCGGTAATCATGATCGTCGCCTACACCTACGTCCAGAAAATGCCCTTTGTGCCGGTTCTCGACGTTTTCGCCGCCGCGATTCCCCTGGGTCACGCCGTCGGCCGCCTCGGCTGCTTTGCCGCGGGTTGCTGCTACGGCAAGCCCACCAACGCGCCCTGGGCCGTCGTGTTCACCAGTCCTTTTGCCCACCGCCTCGCCGGAACGCCCCTGGGAGTTCATCTGCACCCCACCGAGCTTTACGAATCCGCGGCCGAGTTTTTGAATTTCTTGTTTTTGATTTGGCTCGGGAAGCGCCAGAAATTCACCGGCCAGATCTTCGCCACCTATTTCATTTTGTACGGCATCGAACGCGGCATCATCGAATTCTTCCGGGGGGATCCCGGCCGGACCATGATGTTTCACGATACCGTTTCCCTCATGCAGATCGTCAGCGTGGCAATGGTCCTGATCGGCGCGATTCTGTGGTGGCGCGGACTCCGCGGCGCCACTTCCGTTTCGCCGCAATCCTCCCCCTCGGCCGCCGCGGGTGACTGAATCCGGCCGGCATTCGCGCGGCCCCCTGAATTCGCCGAAGCGAATTTCGAACTCAGCACTGGCGCCGCGCCGCCAATTTTACCGATGACTCTCTCCCGCCGGGATTTCGACGTCTCATCCGACTCCGCCGGCCAGCGTCTGGACCGTTTCCTCTCGGGGTTGCTTTCTGATCTCAGCCGCACGCGAATTCAGGCCCTTCTCGACGAGGGCCGTATCTTGGTGGATGAATCCCCGCGCAAGGCGTCGTATCGCGTCCAGGCCGGCGAGAGCGTCACCGTCGAGCTCCCTGCGCCGGTTCCTCCTCAAGTCGAGCCCGAAGCGATTCCGCTCGACGTCCTATACGAAGACGATTCACTTGCCGTCGTGAATAAGCCCGCGGGAATGACGGTTCATCCCGGCGCCGGCTCCGAGTCCGGCACTCTGGTCGCGGCGCTGCTTCATCGTTTCGGCGCGGCCGGGCTGTCTACCGTGGGAGGCGCCTTGCGCCCGGGAATCGTTCACCGCCTCGACAAGGGAACTTCCGGCGCGCTCGTCGTCGCCCGCACCGACGCCGCTCATCTCCGCCTCGTCGAGGCGTTTCGCGACCGCCTCGTCGAGAAAATCTATATCGCGCTGCTGCACGGAAATTTGAAGGGGCAATCCGGCAGCATCGCCCTTCCTGTCGCCCGCGATCTTCGCCGCCGGTCGCGCATGACGGCCCGGCGCCGCGAAGGCCGCTCCGCCCGCACCGATTGGCGCGTCGTCCGCCATTTCCCGGGGCCGACGACTCTGATCGAAGCCGGCCTGCACACCGGCCGCACTCATCAGATTCGCGTCCATTTTTCCGCCTTGGGGTCTCCCGTGGTGGGCGACACTCTCTACGGCGCCCCCCGCCAGGAACGAATCGAAAAAGTGCTTCTCGCTCCTCTCGGCCGCAATTTTCTTCACGCCGCGCGCCTTTCTTTCGACCATCCTTTTTCCGGAAAGCCGATTGCCGTCCGAGCGCCGCTTCCCCGCGATTTAGTGGCCTATCTAGGAGAGCTGGCGGCCGCGGCGAAAATAGATACGCAATCGTTTGACGCTGCGCTCGCCGCATACCTATAATTTCAACTGTGACAGCTTACCGCGCACTTCTGGTCGCATGGGTCCTCATCCTGGTTCCCGGCGGCGTGGCCTTCGCCCAGCAAAAACCCGCTCAGCCGCCCGCTCCGCAGGTGCCCGTCCCTTCCGGCGTCGCTCCGGCCCCGCAGCAAAAAGGCGCCCCGCCGATTCAGGTCACCACGCGCCTGGTGCACCTCGTCGCCACCGTGACGGACCGCCATCACGATCTGGTCACGAATCTGGATCAGTCCGATTTCAAGGTTTCCGAGGATGGCGTCCCCCAGCAAATCCGGTTCTTCGGCCGCGAGACGGATCTTCCCTTGCGCATCGGAATGCTGCTCGACACTTCCAACAGCATTCGCGACCGCTTGGAATTCGAGCAGGACGCCGCCATCGATTTTCTCGACAGCGTGATTCGCCACAACAAAGACGATCGCGCCTTCTTGATGACCTTCGACAACGAACCCGAAGTCATCCAGGACTACACGGGCGATCTGGATCAGCTCTCGACGGCCATTCGCGCCCAGCGCGCCGGCGGAGGGACGGCCCTCAATGATGCCATCGTCCTCGCTTCCCAAAAGCTGCTCAACTCCCCTCCGCCGAAGGGCAACGACACCGACGTCCGCCGCGTCATGGTCCTCATCAGCGACGGCGACGATAATCTCAGCGACCACGCTTTGAGCGATGCGGTGGAATCGGCCATCCGCGCCGAGGCTTCCATCTATTGCATCAGCACCAACACCGAGTGGTTGTCCACGGACTCAGGCGTTCCCGAGAAATATCACATTGAGGCGGGAGACAAGGTGCTGACCGAATTTGCCGACCAAAGCGGCGGCCGTGTCTTCTTTCCCTACAAAGTCGAGGATCTGGCGCAATCCTTCCTCGACATCGGCGACGAGCTCCGCAGCCAGTATTTCATCGCCTATGCGCCCACCAACCCTGCAACCGATGGAAAATACCGCACCATCAGCGTCACCACCGACCGAAAGGGGCTCACCGTCCGCACCCGCCGAGGGTATTACTCCACCGCCGGGCCTGCTCCTGCGTTTACAACTCCCTCTCAAAACTAGCCGCGAATCTGTTCAATCAGGAATTGCAGGGAGCCGGAAGCCGGCAGAGAGGATTGCCGCTGGTATCTCTTCGTTGGAAGTTGTGAGTCGCAGTCGCGGGAATTCCGAACGCGATCAGTGCCACGGCGCGTAATAGCCCTTGCGCGCCAGAACCTTTGTGTCCGGTTTGTCCACCTCGACTCGAATCTTTCGAAACGTTCCGTCCTTCTTCTCATTCGTCGGGGTGTAAGCCAGCAGGTATTGCGAATGCAGCTCTTCCGTCAAAATGTCGAACGCGTTTTCCAGCGATTTTTCGTTGTGCACGTCAATGGTCCGCCCGCCTGTTTCGTCCGACAGCCGGTGCGCCACACCCGCGCCGTATCCTTCGATCGCCCCGAAGTCCCGGATGAGAAGGAAGTGGATCACGGCGTCGGCCCGTTGCGCCGCTTCGATCGCTTCGTTTTCGCTCACTTTGCTTCCGTTGTCTTCGCCGTCGGAAAGAATCACGATGGCTTTGCGTCCTGCTTCGGGTCCCAGTTGGTCGTGGCACGCCAGGTAGAGCGCGTCAAACAGGTTCGTCCCGCCTCCCTGCGACGGGATCGTTCCCACCGTTCCCCCGATTCCCGAAGCGTCCACGTTGATCTGCGCCCGGTTGATGCCTTCCTCCAGCTCGTTCGGGTCTTCGGTAAAGTCCGTTAAGAGGTCCACGTCCGTGTCGAACGACATCACTTCCGCCTCGTCCCTCTTCCGCAGCACTTGCCGCACAAACCTCGCCGCCGTTTCTTTCTCCGAACCCAGAATCCTGTACATGCTGCCGCTCGTGTCCATCAGTATGGCCAGCGTGATCGGCACATTCGTGTCTCGCGAAAAGAACTCGACCTTCTGTTCCACTCCGTCCTCATAAACCTTGAAATCGTCCTTCGTCAGCCCGGTCACGATCGAATGGTCCTTGCTCCGCACTGTCGCGAACACGTTCACCAGCGTTGCTTGCGATTTCAGCGTCTGCGAGGAATGGGGAATCGGCGCGCTCTGCGCGGGCGGCGTCGGCGCTTGGCCGGGGGGATGCATCGGGCCGACTTCCTGCCCCCAGGCGCGACCGGCGCTAAAGCAAGCCAGGACCAGGATCACCAGGCCCGCAACAAAGCTGGTGCGTCGCATTGTATAATCCTTTCGGTTCGCCGAACTCCGGCTGAGGACGTTGTCCCTGGTAAGCTTCGATGCAGCCGGGGCCTTGCCGGATGTTCCGCTCAGGAGCAGCCGCCTGGGCGAGAGCACGATTATGCGGGAAAATGGCCACGGAGGGAAACCGGGTGAGCTCAATCAAGCGATTTCTTGCCGCCTTTGCTTTGCTGTCGGGCTTCGCCGCGTTCCCCTTGGCCGCGCAACAACAGCCGGAGCCGCACGGCGTGGCCCCCGGCACGCCTGCCAGGCCGCTCGCATCCACTACGCAAAATAATCGCCGCCCCGGAATCAACATCACTTCCAACGCGGTCATCGTGTCTGTGACCGTCAAGGACCGCCAGGGCAGCCTGGTGGGCGGCCTGACGAAAGACGACTTCCGGATTCTCTGTGACGACGTCGAGCAGCCCATTTCGTATTTCTCCGCCGATCCGTTCCCGCTCTCGGCGGTTGTCGTGGTGGATGACGACTTGACGTCCAAGCAAGCCGATCAAGTGCAGAAGAGCCTGACGGCTATTGCGGCGGGCTTCGGTCAAAACGACGAAGTCGCGCTCATCACCTACGATGAGTTTCCCCACCTCGTCTCCGACTTCTCGTTCAGCAACGACATTCTCTTCACCCAGCTCAAGCGCCTCGAGCTCAATTCGCACTTCTCGAATATCCCGGACACGGGGCCGATGACCGCCGGGCCGATGATCAACGGGCAGTCGCAGGCCACCGGAGTCCCGACCGTTGGCGCCTCCATCAACCCGGTGACGAAAGACATGGACGACGCCATCTACGAAGCGGGCGAAATGCTCAAGAACCGCGGGCGCGACCGCCGCAAAATCATCTTTCTCATCACCGACGGCAGCAACTCCCGCAACAACGACCATTCCTTCGGCGAAACGATGCAGCTTCTTCTCTCCAACGATATTTCCGTCTACGCCATCTCCGTGGGCCACGCCTTTCTCCAGCATCAGACCAACCGCCTCGAGCACTACGCCCAGGGAACCGGAGGTGACAATTTCTTCGCCTCCAAAGCCGGAGATCTCGGCCGCCTCTATCCGACCGTCGCGGAGCAGGCGCGCAATCAATACACCCTGGTCTTCTCGCCGCAGGACCTTCATAAGGACAAGGATTACCATCCGATCGAAGTCCGCGTGAAGCGTCCCAACCTGAGCATCATCGCTCGCGAGGGGTTCTACCAGCCGGGCGCCGCTCTGAAAAAATAGCTCCGGGCGCACTCGCCGCCGCGTTCTTGTGGCGCGAAAAATCCGCGCGCCGCGCGCCGGCGCTCGGAACTTGTTCCCCCGTGTTTCGCGCCAATATTTTTTCAACACGCCGTTGAATTTTTCCGGCTGTTTTCGTTGCGCGCCGCCCGCGCAAAAGTTTTTCTGCTTGACTTCACTCCCCCGCGCGCTTATAGATGGACGTGCGGCGGAAATGAAAACATTTTTGCCGCGGGAGAAAGCAGCAAGGCTGTTCATGCGCGAACGTCATTCGGGCCGCTAAACTGCAAAGCCCGGACGAAGAAAATAAACGGGGCGTCTCGGTTCTCGAGACGCCCCGTTTTCTTTTTCGCGGCGCCCCCGCCGCGCGGGCTTCACGCCGTTTCTGCGCCCTCGGCTTGCCGCGGCCCGATCGCCACCAGTTCTTCGTGCGCCGGGCACAGCGGCTTGAAATCGCAGTAGCGGCAGCCGAATCCCGGCCGGGCCTCGAATTGCCCCGCGCGGATCAGTCCGGCGATGTCGTAAATTTCTTCCTTCAAATTGTTCAGAGCCTTCCCGTCCCGCGAGGTGGCCACGCCTTCGTTGGTCACCAGGTTGTAAAACACCAGCCGGCGGGGATCGAGCTCGAGCGCTTCCTGCGCTGCCAGCGCGTACACGCTCAGCTGCAAATTCTCGTCCGTCTTTTTCTGGTCCTTCGGCTTTCCTGTTTTGTAATCCATGATCTCCACGCCGCCATCCAGGCGGTTGATCTGGTCGATTCGTCCCGTCACCAGCACTTCGTGTTCGAGCGGCAGTTCGAACGCCTTTTCTTGATGGATCACTTCGGCCGGAGACTTCGAGTAGGTTTTGTAAAACGCCGCCAACTCCTCGCGACCCGTTTTTTTGTACTCTTCCTCCTGGTAGGCGTCGGGAAAACCGGCCGAAGACCACTCGCGTTCGTAGCTCGCGAGAACGTCATCGAGCGACGGCTTGTTTCCGCCTTTTACCGATTCGACGAAATCCTTCACGGTCTTGTGCATCACGTTGCCGAATGTCATGTCGGCGTGCGGGCCGCCGCGCAGGCTCCATCCGTATTGAAACTCATACTTCATCGGACACCCTTTGTAGGCCTCGATGGCCGACGCGCTCAATTGCAGAGGTTCCGGGCGAGGAGGATGGTACGCCTTGGCCCAGAGAGCGACCCTCGAGTACGCCTTCGCATTTTCTCCCGCCGCGCCGAAAAGCCGCGCCGGGCCGGAGCTCGCCGCCTGCGCGCCCGCCGCTTCTTCCGCGGGCGGCACGGCCACCGAAGGGCTCAGCTGCTGCGCGTCCTGCGCCTTGATCTTCGGGTTGCGCAGGAAATCCTCGAGGAAGGGCGAGGGCTTCTTCCGCTTATTGACGATCGTCGATAGCGTCAGCCGCTGCCTCGCTCGCGTCAGCGCCACGTAGAACAGCCGCCTCTCTTCCTGGATCTGAAAATCTCCCTTCGGTTTTTCTTCCTTCATCAGCTCGGCGGGAAATTCGAACGCCGGCCGCCTCGCCCCGGAAGGGAAATCGTTCTTCGATACGCGTACGATGAATACGTGCGGAAATTCCAGCCCCTTGGCTCCGTGCACCGTCATCAACTGCACCGCGTCGCTCGTGGGAATTTCGTCCAGCTGAATGTCGCCACCCGCCTCCCGAAAATAAAAAAGATACTCGAGAAAATCGGCCAGCTTTTTCCCTTCGCTCTTCCGCTCCCATTCCTTCACGAACTCGACGAAGCGTTCGAGGTACCTCGAATCGGCGTCCGAGGGCAGCGGCGACAATTCCAGCGCCGCAATCAATTCGTCGAGCAGCTCGCTCGTCCGCTGTTTGCGCGCGCTCTGCCGGAGCCGCTCCAGCAGAGCCGTGAATTCGCCCAGCCGGACGCCCTCCCGCGTGAACGGAGCTTCGTTCTGCGCTGTCTCCGCCTCGTGCGCCAGCGGCCGGCGGTGATTTTTTTCCGCTCGCTCCGCCAGCCGGACCAGGTCCTTGGGCTCCAGCCCCCAATACGGCGCCGCCAGCGCCCGGGCGCACGCCACGTTGTCTCCCGGCTCGCCGATCAGGCGAAACCAGGCCAGCAGGTCGCGGATGAGGGTGCTCGACAGGATCGAATTTTTCCGGATCACGAACGGAATGCGCATCCGCCGCAGGACGCTCAGCAGTTCCTCGCGGTGCGCGTGCTTCCGGTAGAGCACGGCAAACGAGCTCCACGGCGCTCCGGCCTCGTGCAGCCGCAGGATCTCCCCCGCCACCCAATGCGCCTCTTCCGTTGGCGCGGCAAACTCGGCCACCCGGATTTTTTCCCCATCCCGGTTTTGCGTCACCAGATGTTTCGGCGGCAGCAGCGGCGAAGGCTCGTTGTTGGCGATCACCTCCTCGGCGACGCGTAGAATCCGGCGCGTGGACCGGTAATTCTGCGCCAGCGACACCAGGTGCTTGTCCGTCTCCGGCCCGTGTTTCGGCTCCCGGACGCCGCAGAATCTCTTGAGAAAGATCGTGAAGCTCCCGAAAGACGCGCCGCGAAACCGGTAAATGGCCTGCGCGTCGTCGCCGACGGCGACGATGTTGCGGTGGTCCTCGGCGAGCAGCCACAGCAATTCCAGTTGGGCGATGTTCGTGTCCTGAAATTCGTCCACGAGGATGTACCGGAACTCCCCCCGCACTTGCCGTCGAAGCGCCGCGTCGCTTTTCAACAGCTCCACGGCCCGCTGCAGCTGCCCGCCGAATGTCACGAAATTTCTTTCCCGCAGCAGCCGCTCGCTCGTCCGGTATACTCGCGCCAGCTCTTCCTGCTTCTCGATTTCCACTTCCGCGATCTCTCTCGCGTCCGCCTCCATTGTTTTCTTTTGCGCGCCGAACTCCTGGCGCAGGCCCGCCGCGTACCGGTCGTAGTCGTCGGGAGACACCAATTCGTCCTGGCAGCGCGAAAAAAACTGCTCGAAGTCGCTCAGGAACTCCGCCGGCTCCTGCAGCCGCTTGAAATGCTTCAAGCCCAGCTCCCCGATGTTCCGCCGTAGAAGGATTCGATGATCGAGCGTGTCGAGGACTTCCACGTTCGGGTCGGCCGCTTTCAGCACTCTGTCGAGGCAGAATTTGTGGAACGTCGAAAGCCACACCCCCTCGGCCCGCTCGCCGATCGATTTCACCACCCGATGCTTCATCTCTCCCGCGGCTTTGTCCGTGAACGTCAGGCCGAGGATGGCTTCGCCGGGAAGGTCGGCATGGTCCTCGAGCAGGCGGCGGATGCGCTCGGTAATCACGCGCGTCTTTCCCGTCCCCGCTCCCGCCACCACCAGGAGCGGCCCTTCGCCGTGCTCCACGGCTCGCCGCTGCTCTTCGTTCAACTCGAATTCTTGGCTCTTGGGCATCGCTCTGAATTTCATCCTAGCCGAAATTGCACCCTCGGAATAGGGCGCGCGGCGCCGGAGCCTCGCATTTCGCGATGCCGCTCCAAGCCGCCCGCCTCGCTTCGTCGCCCGCGCGCACCCGCATCTCCGTTTCGCAAATCAAAGCACGCCGTCCCGGCCGGGATTGACGCGCGCAGGCCCGACAAGGTATACAATTAAATTCCGATGGCCGCTGAATCGCAACCAATCACCGTCATGGAGCAGGGCCGCGAGGCCACCTACCGTTTTTTGGCCACCCTCGCCGAGCTGAAAAAGTCAGGCCAGCTGACCCGCTGGATCGACGATCATGACATCTTGCTCTACGAATTCGAGGGCCAAATCAAGGCGCTCAGCAATATTTGCCGCCATTTCGGCGGCCCCGTCGGCTATCACAAGCACAAGGACGGCGTCTTCACCTGCCTCTGGCACAACTGGCGGTTTTCTTGCAAAGACGGCTCTTGCCTCTCGCACACCGGCCTGCCGCTTCGCCAGTACACTCTGAAAGTCGTGGACGACAAAATCTACGTTGATTTGCTGGGGTGAATTTCCCAAATGAAAACTGCAACCTTAACCGCTCAATTTTCCGCCGAGATGGATTGCCCCAAGGAAGTGGTCATGTGGAATTACTACGACCACGAACACCTGGTGGGAACTCATTTCAAGCTCTATAACCGCGCCCGCGTTCTCGCCGAGCGCGACAATTGGTCTCTCGTCCTCCGCAGCAAGCGCATGCCCTTTCTCCCTTTCTACACTTCCGGCATCGGCTTCCAGTACATGGACGGCAACACCATGAAGAGCTTCCACAAGGACTCCATCGGCTTCATGCTCGAAATGGAAGCCCTCTTCAAGGATTTGCCCAACGACCGCTGCTCCGTCACCGTCACCTATCGCATCAACACCCATCCCTTCTTCAAGCTTTTCGAGCCTCTCTTCAAGCGGCTTTTCAAGCGCTGGTTCTGGGCCACCTGGGAAGAGGATGCTCCCATGCGCCTCCGGCGGTGGAAAGTCCATCAGCTCGGATTCAAGGATTTCAGCGGCGTGGACTACATCAACAGAAAATTGCCCAGGCCCGAAAATCTCGACCCGGGGAAGTACCTGTTCAATCCGCCGGTGCGCAGCTCCTCGCCGATCAAGACCGTTGACGGTATCGAGCGGCCCTTCGATCACAGCACCGAGCTCGGTTACACCGATCGTTGAGCGCCGCCTTTATCCACACCGCTGGAACCCGCCGCCATCCGGCGGAGCGCTCTCCCTCGATTCACGGACAATTTTCGCCGCCGCTCGCGCCCTTGCGCTGCCGCGCCTGCGGCGTCTCGGCCTCTCGGCCTGGCTCGCCCTCGGGCGCGGATTGACGCCCCGCCGGCGCGCGCACAGAACATGCGCTTCCCATTCCATCATCCTCAAATCGAAGCCGTCCTCAAGCGCCAGCACGCCGCCGCGGCCGCGGACAAATGGAAGCTGATTCCGCGCCTGCCCCGCTACGCCTGGGCTCGCCTCCGCAACCGCCTGGGGGAGAGAACTGTCCAGCAGCGCATTTTTTTCAACGTTTACAGCGCGGTCACGCCGGAGCGCGGCGCCTTGATTTACCTCCTGGCTCGCGCGGTCCGCGCCAGGCGCGTTGTCGAGTTTGGCTCCTCGTTTGGGATTTCGACCATCTATCTCGCCACGGCCGTTCGCGACAATTTCCCCGGCGCCCAGGATCCCGCCGGCCAAGTCACCGGCTCCGAGATGGAGCCGCACAAAATCGCCGAAGCCGCCAAGAATATCGAAGCCGCGGGCCTCTCCGACATCGCCGCCATTTTGCCCGGCGATGCCCGGGAGACTCTCCCCGCCGTCGAAGGGCCTCTGGACCTCGCCTTTCTCGACGGCCGCAAGGACCTCTATCTCCCGGTCCTCAAATTGCTCGAGCCCAAGCTCCGCCCTGGCGCCGTCGTCCTCTCCGACAATATGGATTCGTTCCGCGGCGAAGTGGCGGAATTTCGCGAATACGTCCAGTCGGGCAAAAATGGATTCGCTTCCGCGACGATCGGCATCTCCGACGGCATCGAGCTGTCTGTGTTTCAGGGGCGCGCCCGGTAGACGCAAGGCTCATCCCCGCGCTTTATAGGGACAAGTTAGGAACAAGACAGCCACAAGATTGCAACAAGACAGCCACAAGATAGGAAGCCAATTCGTCCCGGCCGGCGATTCCAACGTCCCCCACGCGCCGCTCCGCACATAAACTTCTCACCCGGGCCCCGCTGCCCGGCGCAAAATAGTCCGGAGGAGCAACCATGGCTGAGTCCGCCGATCTGCGCATGACTCGCATCCCGCTCAAGCACGGCGCCGGCCGCATTCCCGCCCTCGGCTTTGGCACGCTCATTCCCGACCCCGCCTTGACCATCGCCACCACCTCCGCCGCTCTCGATGCCGGATTCCGCCACTTCGATTGCGCCGAGCGTTACCGAAACGAGCGCGAAGTGGGCGCCGCCTTGCACGCCGGACTTTCCGCCGCAGGGCTCGCCCGCCAGGACATCTTCGTCACCACAAAAGTCTGGAACTCCAATCACCGTCCCGAGCGCGTCGAACCCGCTTTCGAAGCCAGCCTCGCCAGGCTCGGCCTCGACTATCTCGACCTCTATCTCATTCACACTCCCTACGCTTTTAAGCCCGGCGATGACCAGGACCCTCGCGACCAGGACGGCAATGTCATCTATGACCCGGATGTCACTCTGCTTGACACCTGGAAAGCCATGGAAAGCCTCGTGGACCGGGGCAAGTGCCGCGCCATCGGCCTATCCGATGTCGGTTTGGCGGAACTCAAGCCTGTCGTCGAATCCGCCCGGATCAAGCCCGCCGTCGTCCAGGTCGAGTCTCATCCCTATCTGCCCGAAACCGAGCTATTGGACTTCTGCAACGCGAATGGGATTGTCTTCCTGGCTTTCGCCCCTCTCGGTCACGGCATGAAGCCCGGACTCCTCGGAGACCCTGTCATCGCGGCCATTTCCGCCCGTGTCGGAAAAACTCCCGCGCAGGTCCTCCTCGCTTGGGCCGTCCAGCGCGGCACGGCTCTGCTCACCACTCCCAAAAGCGCCGCCCGCGCCCGCGAGAATTTCGATATCTCTCCTCTTCCGCAGGACGCACTGGACGAAATCAATCGCATTCAGACCAGGCAGCGGCTCAATCAAGTCGTGAAAACCGGCGTCCCCGGTTTCATCCCCCAAGGCGGCTGAACGCGAAGCCACACCCCCGTCGAAGCCGTACCCGTAAGCCGAACAAATCCTCGCGCCCCTGCTCGCTCGCTCCCTCGCTTCGCCCCTCGGCCCGCGTCGCTTGACAGTGGCCGGTCCTTCAGGCGTACAGTTGTCCGACAGGGCCCCGCAGCATTCGGAATTCCCCGCAAGGAGACCCACGATGGCCGTCGCTGAAAACATCGCGCTCATGCGCCGCTGGTATCACGATCTCTGGAACGAAGGCCGCACCGACCATGCACTTCGCCGTACAGGAAGTGAGTTCAAAGCGTTCCGCTATACGACCCTATCATCTCAAGATTCGGAAAAGGCCGTACGCACAGGAAGCAAGGCCAATAACTACGAATAAGATGCGACTTGCGGGGGTTGCCTTCGCTTGGGCCCTTTCCTCCCCAGTCACTGGAAAGTCAACGTCGTTTATGTGCGTCTTTGAGATTAGCCCTGCGCCGATAATCCATATACCGACCATGAGAAATATCCAACCTATGACATTGGGAGGAATTGACATAACCAATACTCCTTCATCGAGACATCTAGCGGCAACTGTACATCTGGCCTAGATTTGCATAAACCTGAATATTAACCAACTTTCCGACAATTGGAGGATTGTATCCAACAAGAACCGAAGAAATTCTGGCACCATCTTGTGTGCTTACTCCCGCCGATAACCCGGTGCCGGGGACTCTAGCCGTGATAGTTGTGATCGGCCCCGGTATTTTTGATCCACCTCGAAGGTTAGTTTCCGGCAAAATCTGATACCCGAGGAAGGGAGATTTGCCGTGAAGCAAAAGCGATTCACCGTCGAACAAATCGTGGCCGTCTTGAAGCAAGCGGAAGCGGGAGTTCCGGTGGGTGAACTGATCCGGCGGATGGGGATTTCCGAACAGACTTTTTATCGCTGGAAAAGGCAATACGTGGGGCTAGAGGTGGACCAGGTCCGCCAGCTCAAACAGCTTCAAGAGGAGA
>Ga0335075_10000115_pt1 | contig 156605 bp, 175 predicted proteins | sample Lox_Sample_24_FD_206723 | JGI IMG/M metagenome (GOLD analysis project Ga0335075, IMG submission 206723) | Soil microbial communities from Loxahatchee National Wildlife Refuge, Florida, United States - Lox_Sample_2.4 | ecosystem: Environmental > Terrestrial > Soil > Wetlands | place: USA... | reverse complement strand
GAGTCGGCAGTAACTACTGCCGACTCGACCCGCAACTTCTGCCGACTCGGCGGTGGGTCAGCGGCGGCCGAGGCGGCCGCGGGTGGAGCTGTGCAGGGCGCGGGAGAGCGCGCGGGTGCGGGAGGTGGCGTAGGTGTCGGAGATGTGCGAGCCGCCGCGGTAGACGAGGATGCCGCGGAGCACCGCGGGGCAGGTGGAGCGCGGGCACATGTGGCGGCTCATGTCGATCGCCTTGACGCCGCGCAGGGTTCGGGCGGCCTCGCGCGCGGCTGACGCTCCGGAGGACCGCATCGCGGGCGCCTTCGGGAAGGCGCAGCGCGACAGATCGTCCCGGTTCTTGCGGACGCACGCCGGAGCGTCGCCGGACGGCGGGCCGGGGGTGTCCAGGATCGGGCTCACCCGCGCGCCGGTCCGCAGCACCTGCCGCCAGTACGCGACCAGGCCGCGCACCATGGCGGCCTCGGTCTGCTGACCGGAGCGGGCGCCACGGGGGAGCCCGTCGCCCCAGCGGGTCACGGGGACGACCACGTCGGGCCGCAGTTGCTTGATCGTCCGCAGCGCCCTTTTCGACCAGTCCTCGCACTTGCGGTCCGGCCGGCCGTCGCGCATGCGGGTGACCCGGGCGAAGGAGCAGCCGTTCTTCGCGATGACCACGAGCCGCCACTTCTGCGCCTTCGCGATGCGCTCGAGCGGCGTGAACCATTGGGCGGCCTTGGAGTCGCCGACCAGGACGACGGTATGGCGACCGTTCCGGTCGCCGAAGCGGCACGCCTTGAAGGCCCGCGAGGACTGGCTGACCACGCAACCGGTGTGGTGCAGGGCCGGCAGGTCCTGGTAGGCGCGGGTGGGCGACGGGCGGACGGGAGCGGCGGCACTCGGAGGGGCGGGGGCCAGGGCGGCCGCGACGATCGTCACGAGGACGACCGCGCCGAGCCGTCCGGCCAGGCGCCGGAGCGAGGGGAGGGAGACCATACGCGCCGTGGTACCCCATGACCGGGCCGATATCCAGTCGTCACGCCGTGCCGGGGTCGCGGGAAGCCTCCGCGCCCGCCGCTGGTTGGGACGACATGCGCATCGGAGAGCTCGCGGAGGCGACCGGGGTCAGCCACCGCTCGCTGCGGTACTACGAGTCGGTCGGGCTGGTCGGCTCGGCGCGGACCCCCGGCGGCTGGCGGGAGTACGACGCCCGCACGGTCGACCGCGTCGTCCTCATCCAGCACCTGTACGCCGCCGGGCTGTGCAGCTCGACCATCGCCGACCTCCTGCCCTGCCTCGAGGCTCCGGCGACCGAGCGCACCGGCATGCTCGGTCTCCGGCTGACCGCGGAGGTCGACCGGCTGGAGGCGCAGCGCCGCGACCTCGACCGGCAGCTCGACGTCCTGATCACCCTCCGCGACGAGGCGGCTTGCACCTGACACCGGTGTCAGGACGCAGACTCGGGGCATGACGACCGAACCTTCCCGCGTCCGCCAGCTCCGCGTCATCGTGGAGGCCGAGGACTACGACGCCGCCGTGACCTTCTACCGCGACGTGCTCGGCATGCCCGAGCTGATCGCGTACGCCGAGGGCGGGGACGACCGCGTGTCGATCCTCGACGCCGGCCGGGCGACCCTGGAGATCGCCAACCCCGTGCACAAGGCCGTGATCGACCGGGTCGAGGGCGTGAGCGAGGAGAGCCCGCGGATCCGCCTCGCCTTCGAGGTGGACGACTCCGCCGCGGTCACCGACGAGCTCGACGCCGCCGGCGCGCGGGTCGTGGCGCCGCCCACCCTGACGCCGTGGAAGTCGCTGAACGCCCGCCTCAGCGCTCCGGCCGGACTGCAGATCACGCTCTTCCAGGAGACCGTGGACGCCGAGGAGCGCGCGGGCCTGCCGGGCTTCGACACCGACGAGTCCCGGTAGCGGCGCCGCGCCCTACCCGTCGATCCCGGTGGCGTCGTGCGGGGCGCCCACCGGCTTGCTCTGCGACGACCCGCGCTGCCGCAGGTAGATCGCCAGCACCGCCATGGTGCCGACGGCGAGGAACTCGCTCTGCCAGTTCTGCAGGGTGCGCGCCCAGAAGTCCGCGTTGCCGAGGTAGGCACCCCAGCCGATCGGGTCCTGGAGGCGCTGCAGCCGGGTCTCGTTGAAGGCGGCCCAGCCGGCGACGGACTGCGCCAGCCAGGAGCCGAGGAAGAACGCGCCCATGACCAGGGCGAGCGACGAGGAGTAGATCCGGGTCCGCCATCCGCCGGTCGCCGCCCAGCGGGGCGAGTCCTCGGTCGCGTACCGCCCGACCTTCTGCTCCTCGTCCGACTCGCGGCCGGCCTCCTCCAGCTTCTTCGACTCCGGCGAGCCGCGCTGGACCAGCCACACGGTCGCCATCAGGTAGACCCAGCTGGAGGAACTCGCTCTGCCAGTTCTCCGCCACGTCGACGGCGAACGCCGCCGAGGTGAGGTAGTCGGGGAGCCCGAGGGTGCCGAGCTCCTCGGCGACCTGGTCGGCGTTGAACTGGTGCCACCCCGCGATCGCCTGCCCGACCAGGGCGGCCAGGAAGATCAGCCCGAAGAAGAGGCTGAGCGAGCACTCGCGGACGAAGGAGCGGGGCCGGGGGCTCATGAGTGCCGGAGTCCGATCGCGACCAGGTAGGCCAGGCCCACGACGACGAAGGACAGGTACGCGACGAAGACGATCCGCACGTCAGCCTCCCTCGACCTGGCAGTCCTGGGGGAGCTCGCCGCGGGGACTGCACCCGGCCGCGAGCACGAGCCAGCGACCGTCGTACCGGGCCAGGAAGAGGGTGTCGTCCTCCATCCGCACCTGCGCCGCAGTACCGAACACCTCGGCGTCCCTCGCGGCGCCCGGGTCGGCGCCCACCTCGTCCACGACGGCCTCCTCGCACGGCTGCCCCGCCGACTCCTCGACGGTGCTCCGGGTGCTGGCCATCAGCAGGGCGCACGCGGCCGCGCCCTCGTCGGACCGCACCGCGCTCGCGAAGTCGTCGGCGGTACGACGGGCGGCGTCCACGTCGTCCGTGCTCGCGCACGAGGAGACGAGCAGCGACGCGAGGACGGCGGTCGCGCCGAGCCGGACCGATGCCCGTCCTGCGGAGGTGAGCCCCATCCCGCCCGAATACCCCGGTACGCCGTACGGCACGCGGGGGCGCATGGCGCACCGGCGGGGGGATACCAGCCGACATGACAGCCTCGAGCTCATCCAGCAACCTCGCCGTCGTCACCGGCGCCTCGACCGGCATCGGTCGTGCCCTCGCCGAAGTCTTCGTGGAGCACGGCTTCGACGTCGTCCTTGCGGCAAACGAGCCGGCCGTCCACGACGCCGCCGCCGAGCTCGGCGCCTCCGGCCGGCAGGTCGTCGCGGTCGAGGTCGACCTCGCGACCGCGGCGGGGGTCGAGGAGCTGTACGACCGGGTGCGGGCGCAGGGCCGGGGCGTCACCGCAGCCGCGCTCAACGCGGGCATCGGCGCCAGCGGGCGCTTCGACCAGATCTCCCTGGAGGCGGACCTGGAGCTGGTCGACCTCAACGTCCGCTCCACCGTCCACCTGGCCAAGCTGCTGGTCCGCGACATGGTCGACGCCGGCGCGGGCCGGATCCTGGTGACCTCGTCGATCGCGGCGGTGGCGCCCGGGCCGTACCACGCGACGTACGCCGCCTCGAAGGCCTTCGTGCACTCGTTCGCGGAGGGCCTGCGCCAGGAGCTGAAGGACACCGGGGTCACGGTCACCTCGCTGATGCCCGGCCCGACCGACACCGAGTTCTTCTCCCGTGCGGGGATGGGCGACACCAAGCTCGGCCAGCAGGAGGACAAGGACGACCCCCGCCAGGTCGCCGAGCAGGGGTACGACGCGCTGATGGCCGGGCGGTCCTCCGTCGTGGCCGGATCGCTGAGCAACCGGATCCAGGCCGAGCTGGGCACCCATCTGCCCGACGCGCTGGCCGCGCCCCTCCTCGCTCGGATGACCAAGCCCCAGGACCGCGTCGACTGACCCGTCGGACTTGGGGCTGTTGGCAGGATGCTCCCGTGCGTCGTGCCGTGGCTCCTCTGCTCGCCGTGACCGTGGCCCTGGTGCTCGCGGACTCGGCGGTGGTGACGCTCGCGCTGCCCGACATCCTCCAGCACCTGGACGCCACCGTCGGGCAGGTCGCCTGGGTGCTGATCTCGTTCAACCTGGTGCTGGGACTCATCGCCGTACCGGCTGCCGTGGCCTTCGACCGGGCGCAGCCGCGGATCCTCAGCGCCGTCGGGATCGCGCTGTTCGCGGGCGCCTCGGCCTGGTGCGCGGTGGCCGGCTCGATCGACGTGCTGATCGCCGCCCGGTGCCTGCAGGCCCTCGGCGGTGCGCTGGCCCTGGTCGGGTGCCTGGAGCTGATGGTGGCGGAGTGGGGCGAGCGCCGCGGGGTGGCGGCCTGGGTCACCGCAGGCGTGCTCGGCACGGCCGTCGGGCCGGTCGCGGGTGGGCTGCTCACGCAGGCCATCTCGTGGCAGGCCATCTTCGTGGTGCAGGTGCCGTTCGCGGTGCTGGCCGTCCCAGCCGCGCTGGCCGTCCGCGTCGTACCCGCGCTGCCACCGGACCGGCACCGACCCGCGGTGCGCCCCAACCTGACCCTCGCCCTGCTGTCGGCGGCGTTGACGGCGGCGCTGTTCCTGCTGGTCCTGCTCCTGGTCGAGGGTTGGGGCCGATCTCCGGCCATCGCGGCCGTGACCGTGTCCGTCGTACCGCTCGCCGCGCTCGCGGCCCGCCCGCTCGCCCGCCTGCTGAGGCCGTCGTCCGAGACGGAGGTCGCGGTGGGCTGCTTCCTGGTCGCCGGGGGACTGGCCGGGCTCGCGATCCTGCCGTCGGCGCACCTGGTGTGGACCGTCGCGCCCCAGGCACTCGTGGGCCTGGGCCTCGGCCTGACCATGGACCGGCTCACCGCGCAGGCGATGGAGCTGCGCCTGCCGCGGGCGCACCACGCGGGCTGGACGATCGGCGCGCGGCACGTCGGCGTCGTGGTGGGCCTGGCGATCCTGACGCCGGTCTTCACCGCCGACCTGCAGGACGCCCAGGAGCCGGCCCAGGAGGCGATCGCGTCCCTGGTCCTCGACGCGCCCCTGACCGCCCAGGACAAGATCGCCGTCGCCCGGGGACTCGGCGACGAGCTGACCCAGCAGCAGGGCCGGATCCCCGACCTGCACCGCGCGTTCGAGGCGGCGGAGCTCGCGCCGAGCGAGCGCCCGGCCGCGGCCGCGCTGGAGCGGGACCTCGACACCCAGCTGGAGGCGGCGGCCACGCGGGCGTTCCGTGACTCGTTCCTCATCGGGGCGGCGCTGGCTCTGCTCGCCCTGCTCACCGTGGTCTGGCCCGGACGGCGGCGAGCCGCATGAGCACCCGTCTGTCCGCGCTCGGCCTGCCGGCGCTCGCGCTGGCCCTGGTCGGCGGGGTGCTCGGCGTCCAGCTCGCGTACGGCGGGGGCAGCTTCGAGCCGCTCCGCTCCGCCGATCCCTGTACGACGCGGGAGGTCGCCTCGCGCTCCGACGGGATCGAGGGCCTCACCGAGCGCCTCGTGCTGATCGGCGTCGACGAGGCCGCCTGCGACCTGGGCGTCACGCGCGAGGCCCTCATCCTCGAGCTCGGTCAGCCGGGCACCCGCTCCGACGCCCAGATCGATGTCCAGATCGACGCACTGCGCGACGGGCTGTCGGCCGCCGTACGGCGGATGGACGAGGAGGGGACGCTGCCGCCCGCCTCGGAGCTGGTCGACGAGGCGCTCGACTCCGCCGACCTCAACCGCTTCCTCGAGATCGCGATCCGCGCGATCCCGGACTCGGTCGTGAACGCGGCCCTGAAGACCGACGACGTGCTGCTCCGCACGATCGCCGACCTCGACCTGCGCGCCCTGCTCGCGAACCTCGACGACCAGGCCGACCTCAACGCCCAGCTGGAGGAGGCGGTCACCCAGGCCGTCGTGGACTCGCTCGCCGATCGGCTCCGCGACCTGGTCTGAGCGCGTTGCGCAAGTCGGTGGGAGTTCGGCTGCACGGTCCGCACGTTTCACCTATCGTGCCGAGAACGTGTTCTACATCACTTGGGCCGTCACTCGGGCAGTCACTGGGAGCGATCGATGACCGACTTCAACCTCTCGACCGTGTTCGCGACCGTGGCCGCCGCGGTCCCCGACCAGGACGTCGTCGTCTGGCGCGACCTGCGGATGAGCTACGGCGAGATGGACCGGCGCATCGACGGGCTGGCGCACTACCTGGTCGAGCAGGGCCTCGGCTGCCACACCGAGCGCGACCGGCTGGCCGGGCACGAGTCGGGTCAGGACCACGTCGGCATCTACCTGCGCAACGGCAACCAGTACATCGAGTCGATGGTCGCGGGATGCCGCTCCCGGACGGGGGCGTTCAACGTCAACTACCGCTACGTCGAGGAGGAGCTGCTCTACCTGCTCACCGACGCGGACACCAAGGGGCTGATCTACCACGCCGAGTTCGCGCCGACGGTCGCCGCGATCCGCGACCGGCTGCCCGGGCTGCGGGTGCTGGTGCAGGTCGCCGACGAGTCCGGCAACCCGCTGCTCCCGGGCGCGGTCGACTACGAGGAGGCCGTCCGGACGCCGCGACCGGCCGCGGGCATGCCGACGCCCAGCGGCGACGACCTGTTCCTGATCTACACCGGCGGCACCACCGGGATGCCCAAGGGCGTGATGTGGCGCCAGGCCGACATCTACGTCAACTCGATGGGCGGCACCCCCTTCGGGGCGACCGAGCCGTACCCGTCGTACGATGCGATCGGCGAGGCCGCGAAGGCCGCGAACGGCGGCATGGGCCTGCTGATGGTGGCCCCGCTGATGCACGGCGCCGCGCAGTGGTCGACGTTCTTCTCGATCACCTCCGGCGGCAAGATCGTCTTCCCCGACGACGTGACCACCTTCGACCCGGTCAACGTGCTGACCCTGGCCTCTCGGGAGCGGGTCGCCAGCATCCCGACCGTCGGCGACGCGATCGCCAAGCCCCTGGTCGAGGAGATGGAGCGAGGGTCGTACGACCTGTCGGGCCTGTTCGCCCTCGGCAACGGCGGGGCCGCGCTCACGCCGGGCGTGCGCGAGCGGCTCTTCGCCGTCGCGCCGCACGTCATCGTCATCGACTCCGCCGGGGCCTCGGAGACCGGGCTGCAGATGAGCCAGCTGGTCGGCAAGGGCGGCAGCGAGGAGGCGATGGTCTTCGAGCCCAAGGTCGGCACCGGCGTCGTCGACGACCTGATGACCCGCCAGCTGCAGCCGGGGGAGTCCGGCGGCTGGCTCGCGATGCAGGGCCAGATCCCGCTGGGCTACCTGGGCGACGAGGCCAAGACCGCGCGGACCTTCCCCGTGGTCGACGGCGTCCGCTGGGCCGTGCCCGGCGACCGGGCCAACGTGCTCGAGGACGGCCGCATCCAGCTGCTCGGCCGCGAGAGCGTCACCATCAACTCCGGTGGCGAGAAGATCTTCGTCGAGGAGGTCGAGCGTGCGATGGCGGCTCACCCGTCGGTGCGTGACGTCGTGGTCGCCGGCCGGCCCTCGGAGCGGTGGGGGAGCGAGGTCGTCGCGATCGTCCAGCTCGAGGACGGCAGCACCGCCACCGACGAGGACCTGCTCGCCGAGTGCGCGACCCACGTCGCCCGCTACAAGCTGCCCAAAGCGATCGTCCGGGTCCCGTCCGTGCAGCGCTCGCCCGCGGGCAAGGCCGACTACCGCTGGGCCAAGGACCAGGCGGCTCAGTCGCTGGCCTCGGCCACGTAGAGCGGCAGCCGCAGCGCCGCCGGCGCGCTCGGAGGTACGACGGGGGCGCGCGGCGCGACCGCGGGCAGCCGCGTGTACCCGGTCGCCGGGCGCGGGTCGGCCTCGCCGCGGTTCGGCCAGAAGGAGGTGGCCCGCTCCGCCATCGCCGTGATGGTGAGCGAGGGGTTCACGCCGAGGTTGGCGGCGACGACCGAGCCGTCCATCACGTGCAGCCCCGGGTAGCCGTGCACCCGGTGGTAGGGGTCGACCACGCCGGTCTCCCGGCCGAGCCCGATCGGGCAGCCGCCGAGGAAGTGCGCGGTGATCGGGATGTCGAAGGCCTCGTACCACCCGGCGCCCGGGATGCCGTCCATCCGGCGGCCGATCGCGCGGCCGACCAGGTTGGCCTCCGGCAGGTGGGTGGGGTTCGGCTCGCCGATGCCCTGGCGGGTGGTCATCACCCGACCCCGCCCGAGCCGCCGGCGTCGGGTGAAGGTGGTCAGCGAGTTGTCGGCGGTCTGCATGACCAGCAGGCCGATCGTCTGCTCCGACCAGTGCCGCGGGTCGTGCAGCCGGCGCAGGTCGCGGCGGCCCCGCCACATCTGCCGCAGCATCAGCCCGAGCCGGCGCCGGCCGGGCTCGGGGTCGGTCATGGTCGCCATCGCCAGGCCCATCGCGTCGGACCCCTTGCCGTAGCGGCACGGCTCGACGTGGGTGCGCTCGTCGAGGTGGATCGAGGAGGTGATCGCTACCCCCTCGGTGTAGTCGACGTCGTCGCCGCGGGCGCGGACCGCCAGGCCCGCCTCGGAGTTGGTGCGGGTCAGCTCGCCGAGCCGCGGCGAGAGGTCGGCCAGGGTGCCGTCGTCGCGCAGCGCGTGCAGCAGCCGCTGGGTCCCGAGCGCGGCGGCCGCCATCACGACGTGCTCGGCGGTGAACGTGCGCCGGATGCGCCGGCGGTCCGTCCGGTGCGTGTCGACGGCCCAGCCGCCGTCGGGCAGCGGACGCACCCGGGTCACGGTGGTCAGCGGGCGCACGCTGGCCCCGGCCCGCTCGGCCAGGTGCAGGTAGTTCTTGACCAGGGTGTTCTTCGCGTTGTGCCGGCAGCCGGTCATGCACTCGCCACAGTGCCGGCAGGCGTTCCGCTCGGGGCCGACCCCACCGAAGTACGGGTCCCCGACGGGGGCGCCCGGCTCCGGACCGAGCACGACGCCGACGTCGGTGGGCCTCCAGGTGTCGCCGACGCCGAGGTCGTCGGCGACCTGCTGCATCACCCGGTCGGCGGGCGTCACCCGGTCGTACGTCGTGACGCCGAGCATCCGGCGCGCCTGGTCGTAGTGCGGCGCGAGCTCGGCCTCCCAGTCGGTGACGTCGCGCCAGTGCGGGTCGTCGTAGAACGACCGGCCGGGCTGGTAGAGCGTGTTGCCGTAGACCAGTGACCCGCCGCCGACTCCGGCGCCGCTGACCACCAGGACGTCGCGCAGCAGGTCGAAGCGCTGGATGCCGAGCATCCGCAGGGCCGGCACGAAGAGGTACCTCCGCGCGTCCCACGACGTGGCGGCGTACTCGTCGTCGGCGAAGCGGCGACCCGCCTCGAGCACGCCCACGTCGTACCCCTTCTCGGTGAGGCGGAGCGCGGCGACGCTGCCCCCGAACCCGGAGCCGATGACGAGGACGTCGTGGTCGAAGGCACCCATGCCGGGACAGTACGGCGACTTGCGGACGGTCGTCGTCGGAATCGCACTCAGGCTAGCCTCACCTTTCTGGAATCATTCCAGAAAGAGTGGTTGAGTGGTGACGTCACCGACCCGAAAGGAACTCTCGTGTCCGACCTCCTGCACGCCGGCGCCCCCACCCACGTCGCCCGTCCCGCCTTCCAGGCCTCGGCCCAGCTCGCCGCCCACCTGCAGCAGCTGCTCGTCGACCTCACCGACCTCCACCTGCAGGGCAAGCAGGCCCACTGGAACGTCGTCGGCCTCAACTTCCGCGACCTGCACCTCGCCCTCGACGAGGTCGTCGACGCCGCCCGCGACTTCTCCGACACCGTCGCCGAGCGGATGCGGGCGATCTACGCCGAGCCCGACGCCCGCGCCAAGACGGTCGCGGAGCAGACCAGCCTCCCGGAGTTCCCGGCCACCGAGGTCAACACCTCCCAGACCGTGGACCTGATCAGCGCGGCGCTCTACGCCACCGCCGGCACCGCCCGCCGGATCCACGACGAGGTCGACGCCGAGGACCCCACCTCCGCCGACATCCTGCACGCCATCCTCGAGCGCCTCGAGCAGCTCGCCTGGATGATCGACTCCGAGAACCGCGTCGCCGGGAAGAGCCTCCCGCGCCCCGTCCACCGCTGACCGACTGACGCTGGTTGAGGCGCGAAGGACGGAGCCCTGGCCGCCGCGCCGCTGGTTGGGGTGCGAAGGACGAAGTCCTGGCCGCCGCGCCGCTGGTTGAGGTGCGAAGGACGGAGTCCTGAGCCTCGAAACCGAGTGAGCTGGCAGTCGGCCTCGATCGGGCTTGCTTGTCGTCGTGCGGGGTTTCGAGGCTCGCTTCGCTCGCACCTCAACCGGCGTCGGGCGCCGCTGGTTGAGGTGTGAAGGACGGAGTCCTGAGCCTCGAAACCTGGTGAGCTGGCAGTCGGCCTCGATCGGGCTTGCTTGTCGTCGTGCGGGGTTTCGAGGCTCGCTTCGCTCGCACCTCAACCGGCGTGGAGCGCCGCTGGTTGAGGTGTGAAGGACGAAGTCCTGGCCTGACGCTGGTTGAGGTGTGAAGGACGGAGTCCTGAGCCTCGAAACCCGGTGAGCTGGCAGTCGGCCTCGATCGGGGCTGCTTGTCGTCGTACGGGGTTTCGAGGCTCGCTCCGCTCGCACCTCAACCGGCGTGGAGCGCCGCTGGTTGAGGTGCGCAGGACGAAGTCCTGGCCTGACGCTGGTTGAGGTGTGAAGGACGGAGTCCTGAGCCTCGAAACCCGGTGAGCCGGGAGTCGGCCTCGGTCGAGCTTGCTTGTCGTCGTGCCGGGTTTCGAGGCTCGCTTCGCTCGCACCTCAGCCGGCGTGGGCCGCCGCACCTCAACCGGCGTGGGGCGCCGCACCTCGACCAGCGGGGGGTCAGGAGCCGAAGCGCATCGAGAAGTCCTCGGCGATGACCGAGGTGACCGGACGGCCCGCTCGCAGCCAGGCGAGCGGGCCGTCGGCGTGCAGGGACCAGTCCGCCCGAGAGGATCGGACCCGACCGCCGGCGCGGATCGGGCTGGCGACGGTGCGGCCGCCGAGGGTCTGGACGGTGGAGCCCCGCAGCAGGCGGGGCACGGGGAACCCGACCCGCCGCGGGGAGAACGAAGCGGAGGCGATCGGCCCGGTGGCCGTCTCCGCGGTGAGCGGCCCGAAGTCGGCCATCTCCTTAGGGATGCCCCACAGGGCGCGACCGCCCCGCAACGAGGACTCGCTGTCGACCCAGATGTCGGTGATCGACAGCCCGACCCGCCGCCCGAGGCGCACGAGTACGCCGGCGAGCAGCTCGTCGTAGGCCATCAGCCCGCGGTCGTCGTACGACACGAACGCCGTGGCGACCAGCGCCGTACCCCGCACCGCGAGCGGCGTTGCCGACGCTGGCAGGGCTGGCAGCGAGCGAACCGGCAGACGCCACAGCGTGATGTGACCGACCCCCGTGAGGTCCCAGGGCTCGGGCGGGTAGCCGGTCACGAGACCTCCTCCAGGTCGTTCCAGTCGACGTGGGCGAGGCGGGCGCGGTACTCCGCGACCAGGCCCGGCCAGTTGGTGGTGATCCGGGCGCCGTCGAGGTACCAGCTGTCACACCCGGCGAACGCGCTGCGGCCGAGGCGCTGCTGCATCTCGCGGTCGTAGGCGTCGTACCGCTCGGGTCGTACGCCGACCAGCCGGGCGCCGCCGTCGGCGATCCGGCGCGCGATCTGGGCGACATACTCGGCCTGCGCCTCGAGCATATTGACGATCGAGCTGCCGCCGAGGTTGGTGTTCGGGCCGTAGATGCAGAACAGGTTCGGGAAGCCCGGGACGCTGATGCCGAGGTGCGCCCGGGCGCCGCCGGCCCAGTCCTCGCGCAGGTCCCGGCCGCCGACGCCGGTGACGGTGAGCGGGCCGAGGAACTCCGTGGCGGCGAAGCCGGTGCCCCAGACGACGACGTCGACCTCGTGCAGCCGTCCGTCGGCGGTGCGGACGCCCGTGGCCTCTAGGCCGGTCACGCGGTCGGTGACGACGTCGACGTGCGGTCGGTCGAGCGCGGGATACCAGTCGTTGGAGAAGAGCAGCCGCTTGCAGCCCAGGTGGTACGACGGGACCAGCTTGCGGCGCAGGGCCGGATCGGAGACCTGGCGGCGCAGGTGTCCCCGCCAGGCCAGCCGGAGTGCGGCGAGCAGCGGGCGGCTGATCGCCGCGTCGCCCGAGAGGGCCGCGTTGAACCGCTCGGTGAGCCAGAACCACGAGCGCCGCTCCGCGCGGATCAGCGCGGGGTGGCGGGTGAGCAGCCGGTGGTGCCGCGGCCGGTAGGCCTGGTCCGGCTTCGGCACGACGTACGGCGCCGATCGCTGGAAGACCGTCATCGAGGCGACCCGGTCGACGATGCCGGGCACCAGCTGGATCGCGCTCGCGCCGGTGCCGATCACGGCGACCCGCTTGCCGGTCAGGTCGACATCGTGGCGCCACTGCGCGGAGTGGAAGGTGGGGCCGTCGAAGCGGCCCGGGATCGCGGGGACCACGGGGTTGGACAGCTGGCCGAGGGCGGGCACCACGATGTCGGCGTCGTACGACGGGCCGCCCGCGGTCTCGACCCGCCAGCGCAGCGTGACGTCGTCGAAGCGCACCGCGGTGACCTCGACGCCGGTGTGCACGAGGTCGAGCAGCCCCTCGTCGGCGGCGGCCTTGCGCAGGTAGTCGAGGATCTCCGGCTGGGTGCCGTAGCGGCGGCTCCAGTCCCGCTTGACCGCCCACGACCAGGAGTAGAGCGGCGACGGTACGTCGCAGGCGGCCCCCGGGTAGGTGTTGTCGCGCCACACCCCGCCGACGTCGTCGGCCCGCTCGAGCACGACGATGTCGCTCAGGCCCTGCTCGCGCAGGGCCCGCGCGACCCCGAGGCCGCCGAAGCCGGCCCCGATCACGACCACCCGCGGTTGTCCCATGCGACGACGGTAGGAATCCGCTGTCGGATGGGGGAGACGTCAGCGGTCCCATGGTTGATAATTCCGGACATGCGCCTCCCGCCCCCGGCCGCCGACGACTGGGAGTTCCCGCGTGCCGTCGCCGGCGTCGCCCACCTCGTGGAGTACGCCGCGGCCCGCGGCGCGGAGCGCAACGCCCTGTTGGCCGGGACCGGCCTGAAGGTCGCGGACCTCGCCGTCGCGGACGGCGAGGTGACCGCGGCGCAGGAGCTGCGCGTGGTGCGCACCCTGCAGCGGCTCTTCCCGGGCGCCGGGGCGGACGTGGGGGCGACGTACCGGCCGGAGAGCTTCGGGGTCTTCGGCTTCGGCCTGCTCGCCAGCCGCACGGTGCTCGACGCGATGGAGCTCGCGTTGCGGTTCATCGACCTCAGCTACACCTTCGCGATCCCGCGGGCCGAGATCGAGGGTGAACGGGTGCTCGTCACCGTCGACGGGACCCGGCTGCCGCGCGACGTACGCGCGTTCCTGGTGGCCCGGGACGCGAGCGCGATCGACGCGGTGCTGGCCCTGCTGGTGCCCGGCGGTGTCGGTGCCCGGCTGGAGCTCGGCGAGGACGTGGCGACGCTCGCGCTGGCGGCCGCGGAGCTCGACCGGCCCCTGCCGACCCGGGGCTCGCCCGAGGTCGCCGAGGCGATGTGCCGCGACATCGTCGCGCCCCGCCGCTCGCGGGCGGGCGTCGTGGGCGACGTCCGGGTGCTGATCACCCAGCGGCTGCAGACGGGCGCGCCGATGGGCGCGGTCGCGGCCGAGCTCGGCCTCACCGAGCGCAGCCTGCGCCGCCGGCTGAGCGCCGAGCAGACCAGCTACCAGGCCCTGCTCGACGAGGTGCGCTCGGCGCTCGCCCGCTCGCTCCTCGGCGGCCGCGCCACCATCCCGGTCGCGGACGTCGCCGCGCGGCTGGGGTACGCCGACGCCGCCGCCTTCACCCACGCCTTCCGCCGCTGGACCGGCACCACCCCCGCCGCCTACCGCGGCTGACGCCGAGTCGGCAGTACTTGCTGACAGATCTGAGGCATCTGTGCGCAAGTTCTGCCGACTCGGCGCGCAACTACTGCCGACTCGGCGGCGTCGGGGTCAGGTGATGGTCAGTCCGCCGTCGACGGCGAGGGTCTGGCCGGTGATGTAGCCGCCCGCGGGGGAGGCGAGGAAGACCGCGGTCGCGGCGAGCTCGCGCGGGTCGCCCTTGCGGCCGGCGGGCATCCGGGAGCCCTGGGACTCCAGGTAGCCGGGCGGGTACTGGTCGGTCATCTCCGAGGTGAAGAAGCCGGGTGCGATCGAGTTGACGCGGATGCCCTTGCGGCCGGTCCACTGCTGGGCCAGGTCGCGGGTCAGGCCGATCAGGCCCGCCTTGGACGCGGCGTACGCCGCCTGCGGCAGACCCGCGGTGGTGATCCCCAGGACCGAGGAGATGTTGATGATGCTGGAGCCGGGCTGCATCACGCGCCCGCAGGCCTGCGCCATCCAGTAGCAGCCGTTGAGGTTGACGTCGATGACCTGGCGGAACTGCTCGGGCGTCTCGCGGGTCGCCGGGACCGCCGTACCGATGCCGGCGTTGTTGACGAGGACGTCGACGTGCCCGAACTCCTCCATCGCCAGCGCCACGATGTTCGTGCACGCGTCGGGGTCGGCCACGTCGGTCTGGACCGACAGCGCGCGGCGGCCGGCGGCCTCGACGAGCGACGCGGTCTCGGTGAGCCGGTCGGCACGGCGGGCGCCCAGCACCACGTCGGCCCCGGCCTCCGCGAAGCCCTGCGCGAAGGCGACGCCGAGGCCGCTGGAGGCGCCGGTGACGACGACGACCTTGCCGTCGAGTCGGAACAGGTCGGTGATCGGGTTGTCGGCCATGCCCGCGATCGTAGGGGCCGCGCGGCAGGCGGTACCATGGCCTCGTGCCCAGGACCCTGCTCCTTACCTAGCCGCGTCGAGCAAGACCCGACGCGGCAGCCCCTCTGTGCGAGGGGCTTTTTCGTGTCCGGAGCAGACAGACGAGAGAGCGCGAGAGAGTAACCAGATGAGCGAGCAGACCCCGGTCGCCGAGCAGGCCCACGCCGAGCAGACCTTCGACGTCGCCACCGTGCAGGACAAGTGGCGGCCGATCTGGGAGCGCCTCGACTCGTTCCGCGCCGGCTCGGCGGCCGAGGGCGCCGAGAAGCGCTACGCGCTGACGATGTTCCCCTACCCCTCCGGCGACCTGCACATGGGCCACGCCGAGGTGATGGCGCTGCACGACGTGATCGCGCGCTACTGGTGGCAGCAGGGGTACGACGTCCTCAACCCCATCGGCTGGGACTCCTTCGGTCTGCCCGCGGAGAACGCCGCGATCCGCAACGACGAGCATCCCTCGACGTACACCTACGCCAACATCGAGACCCAGGCCGAGTCGTTCCGCCGGTACGCCGTCTCCTTCGACTGGTCGCGCCGGCTGCACACCTCCGACCCGGAGTACTACCGCTGGACCCAGTGGCTGTTCCTGAAGTTCCGCGAGCGCGGGCTGGCCTACCGCAAGAACAGCCCGGTCAACTGGTGCCCGAACGACCAGACCGTGCTGGCCAACGAGCAGGTCGTGCAGGGGATGTGCGAGCGCTGCGGCGCCGAGGTCACCAAGCGCGAGCTGAACCAGTGGTACTTCAAGGTCACCGAGTACGCCCAGCGGCTGCTGGACGACATGGACGACCTGGCCGAGACCTGGCCGGAGCGCGTGCTGGCCATGCAGCGCAACTGGATCGGCCGGTCCGAGGGCGCGCACGTCGACTTCGACATCGCGCTGGCCGACGGCTCGACCCGCACGGTCACGGTCTTCACGACCCATCCGGACACGCTGTACGGCGCCACGTTCATGGTCGTCGCCGCCGACGCGAAGCTGGCGGCCGACATCGTCGCCCCCGGCCAGGCCGACGCGCTGGCGTCGTACCTCGCCGAGGTGCGCAAGGCCAGCGACATCGACCGGCTGGCCACCGACCGGCCCAAGTCCGGCGTGGACCTGGGCGTCACCGCGACCAACCCGGTCACCGGCGAGCAGATGCCGGTGTGGGCCTCGGACTACGTGCTGGCCGACTACGGCACCGGCGCGATCATGGCCGTGCCCGCGCACGACCAGCGCGACCTCGACTTCGCGAAGGCCTTCGGGCTGCCGGTGCGCCGGGTCGTCGACACGGGGGAGGACAACCCGGAGGAGACGTACGTCGCCACCACCGGCGACGGCGCCTACGTCAACAGCGGCGCCCTGGACGGCCTGGCGGACAAGACCGCCGGGATCAGCCGGATCATCGAACAGCTGGAGGCCGACGGCCGCGGCACCGGCACGGTCAACTTCCGGCTGCGCGACTGGCTGCTGAGCCGGCAGCGCTTCTGGGGCGCGCCGATCCCGATCATCCACTGCGCCGACTGCGGCGAGGTCGCGGTGCCCGAGGACCAGCTGCCGGTCCGGCTGCCCGACAACCTCAAGGGCGCCGACCTGAAGCCGAAGGGCACCTCCCCGCTGGCCGCGGCCGAGGACTGGGTCAACGTGGACTGCCCGCAGTGCGGCGGTCCGGCCAAGCGCGACAGCGACACGATGGACACCTTCGTCGACTCGTCGTGGTACTTCCTGCGCTACCTCGACCCGTCCTACACCGAGGGCCCGTTCGACCCGGCCCAGGCTCGCGAGTGGATGCCTGTCGCGCAGTACGTCGGCGGCGTCGAGCACGCGATCCTGCATCTGCTCTACAGCCGGTTCTTCACCAAGGTCCTGCACGACATGGGGATGATCGACTTCGTCGAGCCGTTCACCGCGCTGCTGAACCAGGGGCAGGTGATCAACCAGGGCAAGGCGATGTCGAAGTCGCTGGGCAACGGCGTCAACCTGGGCGAGATGATCGACCGGTACGGCGTGGACGCCGTCCGGCTGACCATGGTCTTCGCCGGCCCGCCCGAGGACGACATCGACTGGGCCGACATGTCACCGGGGGGCGCGGTGAAGTTCCTGCAGCGCGCCTGGCGGCTGTCCGGCGACGTGACCTCCGAGGTGGGCGCGTCCGCCGACGGCGGTGACCTGGCGCTGCGCCGCGCCACGCACAAGACGCTGCACGAGGCCGAGCAGCTGATCGAGGCGCACCGGTTCAACGTGGTGGTCGCGCGGACCATGGAGCTGGTCAACGTCACTCGCAAGGCGATCGACTCTGGCTGCGGCCCTGCCGACCCGGCGGTCCGCGAGGCGACCGAGGCGGTGGCGATCCTGCTGTCGCTGGTGGCGCCGTACACCGCGGAGGAGATGTGGGAGCGCCTGGGCCACGAGCCCACGGTCGCCCGTGCGGGCTGGCCGGTGGTCGACCCGGCGCTGCTGGTCGAGGACTCGGTGACCGCCGTCGTCCAGGTCCAGGGGAAGGTGCGGGCCCGGCTCGAGGTCGCCCCCGACATCTCCGAGGCCGACCTGGAGGCGCTCGCGCTGGCCGACGCGGGCGTCGTACGCGCCATCGACGGGAAGCCCGTGCGCAAGGTGATCGTGCGCGCGCCCAAGCTGGTCAACGTCGTCGTCTGAGCCGTGCTCGCGCGCGGTGGTCTAGGGTGCGGCGCATGCCGGTCGTGATCGTCACCGACTCGACCGCCAGCCTCCCCGCGGAGGTGGCGGCCGAGCACGGGATCATCGTCGTACCGCTCCAGGTCGTGATCGGCGCCGAGGTGTACGACGAGGGGTCACCGGAGGCGACCCCGGCACGGCTCGCGGAGGCGCTCCGCGCGTGGACGCCGGTGAGTACGTCGCGCCCCTCGCCGGCGACGATGCGCGCGGTGTACGAGGAGGCCGCCCGGGAGGGAGCCACCGAGATCGTCTCCGTGCACCTCTCCGGCGACATGAGCGGCACCTACGAGTCGGCGCAGCTCGCGGCGCGAGAGGCGCCCGTGCGGGTGCTGGCCGTCGACAGCCGCCAGGTCGGGGTGGCGACGGGCTTCGCCGCGCTCGCGGCGGCCGAGGTCGTCGCCGCCGGAGGCACCGCCGACGAGGCCGCCGAGGCCGCGCGCGCCCGCGCCGCCGCTTCGGTCTCGCTCTTCTACGTCGACACCCTCGAGTACCTGCGTCGCGGTGGCCGGATCGGTGCCGCCGCCGCCCTCTTCGGCGGCGCGCTGGCGGTCAAGCCGCTGCTGCAGATCGAGGACGGCAAGGTCGCCTCGCTGGAGCGGGTCCGCACCTCGACCCGCGCGCTCGGCCGCCTCGAGGAGATCGCCGTCGCGGCCGCCGGTGAGGAGCAGGTCGACGTCTGGGTCGGCCACCTCGCCAACGCCGAGCGTGCCGAGCAGCTCGTCGAGCGACTCTCGGGGCGCCTCGCCCCCAACCTCGCGGGTCCCGAGGGCGACCGCCCGATCTGGTGCGGCGAGCTCGGCGCGGTCCTCGGCGCCCACGTGGGCCCCGGCATGATCGCCGTCTGCGTCGCCCCCCGCCTCACCTGACCTCTCACCTGACCCACGCCGAGTCGGCAGTACTTGCTGACAGATCGGCGGGATCTGTGCGCAAGTTCTGCCGACTCGACGCGCAAGTTCTGCCGACTCGGCGTGGGGGCCGGGGGTGGTGCACAGGGTGGTCGCGTGGCCGGTTCTCCACAGGGCTGGCGTCGGCGGCTGCGGGTGGGGGTCCGGTCTTCCTAGGTTCGTCGCATGCGCACCCGACGCCCGAGCCCCGAGCACCAGGAGGCCGTCGCCCGACGGCTGGCGCAGCTGAGCGCCGAGCTGGCCACCTCCCGCGCAGAGCCGGAGCCGGTCGTCGAGGAGGCCGTCGTCGAGGTGCCGGACGAGCCCGACGACTGGTGGGCGCAGCACGCCCGGGAGGCGTGGCCGAGCGCGCCGGATCCGGAGCCTCCTCCGGGGCCGGAGCTGCCCGTGCCCGGCCGGCACGCCGCCCGGCGCCGGCTGGCGCCGGGGCGGCTCGTGGCGGGCCTGCTGCCGGAGACGCTCCGCGGACCGGTCGGCCTGGGGCCGTCCCACGTGGCGGTCGTCGCGGTGCTCGTCGCGCTCGGGCTGGGGGTGACCTGCTGGTGGGTGGTGCGCGGCGACGCCGAGCCCGCGCCGGGCCGGATCGATGCCGCCGGGAGCCCAGCGCCGGTCCCGGACGCCTCGCCGGCCGCGCTCCAGCCGCCGGCCCCCACCGCCGCGCCGGCGACCGGTGGCGCGACCCCGTCCGCGGGGACCGTGACCGTCGACGTCGCCGGCAAGGTACGACGCCCCGGCATCGCCGTCCTCGACGCCGGCGCCCGGGTGGTCGACGCACTCGAGGCTGCCGGGGGAGCGCGACGCGGAGTCGACCTGTCCCCGCTCAACCTGGCCCGGGTGCTGGTCGACGGCGAGCAGATCCTGGTCGGCGAGCCCGCGCGGCCTGCAGTGGCCTCCGTGCCGGGCGCCGCCGCGCCGGCGGCGGGTGCCCTGGTCAACCTGAACACCGCGACGGCCGCCGAGCTCGAGCTGCTGCCCGAGGTGGGTCCGGTGACGGCCCAGGCGATCGTGACCTGGAGGGACGAGCACGGCGGATTCACCGCGGTCCAGGAGCTGCTCGAGGTCGACGGCATCGGCGACAAGACGCTCGCCACGATCACCCCGCACGTCACGGTGTGAGGTGGGGGTGAGGTGCGGCTCGATCCCGCCGGGACGCGGGAACCACCCGACCTCCGGATGCCGCTGCTCGCGCTGGCGGCCTGGCTCGGTGCGCTCCTCGGTCACCTCGGGAGCCGGCCGGCCGCCGCCGCTGCGGCGGTCGCGGTGCTGGCGGCGGTCCCGGTCCTGGCGCGGCGACGGGGCCGGCGGGCGGCGCTGACGGCCCTCGCGGTGCTGCTCGTGGGGACGGCAGTCGCGGGCGCCGCCCTGCTCCGCGCCGAGCAGGTCGCCGGCAACCCGGTCGCTCGGCTGGCGGCCGACGGCGCCGTGGCGACGCTGGAGGCGACGGTGACGTCCGACCCCCGGGTCGTCACCGGCCGGTACGCCGACCAGGTGCTGCTGCGCCTGGAGGTCCGGCACGTCACGGGTCGTGGCGCGTCGTACTCCCTCGCGACGCCGGTCGTGCTGCTCGGGGACGAGGCCTGGCGCGAGGTCCCGCTCGGGACCACGGTGCGCACGACGGGTCGGCTCTCGCCCTCCGACGACGGCGACGCCGCCGCGGTCCTCGGAGCGGCGGGCGACCCGGTCGTGCTGGCCGAGCCCGATGTGTGGTGGCGAGGCGCCGACCGGGTCCGCAGCTCGATCCGCGACGCGGTCGCCCACCGCCCGCCGGACCAGCGGGCACTGGTGCCCGCGCTGGTCGACGGCGACGACGCGGGCCTCGACCCCGGGCTCGCCGACGACTTCCGGGCTACGGGGCTGACCCACCTGCTGGCCGTGTCCGGCACCAACCTGACCCTGGTGGTGGGGTTCCTGCTGGTCGTGTGCCGCTGGGCCGGCGTCCGCGGCCGCTGGCTCTACCTGGTCGGAGCGGTCGGGATCTGCGGCTTCATCCTGCTCGCCCGCACCGAGCCGAGCGTCGTCCGCGCCGCAGCGATGGGCACGGTCGGGCTGGTGGGCATGGGCGTCGACGGCCGCCGCCGGGGCTTCCGGGCACTGGGCGTCGCCGTGACGGCGCTGCTGCTCGTGCAGCCCGCCCTGGCGGTCTCCATCGGCTTCGCGCTGTCCGTGCTCGCCACCGGCGGCATCCTGGTCCTCGCCCCGGGCTGGCGGGACGCGATGGCCCGCTGGCTGCCGCGGTCGCTGGCCGAGGCGGTCGCGGTGCCGGCGGCCGCACAGCTGGCCTGTACGCCGCTCGTCGCCGCCATCTCCGGCCAGGTCAGCCTGGTCGCGGTCGCCGCGAACCTGCTCGTCGCCCCGGTCGTGGGGCCGGCCACCGTGCTCGGTCTCCTGGGCGGGCTGGTGGGCCTGGTGTCGGATCCGCTGGCGCGGGTCCTCGGCACCCTGGCGGGCTGGTGCGTCGCCTGGATCGTGCTGGTCGCACGCCGGGGCGCGGACCTGCCCGCCGCGGCGATGGACTGGGGCACGGGCGTGCTGCCGTTGCTGGGGCTCACCGTCCTGATGGTCGTGGTCGCGCTGGTGGCGCCCCGGGTGCTCCGTCATCGCTCGGCCGGCCTGGTCTGCGCCGCGGTGATGGTGCTCGCGGTCTCGGTGCGACTGCCGACCCCGGGGTGGCCACCCGAGGGCTGGGTGGTCGCGGCCTGCGACGTGGGGCAGGGCGACGCGCTCGCCGTCCGGGTCGCGCCCGGCGCGGCGATCGTCGTCGACGTCGGTCCCGACCCCGCGGCGGTCGACGCGTGCCTGGACCGGCTGGATGTCGGCTCGGTGCCGCTGGTGGTGCTGAGCCACTTCCACGCCGACCACGTCGACGGACTGGTCGGCGTACTGGACGGGCGCGACGTCGGGGTGGTCGAGACCACGCCGGTGCTCGACCCGCCGTCGGGAGTGGCGGTCGTGCGCGCCGCCACCGTCGCCGCCGGGGTCCCGGTCCGCACGGCCCTGCCCGGCACCCGCACGATCGGGGAGGCGACCGTCCAGGTGCTCGGTCCGCTCGGACCGGTGCGGGCCGGGCCGGGCGACGGCAGCGCGGCCAACGACGCGAGCGTGGTGCTCCTCGTGGAGGTGCGCGGGCTGCGCGTCCTGCTCACCGGCGACCTCGAGCCGCCCGGTCAGGCCGCGCTCGCCCGCGGCGCGCCCGGCCTGCGGGTCGACGTCCTGAAGGTGCCGCACCACGGCAGCCGGCACCAGGACCTGGCGTTCCTGAAGGCGCTCGACGCCGATGTCGCCCTGGTGTCGGTGGGCGCCGACAACGACTACGGTCACCCGGCCGCGAGCGTGCTGCAGCCCCTCGAGGACGGCGGCGTCGAGGTGCTGCGCACCGACCGGGACGGCGACCTGGTGGTCGGTGTCGAGGGCGAGGAGGTGGTGACCCGCGTCCGATGAGCGCCCGAGCGCGTGCCAAATGCGCAAGGATCGCGCCATGGTGAGACGTGTCGCCCGACGACTCCGCTGTCCGATCGCGCCGACCATCGGTGCGATCGTCCTCTTCTGGCTGGCGCTGACGCCGTCCCTGCTGCCCCGCAGCCCGCTGTTCCAGGGCCTGGTGTGCGGCGTCGCCGCCGCGCTGGGGTACGCCGTGGGCGCGCTGCTCGGCTGGGTGCTGCGCAGCTGCGGACTGCACCTGGAGGGGCGGCTCCGCCGGATCTTCTGGTGGGTCGTCGCCGTAGGCGCGGTGGTGGGCTCGGCGATCTGCCTGGTCTGGTACGTCCGCTGGGAGGACGACCTGCGCGAGCGGGTGGGCACGGAGGCGGTCGATCTCGCCCACGTGCCCGTGCTCCTGGTCGTCGGCCTCGTGGTCTTCGTGCTGATCGTCGCGATCGCGCGCCTGCTGCGGCTCGCGGGCCGGGTCGTCGGACGTCAGGTGTCGCGACTGCTCCCGCAGCGCGTCGCGGCCGTCATCGGTGCGGCCGTGGTCGCCCTGTGCTGCTGGGTCGTCGTCGACGACGTGGTGGCCGCGCGGGTGCTCGCCACCATGGACGCCACCTTCATCGCCATCAACGACGAGTTCGCGACCGACGTCCCGGCACCGACCAGCCCGTCGCTGTCCGCCGGTCCTGCCTCGTCGGTCGAGTGGGAGGACCTCGGCCGCCAGGGCCGGGTGTTCATCGCGAACGCGCCGAGCGCGGAGACCATCTCCGCGTTCACCGGACGTCCGGCGCTGCAGCCGGTGCGGGCGTACGTCGGGGTCGGCACCGACGGCGAGATCGACCTCCGTGAGGAGGCGCAGCGCGCGGTCGAGGAGCTGGAGCTGACCGGCGGGTTCGAGCGGCAGGTCGTCAACGTCGTCACCGGGACCGGTCGCGGCTGGGTGAACGAGAACCAGGCCCGCGCGCTCGAGTACATGTGGGACGGCGACGCCGCGACCGTCAGCATGCAGTACTCCTACCTGCCCAGCTGGATGTCCTTCATCGTCGACGGCAGCCGGGCGCAGGAGGCGGGCCGGCTGCTCTTCGAGGCGGTGTACGCACGGTGGCTGGAGCTTCCGGAGGACGCGCGACCCAAGCTGGTCGTGAGCGGCGAGAGCCTCGGCACGTTCGGCGGTGAGGCGGCCTTCAGCGGCGCCCAGGACCTGGCCGAGCGGACGTCCGGCGCGCTGTTCGTCGGACCGACCGGGAACAACCGACTGTGGCAGCAGTTCACCGAGGAGCGCGACCCCGGTACGCCGGAGGTGCTGCCGATCTACGGCGGCGGTGAGATCGTCCGCTTCGGCGACCAGCAGGAGGACTGGCAGCGCCCCGACCCGACCTGGGAGGGGCCGCGGATCGGCTACCTCCAGCACGCCAACGACCCGATCACCTGGTGGACGTGGTCGCTGGCCCTGCACAAGCCGGACTGGCTGGACGAGCCGCGGGGCCGGGACGTCTCGCCGAAGATCCGCTGGATCCCGGTGGTCACGATGCTGCAGCTGGCGGCCGACCAGATGGTCGCCAACGACGTTCCCGAGGGCCAGGGGCACCAGTTCGGGCAGGAGCCGGTGCGCGCGTGGGCGGAGATCCTGCCGTCGCCCGGCTGGGACGACGCCGACACCGACCGGCTGGCGGAGGAGATCGCGAGCCAGCAGCTGGACGACGTCAGCTAGCCGAGGAGGAACCCGACGACCGTGCCGCCGGCGTTGGTCGTCCAGTGCACCAGGGCCGGGGCGAGCAGGCTGCCCGAGCGGCGGCGCAGCTCGGCGAAGAGCAGCCCCGCGACCCCGGTCGCCACGACGATCCCGCCGACGACCGCCAGCGTGCCCAGGACCGATCCGGACGCGCCGTCGAGCGCGTCGTTGGTGTCGAGCACCACGAACGCGGTCGGCAGGTGCCACAGGCCGAACGCCGCCGACGACCAGTACGTCGCCGCCGGCGCGCCGCGGCGCTCGGCCAGCAGTCCCCACAGCACGCCCCGGAACGCCAGCTCCTCCAGCAGGACGGTGCGCAGCGGGATCACCACGAGCACCTTCAGCGCGACCTCGCCGGCGTCCTGCGGCGTACGACCGTCCGCGAACGCGGACTCCAGCCAGGGCAGCAGCGCCGCGGCCACGAGGCCCGCCGCGATGATGGCCGAGGGGACGGCACCCCACAGCAGTCCCCGGCCCAGGTGGGCCCGGTCCAGGCCGAGCTCGGCGGCCCCGAGCCCGGCGCGCCGGGCGATGACCAGCAGGGCGGCGGTCGCGGCCACGGACACCAGTACCGTCCACCGGTCCTGGTCGAGCAGGACCAGGTCGGTCACGACGAGGACCGCCGCGACGGCCAGCAGCGGCGGGGCGAGCGAGGTGCGGGTCATGCTCGGGCTCCTGCCGTCGGCGACGGGAGGACGGTACGGCACCGTCGGTGGGCTGTGGGAGGCTGAGCGCACCATGACGCGAGGTCCCCAGGCAGCAGACGTCCTCGGCCGGGTCACCCTGGTGACCGGCAAGGAGGAGTTCCTCAACGAGCGCACGGTCGGGGCCGTCCGGGCCGCGGTCCGGGCCTACGACGCCGAGGCGGAGCTCGCCGAGACGCCCGCGGCCGACCTGTCGCTCGCGACGCTGGGCGAGCTGGCGGCGCCGTCGCTGTTCTCCAGCATCCGGTGCGTCGTCGTCCGTTCCCTGGAGAACCTCCCCGAGGAGTCCGTCGAGGGCCTGCTGGGGTACGCCGCCGCGCCCGCCGACGAGGTCGCCCTGGTGCTCGTGCATGGGGGCGGTCCCAAGGGATCCGGCGTGCTCAACAAGCTCCGCAAGATGCCGACCGTCACCGAGTCCAAGTCGGGGGAGCTGAAGGCCTCCGAGCTCCCCGCCTTCGTGGCGAGCGAGGTGCGCAGCCACGGCTCCAGCATCGACAAGGAGGGCGCCGCCTTCCTGGTCCAGGCGGTCGGCCAGGACCTCCGCTCACTCTCGGCGGCGGCCCACCAGCTGACCAACGACTTCGCGGGCGCGGCCATCGACGTCGACAAGGTCCGCCGCTACTACGGCGGCCGGGCCGAGGCCAAGTCGTTCGCGGTCGCCGACGCGGCGTTCGCCGGGCGGCGTCAGGCGGCGCTCGAGGAGCTCCGGTGGGCGCTGGAGGGCGGGACGGCCGCGGTGCTGGTCACCTCGGCGTTCGCGGGCAGCGCGCGCGGGCTGGCCCGCTTCAAGTCGGCACCCGGCCGGATGCGCGACGCCGACCTGGCCCGCGAGGTCGGCGTACCGCCGTGGAAGCTGCGGACCCTGCGCGAGCAGGCCCGGGGCTGGAGCGACGCCGGCATCGGCCGCGCCATCCGGGCGGTGGCCCAGGCCGACGCCGACATCAAGGGCGCGGCGAGCGACGCGTCGTACACCCTCGAGCGGCTGGTGCTGACGGTCACCGGCCTGCGCGACCGCTAACGCGAAAAAGGCGCCGGCCCCGAGGGGGCGGCGCCTTCGCGGAGGCGACTCAGAGAGAGGCGGCCTTCTGGGCGATCGCGGACTTGCGGTTCGCGGCCTGGTTCTTGTGGATGACGCCCTTGGAGGCGGCCTTGTCGAGCTTCTTGGTGGCCTCGCGACCGGCGACCATCGCGGCCTCCTTGTCACCGGCCTCGGCGAGCTCGCGGAACTTGCGGATGGCGGACTTCAGGCCGGTCTTGACGGCCTTGTTCCGCTCGTGCGCCTTCTCGTTCTGCTTGTTCCGCTTGATCTGGGACTTGATGTTCGCCACTACTGCGCCTTCGTCGTAGGTGTGGATGCTGCCGGGAGGTCGTGCTGCAAAGTCTTCTTGCGCGGTCGGCGCAGGCTGCGGCCAGACACGCGACGTACGAGATTAACAGCGGCGCGGGGTGCCGCCCAAATCGCACGCGGGCCGATCAGGCCCAACCGCGGCGCTCGGCGAGCCACGCCCAGGCGACGTCGCCCTGCCAGCGCTGGAAGTCTCGCAGGTACGGCGAGGTGGGCGGCACCCGCTCGTCGCCCTGGCGCCAGAAGTAGCCGGTGACCAGGGCGAGGAAGGTGTCGATCGACTCGGCCGGTACGTCGCGGGTCAGCGGGAGCCGGGTCAGCAGGGCGTCGACGTCGAGCCCGTCCCCGCGCGGCCCGAGCAGGAGGAGCACGGTGTCGAGCCAGGCGGCGCCGACGGCCGGCCAGTTCCAGTCGCACAGCAGCACCCGCCCGTCGGCGGTCAGCAGCAGGTTGTCGTCGCGCACGTCGGTGTGGACCAGGGTGTCCCCGGCCGTCACCGCGGCGAAGCCGGCGGCCAGGCCTGCCGCCTCGTCCAGGTGCGGGAGGTCGGGGCGGGTCGCGCGGACGTGGTCCCAGGCCCGCGGCCAGTCGGCGAGCTCGTCGGCGACGGGGTCGAGCGACAGCGACGCGGGCACCGGGGTCAGGGCCTCGGCGAGCCGTTCGAGCATCCGCGCGCTCGCCTCCACCTCCGGCAGCCGCCAGGGGCGCCGCGGTGCCGAGGAGTCGACGTACTCGATGCCCAGGACGACCCAGTCGTCGCGGTCGTGCTGCCACAGCAGCCGGGGTGCGGGCGCCCCGGTCGGCAGTGCGGCGAGCCGGCGGGCCTCCTCGCGGTAGGAGTGGGCGACGGCACGCTGGGCCTTGGCCGAGGCGGCCTTCACGAAGTGCCGGCGCCCGTCGGCTCCGACCAGGACGGACGCGAAGCCCGGGGTGAAGCCGCCGCCCTGCGAGATCGCGTCGACCACCGGGGCGCCGCACTCCCGCTCGACGAGGGTCCGGACGTGGGGCGGCAGGTGCGCCCACTCGAGTCGGCGGGCGGTGCGGCCGACGGGCACGGGCGGGGTCTGGCTGGTGGACACCGGGACATCCTGCCGTGGGAGCGGGTACCGGCGCCCCATGAGCCGCTCCGAGAGCACCGTCGCCGAACTGCTGATCGCATCCCTGGCCGAGCACGGGGTCACCCAGGTCTGGGGCGTCGTCGGCGACGCCCTCAACCCCGTCACCGACGCCATCCGGCGCGAGGACCGGATCGAGTGGATGGGAGTCCGCCACGAGGAGGTGGCCGCGTTCGCGGCCGGGGCGCAGGCCCAGCTCACCGGGCGGCTGGGGGTGTGCCTGGGGACCGTCGGGCCGGGGTCCATCCACCTCCTCAACGGCCTGTACGACGCCAAGAAGTCCCACGCGCCCGTGCTGGCCATCTGCGGCCAGGTGCCTCGTGCGGACATCGGGAGCGACTTCTTCCAGGAGGTCGACAACGACGCGCTGTTCGCCGACGTCGCGGTCTTCCGCGCGACCATCACCAGTCCGGACCAGCTCCCCGGCGTGATCGAGCAGGCCGGCAACGCCGCGCTCCAGCAGCGGGGCGTCGCCGTCCTCACCCTGCCCGGGGACGTCGGCGGGCTCGCCGTCGACCAGCACGCTCCGGTCCCGCGCTTCGTCGTCGAGCAGCCGCCGGTCCCGCCCTCGTCCGAGTCGGTCGGCGAGGCCGCGCGGGCGATCGACGCCGCGACGAAGGTGACGATGCTGGTCGGCCAGGGTGCGCGTCACGCCCGGGACGAGGTGCTCGCGCTGGCGGAGCGGCTGCAGGCCCCGATGGTGCTCACCCTGAAGGCGAAGGAGGGCCTGGAGCACGACAACCCCTACGAGGTCGGCCAGTCCGGCCTGCTCGGCAACCGCGCCAGCGCCATCGCCTTCGACGGCTGCGACCTGCTGCTCATGGTCGGCACCGACTTCCCCTACACCGAGTTCCTGCCGCACGGGACCGCCACCGTCCAGATCGACGCCGACGGCTCGCACGTCGGCCGGCGTACCCCCGTCGAGCACGCGGTGGTCGGCGACGCCCGGCTGGCGCTGCGCGAGCTGGTCGACCGGGTGGCCCCGAAGCCCGACCGCGCGCACCTCGACGAGGCGCGGTCGTCGTACGACGCGTGGCGCGAGCGGCAGCAGCAGTTCGTGGACCCGTCGTACGACAGCAAGCCGAAGGGGCTGTTGCGCCGCAAGGTCGACAACCCCGAGGGCCGGGTGCGCCCGGAGCTGCTCGCCGGGCTGGTCGACCGGTACGCCGCCTCGGACGCGATCTTCACCGTCGACACCGGGATGGCGACCACCTGGCTGGCCCGCTTCATCCGGATGAGCGGTGAGCGGCGGCTGCTCGGGTCGTTCAACCTCGGCTCGATGGCCAACGCGATGCCCCAGGCGCTCGGTGCCGCGGGGCTCGACCGGTCGCGCCAGGTGGTCGCGTGCTGCGGCGACGGCGGGCTGTCGATGCTGCTGGGCGACCTGCTCACCGCGGTCAGCCACGAGCTGCCGGTCAAGCTCGTGGTCTTCGACAACGCCCGGCTCGGCATGGTGAAGCTGGAGATGGAGCAGGCGGGTCTGCCGGAGTTCGGCACCGTGCTGCACAACCCCGACTTCGCCCGGGTGGCCGAGGCGATCGGCATGCGCGGCCTCCGCGTCACCGATCCGCACGACCTCGAGGACGCCGTCCGCCAGACGATGGCCCACGACGGTCCGGTCCTGCTCGACGTGCTCACGAACGCCGAAGAGGTGGCGATCCCGCCGAAGCCGACGCTCGAGCAGGGCTGGGGCTTCGCGATCGCCAAGACCAAGGAGGCGCTCACCAGCCCCGAGTGAGCCCCGACGGGAAGGTCGGGAACGTCGGGGGCGTGTGGGAGAATCCTGAAGTCCCCGAGCACTCGAACGAGAGATGTCCGTGCCCACGAACACCGCGCCCCCTCCCGGCGGCACCGCTCCGGCGATCATCCGGAACTTCTGCATCATCGCCCACATCGACCACGGCAAGTCGACGCTGGCCGACCGGATGCTGCAGCTGACCGGGGTCGTCGACGCGCGAGCCGCCCGGGCGCAGTACCTCGACCGGATGGACATCGAGCGCGAGCGCGGCATCACGATCAAGAGCCAGGCCGTGCGGATGCCCTGGACCGTGCCGGACGGCAACGAGGAGGGGGCCGAGCCCGGCACCTACGTCCTCAACATGATCGACACCCCGGGCCACGTCGACTTCACCTACGAGGTGTCCCGGTCGCTGGAGGCCTGCGAGGCCGCGATCCTGCTCGTCGACGCCGCCCAGGGCATCGAGGCGCAGACGCTCGCGAACCTCTACCTCGCGATGGGCGCCGACCTCCACATCATCCCGGTGCTCAACAAGATCGACCTGCCGAGCGCCAACCCGGACAAGTACGCCGCGGAGATCGCCGGCCTGGTCGGCTGCGAGCCGTCCGACGTGCTGCGGGTCAGCGCCAAGACCGGCATGGGCGTCGAGAGCCTGCTCAACCACATCGTCGCGGAGACGCCGCCGCCCGTCGGCGAGGCCGACGAGCCGGCCCGCGCGCTGATCTTCGACTCCGTCTACGACACCTACCGCGGCGTGATCACCTACGTCCGGGTCGTCGACGGCGAGCTCACGCACCGCGACCGGATCAAGATGATGTCGACCGGCGCCACCCACGAGCTCCTCGAGCTCGGCGTGATCAGCCCCGAGCAGGTCAAGGCCGACAAGATCGGCGTCGGCGAGGTCGGCTACCTCATCACCGGCGTGAAGGACGTGCGCCAGTCGCGCGTGGGTGACACCGTCACCACCCAGCACCACGGCGCGACCACCGCGCTCGGCGGCTACAAGCACCCCAACCCCATGGTGTACGCCGGGCTGTACCCCATCGACGGCGACCAGTTCGGCGACCTGCGCGAGGCCCTGGAGAAGCTGCAGCTCAACGACGCGGCGCTCACCTACGAGCCGGAGACCTCGGGCGCCCTGGGCTTCGGCTTCCGCTGCGGCTTCCTCGGCCTGCTGCACATGGAGATCACCCGCGACCGGCTCGAGCGCGAGTTCAACCTCGACCTCATCTCCACCGCCCCCAACGTGGTCTACGGCGTCCTGATGGAGGACGGCTCCGAGCTCGAGGTGACCAACCCGAGCGAGTTCCCCGAGGGCAAGATCGCCGAGGTCCGCGAGCCGGTCGTCAAGGCCACGATCCTCAGCCCGAGCGACTACATCGGCACGATCATGGAGCTCTGCCAGGCCAAGCGCGGCGCCATGCAGGGGATGGACTACCTCTCCGAGGACCGCGTGGAGATGCGCTACACGCTGCCGATGGGCGAGATCGTCTTCGACTTCTTCGACCAGCTGAAGTCGCGCACCAAGGGCTACGCCTCGCTCGACTACGAGCGCTCCGGCGAGCAGGCCGCCGACCTGGTCAAGGTCGACATCCTGCTGCAGGGCGAGCCGGTCGACGCGTTCTCCGCGATCGTGCACAAGGACGCCGCGTACTCCTACGGCGTGATGATGGCCGGCAAGCTCAAGGAGCTGATCCCGCGCCAGCAGTTCGAGGTGCCGATCCAGGCCGCCATCGGCGCCCGGGTCATCGCCCGCGAGAACATCCGCGCCATCCGCAAGGACGTCCTCGCCAAGTGCTACGGCGGCGACATCACCCGCAAGCGCAAGCTGCTGGAGAAGCAGAAGGCCGGCAAGAAGCGGATGAAGAACATCGGCACCGTCGAGGTCCCGCCCGAGGCCTTCGTGGCCGCGCTGGCGACCACGCAGCCCGGCGAGAAGACCACCAAGAAGTAGTGCGCCTCGACGGCCCGGGAGCGCTCGCGCGCGGGCTGCTCGAGGAGTGGGCGCTGGCCCCCGACGGCGCGGAGCTGCGGGGGACCGGCGCGGTCGTGCTCCCGGTCCGCACCGGCGACGGCGAGCGCGCGGTGCTGAAGGTGTCGGTCCCGCACCCCGAGGCCGAGCACGAGCACCTCGCGCTGCAGCACTGGCACGGACGCGGCGCCGTACGCCTGCTGCGGGCCGACCCGCGACGCTTCGCGCTGCTGCTGGAGCGGCTGCACCCCGAGGACCTCGGCGACCGGTGGGACGTCGAGGCCTGCGAGATCGTGGGAAGCCTCTACGCGCGGCTGCACGTCCCCGCGCCGCCGCAGCTGAGGCCGCTGACGTCGTACGTCGGGGAGTCGACCGACCGGCTCGCGCAGCTGCCCCGGGACGCGCCGGTGCCGCACCGGCTCGTCGAGCAGGCGGTCTCGCTCGCCCGCGACCTGGTCGCCGACCCGGCGAGCACCGGCACGATGATCCACGGCGACCTGCACTACGCGAACGTGCTGGCCGCCGACCGGGAGCCGTGGCTGGCCATCGACCCCAAGCCGATGAGCGGCGACCCGCACTACGAGGTCGCGCCGCTGCTGTGGAACCGGTGGGACGAGCTCGCCGGCGACGTGCGGGGCGGCGTACGACGTCGGTTCCACGCGGCGATCGACGCCGCCGGCCTCGACGAGGACCGGGCCCGCGACTGGGTGGTGGTCCGGATGCTCCACAACGTGCTGTGGGAACTCGAGGACCACCCGGGCGCGCCCGACCGTGCGTGGCTGACGACCTGCGTCGCCGTCGCGAAGGCCGTCCAGGAATAGAGACGGTCCAGACCGGCGAGACGGCGGCGACCTGCTCTGCCATTCTCCGCATGGAATATACGATCTACGAAAGGTCTACCATGCGTCCCCCCGCAGTGCTCACCCGGCCTCGGTCGGTGCTCACGACCCTCGTCCTGGCGGCCGGCCTCCTGGTCGCCGCCCCGGCCCCCTCGGGCGCCGACACCTCGGCCCCCGTGACCCCGGTGCCGGTCTCGTCGTACCAGAGCAAGATCGTCAACGACGGCACCACGGTCTACTACCCGTCGAACCCGACGGGCGAGCTGCCCGTCGCGCTGCTCCTCCAGGGCGGCAAGGTGCACCGCCAGTACTACAGCCAGTACGCCGCCGCCGTGGCGTCGTACGGCTTCGTGGTGGTCACGCCCACCCACCGCCGGCTGAACTTCTTCGACACGAACTACTACACCTCGACCAGCCAGGTGGGGGAGACGCTCGGCTGGATGGCCACCGAGAACGCCGCCGCCTCGTCGCCGCTGAACGGCCACATCGACACCGACACGATGGTCCTGCTCGGACACTCCTTCGGCGGCGCGACCGGTCTGTCGATCACTGAGGACAAGTGCTCGATCCCGTTCTGCACGACGCTGGGCTTCAACCTGCCCGACGCGGTGAAGGCCGGGTCGTTCTACGGCACGAACAACGCGATCCTCGGGATCTACCCCGCCATCGACAACCAGGTGCCGGTGCAGCTGGTGCAGGGGCAGTCCGACGGCATGGCCGAGCCCGCCCAGGCGGAGTCCAGCTACGCCAAGCTGCAGCACGGGCCGAAGCAGATCGTGCGCGTCAGCGGCGCCAACCACTACGGCATCACCGACGTCCAGAGCCCGGCCGGCGCCGAGGCCGAGGTCAACAGCCAGAGCCTGAGCCAGGCCGCCAGCATCGAGGTCACCGCGCGGTGGGCCGCACTGTGGCTGCGCGCGCAGCTCGGCGACGCCGCGGCGGCGTCGTACGTCCTCGGGACCGGGGACGCCGCGGACCCGCTGGTCACGGTGACGAGCGGTAACTGATTCGCCGGGGGCGAGGTGGGTGCACGAGAATCGCGCCGTGGCCCACCTCGTCTCCGTCAACGTCGGCGCCCCGCGCGAGGCGGACTGGGCCGGCATCGGACGCACCAGCATCGACAAGGTGGCGCTGCCCGGCCGTGTCGAGGTACGCCGCCTCGGCCTCGACGGCGACCAGGTCTCCGACACCAAGCACCACGGCGGTCCCGACCAGGCGGTGTACGCCTTCGCCCGCGAGGACCTCGACCTGTGGGCCGCCGAGCTCGGCCAGGAGATCCGCGACGGGCAGTTCGGCGAGAACCTCACCACGGCCGGGATCGACGTCAACGAGGCCGAGATCGGCGAGCGCTGGCGGATCGGGGACGTGCTGCTCGAGGTCGCCGCGGTCCGCACCCCCTGCAACGACTTCAAGAACTGGATGGGCCGCAACGGCTACGACGACACCGCCTGGGTGCGGCGCTTCGCCCAGGCGGCCCGTCCCGGCCCCTACCTCCGGGTGCTCGTCGAGGGTGAGATCGGCGCCGGGGACCCGATCGAGGTCGTGCACCGGCCCGGCCACGGCGTCACCGTCTCGCTGGTGTTCCAGGCCCTCCATCTCGACCGGACGCTGCTGCCCCGGCTGATCGGCGTCGAGGGGCTCGCGAGGAAGGTCCGGCTGAAGGCCGAGGACTACGTGGCGGCCCTCGCCTGAGCCTGCCCGGGGTGCCGCTCGGGCAAAGACGGATGCGGATTCCGGACACGCACCACCGATCGGGTTACCGGCGAGTTGCGAGTGACGTAGGTTACTCCGCAACAGCCGCGCTGGGAGGGTGCCGGGACCGCCAGCCTCCCGCAGCCATCCCTGCACAGGAGTGACATGCCCGCGAATCACGACACGAGCTTCGTCGACCATCTCGAGCCCAATGTGGCCGTGCAGTTCCTCAACCGGGTGGCCGCGTCGCCCGGCAACGAGGCCTTCCGCTTCCCGCGCGGCGACGCCTGGGAATCGGTGACCTGGCAGCAGGCCGGGGACCGGGTCTCCCAGCTCGCCGCCGGACTCCTCGCGCTCGGGATCGAGTCCGAGCAGCGGGTCGGCATCGTGTCCGGAACCCGCTACGAGTGGATCCTCGCCGACCTCGCGGTGATGTGCGGTGGCGGTGCCACCACGACCGTCTACCCGACGACGAACGGTGAGGACACGACGTACATCCTCGCCGACGCGGAGTGCCGGGTCGTCTTCGCCGAGGACGACGAGCAGCTTGCCAAGCTGCGCGAGCACAAGAACGAGCTGCCGCACGTGGCGAAGGTCGTCACCTTCGACGGCGCGACCGATGGTGACTGGATCATCGGGATGGACGACCTCGCCGCGCTCGGCGACGGCTATCTCGCCGAGCACCCCGACGTGATCGAGCAGACGGCGAAGTCGATCGCCCCCGACCAGCTCGCCACGCTGATCTACACCTCCGGCACCACGGGCAAGCCCAAGGGCGTCCGGCTCAAGCACCGCTCGTGGGTCTACGAGGGGGCGGCGATCGAGGCGCAGCACATCCTGGGCGAGGACGACCTGCAGTTCCTGTGGTTGCCGATGGCCCACTCCTTCGGCAAGGTGCTGCTCTCCGCGCAGCTCGCCTGCGGCTTCGCCACCGCCATCGACGGCCGGGTCGACAAGATCGTCGACAACCTCGGCGTCGTGAAGCCGACCTTCATGGGCGCCGCGCCCCGCATCTTCGAGAAGGCCCACGGCCGGATCGTCACGATGCAGGCCGCCGAGGGCGGGCTGAAGGAGAAGCTGTTCCTCAAGGCCTTCGAGGTCGGCATCAAGGTCGACGGGCTCAAGCGCGAGGGCAGGTCCGTCCCGTTCCTGCTCAACCTGCAGCACGGGCTGTTCGACAAGCTCGTCTTCAGCAAGGTGCGCGCGCGCTTCGGCGGCCGGGTCCGGTTCTTCATCTCCGGGTCCGCGGCGCTGAACTCCGAGATCGCGGAGTGGTTCCACGCCGCCGGCATCCTCATCCTCGAGGGCTACGGCATGACCGAGAACGCCGCGGGCGCCACGGTCAACCACCCCGACGAGTACCGGATCGGCACGGTCGGCCCCGCGCTCCCGGGCGCCGAGGTCCGCATCGGCGAGGGCGACGAGGTGCAGCTGCGCGGGCCGCACATCATGGAGGGCTACCACAACCTCCCGGAGGAGACTGCCAAGGCGTTCACCGAGGACGGCTGGCTGCGCACCGGCGACAAGGGCAGCCTCGACGCCGACGGGTTCCTGACCATCACCGGCCGGATCAAGGACCTGTTCAAGACCTCGGGCGGCAAGTACATCGCGCCGTCGGCGATCGAGTCGAAGTTCAAGGCGATCTGCCCCTACACCAGCCAGTTCATGGTCTTCGGCAGCGAGCGCAACTACGTCGTCGCGCTGGTCACCCTGGACCCGGACGCGATGGCGGGCTGGGCCGAGGAGAACGGCATGAGCGGCGCGTCGTACTCCGAGATCGTCTCCTCGCCCGCGGTCAAGGCGATGGTCGCCGGGTACGTCGAGGAGCTCAACGCCAAGCTGAACCGGTGGGAGACCATCAAGAAGTGGGAGATCCTCGACCACGACCTGACCATCGAGTCCGGCGAGCTCACCCCCTCGATGAAGGTCAAGCGCAACGTGGTGGAGAACAACAACGCGGAGCGCATCGCCGCCCTCTACACCTGATCCACCCCACCTCCGCCGAGCCGGCGTGAGTTTGCTGCCGAGCCGGCGCGAACTCGCGCCGGCTCGGCGATTTGGGGGGCCGGATTGACTCGATCGAACAGGTGTTCGATCATGGAGTGTGTCCGCAGCCGTCGCCTCCCTGAGCCCGGATCAGCCTCCTGATCTGGCGGTGCTGCGCGAGCGGATGCAGCGGATGTCCGGCGGGATGCCGCGGGTCCCGGTGGCGATGCACCCGGCGCTCTCCGGGGTCGTCCAGCTGTACGCCGGCGCCAGCTACGAGGTCGACGGCCTGGGGCTGGCGATGGCGCTGCTGGCCGGTCCGTCGCGGGCAGGGGACTGGTGCGCGGTCGTGGGGATCCCCGACTTCGGCGCCGAGGCCGCGGCCGAGACCGGGGTCGAGCTCGCCCGCACCGTGCTGGTGCCCGAGCCGGGGGAGCAGTGGCTGGAGGTCACCGCCGCCCTCGTCGACGTCACGCCCGTGGTGCTGCTCCGGCCGGGCGGCCGGGTCGCGCCGTCGGTCGCCGAGCGGCTGGGCGCCCGGCTGCGCAAGCGCTCCGCGGTGCTGCTGGTGCAGGGCGAGTGGCCGCGCTGCGAGGCCCGGATCGGCGCCGAGGAGCCGGCCTGGACGGGGCTCGGCCGGGGGCACGGCCACCTCGAGGCACGCCGGGTCACGGTCTCGGTACGCCGCGGCGCGGCGCCCGCGCGGAGCACCGGCCTCTGGCTGCCCGACCCCGCCGCCGGCGTACGACGGGCCGCGCCGGAGGCGCCCGCGACGGTGACGACCTCCGACGTGCGGGAGGCCGGCTGATGCCCGCCCGGGTGCTGGTCGTGTGGTGCCCCGACTGGCCGGTGGTGGCCGCGGCCACCGAGGCCGGCCTGCCCGGTCGGCTGCCCGCGGCGGTCTTCCGGGCCAACCTGGTCCAGGCCTGCAACGAGCCCGCCCGCGCCCTCGGCGTACGACGCGGGATGCGCCGGCGCGACGCCCAGTCCCGGTGCCCGGAGCTCGCCGTACTCCCGGCGTCGCCGGACCGGGACGCGCGCGCCTTCGAGGACGTGCTGGTGGCGGTCGAGGAGATCCGGCCCGGCATCGCGCCGCTGCGACCGGGGCTGGTCGCGCTGCACTCGCCCGGCCGCTTCTACGGCGGCGAGGAGGAGGCGGGCGCGGTGCTCGCCGAGCGGCTGGTCGCCCTCGGGGTCTGGGACAGCCGCGCCGGGGTGGCCGACGAGCTGTTCACCGCCGAGCAGGCCGCCCGGCGCGCGCGGCCCCAGGAGAGCCTGGTGGTCCCCGCGGGCGGGTCGCCCGAGTTCCTGCGGGCGCTGCCCGTCGACGTCCTCGACGAGCCCGACGCGGTCAGCCTGCTGCGCCGGCTCGGCCTGCGCACCCTGGGCGACCTGGCCCGGCTGCGAGCGGCCGACGTGCGCGACCGGTTCGGCAGCCACGTCGCCTGGGTGCACCGGGTGGTCGGCGGCGACGGCGCGGTCCACCTCCCTACCCGCACCCCGCCGCCCGAGCTCGAGCGGCACGTCGACTTCGAGCCGCCGCTGGACTCCGCCGAGACGATCGTCTTCAGCGTGCGCCGTACCGCCGAGGAGTTCGTGGCGGGCATCGCCCGGCAGGGCCTGGTCTGCACCGAGGTGCGGGTCGAAGCGCGGGCCGAGGGCGACGACCCCGAGGGCCGGCCCGCCTCGGTCCGCACCTGGATGCACCCCCGGTTCTTCACCGCCACCGACCTGGTCGACCGGCTGCACTGGCAGCTGCAGGGCGCCCTGCACGGCTCGGCCACCCGGGCCGGCGAGGTGCGTGCGCCGGTCGAACGGGTCCGGTTCGTCCCGGAGACCGTCGTCCCCGACGCCGTGCACGCCGACGTGCTCTGGGGCGGCACCGACGAGCGGGTGGAGCGGGGTATCGCGCGCGTGCAGGGGATGCTCGGCCACGACGCGGTCGTCGTCCCCGTGCTCCAGGGGGGTCGGGGGCCGGCCGACCGTCAGGCCTGGGTGCCGTGGGGGCAGCGGCCGACCGGCCTGCGGCCGAGCGGGCCGCCGTGGCCGGGCAGCCTGCCGCCTCCCGCCCCTGCTCGGGTGCTGCGCAGCCCGTGGGCGGCCGAGGTGGCCGACGCCCGCGGGCGTCCGGTCGCGCTCGACGAGCGCGGGTCGCTGACGGGGGAGCCGGACCGGTTCCGTCCCGCCGCCGGTGACGACTGGCAGCCGGTCGCGGCCTGGGCCGGTCCGTGGGTCGTCGAGGAGCAGTGGTGGGAGGCCGGCGGTCGCCGGGTCGCGCGGTTCCAGGTCGTCGGCGTCGACGGCCGGGCCTGGCTGCTCGCCCTCGACGGCGACGTGTGGTGGACCGAGGCGGCGTACGACTGATGGGCTGGAACAACCCCGCCAACATGTCCTGGGGTGACCTGGAGGCGCGCCTCTCGGGCCGCCCGCGGCCCACGGATCCCGAGGCGCCGATCTCGACCCGCAAGCACCGGCGCGACCAGACGGTCGTCACCCGGCCGTCCGGCCCGCTCACGCCGTACGCCGAGCTGCACTGCCACTCCAGCTTCAGCTTCCTCGACGGCTCCAGCGGCGCCGACCACCTGGTGCTGGAGGCGGCCCGGCTCGGCCTGCACGCCCTGGCGATCACCGACCACGACGGCTTCTACGGCGCCCCGCTGTTCGCCGAGACCGCCCAGCAGCAGGACCTGCGCACGGTCTACGGCGCCGAGCTGTCGCTGGGGCTGACCCGGCCGCAGCTGGGCGTGGCCGACCCGGAGGGCAGCCACCTGCTGGTGCTGGCACGCGGGGTCGAGGGCTACCACCGGCTGGCCGCCGCGATGACCGACGCCCACCTGCGCGGCGACGAGAAGGGCCGTCCGCTCTACGACCTCGACGAGCTCGCCGAGCAGGGGCGGGGGCACTGGCTCGTGCTCACCGGGTGCCGCAAGGGCACGGTCCGCCAGGCGCTGGTCGCCGACGGCCCGCGGGCCGCCGCCGAGGAGGTCGACCTGCTGGTCGCCCGGTTCGGCGCCGAGCACGTCGTGGTCGAGCTGACCGACCACGGCTTCCCGCTCGACTCGCGCCACAACGACCTGCTGGCCGCGGTCGCGGCCGACCGCGGGCTGCCGGTCGTCGCCACCAACAACGTCCACCACGCGACCCCGGAGGGGCACCGGACGGCCGCGGCGATGGCCGCCGTACGCGCCCGCCGGAGCCTGGCCGAGATGGACGGCTGGCTGCGTCCCTCGGGCGCGGCGAGCCTGCGCTCCGGCGCGGAGATGGCCCGCCGCTTCGCCCGCCACCACGACGCGGTCCCGCGCAGCGTGGTGCTCGCCGACGAGCTCGCCTTCGACCTGCAGAAGGCCACGCCGCGGCTGCCCAAGGACGGCATCCCCGAGGGGCACACCCCGATCAGCTGGCTGCGGCACCTGACCGAGCAGGGCTTCCAACGGTGGTACGCCGGCGGCCCGCACGAGCGGGAGGCCCGGAGCAAGATCGAGCACGAGCTCGACGTCATCGAGCGCAAGGACTTCGCCGGCTACTTCGTGATCGTCCACGACATCGTGGCCTTCGCGAAGGAGAAGAAGATCCTGTGCCAGGGCCGGGGGAGCGCAGCCAGCTCGGCGGTCTGCTACGCGCTCGGCATCACCGCCATCGACCCGGTCTTCTACGGCCTGCCCTTCGAGCGGTTCATCTCCGAGCACCGCGACGAGGAGCCCGACATCGACGTCGACTTCGACTCCGACAAGCGCGAGCAGGTGATCCAGTGGGTCTACGACCGCTACGGCCGGCACCGTGCCGCGCAGGTCTCCAACGTGATCGGCTACCGCCCCAAGATGGCCGTCCGTGACGCCGCGAAGGCGCTCGGCCACGCCCCCGGCCAGCAGGACGCGTGGTCGAAGCAGATCAGCTCCTGGAGCGAGGTCACCACCGAGGGCGACGTACCCGCGCCCGTGGTCGAGCTCGCCAACGACCTGCTCGGGGCGCCGCGCCACCTCGGCATCCACTCGGGCGGGATGGTGCTCACCGAGCGGCCGATCGGCGAGGTGTGCCCGATCGAGCGGGCGCGGATGGACAAGCGCACGGTCCTGCAGTGGGACAAGGACGCCTGCGAGTTCATGGGGCTGGTGAAGTTCGACCTGCTCGGCCTCGGCATGCTCTCCGCGCTCGACCACATGATGTCGATCGCGGCCGAGCACCTGGGGGAGCGCTACGAGCTGAGCACGGTGCCCAAGGAGGAGCCGGCGGTCTTCGACATGCTCTGCCGGGCCGACTCGATCGGGGTGTTCCAGGTCGAGAGCCGAGCCCAGATCGGCACCCTGCCCCGCCTGCGCCCCCGGAGCTTCTACGACCTGGCCATCGAGATCGCGCTGATCCGCCCCGGGCCGATCCAGGGCGGTGCCGTCCACCCCTACATCCGCCGCGCCACCGGCCGCGAGCCGGTCACCTACCCGCACGAGGACCTGGTCCCGGTGCTCGAGCGGACCCTCGGCGTCCCCCTCTTCCAGGAGCAGCTGATGGACATGGCCAAGGCCATCGGCGACTGCACCCCCGACGAGGCCGACCTGCTGCGCCGCGCGATGGGCTCCAAGCGCGGGGTGGAGCGGATCGAGAGCATCAAGGACAAGCTGTACGCCGGGATGCGCCGCCGCGGCATCGAGGGCGAGGACGCCGACGCGATCTACCTGAAGATCCTGTCCTTCGCGAACTTCGGCTTCGCGGAGAGCCACTCGCTCTCCTTCGCCAAGCTGGTCTACGCGAGCTCGTGGTTCAAGCTGCACCATCCTGGGGCGTTCCTGGCCGCGCTGCTGCGCGCCCAGCCGATGGGCTTCTACTCCCCGCAGTCGCTGGTCGGCGACGCGCGCCGGCACGGCGTGACGGTGCTCCGGCCCGACCTGGCCGTCTCGCGCGCCACCGCCGACCTGGAGCTGCTCCCCGGCGAGACGCCCGGCCCGACCGGGCTCGACTCCTGCCTGGAGGACCATCCCGAGCGCACCGCCTTCGTCGAGGGCACGCCCGACCCGACGCCGGTCCACCGCCGCGACACGTCGTACGCCGTCCGGCTCGGGCTCGACTCGGTCCGGGGCATCGGGAAGGAGGTCGCGGAGCGCATCGTCGCCGCCCGTGCCGAGCGGCCGTTCGCCGACCAGCTCGACCTGTCCCGCCGGGCCGGCCTCGACGCCCGCCAGCTGGAGGCGCTGGCGACGGCGGGGGTGTTCGAGAGTGCCGGGCTGAGCCGCCGTCGGGCGCTGTGGAACGCCGGCTGGACCGAGCGCGACGACCAGCTGGAGGGGCTGCGGCTGACGTCGGAGGCGCCGATGCTGCCCGAGATGGACGGTGTCGAGACCACGATGGCCGACCTCTGGGCCACCGGGATGACCCCGGAGGCGCACCCTTTCGTGCATCTGCGCGAGCGGCTGCGCGCCGGGGGGATCCGCACCGTCACCGACCTGGCGGAGGTCGGCTCGGGGCGGCGAGTCAGCGTCGCCGGGATGATCACCCACCGTCAGCGCCCGGGCACCGCCGGCGGGGTCACCTTCCTCAACCTCGAGGACGAGACCGGGATGCTCAACGTCATCTGCACCGTCGGGGTCTGGCGCCGCTACCGGGAGGTCGCCACCTCGGCGGCCGGCATGGTCATCCGCGGGGTGGTCGAGCACGAGGACGGCGCCACCAACCTGCTCGCCGACCGGCTCGGGACCCTGGAGGAGGTCGACCCCGACGCCGGCGCCGCGCTGCGAGCCCGCCACCGGTCGCGGGACTTCCATTGATCGGGTCTGAGGAACGAGGTCGCGACGGAGCCTGTCGAGACCCGGTGAGACAAACGAAGGCCTCAACCGTCGCACAGGGGACGCACAGGGTCGCGGGCTTCCCTGTCCCCATGAGCCACCACGAACACGACCTCGGTCTCTCCCACGACCTCCCGAAGATCGTCGAGCGCAACCGGCTCGGACGGCGCGGGATGCTGTCGATCTTCGGCGGCGTCGGGGCGGCGGCCGCGCTCGCGGCCTGCTCCTCCGACAGCGGTACGACGATCAGCTCGACGCCCGAGGGCGCCCCGCCGGGAGGACCGGGCGGCGGCGGACCCGGTGGCGGCGGGCCGATGGGTGCCGAGTCCGACGTCGAGGTCGCCGAGGGCGAGATCCCCGAGGAGACGGCGGGTCCCTATCCGGGCGACGGCTCCAACGGCCCGAACGTGCTCAGCGAGTCCGGCATCGTCCGCAGCGACATCACCACCAGCTTCGGCGACGCCTCCGGGGTGGCCGAGGGCGTCCCGACCACCGTGCGGCTGAAGGTCTACGACCTCAACGGCGACGACATCACCGTGCTCAGCGGCGCGGCGGTCTACCTGTGGCACTGCGACCGCAACGGCGACTACTCGATGTACTCCGAGGCGATCGCCGACGAGAACTACCTGCGCGGCGTCCAGGAGACCGATGCCGACGGCATGGTGGAGTTCACCACCATCTTCCCGGCCGCCTACTCGGGGCGCTGGCCGCACATGCACTTCGAGGTCTACGAGACCCTCGCTGACGCCACGACGTACACCAACAAGCTGCGCACCTCCCAGCTCGCCATCCCCGAGGACGTCTGTGACGCGGTCTTCGCGACCGAGGGCTACGAGCAGAGCGTCACCAACATGGAGCAGACCCCGCTGGAGAGCGACGGCATCTTCTCCGACGGCTACTCCCTGCAGATGGCCAAGGCGACGGGCTCGGTGGCGGAGGGCTACACGCTGACCCTGAACGTGCCGATCTGACCGGGCGGCCGACCCTGGGGGATGATGGACGGGTGCCTTCCGCCCTGCCCGCCGGAGACCCCGTCCCGGAGGACGGGACCCTTCCCGCGTCCGCCCTCGCGGGCCTCGGGCGTCGGCCGTTCGGCTTCTACGTGCACGTGCCGTTCTGCACGGTGCGCTGCGGCTACTGCGACTTCAACACCTACACCGCCGAGGAGCTCGGGCCGGCGGGCGGTGCGCCGGGCGCGTCCCGGGCGACGTACGCCGAGGCGGCCATCGCCGAGGTACGCCGCGCCCGCGCCGTGCTCGGTGACGTCGACCTCCCCGTCTCGACGGTCTTCTTCGGCGGCGGCACCCCGACGCTGCTCAGTCCCGCCGATCTCGGGTCGGTGGTCGCCGCGATCGCCGGCGAGTTCGGGCTCACCGACGACGTCGAGGTGACCACCGAGGCCAACCCCGACAGCGTCGCGCTGTGGGACCTGGAGGAGCTGCGCTCGGTCGGCATCAACCGGATCTCCTTCGGGATGCAGTCCGCGGTCGACCACGTCCTGAAGGTGCTGGAACGCACCCACGACCCGCTCCGGGTGCCGGCGGCTGTGGAGTGGGCGCGCACGGCAGGCTTCGAGCAGATCAGCCTGGACCTGATCTACGGCACGCCGGGGGAGAGCATCGCGGACTGGGAGGTCTCGGTGGAGTCGGCCCTGGCCTGCGCGCCGGACCACGTCTCGGCGTACTCCCTGATCGTCGAGGAGGGCACCGCCCTCGCCCGCCGGGTCCGGCGCGGCGAGCTGCCGATGCCCGACGAGGACGACCTGGCCGACAAGTACCAGCTCGCCGACGAGCGGTTCGGTGCCGCCGGGCTCGGCTGGTACGAGGTGTCGAACTGGTCCACCGGACCGGACACCCGGTGCCGCCACAACCTCCTGTACTGGACCGGCGGCGACTGGTGGGGCGTCGGACCGGGAGCCCACTCTCACGTCGGCGGGGTGCGGTGGTGGAACGTCAAGCACCCGGCCGCGTACGCCGACCGCCTCGCCGCCGACCGGAGCCCCGCCCACGCCCGCGAGCTGCTGGACGAGGAGGACCGGCGCGTCGAGCGGGTGCTGCTGGAGCTGCGGCTGCGCGACGGGCTGCCCGTGGCCGTGCTCGACCGGGTCGGCCGGGCCGCCGTGGCGACGCTCGTCGGCGACGGGCTGCTCACCCTGGAGACCGAGCGGCTGGTGCTCACTCCCCGGGGTCGGCTGCTCGCCGACGCCGTCGTCCGCGACCTGCTGCCCTGAGCGTCGCGCGGGCCGGCGACACTAGGCTGCTCCCATGACCCAGGGACCTGAGTACCCCACCCCGCAGGAGCCCTCGGGCGACGAGCCCACCCAGCCCTACGGCCGGCAGCCGTACGGCCAGCAGCCGCCGCCTCCGCCGTCGGGCGAGCAGCCGACGCACCAGCAGCAGCCGTACCAGCCCTACCCCGGCTTCCCCTGCGGGCCGTACGGCGCCTCGCCGGCCGCGCCGTACGGCGTGCACCCGATGACGGGCGTGCCGTACTCCGAGAAGTCCAAGATCGTCGCCGGGCTGCTGCAGATCCTGCTCCCGCTCGGGATCGGCCGGTTCTACATCGGCGACACCGGCATCGGGGTGGCCCAGCTGCTGGTCACGATCTTCACCTGCGGCATCGGCGCGCTGTGGCCGGTCATCGACGGGATCATCATCCTGGCCTCGGACAGCAAGGACTCGCAGGGCTTGATGCTGCGCAGCTGAGGGCCGATCGCGACGTCATACGTGCTGGCTGTTGGAACCGCCAGCTCGTATGACGTCCGCGCTCAGGGCGTCGACGTGACGAAGTCGATGAGTTCCTCGACGCGACCGAGGAGGGCCGGGTCGAGGTCGTGGTACGACGAGACGCGGCCCAGGATCTGCTTCCAGGCCCGGGCGATGTCGGCCTGGTCGCGGTGCGGCCAGCCGAGGTGCTGGCACACGCCCTTCTTCCACTCGATGGAGCGCGGGATGTCGGGCCAGCGCTCGAGGCCGACCCGGGCGGGCTTGACCGCCGCCCAGATGTCGATGAAGGGGTGGCCGACGATCAGCACGTGCTTGCCGATCGGGGACTTGGCGACGCCCTGGGCGATCCGGCTCTCCTTGGAGCCGGGGACCAGGTGGTCGACCAGGACGCCGACCTTGCGCTCGGGGCCGGGCCGGAAGTCGCGCAGGTGCTCGGCGAGGTCGTCGACGCCGTCGAGGTACTCCACGACGACGCCCTCGATGCGCAGGTCGTCTCCCCAGACCTTCTCGACGAGCTCCGCGTCGTGGCGGCCCTCGACGAAGATCCGGCTCGCGCGCGCCACCCGGGCCTTCGCGTCGTGGACGGCGACCGAGCCGGACGCGGTGCGGGTGGGCTTGGCCGGGGCGCTCTGACGCACCGGCGCGACCAGGATCACCGGCCGGCCCTCGAGCAGGAAGCCGGGGCCGAGCGGGAAGGTGCGCCGGCGGGAGCGGCGGTCCTCCAGGGTGACGGTGTGCAGGTCGCGGTCGACCGCCACGATCTCGCCGCACCAGTCGGTGGTGACCTCCTCGACGACGGTGCCGAGGTCGGCCGGCGCCTCGACCGCCCGACCGCGCTTGGGCGCGCGCCAGTCGGTGGAGAGGACGTCGGAGCCGTACCGGTCAGCCATGCGGGTCACGCTAGGTGCCGCGACCGACAGTCCCCGGCAGGGCGCGCCGCCTCACTCCTCCTGTGAGGTGTCCGACGGATCACGTCCCTCGCCGGCGGCGTCGCCCGGCTTCGGCTCGCCCTTCCCCTCCTGGTCCGCGGCCTTCCCGCCGGTCAGCAGGTCCTCGACGGTGTCGCCGGGCTCGAGGCCCTCGGCGAGCGGGTTGTCGTCGCTCGGCACCAGGTCCTCGGGCAGGTCCTCGTCGGGGATCCCGGTCGTGTTCTCGTTCTCCGCGTGGCTCATGCCGCCCGGTACCCGCTCAGACCAGCGGCAGCCGCTTCTGGCTGCGGGGCAGCTGCTCGTAGCCCCGGCGTACGGCGCTCGCGAGCTCCTCGCGCGGATAGGGCCACGGGGCGGCCTCCAGCGCCTCCCCGACGGGTACGCCGCGGGAGGCCAGGTCGCGGATGGTCTCGGCCACGATGCCGATCGTGTTGCGCTGCTCCTCGACGAAGTCGCGGTCGACCGGCGCGCCGTGCCCCGGGACGACGACCGACGACCCGGTCGTCAGCCCGAGCACGAGGTCGAGGGTCAGCGGCCAGTCCAGCGGGTAGCAGTCGTCGCCGAAGCCGGGTACGGCGTCGCGCACGGCCGACTCCTCGACCAGGTCACCGGCGAGCAGCGTGTCGGCGTCGGGCACCCGGACGACGAGGTCGCCGGCGGTGTGGCCCCGGCCCGGGTGCACGAGCTCGACCAGCCGGCTGCCGAGGTCGAGCGTCACCGCGGAGGAGAACGTGTGGTCGGCCGGCACGATCCCGGTCGCCAGCACCTCGTCGCGGTGCGGGTCGTCGGGGTCGGCGTCGTACAGCGCCTTGATCCGCTCCCCGGCGGGCACCGTCCGCTCGGCGGCGGTCTCGTGCGCGTGGATCGGGAGGGCGCCGTACGCCGCCCGCAGCTCGCCGTTGCCGAAGGTGTGGTCGAAGTGCTCGTGGGTGTTGACGATGCCGACGACCCGGCCGGCACCGAGCCGGCGGACGTCCTCGACGACCCCGCGCGCGGCGAGCGCCGAGGCGTGCGTGTCCACGACGAGCAGCCCGTCGGCGCCGCCGACCAGCGTCACGTTGACGTCGAACCAGTCGTAGCGCGCGACCCAGATCCGGTCCGCGACCTCGGTGAAGGGCACGCGAGCAGGCTAGCCCGCCGCGTGTCTCAGCAGAGGCCGGAGTGCAGCTCGCGGCGCAGCATCTCGCCGAGCTCGGCGGTGGTCCGCGCGGCGCGGGGGAACGTGACGTCGAGGTGCCGGGCGCCGTCCACGTCGACCCAGCGCACCTGCACGCCGGCGGGGGAGAGCCCGGAGAGGGCGACGCCGAGCAGCCGGCCCATGGGGGTCCCGGTCGTGGTCGAGACCGCCCGGCGCAGCTCCTCCTGGTGGCAGTTGTTGGCGTGCTCGACCGAGCGCTGGAGGTAGCCCCGGTTGAGGTGGTGCGCGGGAGAGCGGAAGTGCTCGAGCGGCACCCGGAACTGCTCGTCGGGCCGCTCCTCGTCGGCACCCGGTGCGGCTCGCCGGCTCAGCAGTGCGAAGTTGAGCTCGAGGACGACCACGTGCCGCGTCTCGGCGCAGCACGCGCAGTCCTCGACGCCCCGGGTCTCCAGGCGGCCCGCCAGGGTCAGCGTCATCCGGCGCTCCGCGGACCCGGCGGCGCCGAGGCCGCTCTCGATCGTGATCAGCGCGCTGCGGTGGTGGCCGGCCGCCGTCGCCAGCTCGCTCTCGGGCGGGCACGAGAACGTCGGGGTGCCGTGCACGTCCTGCATGCCGAGCGCCTCGTCGTCGAGCACGGTGGGATGGCCGTCGACGACCAGGCTGACGCTGCCGGGGCAGGCGAGGATGCTGCGCGCCTCGGCCGCGAGCTCGGCCGGATCGAGCAGCGGGCGGGTCGTGGGGTCCGCGGTCATGGTGCCTCCTGAGTGACTTAGGCAAGCCTAACCTATGCGACGGCTCCGCTGTCGGGAAACGTGTCGTCCGCATCGCGAACGCGGGTTCCGTCGCCGCCGCGAGGAGACCGCCGAACGACCCGGCCGGCTGCGCGCCGCGGTGGACGCGCGCCGGCTGCGTTGTCGACGCTCGACGCACCCCGGTGCGCCTTCGCGTCTCCGCCTTGCCGGCACACGTCCCTCGCGACGCTCGCCTCGTCCGGCTCGTTCAGCAGTCTCCTAGTAGAGTTGGCACTCCGATCATTCGAGTGCCAGGACCCGGCGGAGGAGGCGAGATGCAGGAGGAGCGTCGACTCGCGGTGCTGCGCGCGATCGTCGAGGACTACGTCTCCACCGAGGAGCCCGTCGGCTCCAAGGCCCTCGTCGAGCGGCACGGGCTCGGGGTCTCCCCGGCGACCGTGCGCAACGACATGGCCGCGCTCGAGGACGAGGGCTACATCACACAGCCGCACACCAGCGCGGGCCGGGTGCCCACCGACAAGGGCTACCGCCTGTTCGTCGACCGGCTCACGACCGTCAAGCCGATGAGCGCCGCCGAGAAGCGCGCGATCTCGACGTTCCTCGACGGCGCGGTCGACCTCGACGACGTCGTCCAGCGCTCGGTGCGGACGCTCTCCCAGCTGACCCGCCAGGTCGCGGTCGTGCAGTACCCCACGCTCTCGCGCTCGACGGTGCGCCACATCGAGCTGGTCTCCCTCGCGCCCAACCGGCTGCTCGCGGTCCTCATCCTCAGCACCGGCCGCGTCGAGCAGCGCGTCGTCGAGCTCGCCGCCGACCTCGACGACACCGACCTCGCCGACCTCCGCACCCGGGTCAACCGGGCCGCGACCGGTGCCGTGATCGCCGACGCCGCGGTCGCGCTGCGCGCGGCGATCCCGGAGGTCGACGGCGGCTCGACGGCCGCCGTCGTCGACGTCCTCGTCGAGGCCATGGTCGACCACCGCTCGGACCAGCGGATCGCCGTCGGCGGCGCCGCCAACCTGGCCCGGTACGGCGACTCCTTCGACTCGGCCGTCCGCCCGCTCCTGGAGGCGCTCGAGGAGCACGTCGTACTCCTGAAGCTGCTCGGCGAGGCCAGCACCGGCGGGATGGTGACCGTCCGGATCGGCGCCGAGGGACCCTACGAGGAGCTCGCCTCGACCAGCGTCGTGGCCACCGGCTACGGCCCGCGCGACGAGGCGCTCGCCACCCTCGGCATCGTCGGTCCCACCCGCATGGACTACCCGGGGACGATGACGGCGGTGCGCGCCGTCGCCCGCTACGTCTCCCGCATCCTCGACGAGGGCTGACGCCCGCCTCTCCCGACCCACCCCCGAACGACCAGAAGGAACCTTCGTGAGCCAGGACCTGTACGAGCTTCTCGGTGTCGCCCGCGACGCGGACGCCGACACCATCAAGAAGGCCTACCGGCGCCTCGCCCGTCAGCTGCACCCCGACGTCAACCCGGACCCGGAGACCCAGGAGCGGTTCAAGGAGGTCACTCGGGCCTACGAGGTGCTCTCGGACCCGCAGAAGCGCGCGTCGTACGACCGTGGCGGCGACCCGTTCGGCGGCGGCGCCGGCGGCTTCGGCCAGGGTGCCGGGTTCTCGTTCACCGACATCATGGACGCCTTCTTCGGCGGCCAGGGCCAGGGCGCCGGCGGCGGCCGGGGTCCCCGGCCGCGCACCCGCCGCGGCCAGGACGCCCTGATCCGGCTGGAGGTCGAGCTCGCCGAGGCGGCGTTCGGCGTGACCCGCGAGCTGACCGTCGACACCGCGGTGCTGTGCTCGACCTGCCACGGCGAGGGCGCCGCGCCCGGCACGCACGCCGTGCCCTGCGAGACCTGCCGCGGCCAGGGCGAGGTCGCGCACGTGCAGCGCTCCTTCCTCGGCGAGATCCGCACCCTCCGTCCGTGCGCGGCCTGCCGCGGGCTCGGCACCGTCATCCCCGAGCCGTGCCGGGAGTGCTCCGGCGACGGCCGGGTGCGCTCGCGGCGCTCGCTGACCGTCAAGATCCCCGCCGGCGTCGACACCGGCACCCGGGTCCAGCTGTCCGAGCAGGGCGAGGTCGGCCCCGGCGGCGGCCCGGCCGGTGACCTGTACGTCGAGATCCACGTCGCGCAGCACGAGGTGTTCACCCGCCAGGGCAACGACCTGCACTGCACGGTGACCGTGCCGATGTCGGCGGCCGCCCTCGGGACCACGCTGACGCTGCCCACGCTGGAGGCCGACGTCGAGCAGGGTGCCGACTCAGGCGTCGAGACCACCTTCGACCTCGACGTGCGTCCCGGCACCCAGTCCGGCACCCAGCAGGTGCTCCGGGCGCGCGGCGTCCCCGGCCTGCGCGGGGGACGCGGCGACCTGATCGTCACGGTCGCGGTGGAGACGCCCACCAAGCTCGACCCGCGCCAGGAGGAGCTGCTCCGCGAGCTGGCCGCGATCCGCGGCGAGGAGGACCCCACCGGTCAGCTCCGGCCTGGCTCGAAGTCCGTCTTCGGCCGGCTCCGCGACGCCTTCAACGCGCACTGACCATGTCCCTGCCGGTCCATCTCGTGCCGTCGCTGGACGGCGTCCGCGTCGGCTCGTCGGTGACCGTCGAGGGCGACGAGGCGCACCACGCGGTCGCCGTACGACGGCTGCGGGTCGGCGAGTCCGTGGTGCTCACCGACGGGCACGGCACGTCCGTGGTGGCCGAGGTCGCGACGACCGGCAAGCGGGTGTTCTCGGTGACGGTGGCCTCGGTCGGCTCGGCCCCGGCGCCGACGCCGGACGTCACGGTGGTCCAGGCGCTGCCGAAGGGCGACCGCGGCGAGCTGGCCGTCGAGGTGCTGACCGAGATCGGGGTCGCGCGCATCGTCCCGTGGGCGGCGTCGCGCAGCGTGGCGGTGTGGAAGGGCGACCGGGCCGAGAAGTCCCTCGCCCGCTGGCGCTCGACGGCCCGCGAGGCGGCCAAGCAGGCCCGGCGGTCCTGGTTCCCCGAGGTCGAGCCGCTGGCCTCGACCGCCGACGTCGCGGGGCTGGTGGCCGCGGCCCCGCTCGCCGTCGTCCTCCACGAGGCGGCGACCGTGCCGCTGGCCTCGCTCGAGGTGCCCGCCGAGGGCCCGGTGCTCGTCGTGGTCGGCCCGGAGGGTGGGCTCGCCGACGACGAGGTGGCGGCGTTCGTCGCCGCCGGCGCGACGTCGGTGCGGCTGGGGGCCGAGGTGCTGCGCACCTCCACCGCCGGACTCGCCGCGGTGTCCGCGCTGCTCGCCCGGACCCCGCGCTGGGCCTGACCGCTCCCTAGGTGTCAAGGGCGCGCCAGGAGCTCCTCGACGCGCGCCGACTCGGTCGCCAGCTCGTCGCGCTCGGCCCTGGTCAGCGGCCGCAGGGTCTCGACGACCTCGACGCGGCCGTCCACGGCCCGCCACAGTCCCTCGAGCCAGCCGTCCACGAGGAGCGCGTTCGCGCTGCCGCCGTTCAGGCCCATCCAGGCGGTGCGCTTCTCCGGCTCGGTGACCCGGTCGCGCCGGGCGTGGGAGAGCCAGACGTTGTCGTAGCAGCCCAGCAGGCGCACCGGCGCCGGCTCGTCCTCCTCGGCGAGGACCGCGTCCGGGACGTCGTACAGGGTGCGGCCGTCCTCGTCCTCGTGCCGCACCAGGTCGTCCATTGCGGAGAGGACCGGCCCGAGCCGGGTGATGGCCGACCAGGCGGTCACGTCGGCCGCGGTCGCCGGCCCGAAGGCGCGCAGGTAGCGCCGGACGATCCCAGGTACGTCGGGCGGCCCCGTGTCCGGCTCGGCCAGCCAGGCGTCGGCGTCCTGGTAGACGACCCCGCCCGCCTGCTTCCAGCAGCCGCGAGGCGGGACCTGGACCAGCGGCGCGACCAGCCGAGCGACCTGCCCCAGGGCCGTCGGTGGCCGGTCCGCGAAGGTCTCCGCCAGCCTCGACCCGAGGGCCTTCTGCGGGAGCGGACCGTCGGCCAGGGCGGCCCGCAGCGCCGCGTCGAAGGCCGCTCGGTCGACGTCCGCGGCGCCACGGACGTTCTGGCTGGAGCGCAGCTCCTGCTCCATCCGGGGCTGGACCCAGGCCCGCAGCGGCCGCGCGTCGGCGCTGCGCAGGAGGTGGATCGTCCCGCGCATCGTCAGCAGCCGCACCAGGGTGCGGTCCGTCAGGCCGCGGGTGACGTCCTCGGGGTCGAATCGCGTCAGCCGGGCGTGCAGGGAGAGGTACGGCGGGAGGTTCTCCTGCGCCTGCAGCCCGATCAGGTGACCGGCCAGGTCCGCGACCGAGGCGTCGGTGCGGGCGAGCAGGTGCTGGCGTCGGAGCAGGGTGCGGTTCAGCCGGCGGCGGCTCAGCCTCATGGCGGCGACCCTCCTCCGGCCGGCGGTGCTACTCGACCGTGATGGTCTTGGTGTCCTCGTGCGGCCCCGCACCCTCGGCGCCGCCGGACGGGTCGTCGGTGCGGGCGACGAAGGTGTACTCGCCCGGCTCCAGGTCCGACACGTCGACCTCGGCCTCCCACGGGTAGAGCTTGTCCATCCAGCCCTCCGCGGTGGCGAAGCCGTCCAGGACGACCTCGTCGCCCCGGCGGACCTCCCACGGGACGGTCGCCTCGAACGAGCTGGCGACCCCGCTGGCGGTGAACGTGCCGGAGACGGTGGCGCCCTCCTCCGGCGAGGTGATGCTGACCAGGCCGAGGACGTCGAGCTGCGGCTCCGCCTGCACGCCGGCGGCGGTGTCGACGCCGAACAGGGTGACGGGGGAGTCGCCGACGAGGACGGTGACGGGCACGCGCTCCTGCTGGACGCCCTGCAGCGTGTAGACCAGCTGCTGGACGGCGAGCGGCGCCTCCTCGGAGCTGTCCAGCCCGGAGGTGGTCGTCCACGTGTCGTCGGGGAGGACGACGCGGAACCCGCCGTCGGCGTACTCGACGCTCGCGAAGGCGCCGTCGGGGTACGCCGTCCGGTAGTCCGGGTCGAGCGCGTCACCGGCGGCCATCAGCGCGGCCGCCTCCTCGAGCGGGTTGTCGGCCGGGACCGTGCGGAACTCCCGGAACAGCCGTGGCCCCTGCGGGGTGTCGCCGACGAAGTAGACCGGCACCGTCACCTCGTCCTCGCTCGCGCCCGTCTCCGGGTCCACCTCGGTCTCGGCGGGGGTGGTGCTGCTGTCGGCGGGGTCGGTCGCCACCGGGGTGTCGGAGCCGTCGTCCGAGCCGCAGCCGGTGAGGACGGTGCCGAGGGCAGCGGTGAGCGCGAGGGCGGCCACGCGGGTACGGCGGGGAAGTGCGGTCATGGGGCCCATCCTTGTCGATCGAGCGGAAACACGTCGGACCTGCCCGGCGATCGGGTGCGCGTGTCGAGGTGGGACGCGCCAGGATGGGTCTCGGTTGCCGCGAGACAGCAGCCGAGTTCCGTGCGAGCATTCCCGAGGGGGAGGAACACCACGTGTCCGAGAACGACTGCCTGTTCTGCAAGATCGTCGCCGGCGAGATCCCGGGGGACGTCGTGCACGTCACCGAGCGCACCGTCGCCTTCCGCGACATCAACGGCCAGGCGCCGACGCACGTGCTGGTGGTGCCGCGCGAGCACTACGCCAACGCCGCGGAGCTCGCCGCGGGCGACCCGGTCGCGAGCGCCGAGCTGGTCACCGCGGCCGCCGCGGTCGCCGCGGCCGAGGGGTACGACGACTACCGCCTCGTCTACAACACGGGAGCCGGGGTCGGGCAGACCGTCTTCCACACCCACCTGCACGTCCTCGCCGGACGCCCGATGACCTGGCCGCCGGGATGAGGTCCCTCCGGGCACTTGCCGCGGCGTCGGCGCTGCTGTTGGCCGTCACCGCGTGCAGCAGCGGCGGCGACCCGCAGTCGCAGGACCCGCCCGCTGCCCCGGCCGACACCACGGGCGTCGCCGGGGAGCCGGCCGCCGAGACCCCGGCGGCCGCCGGGTCGCACGCCGCCCACGCGGCGCCGAAGCCCGGCAGGGTGAAGCCACTGCGCGCGGGCGAGCGCCGCCGCACGCTGACCATGCCGGCGGCGTACACGCCCTCGGCCCCGACGGGGGTCGGCACCGACGACTACCGCTGCTTCCTGCTGGACCCGCAGCTGAAGCGGGACTCCTGGCTGACCGGCACCAACGTGCTGCCCGGCAACCCCGACGTCGTCCACCACGTGATCCTGTTCCGGGTCCCGCCGGAGGACGTCGCGAAGGCCGAGGCCAAGGACGCCGAGACCCCCGACGACCAGGGCTGGACCTGCTTCGGCGGCACCGCCCTGGAGGGGGAGTTCGCCCAGCTCGACGACGCCCCGTGGCTGGGTGCCTGGGCGCCCGGCGGCGACGAGGTCGTCACCCGCGACGGCTACGGCACCGACCTGCCGAAGGGCAGCCGGATCATCATGCAGGTCCACTACAACCTGCTCGCCGGGACGGCGCCCGACGTCTCGGCCACCCAGATCCGGACCATGCCCCGCTCCCGGGACCTGACCGCGCTGCACACCTTCCTGATGCCCGCGCCGGTCGAGCTGCCCTGCCGCCCCGCGCACGCCGACGGACCGCTGTGCGAGCGTGACGCGGCCGTGGCGGACGCGAAGAGCCGCTTCGGCCAGGGGCCGGGCTCGACCGCCGACCTCCTGTACTTCCTCTGCGGCGGCAAGCCGGTGGCCTCGAAGCGGACCTCGTGCGTACGCCGGGTCCAGGAGCCGGTGACGATCCTCGGTGCCGCGGGCCACATGCACCTGCTCGGCCGGAAGCTGCGCATCGAGACCAACCCCGGCACGCCCGAGGAGCGCACCATCCTCGACATCCCGATGTGGGACTTCGACGACCAGGGCTCCCGCCCGATCGACCCGGTCCGCCTGGACACCTGGGACACCGTGCGGATCACCTGCACGCACTCCCAGGAGCTCCGCGACCGGCTGCCCGCGTTCGCGACCCAGCGCGACGACAAGTACGTCGTGTGGGCCGACGGCACCACCGACGAGATGTGTCTCGGGATGCTCTCGGTCGCCTTCGGATAGTCCCCGACGTTCGGCAGGGACTAACCCGCCAGGTCGCGCAGCAGGCGCAGCACGTAGAAGACCACCGGCATCCCGAACACGACCAGCATCACCCAGGCGGTGATCCGGTGCAGCGGCTTGGTGGAGTCCAGCCGGCCGGCGAAGTCGAGCAGCGCGCCGTCCGGGACGGTGTGGTTCAGGCCCATCCGCCGGGCGTCCTCCGGGAGGTGCTGGCCGGCGAACCAGATCGGCGGCGTGTCGTCGTCGTGACCGTGGTCCTCGTCGTCCCACGCCTCGCCGCCCCGCTCCTGTGGAGGAACCATGCGTCCACGGTACGTGCCCGCTCCCCGCCGTGGGGACAACTCGCTCGATGGCACGACGGCGCTCCCGTAGCATGGAGGACGCTCGCAGACCCGTGTAGGAAGGCCGCCCATCCGGGCATCCATGACTGACAGCCACCAGCAGGGGGACCACCAGGGTCCCCGCTCCACGACCCGGCACACCGTGGTCGTCCCGAACAGCATCAACATGGTGAGCCTGCTCGGTCCCGGCGACGAGCACCTCGGCATCATCGAGGGCGCCTTCGACGCCGAGATCCACGTGCGCGGCAACCGGATCTCGCTGCAGGGCGAGCCCGGCGAGGTCGCGCTCGCCGACCGCCTCCTCGACGAGCTCGTCGCGATCATCCGCACCGGCCAGGGGGTCACCTCCGAGACCGTCGAGCGGGTGATCACCATGCTCCGGGCCGAGACGACCGAGCGCCCCGCCGACGTGCTCAGCCTGAACATCCTGTCGAACCGCGGTCGCTCCATCCGGCCGAAGACGCTCAACCAGAAGCGGTACGTCGACTCGATCGACCAGCACACGATCACCTTCGGCATCGGACCGGCCGGCACCGGCAAGACCTACCTCGCGGTGGCGAAGGCCGTCCAGGCGCTGCAGTCCAAGCAGGTCAACCGGATCATCCTGAGCCGCCCGGCGGTCGAGGCGGGGGAGCGGCTGGGCTTCCTGCCCGGCACGCTGACCGAGAAGATCGACCCCTACCTGCGGCCGCTGTACGACGCGCTGCACGACATGCTCGACCCGGAGCTGATCCCCAAGCTGATGGCGGCCGGCACCATCGAGGTCGCCCCGCTGGCCTTCCTGCGCGGCCGCTCGCTCAACGACTCCTTCATCATCCTCGACGAGGCGCAGAACACCACGCCCGAGCAGATGAAGATGTTCCTGACCCGGCTCGGCTTCGGCTCGAAGATCGTGGTCACCGGGGACGTCACCCAGACCGACCTGCCCAACGGCCAGAGGTCCGGCCTGCGCGTGGTCGAGGGCATCCTCGACGACGTCGGCGACATCTCGTTCAACCGGCTCACCAGCAGCGACGTCGTCCGGCACCGGCTGGTCGGCAAGATCGTCGCGGCGTACGACGAGCACGACGCCCGCAACGAGCTGGCCCGGGAGCGCGTCGAGCAGGAGCGGACGCAGGGGGGCCGGTCGTGAGCATCGAGGTGCTGGACGAGTCCGGCCACGACCTCGACGTACAGCACCTCGCGTCGCTGAGCCGGTTCGTGATGGACCGGATGCGGGTCCACCCGATGGCAGAGCTGTGCATCAAGGCGGTCGACGAGGCCACCATCGCCGAGCTCAACGAGCACTGGATGGAGAAGGAGGGGCCGACCGACGTGCTCGCCTTCCCGATGGACGAGCTGCGCCCCGGCCTGGTCGACGAGGAGCCCGAGGAGGGCGTGCTCGGCGACCTGGTGCTCTGCCCCGCGATCGCGGTCACCCAGGGCGCGACCGCCGGGCACGGCACGCTCGCCGAGATCGAGCTGCTCACCACCCACGGCATCCTGCACCTGCTCGGCTACGACCACGCCGAGCCCGAGGAGCACGCGGAGATGTTCGGCCTCCAGGACCGGCTGCTCGCCGAGTGGCGCGCGAGTCCGGGGGCCTCGGAGTGACCTCCGGTGATCTCTGGCTGCTGGTCACAGCAGCCGCCCTCGTCGTACTCGCCGGTGCGTTCTCGGCCGCCGAGGCCGCCCTGTCCACGTTCTCCCACGCCCGGGCCGAGGAGCTCGCGGCCGAGCGGCGTCCCGGTGCGAAGCGCCTGCTCGCCCTCCTGACCGACACCCCCCGCTACCTCAACACCGCGCTGCTGCTGCGGCTGCTCTGCGAGATCTCCGCGACCGTCCTGGTCGCCCAGCTGGCCGACGAGGCGCTGGACGGCGAGTTCTGGGTCAGCACCCTGGTGGCGATCGGCGTGATGCTCGTGGTCTCGTTCGTCGTCATCGGCGTCGCGACGCGCACCCTGGGCCGCCAGCACAGCGAGACCGTGGCGCTCTTCTCGGCCGGTCCGCTGACCCTGGTGACCCGGATCCTCGGCCCGCTGCCCCGGCTGCTGATCGTGATCGGCAACGCGCTGACGCCGGGGCGCGGGTTCAGCCAGGGACCGTTCTCGACCGAGACCGAGCTGCGCGAACTGGTCGACCTCGCCGAGGCCTCGGCGCTGATCGAGTCCGACGAGCGCCGGATGATCCACTCGGTCTTCGAGCTCGGCGACACCACGGTCCGCGAGGTGATGGTGCCGCGCAACGACGTGGTCTACGTCGAGCGGCACAAGAACCTGCGCCAGACCATGTCGCTCTTCCTGCGCAGCGGCTTCTCGCGGGTCCCCGTCATCGGTGAGAACCTCGACAACATCGTCGGCTTCGCCTACCTCAAGGACATCGTCCGCCGGGACTTCGAGGCCCCGCAGGCCGAGACCACCGAGCGGATCGAGTCGGTCATGCGACCCGTGCACTGGGTGCCGGAGTCCAAGCCGGTCGACGAGCTGCTGCGCGAGATGCAGGCGCGGCGCCAGCACATCGCCGTCGTCGTCGACGAGTACGGCGGCACCGCCGGGATCATCACCATCGAGGACCTGCTCGAGGAGATCGTCGGCGAGATCACTGACGAGTACGACGAGGAGGAGATCGAGGTCGAGCGGCTGGACGACGGCGCCGTACGCGTCTCCTCGCGCTACCCGGTCGACGACCTCGACGAGCTGTTCGGCTTCTCGGTCGAGGAGGAGGACGTCGACTCGGTCGGTGGCCTGATGGCCAAGCACCTCGGCCTGGTGCCCATCCCGGGCTCCACGGTGCAGGCGCACGGCCTGCGCTTCACCGCCGAGGACACCGCGGGACGCCGCAACAAGGTCGGCACCGTGATGATCTCACTGGTCGCCGAGCCGGTCGACCAGGACGCCGACGAGCGCGAGCACGAGAACGAGGATGCCGATGTCTGACTCCCTGTCCGCCGAGGACCGCAAGCTCATCACCCTGGCCCGGGCCACCCGCGCCCGCACGGGTGCCGCCGAGGGCGCGGCCGTGCGCGACTCCGACGGCCGCACGTACGCCGCCGCGACGGTCGACCTGCCCTCGTTGCAGGTCAGCGCGCTCGGCGTCTGCGTCGCGATGGCGGTCGCCTCCGGCTCGTCGGGCCTGGAGGCGGCGGTGCTGCTCACCGGCGCCGGGCAGGTGGCCGAGGGCGACGTGGCGGCCGTGCGCGACCTGGGCGGGAGCGGCGTCGTGGTCCACCGTGGTGACGTGCGGGGCACGGTCGCCGAGACGACCCGGACCTGACGAGCTCGTCGGCACGGCGCGGAGGAGACCGCCGTCACTCCGCGCGCCCTGGTTACCCACCCGTAACGACGGGCGGTCCGCACAGGAGTAACTTGCACTACGTGAGTCGTGCGAGCGCTTGGGAAGCGCACGAGCAGGCCGTCGACCGGCTGCGTGCGTCGTACACCGCGATCCCGTCGGGATCGCCCGTCCGCCTGGCCAAGAGGACCTCCAACCTGTTCCGCCCGCGGGCCGCGACGACGGCTCCGGGACTGGACGTCTCGGGCCTGACCGGGGTCATCGAGGTCGACCCGGAGACCCGCACGGCCGAGGTCCAGGGCATGTGCACCTACGAGGACCTCGTCGACGCGACCCTCCCGCACGGCCTGATCCCGCTGGTCGTCCCGCAGCTGCGCACCATCACTCTCGGCGGCGCCGTCACCGGCCTCGGCATCGAGTCGACCAGCTTCCGCAACGGCCTGCCGCACGAGTCGGTCCTCGAGATGGACGTGTTCACGGGGGCGGGCGAGGTGGTGACGACCCGGCCCGGCGACGAGCTGTTCGACACGTTCCCCAACAGCTACGGCTCGCTCGGCTACGCCACCCGGCTGCGGATCGAGCTCGAGCCCGTGCCGTCGTACGTCGCCCTGCGCCACGTGCGCTTCGACGACGTCGGGCTGCTCGCCAAGGCGGTCAACGCGATCGTCGAGACCGGTGAGTACGACGGGCGCCGCGTCGACGGCCTCGACGGGGTCGCGTTCGAGCCGGGGGAGTACTACCTCACGCTGGCCACCTGGCAGCGCGAGCCCGGCGAGACCAGCGACTACACCGGGCAGCAGATCTACTACCGCTCGATCCGGGAGCGGGAGACCGACCTGCTCACGATGTACGACTACCTGTGGCGCTGGGACACCGACTGGTTCTGGTGCTCGGGCGCGTTCGGCGTCCAGAACCCCCGGGTCCGGCGGGTGTGGCCGCGGCGCTGGCGGCGCTCGGACGCCTACCACCGGCTGATCGGGCTCGACAACCGTCTAGGCATCGTCGACCGGCTGGACCGCCGGGCGGGCCGGCCGCAGCGTGAGCGGGTGATCCAGGACATCGAGGTGCCGGTCGAGCGGCTGGGCGAGTTCCTGGAGTGGTTCGACGACGAGGTCGGGATGCGGCCGGTATGGCTGTGCCCGCTGCGCCTACGCGGCGAGAAGGAGTGGTCGTCGTACCCCCTGGCGGTCGGGACGACGTACGTCAACGTCGGCTTCTGGGGCACCGTCCACGTCGGCCCCGAGGCACCGCACGGCCCGACCAACCGTGCCATCGAGACGCGCGTGCACGAGCTGGGCGGCCACAAGTCGCTCTACTCCGAGGCGTTCTACGACCCCGAGACCTTCGACCGGCTCTACGACGGCGACAACCTCGCCGCCGTGAAGCGGCGCTACGACCCTGATGACCGGCTCACGAGCCTCTACGACAAGGCGGTGAAGAAGAGATGACCCTCCTCCAGCGACCCACGATCTCCATCGGCGAGGCCGTCGCCTCCCTGCTGCGCGACGGCATGCCGGTGCGCTTCACGGCGTACGACGGCAGCAGCGCCGGCCCGGAGGACGCCGAGTTCGGCCTGCACCTCGTCAACGAGCGCGGGCTGCGCTACCTGCTGACGGCGCCGGGCGACCTCGGCATGGCGCGCGCGTACGTCGCCGGCGACCTGGAGCTGATCGGCGTGCACCCGGGCGACCCGTACGACGCGATGGTGCTGCTGATGAACCACCTGCGCTTCCGCAAGCCGACCGCCGCGGAGGCGCTCCACCTGGTGCGCGGGCTCGGTCTCGGCAACCTGCTCCGCCCGCCCCCGCCGCCGCCGGAGGAGCACCTGCCGCGCTGGCGCCGGGCCGTGGAGGGGCTGCGGCACTCGATGGCCCGCGACGCGGAGGCCATCCACCACCACTACGACGTCTCCAACGCCTTCTACGAGATGGTGCTCGGCCCGTCGATGGCCTACACCTGCGCGGTCTTCCCGACCGAGGACGCGACCCTGGAGGAGGCCCAGTTCGAGAAGTTCGACCTGGTCTGCCGCAAGCTGGCGCTGCAGCCCGGGCAGCGGCTCCTCGACGTCGGCTGCGGCTGGGGCGGCATGGTCATGCACGCCGCGAAGCACTACGGCGTGAAGGCCCTCGGGGTCACGCTGTCGCGCGAGCAGGCGGAGTGGGCCAAGCGGGCCATCGACGACGCCGGTCTCAGCGACCTGGCCGAGGTCCGTCACCTCGACTACCGCGACGTGCTCGAGGAGGACTTCGACGCCGTCAGCTCGATCGGCATGACCGAGCACGTCGGCGTGAAGAACTACCCGGCGTACTTCGAGTTCCTGCGCAGCCGCCTGCGCCCCGGCGGGCGCCTGCTCAACCACTGCATCACCCGCCCGCACAACCGGCCCACCGACACCGGCGCCTTCATCGACCGCTACGCGTTCCCCGACGGGGAGCTCACCGGCTCCGGCACGATCGTCACCGCGGCGCAGAACGCCGGCCTCGAGGTCATGCACGCGGAGAACTTCCGCCCGCACTACGCCATGACCCTGCGGGAGTGGTGCCGCAACCTGGAGGAGAACTGGGACGCGTGCGTCGCCGAGGTCGGCGAGGGCACGGCGCGCGTGTGGGGTCTGTACATGGCCGGGTCGCGGATCGGGTTCGAGCGCAACGAGATCCAGCTGCACCACGTGCTGGCGACCCGGACCGCCGACGACGGGACGAGCGGCTACCCGATCCGGCACGACTTCTGAGGCTTATCGGTTCCGGCGTGCGCACCGGTAGCCTCGTCCGGTGAGCACGAGGGCCCAGCAGTACGACGCGCAGGTGCTGCGGCGGGAGCGGCTCTCGCCGCACCTGCTGCGGCTGGTGCTCGGCGGACCCGGTCTGGCGGAGTTCGCCTCGACCGGCATCGCCGACGAGTGGGTCGGGCTGGTCGTCCCCGGGCAGTTCCAGAGCCGCTACTACACCGTGCGGTCGTGGGCCGAGGGCGAGCTGACCCTCGACGTGGTGGTCCACGACGTCGGCCTGGTCACCGAGTGGGCGCAGCGCGACGACGCCGTGGTGGGGGAGACCGTCACAATCACCGAGCCCAAGGGCTCCTTCCTACCGCCGGGCGACGCCGGCTGGCTGATGCTGGTCGGTGACCTCACCGCGCTGCCGGCGATGTCGCGGATCGCGTCCGAGACCACGTTGCCGACCCGGATCTGGGCCGAGGTGCCCGAGCGTCCCGAGGGCTACCTGCCCGACGGGGTCGAGGTGACCTGGCTGGCCCAGCCCGGCGACGGGCAGAGCGCCCTCGCCGAGGTGGTCGAGGACCTGGTCTGGCCCGACGGCCCGGGGTACTTCTGGATGGCCGGCGAGTCCGCGCAGATGCGGGCGATCCGCAAGCACCTGATGCGCGAGCGCCAGCTCCCGTCGACGGCGTACGACGTGATGGGCTACTGGCGCGGTGTCGCGCAGCGCCAGCCCCGCGCGGTCGACCCCGGACCGATCTGGCGGGCCGGCAAGGCGGCGGGCAAGAGCGACGAGCAGATCTGGGCGGAGTACGACGAGGCGAGGGAGCAGGGATGAGCGGGACCGAGGAGCACCGCAGCGGGTTCGTCTCGTTCGTCGGCCGTCCCAACGCGGGCAAGTCGACGCTGACCAACGCGCTGGTCGGGCAGAAGGTCGTGATCACCTCCGACAAGCCGCAGACGACGCGGACCGTCGTACGCGGCATCGTGCACCGCCCGGACGCCCAGCTGATCCTGGTCGACACCCCGGGCCTGCACCGCCCGCGCACCCTGCTCGGCGAGCGGCTCAACGACCTGGTGACGACGACCCTCGCCGAGGTCGACGTCGTGGCCGTGTGCTTCCCGGCGAACGAGAAGATCGGGCCGGGGGACCGGTTCATCGCGACCGAGATGGCCAAGATCAAGCGCACGAGGAAGGTCGCGATCGCGACCAAGACCGACCTCGCGACCCCGGAGCAGATCGGCCGGCACCTGCTGGACATCCAGGCGCTCGGCGGCGAGATCGGCGTCGAGTGGGCCGAGATCGTCCCGGTGTCGGCCGTCGCCGGCGACCAGGTGTCGCTGCTGCAGGACCTGCTGGTCGGGTTGCTGCCCGAGGGGCCGCAGCTCTACCCCGACGGCGACCTCACCGACGCGCCGGAGGAGATCCTGGTCGCCGAGCTGGTCCGCGAGGCGGCGCTCGAGGGCCTGCGCGACGAGCTCCCGCACTCCGTGGCGGTGGTCGTGGAGGAGATGCGCCTGCGCGAGGACCGCCCCGAGGACAAGCCGCTGCTCGACATCCACGCCAACCTGTACGTCGAGCGCGACTCCCAGAAGGGCATCATCATCGGCCCCAAGGGCGCCCGCCTGCGCGACATCGGCACCCGTGCCCGCCAGCAGATCGTCGCCCTCCTCGGCACCCCCGTCTACCTCGACCTGCACGTCAAGATCGCCAAGGACTGGCAGCGCGACCCCCGCCAGCTGCGCAAGCTCGGCTTCTGATCGATCCGGCGACCCGGCGTCAGGCCGGGGCCCAGCAGCGGCCGTAGGTCTGGCCGGCGCGCCACTGCTTCGCGGTGGGCCACTCGTAGCCCCAGCGGAAGTCGAGGGGGTCGTCGGCGGCATCGCGGCCGGCGTCCTCGCAGGGGGTCTGGCCGGCGTCGCGGACGGCCCGGGGGCCGGGGTACGACCCGGCCGGCAGGTCGACGACGCTGACGGCGCGCCAGGAGTGGTCGGCCGAGCAGGGGACCCGGGTGAAGTCACGGGCGTCGGGGGCGGCGGTGCCGCACATGCCCCACCGGTCCCGGCCCTCCGGCTTGCCGAGGACACCCTTCAGGGTGCCGGTCACCGGAGCGAGCCGCTCGGGACCGGCGAGGGCGATGACGTCGCAGCGGTACCACGCGGCACCGCCGTCGGAGTCCTCCACGGTCGGGGTGAACCAGACGGCGCGGAGCATGCTCAAGCGCCGGTCGTCCTCGGAGCCGCCGACGAAGTCGCCGAGCGCCCGCGGGCAGGCGCGCGCGACCTGCTTGCGCACCCGCGCCGAGTCGACGGCGAGCAGGTGACCGTCGACGACGGTGTCGAGCCGCCCCACGACGTACGTCTGCGAGGTGTGCCGGCGAGCGCAGTCCACCGGCTCGCGGTCGTTCGTGGGGGCGAGGGCGTCGTCGTACGCCAGCCGGTAGCAGACGCCCTCGGGCGGGACGGGCGCCTCGGTCGCGCTCGGCAGCACGGTCGGCGTCGGGGTGGGGGACGGGTCGGCCCCCGGCTCGTCGGACCCGGTGCACGCGCCGAGCGCGAGCGTCGCGATCGCCACCGGGACCAGCAGGGCTCTCACGGGGTCGTCCTCACTGGGTGGTCTTCGCCCAGCACACCGAGCGGCGGTTGCCGGCGTCCCACTCGGCCTCGCGGAACCAGGTGTAGGCGAAGTCGTACTTGACCGGGTACTTCAGCCACGCCGCGACCGACCTGGAGCAGAAGTCGCGGCTCTTGACTTCGACCAGCCGGTCGCCGGGGTACGGCGCGTCCTGGTCGGCCGGGATCTTGATCGTCGTGACCGCCCGCCAGTCGTGCTTCTCCGAGCAGGCGACCCGCGGCGCGCCGGGGACGCTCGGCCCGGCCACGCAGGCCATCCAGGTGTCGTCGGGGAGCCCCTCGAGCATGCCGGCGGCGTCCTCCGGGAGATCGACGTACGACGCGGACTGCTCGCCGCCGCCGATGACGTCGCAGCGGTACCACCGGGCGCCCTCGTCCCAGGCCTTCGGGGAGGGTCGGAACCACGCCCAGCTCACCATGGTCCGCATGACCGTGCTCTCGTCGGCCTTCATGAACTCCCGGAACGCCTTCGAGCAGGTGCGGTAGGCGAACGAGCCGAGCCGCGGGTCGTCGTGGTCGAGGTCGGTGTGCGTCTCCGGGAGCTCGCCGACCGCGAAGGTCTGCGCCGTGTGCGGCTCCGCGCAGTCGACAACCGGGCTCGCGTTGCTGGGCTCGGCGACGTCCTCCGGGGACAGCACCCGGCACACGCCGTTCTCGGGTGCCTCGACCGTGTCGATCGGGTCAGGCTCCGTGTCGGCGCCGCAGCCGGCGAGGAGCGCGGCGGCGAGCACCAGCGCGACCGCCCACAGGGGGAGGGGCCGGAGCCGGGAGTCGCGCAGCACGGGCGCGATGCTACCCGCGTGTCGCAACGCGGCCGGGGTCGCACTCAGGCCGGGTCCAGGTCGCCAACGTCTGCGACGACGGGTCCGCGCGGGGCGCTGGGCAGCTCGCGCGACTCCAGCACCGTCCGGGCGACGTCGCGCAGCTTGATGTTGTTGTCATTGGAGTAGCGCTGCAGGACGGTGAAGGCCGACTCGTACGACACGTCGTAGCGCACCGCGATGACTCCCTGCGCCATCCCGATGACGTGGCGCGACTCCAGGGCGGCCTCCAGGTTGCCGACCAGCCGCGCCTTGCTGAGCGCCTCGGCGGCGTGGGTGGCGAAGATCAGGGCGGTGTCGACGGAGTCCTGGTCGAAGGCGCCGGCGCGTCCCGCGTAGAGGTTCAGGGCGCCGAGCGTCGTCCCTCCGGAGTGCAGCCGGATCGCCAGCGCCGCGTGGACGCCGTGATCGGCTGCGACCTGCGACCACCGCGGCCAGCGGTCGTCGGCGCGCACGTCGTCGACGACGCAGCTCCCGGACTCGAACGCGGCGTCGAGGCAGGGACCCTCGCCGAGGGCGTACTGGGCGGCGTCGACAGCGAGGACGACGTCGCCGGTCGCCGCGACGGTCTCCGCCCGGCCGCGGCGCTGACGCAGGGTGATGCCGCAGTGGTCGGCCGGGGGCACCACCTCCACGGCCCGCCGGACGACGCGGTCGAAGGTGAGCTCGCCCGGGTCGGCGAGGAGATCCTCGGCGACCTGGGCGAAGTACGCCGCCCACCTCATGTCGTCGTTCACGGTGCTCAGCCGACCTCCGCCCTGATGTCCTGGAGGATGCGGGAGAGCAGACGCGAGACCTGCATCTGGGTGACCCCGAGGTCCGCACCGATCTCCTCCTGGGTGCGGTCCTCGAAGAAGCGCAGGTAGAGAATGCGCCGATCGCGCTCGGAGAGCCGACGTACGACGGGGGCGAGCGTGACCCGGGCGTCGGCGGCGTCGCGGTCGACGTCGTCCTCGGCGATCAGCGCCCCGAGCGTCGTCGGGGACTCCTGGCCGACGGGAAGGTCGAGCGAGGTCGGCTGGAAGCACCCCGACGCCTCGTGGGCCTCGCGGTACTCCTCCACCCCGATGTCGAGGTGGCCCATCACCTCCGCGTCGGTGGGCTCGCGGCCCAGCTCCTGAGCGAGGTCCTCCTGGGCGCGGTTGACGCGCCACTGCAGCTCCTGGATCCGGCGTGGGGGCCGGACGGTCCAGCCCTGGTCGCGGAAGTAGCGCTGGATCTCGCCGCGGATCGTGGGGACGGCGTAGGTCAGCAGGTCGTTGCGCAAGTGGGGGTCGAAGCGCATCACGGCCTTCGTCAGGCCCTCGTAGGCGACCTGGACGAGGTCGTCCTGGGCGATGCCGCGGTTGCGGTAGCGCGAGGCCACCGCCTCGGCGACGCCGCGGTTGATGAGGACGACCTGCTCGAGGAGCCGTCGGCGGGTGTCCTCGTCCGCCTCGCAGGCACGATCGAGCAGTTCGGCGGTGCGCTCGGAGCGCTGCCGACGGGTCAGCCCCCGGTCGCGGGGGCGGGAGTTCGATGCGTTCGCGTCGGAGTGTCGAGGGTCCGTCGCGGTGGCGGGCCCGGCATCGTCGGGGGCGATCGGAGTGGACATGGAGCTCCCATCCGAGGGGGCGATCCCGCCGGTCTGCTCCAGCGGGTGCTGGTGGGCGCCGAAAAACTGCGCTTGACAAGCCCCTACCCGGGCACTGGTCCAGACAAGCGCGCGCGGGGGGAAACCACCCGTTGGGGTGGCCCGTTTCCGGTCTCGGTCCTGGGGATACCTCATGACGACCGAGGGGCACCTACGACCCGCGGTGGTCGAGGGCTCGGGCAGGATGTCGCACGATGAAGGGAGACGCGTGAGCGCGGACGACGAGCTCCAGGCTCAGCTCGACGACCTGCTCGGCGCGGGGACGGACCCGGACTCGGTGCTCGGCGCCTTCGAGCAGGCCCCGTCGCTGCTGGCCGTCTGCGAGGGACCTGACCTCCGCATCACGGCCCTCAACGAGGCCGCGCGTCAGGTGTACGGCGACCGTGTCGGCGTCGCGGTCGCCGTGGCGCTACGCGGGGCTGCCGCGGAGATCGCGGATTGGACCGAGCACACGTTCCGCACCGGCCAGCCCATCCACGGCCGGATCTGGCACCTCAAGGGCGAGGACGATGGTGCCGAGGCCTGGCTGAGCTTCTCGATGGTGCCGCGCCACGATGTCGACGGCTCGGTGCGCGGCGTGGTCAGCCAGGCCGTGGACGTGACCGACCAGGTCCGCACCCGCGCACGCACCGAGCGGCACTCCCAGGAGCTCCAGCACCGCCTCGAGCTCGCTCGGGAGAACCTCGTCAGCCTGCACGACGCCCTCCTGCCCGAGGGGCTGCCCCTCGCGCCTGGGGTCCAGCTCGCAGCCCGCTACCTGCTCGCCGAGGACGGCGCCCGGGCCGGTGGCGACTGGTTCGACGCCATCGCCCTTCCCGACGGTCGCATCGTGCTCGTGGTCGGGGACGTCGTGGGTCACGGTGTCCGGGCCACGGTCGCGATGGGGGAGCTGCGGACGCTCTTCGAGGAGCGGGTTCGCGCCGGCGGCGACCTGGTGTCCGCACTGGAGTTGCTGGAGGCTCGTACGGCACGGGTGCCCCAGGCGCGTGCCGCGACCGTTTGCGCCGCGCTGCTCGACCCCGTTACCGGCATGCTGACCTACTGCACCGCTGGGCATCCACCGCCGTTGATGATCTCGGCTACGGGAGACGCGACGTACCTCCCGGTCACCGGTTCCGGCGCTCTGGGCTCGGGGCTGCCCTTCGTCCTCGTCGAGCACCGCCTCGAGGTCGACGACATCGTGCTGCTCTACAGCGACGGCCTGGTCGAGCGACCCGGACGCTCGCCCGTCCAGAACACTCTGGATCTCGCCCGAGTGGCCGCGCGGACGGTGCGGCCGGACACCGTCGAAGGTGTCCGCCCGGCCGAGCAGCCCGTGCAGCGCCTGACGCGCACCACGGTGGAGGAGCTCACCGCGGCCGCGGGGTACGACGACGACATCACCCTGCTCGCGGCCGCCCGGGTCAGCCTTCCCCAGCCGCTCGAGATGACGGTGCCCGCGTTCCCCGACACGCTGCGAGCGGTTCGGCAGAACCTCGGCGACTGGCTCGTCGGGCTCGGCGTCGGGCAGATCGACGAGCTCGCGCTGCAGCACGCGGTCGGCGAGCTCGTCAGCAACTCGGTCGAGCACGCCTACGAACCCGACCGGCCGCGGCACGAGACGGTGGTCTCGGTGACCGCCCAGCTGCTGCCCGGCGGCGTCGTGGAGATCGAGGTGGCCGACCGCGGAACGTGGCGACGACCGGGACCGGCCGGCGGCCGGGGACGGGGGCTGGCCATGGCCAGCGGGTTCTCCGACGACCTGCGGGTCAGCCACGACGAGCACGGCACCCGCGCGGTGCTGCGGCAGCGCCCGAGCACGCCCGTCGACCTGTTCAAGGGGGCGGCGGTCGCGGCAGCCGCTCCCAGCGAGCCGATGGAGCTGCACCAGGAGGGCGCGGTCGTCGAGCTGCGCGGAGCGCTCGACCACCGCTGCGCGGACGAGCTGCGGCGCCGGCTCTCGCACGCCACCCGCGGCGGCACCGTCGGCGTGGTTGTGGACCTCGAAGGAGTGACCCATCTCGGCAGTGCGGGCGTCCAGGTCCTCTACGAGGAGATGATCCCGCGCCGCGGCGACGGCGCGGGTCTCCTCCTGATCGCGCCGCCCGGCTCGCCCGCCCAACACGTATTGGAGCTGGTGCGCCTCCCGTACGCCACCGCGCGGGAGGACGCCCGCCCCGCCTGATCGCCCGCATTCCGGCTGAGAGAAGGCCAAGAAGTACGCCGACAGCGACAGTTCACCCCGGCGGGTGAGGTGTCCGGCTGTACGTCCCGGGCCGGAACGGCCTAGGGTCGGGAGCATGGAAGAGAGGCCGTTCTCGGCAACCCCTAGCCCAGGTCTGCTGACCGTCAGTGGGTCCGTCGACGAGTACGCCGTCATCGCCCTGCGCAACGCACTGCGCGAGCAGACCGCGGAGTACACGTCGTCCCTGTCAATCGACCTGACCGACGCCGACTACCTCCCGAGTGTCGCGGTCAGCGTCCTCGTCGCGGCGATGCGCTCCTGCGAGCAGCACGGCGCGGAACTCTCGCTCGTCGCGGCCAGCGGGACGATCGCCCAGCGCGTGCTCATGGTCTGCGCCCTGCCGTACCGCGAGACCGTCGACGGCACCACGCCGCCGGAGAATCCGGTCGTCGCCTGACCCGTCGGGCCTAGCCCATCAGTACAGCCGCCACGGTGCCTCCGAGCTCGTAGGCGGCTTTCTGCTGTTCGGGGCCGACCTCGCCCAGCACCTCGAGGATCTCGGCGGACTGTCGCCAGCCCAGGGCCCCGACGATGGAGAGCACCGAGCGCACCGCGCCCGTGGTGTCGTAGCGCCCGTGCACCCACAGGCCGAACGGCTTGCGCGGACCAGAAGCGCCGCCGGCGGCGGAGCCGTCGTCGGAGAGCGCGCCACCGGCCTCCAGGAAGACGGTGTCGAAGAAGTGCTTGAGCGCGCCGCTCATGTAGCCGAAGTTGGCCGTCGTCCCGAGCAGATACCCGTCCGCCGCGAGGACGTCGGCGGGAGTGGCCTCGAGGGCGGCGCGGACCACGACCTCCACCCCCTCGAGGGCATCGTCGTGGGCGCCCTCCACCACCGAGTCGGCCAGGGAGCCAGCCGACCCGGTGGGGGAGTGGTGGACGATCAGCAGCCGGGCCATGGACCCGACGCTAGCGCCCGGTCCTTCTCAGCGGCGGGCGTCGGCCCGGTCGCGGTGGGCGGTGCGGTCCGGCCCACTGGCCGCCTCGGGCTGCTCGGTGGTGAGGTCCTCGCGCATCTGGCCGAGGATCCGGTTCAGCAGCCGCGAGACCTGCATCTGGGTCACACCCAACTCCTCGCCGATCTGCTGCTGGGTGCAGTCCTCGGCGAAGCGCAGGTGCAGGATCCGGCGGTCGCGCTCGGAGAGCTGACGCATCACCGGCTGCAGCATCACCCGGGCCTCGAGGGCCTCGCGGTCGGCCTCGTCGTCGAGGGTGAGCAGGTCACCGACGGTGACGTCGCCCTGCTCGCGGACGGGGTGGTCGAGGGAGGCGGGCTGGAAGCAGCCGCGGGCCTCGAGCGCCTCCAGCACGTCGGAGACGGGCACGTCGAGCTCGGCGGCGATGTCGGCGGCCGGCATGGGGGAGCCGTCGTGACGGCCCGTGCGGCGCAGGTGGTGGACCTTCGCGTGGATCTCCTGGATCCGGCGCGGGGGACGGACGGTCCAGCCGTGGTCGCGGAAGTAGCGCTTCAGCTCACCCGACATGGTCGGGACGGCGTAGCTGAGGAAGTCGCGCTCCTGGGTGACGTCGAACTTGCGGGCGGCACGCACCAGCGCGCACGCCGCCACCTGCTCGAGATCCTCCAGCGCGACGCCCCGGTTGCGGAACCGTCGAGCGACGGCGTGCGCCACCTGCAGGTTGAGCACCACGACCTCGTCGAGGAGGTGGTTGCGCTGCTCGGGGGGACAGGTTGCCGCTTCGGCCAGCAGGGAAGCGGTCTTCTCGCGCCGGACGTCGTCCGGCGTCTCGCGGTGGAGCGCTCCAGAGGTCATGAGAGGTTCCTGCCCCGAACCCCGACAAGTTGAAACTCGACTTATCAGATCTTCACCCAGATGGGTGAGAGTTCGGGGCAGGCGGACCCGACGACATGGACCGGGCGTTCGCGGCCGGCGTCGTCCGGTACGTTCATCGGCCATGAGCGCGGCGCCCACCATCGTCATCGTCGATGACGCGCCCGAGGTCCGCCGCCTGCTGCGTCGGCGGCTCGGCATCGGAGGTCGCCTCGAGGTGCTCGACGAGGGGGCGAACGGTGCTGAGGCCGTCGAGCTCGTCGCCCGCCACCGGCCGGCACTGCTGCTGATGGACGTCTCGATGCCGGTCGTCGACGGCCTCCAGGCCCTGCCGGACGTGCGGAGGGCGTCGCCCGAGACCGTCGTCGTCATGTACAGCGGCTTCGACGAGCAGGGGCTGGCGGAGCGGGCGCGCGAGCTCGGGGCGGCGGCGTACCTGAAGAAGTCGGGCTCGCTCGCCACCATGGTCGACGACCTGCTCTCGATCCTCGCGGGGCACGTGCCCTCGCCGGACGCCGCGACGCCCGGAGCGGGCGATCCGGTCCTCGACGCCCACCTCGAACGGTTCCGCGAGGTCTTCGAGGACGCGGCCATCGGCATGGCGACGCTGACCCTCGCCGGCCGGGTCGTCCGCGCCAACCGCAGCTTGGCCCGGCTGACCGGCCGTCCCATCGAGGCCCTGGTCGGTCGCGAGTACGCCGAGCTGATGGACGTGCACGCGAACGCGCTGGTCTCCGCGCTGGAGCGGATCGTGGACGGGGGCGAGGACGCGGTCCAGGTCGAGCACCCGGTGACCGACCGGCCCGGCGTGCACCTGCTCGCGACCGTGACCCCGGTCCGCGACGCCGAGCGGGCCCCGCTCTACCTGTTCCTGCAGGCCCAGGACGTCAGCAGCCAGCGGGGGGCCGAGCAGCAGCTGCGGCAGAGCGAGCAGCGGTTCCGGCTGCTGGTCGACGCGGTGCAGGACTACGCGATCTTCATGCTCGACCCCGACGGCCACATCGCCAGCTGGAACGCCGGGGCGCAGCGGAGCAAGGGCTACCGGGCCGAGGAGATCGTGGGGCGGCACTTCCGGGTCTTCTACCCGCCGGAGGTCCAGGCGTCGCGGCACCCCGAGCACGAGCTCCAGCTGGCGCTGCGCGACAACCACTACGAGGAGGAGGGCTGGCGGATCCGGAAGGACGGCAGCCGCTTCTGGGCGCACGTCACCATCACCACGGTGCGCGACGCGAACGGACGCCACGTCGGCTTCGCGAAGGTGACCCGTGACGTCACGGAGCGGCTCCGGGCGGCCGAGGCGCTGGAGTCGGCGAACCTCCAGTTGCAGCGGGCGGCCGACGAGCAGGCGCAGTTCCTGGCCGTCACCGCGCACGAGCTGCGCGGTCCCGTCGGGGTGCTGGCGATGTCGGCCGAGACCCTCCAGCGGCACTGGTCGGAGCTCGACGAGGACGAGCGCGACGAGTTCCTGCTCAGCATGTCCACCAGCGCGGTGCAGCTGAACCGGCTCCTGTCCGACCTGTTGACGACCTCGCGCCTGCAGGCGCGCTCCCTGGACCTCCGGCCGCAGACCATCGACGTCCGTCAGCACCTGTCGGTGCTTGCGGCGACGCTGCAGAAGGCGCATCCTCAGGCGGTGGTGGTCCTCGACGGGGACGAGGACGCCAGGATCTTCGCCGACCCCGGAAGGTTGACGCAGGCCATGGACAACCTGCTGACGAACGCGCTGCGGCACGGTCGTTCGCCGGTGCACGTGCACACCCGCGCGCGCGGTGCCGTGGTCGACCTCGTCGTGCGCGACGGCGGCGAGGGCGTCGCGGCCGAGATGCAGCCGCGCCTGTTCGACCGGTTCGCCACGGGCAGCCGGGGCGGCACCGGGCTCGGGCTGTACATCGTGCGCGAGCTCGCCCGCGCCCAGGGCGGCGACGCGTCGTACGACGCCGCGGAGCGCGCCTTCGTCCTGACCCTGCCCGCGGTCCCGGGTCCGGCGTGAGCACCCCGGTGACGGACGGCGAGGTCGGGGTCCCGATCCGGGTGCTGCTGGTCGACGACGCTGTCGACGTCCGCCGGCTGGTGCGCACGGCGCTGCGCTTCCGCGGCGGGTTCGAGGTCAGCGGTGAGGCGTCGACGGGCGCCGAGGCGGTCGACCTGGTGACCGCCCTGCAACCCGACATCGTCGTGCTCGACCTGGGCCTGCCCGACCTGGCCGGCCGCGACGTGCTGACCCGGGTGCGCGAGGCCGCCCCGGGCACCAAGGTCGTGGTGTTTTCGGGCGCCGATCCCGACGACCGCTCGTGGTTCGAGGAGCAGGCCGCCGGCTACGTCCTGAAGAACGAAGACCTCGACTACCTGGTCGACCTCCTCGTCGCGGTCGTGCGCCCGGCGCGGACGATGGCGGTCGCGGACCTCCCGCAGGAGCTCGGCAGCGTGCGGCAGGCGCGCTCGCTGGTGCGTCGCACCCTCGCCGACTGGAACCTGTCCCACCTGGAGGACGAGGCGATCCTGGTCGTGAGCGAGCTGGCCGCCAACGCGCTCAACCACGCGCAGTCGTCGTACCAGGTGCGGGTCTACCACAACCCGAGCACGGTCCGGATCGAGGTGCACGACGGCGGGGCCGGAACCCCCGAGCCGCAGCCCACCAGCGCGACCCGGGAGGGCGGCCGCGGCCTGCTGCTGGTCTCGGCCATGTCGGCCTCGTGGGGGCTGGAGCAGACGGCGGACGGCAAGGTGGTCTGGGCCGAACTCGCCCACGGCCTCGGCACGACGGCGTAGTCTGCCGCCGTGAAGACCAGGCTGACCTGTCCCTGCGGGACCACCGTCGTCGGCAAGGACGAGGACGAGCTCGTCACGCTGACCCAGAAGCACCTCGCCGCGGAGCACCCCGGCATGACCTACGGCCGCGACGAGATCCTGTTCATCGCGACCTGAGGGACGAGTCTCCTCACCCGTGCGGGTGAATCTCATCGGATGTAAGTTTGTGCGCAGGCAGTGCGGGCACCTGAGTTCTCAGGAAAGCGGTCCGCCCCCGCCACTGGACTTACGCAGGCCCTGACGGGGGCGGACTTTCCTCTCCCAGCCTCTCAGCGCTGGGAGAGACCACAGACGGCGGGGCCTTCGAGGACCCGGCCGTCGGGACCGAACCGCGAGCCGTGCAGCGGGCAGTCCCAGCTCCGTTCGGCGTCGTTCCAGCGCACGATGCCGCCGAGGTGGGAGCACACGCCCGAGACCCGTCGCTCGACGCCGTCGACCCGCGAGGTCGCTGTCGGGGTGCGGAGGGCGTCGTACCGGACGGTGCCGTCCCCCTCACCGGGCGCCGGTCCCACGCCGGGGTGCAGCGCCGGGCGCAGCCAGCCCCCCGCCATCTCCAGCCCGACCTCGCCGTTGATCCGGGCCGCGTCGAGCAGGCCGCGCAGCTCGCTGCCGGTCCACGGCTGGAAGGCCTGCGCCCACTCCAGGTGGCCGCCCAGCACCTGGCCGCTGATGGCCAGGGCGGCGGCGACGCCGTTGGTCATTCCCCACTTGGAGTAGCCGCCCGCGACGAGGACCTCGTCGCGCCCGGGGAGGATCGGCCCGGCGAAGGGGAGCGCGTGGTGCGGCACGTAGTCCTGCGCGGACCAGGCGTGGGTCTCCACGGCGTCGGGGAACCAGCGGGCGGTCCACTCGCGCAGCTCGTCGACCCGGCCCTGCTCGGAGCCCGACGCGCCGACCTTGTGGCCGTTGCCGCCGACGAGCAGCAGCGTGTCGTCGCCGTCGGGGGCGTCCCGCAACGAGCGGGAGGGGGAGTCGGCGGAGAGGTACATGCCGTCGACGAGAGCGGTCGGCGTACGGAAGGCGAGGCCGTAGGAGCGCGACGGCGACATCCGCGCGAAGAAGCCACCGCGGTCGAGCACCGGCATGTTCGTGGCCACCACGACCCGGGTGGCGGCGACCTCGCCGGCGTCGGTGAGGACGCGCACGGGCTCGTGGCCGCTGACGCCCGTCACCCGCGCCCCCTCGACGATCCGGACGCCGTGCGCCGCGGCCTGGAGCGAGAGTGCGTCGAGGAGCGCGCACGGGTCGAGCTGGACCTGGTCGTCGAGCCGGATCGCCCCGCGGGTCGGGTAGGGCAGCGGCACCTCGTCCTGCCAGGCCACGTCGAGCCCCGCGGTCCGGGTCGCCTCGAGCTCGGCGCGGATCGACTGCTCGCCGGACGCGCCGTTGGCGTAGGTGTACGCCGGCCGCCGCTGGTAGTCGACCTCGTGCTCGTCGCAGAAGCGTACGACCCAGGCCTGCGCCTCGCGGTTCGCCTCGGCGTACTGCCTCAGGACGGAGTCCGGATGACGACGCGAGATGCGGGAGTACTGCGTGCCCTGCAGCAGGCTGACCTTGGCGGTGCTCCGCCCGGTGGTGCCCACCCCGACGTGGTCGGCCTCGAGGAGGACGACCGACTGTCCGCTGCGGGCGAGCAGCAGCGCGGTGGTCAGTCCGGTGATGCCGCCCCCGACCACGACGGTGTCCGCCTCGCCCGGGAGGTCGCCCACCTCCTCGGGGGTGCGGGGGTGACGGTCCTGCCAGAGCGAGACGAGCGTCATGCGGTTCCTCCGTCGTGGGCGGTGGAGTCGTCGGTGGTCGAGTCGTGGTGTCGCCGGATGGCACGGCCGCGGCGGATGTCCTCGGCCTCCTTCTCGCGGGCCTTGTCGATCTTGCGGGTGTCGCGGGGCGGCAGCTGGATCGTCTCCTCCGCCGCGATACCGGACTGCAGCTCGCGCCCGCGCTCCAGCTCGGCGTCGAGCTCGGCCCCGAAGAGCAGGGCCAGGTTGGTGATCCACAGCCAGAGCAGGAAGGCGATCACGCCGCCCAGCGCGCCGTACGTCTTGTCGTAGGAGGAGAAGTTGGCGACGTAGAAGCCGAAGGCAGCCGAGAGCAGGATCCAGGTCACGATCGCCAGGGCCGCGCCCAGGCTGATCCAGCGGAACTTCGGCTGCTTGACGTTAGGCGTGGCGTAGTAGAGCAGCGCGACCATGAGCACCACGACCCCGAGCAGCACCGGCCACTTCACAATCTGCCAGACGAGGACGACGGTGGAGCCGAGCCCGATCGCGTCGCCGACGGACTGCGCCACCGGTCCGGTGAGGATCAGGGCGAGCAGCACCGCGGCGGCGAACAGCACCAGGATGACGGTGAGCAGCAGCATCACCGGCCGGAGCTTCCAGATCGGGCGGCCCTCGTCGATCTCGTAGATGCGGTTCATCGCGCGGCCGAAGGCCCCGACGTACCCGCTCGCCGACCAGAGGGCGCCCGCGAGACCGAGGACCAGGGCGAGGCCGGCGCCCTGCGAGGAGCTGAGCTCGCGCAGCGTAGGACCGATGCTGTCGACGACGCCGCCCGCGCCGAGGTCGTCGAGGATGCTCAGCACCTCGTCGACGGCCCTCGTGCCCTGGCCCACCAGGCCGAGCAGCGACGTCAGCGCGATCGCGGCGGGGAACAGGGCGAGCACGGCGTAGTAGGTCAGCGCGGCGGCCAGGTCGGTGCACTCGTCGTCGCTGAACTCGCGGACGGTCTTGCGGACGACGTACGACCAGGACCGCTTGTCGAGGTCGGTGAGGGAGTCCACCTTGCCCTCGTCGGGATCGCGGTCGGTGTCCAGCTCCCGGTCCTGCCTGGTCTCACTCATGCCCGCTCGGTTCCCCCGTCGTCGCGGGATGATGCAGGGCGCGTGGCTCACCCCTTCGGTTCGCGTGTGCGTCGAGGGACGCGGGTACCCCCCACGACATGAGTACGACGACGACCGCGTCCCCGCAGGCGAGCGGCGCGATCCCCGGCTTCGAGGACTGCCGCGGCCATTGGCACGAGCTCGAGTCCGGCGAGGAGCGCGGGTGCTGACGCCGAAGGCCCGCGGCCCGCTGAGCGCGGCCGTGCTCGACGCGCTCGCGGCGGCGCCCGAGCGGTTGGAGACGCCCTCGCCCGAGTCGCCGGAGGACGCCGCGATCGCGCTCTGGACGCTCTACGAGCTGCACTACCGGGGGTTCGACGGCGTCGACGACGCGCTGGAGTGGCACCCCGGCCTGTTGGGCGTGCGCCGGGACCTCGAGACCGATCTCGAGGACCGGCTGCGGCAGCGCTACGTCCCGCACGCCTGGGAGGGCGACCTCGCCGAGGCGCTGTTCGCCTACGTCGCCGACCACGACGGCCCCTCGCTCGCGCGGCACGTCCACACCACGGCGACCGAGGACCAGGTGCTCGACCTGTTCCGGGTCCGCTCGATCTACCACCTCAAGGAGGCCGACCCGACCTCGTGGGTGATCCCGCGGCTCCCGACCGGGCCGAAGGCCGCGCTGATGGAGCTGCAGTACGACGAGTACGGCGGTGGCGATCCCAACCGGTTGCACAGCCACCTGTGGGCGCTCGGCATGGACGCGCTCGGCCTGCGCGCGGACTACGGCGCCTACATCGACGACGCGCCGCTGGAGGTCCTCGAGCAGAACAACACGATGTCCCTGTTCGGCCTGCACCGCCGCCTGCGGGGCGCGGCCCTCGGACACCTGGCCGCCTTCGAGATGACCAGCTCGATGCCGTCGCGGCGGATGGCCCAGGGACTGGAGCGCCTCGGCCTGGCGCCGGCGATGGTCGAGTACTACACGGAGCACGTCGAGGCGGACGCGGTCCACGAGCAGCTCGCGGCCCGGACGATCTGCGGGGCGCTCGTCGAGGTGGAGCCGGCGTTGGCCGACGACGTCTTCCTCGGGGCCTTCTCGTGCCTCGACCTGGAGGACCGCTTCGCCCACCGCCAGCTCGCGGAGTGGGGAGCGGCATGAGCGAGGCCGAGAGCTACGAGCACCCGGACGTGATCCTCTGCCCGGGCGGGCCGATGCTGCTGCGCGGCGACCACGTCGTGCAGGACGCCGACGGGGTCGCGCACCGCACGACCCGACCGGTCTCGGCCGTGTGCCGGTGCGGGAAGTCGGCGAGCAAGCCCTGGTGCGACGGCACGCACCAGGTGCTGCCGCCGAAGCTCAGGCCCGCCTGAGCCGGGCCACGACCCCGCCGTCGTGCTCGCGGACCTCGGCGAGCCGGAGGTCGTACGACGCGAGCCCGTCGCCGACCTGCCGCGCCTGGGTCGCGGTGCCGAGCTGGAGGAGGGCGGACCCGCCGTCGACGAGGTGCTCCGACGCGGCGGCGACGCAGTGCCAGGCGACCTCCAGGCCGTCGTCCCCGCCGTCGATGGCGAGCAGAGGATCTTCCGGGAAGGTGCCGGTCTCCGCGCGGCGTACCCACGGCGGGTCGGCGATCACCAGCGCGAACCGCTCCTGGGGGCGGAGCACGTCGCCGATGGCGCCCTCGCGGACCTCGACGAGCTCCGCGACGCCGGCGGCGGCCGCGTTGTGACGGGTGAGCTCGCAGGCGGCGGGGTTCAGGTCGACGCAGACCAGGCGACGGGGCTCCTGCGCGATCGCGAGCAGCCCGATCTGACCCGCGCCGCAGCAGAGCTCGAGCACCGGCCCCTCCGGGGCGCTGCGTAGCAGCTCGGCGCCCCAGTCCGACTGGGCAGCGGTCCACGGACGGGGTCGCAGGACGCGGTCGTCGTACCTGATCCGCAGGGTCCCGAACTCGATCGTGGCGGCGCTCACCGGCGCCGCTCCGCCAGGTAGGCGAGGCGACGCAGCGTCTCGACGTTGCGCCAGCCGAGGGGGACGTCGCGCAGCGGCTTCGGCACCAGCCGTGCCGGGCCGGCGACCGCGTCCTCCTCGATGACGACCTCGGTCTCGGTGCCCGCCGGCTCCAGACGGATCGTCACCTCGGCCGACCCGCCCGGCCAGGCGCGGGCACGCAGCCGGAGCAGCGAGCCGGGGACGCACTCGAGGACCTCCGTGGTGTCGTCGATCAGCATCGGCCAGGTGCCCACGGAGTGGTGCAACTGCGCACCGACCTCGGGCCAGTGGTCGTCGACCTCGCGAATCCGGGAGGCGCCGACCACCCAGAGCGGGTAGAGCCAGCCGTCGGCCAGGACCGCCCACACGTCGTCGGGCGTGGCGTGCAGCAGGCGGGTGTTGCGGCTCATCGGACCGAGGCCAGGCTGTCGGCGGGCTGCTGGTTGACGTTGTCGGTGTCGTCGCCCTCGAGCACTCCGATCAGGATCAGCACCAGGCCGATGACGATGAACACGGCGATGGCCCAGAAGGCCAGGGCACGGTTGGAGAGCTTCATACCGACCGGGTACCCGACCCGCCGACCGGCACGCCGCCCGTCGGGGTGGGTCAGTGGGAGAAGCCCTGGCGGTGCGCCCAGGCGACGGCCTGGGTGCGCCGCGAGACGCCCGTCTTGGAGTAGATCTGCCGGATGTAGGTCTTCACCGAGTTGACGCTGACGTACAGCTCCGCGGCGATCTCGAGGTTGCTCATGCCGCGGCAGATGAGATGGAGGACGTCGGACTCGCGCTGGCTCAGCAGCGGGAACAGGTCGATCATGTCGCGGGGCACGCCGTCGACCTTCTCGCCCCGGTGGGCGGCCTCGACGGCCGCAAGCAGCTCACGCGTCGTCGACGACTTCGGCACGATGCCGAGGGCGCCGGCCTCCATCACCTCGCTGAGACCCGAGGCCCGGGTGTTCCAGGTGTAGACGAGCACCCGCGCCGTGCCCAGGCCCGAGACCTGCTCGACGTGGTCGCGGGCGGTCCGCTCGCGCATGAGCGGGTCGCAGAGCACGACGTCGAGATCGTCGGTGGAGGTCGTGGAGCCGTCCAGGACGGCCAGCTCCACACGGTCGCGATGGGGTCCCAGCATGCCGGCCAGGCCGGTGGCGACGAGCTCGGGCTCGTCCAGCACGCCGAGTCGCACCGGGGTCGGCGCGGCGCGCCGATCGGTGGTCGACGTCATGGCCATGAACCTAATGTGGCGCGGCTTCCGGACCCGTCCGAGAAGCCTCACCCTTAGGGATGATTTTGGCTGAGACCGCTCTGACCTGCTCGTTTCCCGGGGCTCCGGGTCGCCTGGCCAGGGGGTGCGCTACCCTGGCGTGGTCATGACGCGACTGCTCCTCCTTCGCTGCCGCAGCGAGGCCTGACCGCCGGCCTCCTCGCTGCGGGTGAGTGCTGCGCGACCGGCGCCCCAGCAACCAGCGAACCGAGGACCCCATGACCATCCCCGCGCAGAAGACCGGCGGCATGCCGCACGAGCGCTACCGCCCGTTCCCCCCGATCGACCTGCCCGACCGCACCTGGCCGTCGAAGACGATCACCGAGGCGCCGCGGTGGCTCTCCACCGACCTCCGCGACGGCAACCAGGCGCTGATCGACCCGATGAGCCCCGCGCGCAAGATGAAGATGTTCGAGCTGCTCGTGAAGATGGGCTACAAGGAGATCGAGGTCGGCTTCCCGTCTGCCTCGGAGACCGACTTCTCCTTCGTGCGCCAGCTGATCGAGGGTGACCACATCCCCGACGACGTCACCATCTCCGTGCTGACCCAGGCCCGCGAGGACCTGATCGAGCGCAGCGTGCAGTCGCTGGTCGGCGTACCCCGGGCGAACATCCACCTCTACAACGCCGTCGCCCCGCTGTTCCGTCGCGTCGTGTTCCGCGCGAGCAAGGACGAGATCAAGGACATCGCCGTCCGCGGCACCGAGCTGGTCATGAAGAACGTCGAGAACTATCTCGACACCACCGTGATCGGCTACGAGTACAGCCCCGAGATCTTCACCTCGACCGAGCTGCCCTTCTCGCTCGAGGTCTGCGAGGCCGTCTCCGACGTCTGGCAGCCGGAGGACGGCCGCGAGATCATCCTCAACCTGCCGGCGACCGTCGAGTCCGCCACCCCCAACGTGTACGCCGACCAGATCGAGTGGTTCTCCCGGCAACTGACCCGGCGCGAGAACACCGTCATCTCGCTGCACCCCCACAACGACCGGGGTACGGCGGTCGCCGCGACCGAGCTCGCGATGATGGCCGGGGCCGACCGCGTCGAGGGCTGCCTGTTCGGCCACGGCGAGCGCACCGGCAACGTGTGCCTGGTGACCCTCGGCATGAACCTGTTCAGCCAGGGCATCGACCCGATGATCGACTTCGGCGACATCGACGAGATCCGTCGTACCGTCGAGTACTGCACGCAGCTGCCGGTCCACCCGCGCCACCCCTACGCGGGCGACCTGGTCTACACGGCGTTCTCCGGCTCCCATCAGGACGCGATCAAGAAGGGCCTGGAGGACCTCGAGGTCCGCGCCGCCGAGCAGGGCATCCCCGTCGGCGAGATCGCCTGGGAGGCGCCGTACCTCCCCATCGACCCGAAGGACGTCGGCCGCACCTACGAGGCCGTGATCCGGGTCAACAGCCAGTCCGGCAAGGGCGGGGTCGCCTACGTGCTGAAGGCCGAGCACAACCTCGACCTGCCGCGCCGGGCCCAGATCGAGTTCAGCCGGGTCATCCAGCAGCACACCGACGCCGAGGGCGGCGAGGTCACGCCGGAGGACATCTGGGGGATCTTCCGGGGCGAGTACCTGGACCGCGAGGTGCCGCTGAAGCTCAACTCCGTGCACACGTCGTCGGCCGCGGGGGAGAAGGACGCGCTCACCGTCAACGTCTACGTGGACGGCGAGATCCGCACCCTCGAGGGCACCGGCAACGGGCCGATCGCGGCGTTCGTCAACGCGATCAACGAGCTGCCCAACGAGTTCGACGTGCGGGTGCTCGACTATGCCGAGCACGCCCTGTCCTCCGGCGGCGACGCCCTCGCGGCGGCGTACGTCGAGTGCGCCGTCGGTGACGAGATCCTGTGGGGTGTCGGCGTCGACGCGAACATCGTGACCGCCTCCCTGAAGGCCGTCATCAGCGCCGTCAACCGCCGCGCCTGACCCCGCGCCGAGTCGGCAGTAGTTGCGCCTCGAGTCGGCAGTAGTTACTGCCGACTCGACGCGCAACTACTGCCGACTCGGCCGTTTCACGGGGCGTCGCCGCGGCGGCACGGGCTGAGCGACGCAGAATAGGGAGGTGCCTCTCTATCGCGACGAGGCGATCGTGCTGCGCACCCACAAGCTGGGGGAGGCCGACCGCATCATCACCCTGCTGACCCGCCACCGTGGTCGGGTCCGCGCCGTCGCCAAGGGAGTACGCCGCACCACGTCCCGGTTCGGCTCGCGCCTCGAGCCGTTCACCCACGTCGACCTCCAGCTCGCGGAGGGCCGCAACCTGGACACGGTGACGCAGGCGGAGACGCTGACCCTCTTCCACGCCGGGCTCGGGCTCGACTACGACCGCTACACGGCCGGCACGGTGATGCTCGAGACGGCGGAGCGGCTGGTCTCGGAGGAGAAGGAACCGGCGCTGCAGCAGTTCCTGCTCCTCGTCGGCGGACTGCGGGTGCTGGCCTCGGGGGAGCGCGGACCCAGCCAGGTGCTCGACTCCTACCTGCTCCGCTCGCTCGCCGTCGCGGGCTACGCGCCGTCGTTCCACCACTGCGCCCGGTGCGGCCTCGAGGGCGAGCACCGCTGGTTCAACCACTCGATGGGCGGGGTGCTGTGCACCACCTGCCGGGTGCCCGGATCGGCGAGCCCCGCGCCCGAGACGCTGCACCTGATGGGGGCGCTGCTCGCCGGCGACTGGCCGACGGTCGAGCTGGCCGAGGCCCGGCACCTGAAGGAGGCCAGCGGCGTGGTGGCGGCGTACCTCGCCTGGCACCTGGAGCGGAGCCTGCGCTCGCTGGAGTACGTCGAGCGCTGAGCACCGCGCTCAGGTCGGTCCCTCTCCTGCCGATGGGTTCGCGAGGAGAGGAGGTCCGTCATGCGCGTCGGTGCTCGGCGACTCCGATGGGTGGTCGCCCACCTGTTCTGGAACGACGGCGAGCCCGATCCACGGGTCCTCCAGCTCGGCTTCACCCTCGCCCTGGTCGGCCTGATGCTGCTGCGTGCCGCGGGCGGTCGGCTGCCCGCCCTGATCTCCTGGCCGTCGGCGGGACTGCTGGTCTCGGTGGTCGGCGGCGTCGTCGTCCTCGCCGTCTCCCGGGAGCGGGTCCCGCTGGTCTCCCGCGCCATGGCGGTGGTGCACATCGCCGTGCTCGGCATGTTCGCGGCCGGCTCCGACCTCGGGGGCTCGTCCCCGTTGCTGCTGCTGCCGGTCCTGTGGCTCGGCATCGACCTCGGGCTGCGCGGGGCCGCCATCGCGGTCGTGGCGGTCCTGGCGTGCATCACCCTGCCGGGCCTCGCCGCGCACGGCGCCGATGCGGCGACCCTCGAGCGGCTGCTGGTCCTGCCGGTCGTGGCGGGGATCGGAGGGGTGGCGATCGCCGCGGGGCTGACGGCCGCGCGCCGGGCACAGGAACGGGCGGAGACCCGGGAGCGGGAGCTCGAGGCCGCGCTCGCGATCATCGAGCGGAACCGGCGCTCGGCGCACGCGATCTTCGAGGCCGTGGACGTCGGTCTCGCCCTGCTCGACCGCGACGGCCGGCCGACGCTGATGAACCAGCGGCTGGCGGAGCTCTCCGAGCTCGCCTACCCGGGCGGTGACGTCTCCCGGGCGCAGGTCTTCGACGAGTCGGGGAAGCAGCAGGTCCCGATCGAGCGGGTGCCGACGGTCCGCGCCCAACAGGGCGAGGAGTTCGACGACGTGCGGGTCTGGATCGGGGCCGAGCAGAAGACGCGCCGCGCGATGTCCATCTCGGCCCGGCGGGTGGAGGACCCGGACGGCGACCTGATGGGCGCGGCGGTGTCGTACACCGACGTCACGGACCTGATGCGTGCCCTGCAGGTCAAGGACGAGTTCATCGCCCTGGTCTCGCACGAGCTGCGGACGCCGCTCACCTCGATCGTGGGGTACGTCGCCATCGCGCTCGACGAGGAGGACCTCGAGCCGATGCTGCGACGGCAGCTGGAGGTGGTGGCCCGCAACGCCCGGCGTCTCGAGCGGCTGGTGGGCGACCTGCTCGACGAGGTGCAGCACAGCGGGCGCCCACCGTCGTTGCGGGAGCAGTCCGCGGACCTGGCCACGATCGCACGGGAGAGCGTCGCCGCCGCCCGCCCTCATGCCGAGGCGAACGAGGTCGAGCTGGTGGCGGAGATCGCGGAGTCGATCGCACTCACCGGCGACGGCCAGCGGCTGGCCCAGGTGGTCGACAACCTGGTCTCCAACGCGATCAAGTACACGCCCTCCGGAGGCAGGGCGACGGTGCGGGCGAGCATCGAGCACGGGCGCGCCGTACTCCGGGTCAGCGACACGGGCATCGGGATCGACCTCGAGGACCAGGACCGGCTCTTCGCGCGGTTCTTCCGGACCCGCGAGGCCACGCTGCGCGCCATCCCGGGCGTCGGACTCGGCCTGTCGATCAGCAAGACGATCGTGGACGGTCACGGCGGCGTGATCGAGGTCGACAGCGAGGTGGGGCGCGGCAGCGAGTTCCGCGTGAAGCTGCCGCTGGACCTCGCCGAGGTCACCTCCTGAGGCCGGTCCCGACGCCGCGAGGACGGCACTAGGCTCGTCCCGTGAAGCGTCGCGTCCGTCCCCCCACTCCGCACCCGTCGGGCGCCACGCCCCCCGCGATCCCGGCCGAGTTGGTGCCGCGGCACGTCGCCATCGTCATGGACGGCAACGGCCGGTGGGCCAAGGAGCGGGGACTGCCGCGAACCAAGGGCCACGAGCAGGGGGAGAGCTCGCTCTTCGACGTGGTCGAGGGTGCCATCGAGATCGGCGTGAGGGCCGTCTCGGCGTACGCCTTCTCTACCGAGAACTGGAGCCGCTCGCCCGACGAGGTCCGCTTCCTGATGGGCTTCAACCGCGACGTCATCCGGCGCCGGCGCGACGAGATGCACGAGCTCGGCGTCCGGGTCCGCTGGGCCGGGCGGGCGCCGCGGCTGTGGAAGTCGGTGGTCAAGGAGCTCCAGGTCGCGGAGGAGCTCACCCGCGACAACGACGTCTGCACCCTCACGATGTGCGTCAACTACGGCGGCCGCGCCGAGCTCGCCGACACCGCGCGCAGCATCGCGCGCGAGGTCGCCGCGGGGCGGCTGAACCCCGAGAAGATCGACGAGAAGGTCTTCGCGCGCCACCTCTACGTGCCCGAGCAGTCCGACGCCGACCTGGTGTGGCGCACCTCGGGGGAGCAGCGACTGTCGAACTTCATGCTCTGGCAGGCGGCGTACAGCGAGTTCGTCTACTCCGACGTGCTCTGGCCCGACGTCGACCGTCGGCACCTGTGGGCGGCGATCGAGGAGTACGCCCGGCGCGACCGGAGGTACGGCGGCGCGCTGCCGAACCGGGTCTGAGGGCGGCAGACCTAGGCGCAGCTCGGGCAGGTCCCGAAGATCTCCAGGGTGTGGCTCACCTCGCCGAAGCCGTGCTCGGAGGCCATGGTCCGGGTCCACCGCTCGACCGCCGGCCCCTCGACCTCGACGGTCCGGCCACAGGAGCGGCACACCAGGTGGTGGTGGTGCGTGCCGGAGCAGCGGCGGTAGACGGCCTCCCCGTCCTCGCTGCGCAGCATGTCGACCTCACCGGCGTCGGCCAGCCGCTGCAGGGTGCGGTAGACGGTCGCGAGGCCGACGTGCTCCCCGCGGGTGCCCAGCAGCTCGTGGATCTCCTGCGCCGAGCGGAAGTCCGCGAAGGACGCCATCGCCTCGACGACCGCGATCCGCTGCCGCGTGGGCCGCAGGGGGCCGGTCGCCTCAGTGCTCGTCATAGTGCCTCCCGTGGACCGCGTGCCGGTGACCGTCGTGGACGTAGTCGACGTGGTCGCCGTGCGGAACGGCCACGTGACCGCAGTCCGGGCCGTGCTGGTGGTCGTGCTCGCCGCAGACCTCGTGGGCCTCCGGCTCGCCGGCGGGGAACGGCGTCCGCATCCGCGCGCGCCGCCGGTAGACCATGCCGACCGGCCAGGTCGCGACGAAGCACGCGAGCGCCAGCAGCACGATCGTCGCGCCCGGGGCCACGGTGAGGTCCCGGTTCACCGAGAGGTACGCCGACACCAGCAGGCCGCCGACTCCCGACCCGGCACCGACCACCACCGCGCCGACGATCGTCGCGCGGAACGAGCGCGCCAGCTGCTGGGACGCGGCCACCGGCACGATCATCAGCGCCGAGACCAGCAGCAGCCCGACCGTGCGCATCGCGATCGTGACCGTCACCGCGGCCAGCACGGCGACGAGCAGGTTGTACGCCCGGACGTTGAGCCCGGCGACCCGGGCGAAGTCCTGGTCCTGGGCGACGGTGAACAGCTGGGGGAGCAGGCCGAGGCCGAGCAGCAGGATGACCAGGGCCAGGCCGAGGGTGAACCAGATGTCGGTCAGCGAGATCGAGGTGATGGAGCCGAACAGGTAGCTCTGCAGGGTGGCGGCGGTGTTCCCGGCCAGCCCGGTGATCATCACCCCGCCCGCGAGCCCGCCGTAGAACAGCAGGGCCAGGGCGAGGTCGCCGCTGGTGTGACCGCGCTCGCGGATCACCTCGATCGCGACCGCGCCCAGGATCGCGACGACGACGGCGGTCCAGGTCGGCGCGATGCCGGTGAGCAGGCCGAGGGCCACACCGGTGACGGCCACGTGGCCGAGCCCGTCGCCGAGCAGGGCCAGCCGGCGCTGGACGAGGTAGGTGCCGATGACGGGTGCGGCGAGGCCGGTCACGAACGCGGCCAGCAGTGCCCGCTGCATGAAGGGGTAGCCGAGGAGCTCGATCACCAGGTCACGTCCTCGGTGTGCGGGTCGGGCGTGCGGTCCAGGGGAGCGACCACCCCGGGATGGTGGTCGTGCCGACCGTGCGGCGGGTGGTGGTGGCCGTGGGCGTCGTCGACGGCGAGCGGCGGGCCGTCGTACACGAGCCGGCCGTCGCGGAGCACCACGGTGCGGTCGACCAGCGGGGCGAGCGGGCCGAGCTCGTGGGTCACCAGGACGATCGTGCTGCCCGAGCGGGACAGTGCGGCCAGGGCCTCGGCGAGCGCGTGCTGGTTCGGGAGGTCGACGCCGGCGGTCGGCTCGTCGAGGAAGAACAGGTCCGGCTCGCCGGCCAGCGCGCGGGCGATCAGCACCCGCTGCTGCTGGCCGCCGGAGAGCGTCGCGACGCTGTCGCGGGCGCGGGAGGCGAGACCGACGAGGTCGAGCGCCGCGGCGACCGCGGCCCGGTCGGCCCGGCTCGGCGGCCGCAGCAGCCGGCGTCGGGTCAGTCGCCCCGAGGCCACCACCTCGGAGACGGAGGCGGGGACGCCGCTGGCAGCGCTGCTGCGCTGGGGCACGAACCCGAGGCGGTGCCAGTCCCGGAAGGACTCGAACGGGGTGCCGAAGAGGGTCAGCGTGCCGCGCGACAGCGGGCGCAGGCCGGTGAGCGCCCGCACCAGCGTGGACTTGCCGGACCCGTTGGGACCGAGCAGCGTCACGAACTCGCCGGAGCGCACCGTGAGGTCGATCTGGCGCAGCACCGGTCGGCCCGCGATGGCGACGGCGCCGTCGGCGAGCTCGATCACGGGCGGGGGTGCTCCGGTCAACAGCGGTTCGCCTGCTCGAGCTTCGCGAGGTTCTGGCGCATGAGAGAAAGGTAGTCCTCGTCCGCGGTCTCGTCGGTGAGTCCCTCGACGGTGTCCAGCACCTCGGTGCGGACCCCGACGTCGGAGGCGAGCGTCTCGGCGGCCTTGGGGCTGACCAGGCTCTCGGAGAACACGGTCGTGATGTCGTCGCTCTTGATCAGGTCCTGCAGGTCGGCGAGGGCCGCGGGGGTCGGCTCGGCGTCGGGGGAGATGCCGGTGATCGACTCCAGGTGCAGGCCGTACTTCTCCAGGTAGCCGAACGCGTCGTGGTTGGTGACGACCGTGCTCGTCGCGCACTGGGCGAGACCGGCGGCGTACTCGGCGTCGAGCTCCTCGAGGTCGGCGCGCAGGTCGGCGGCGTTGGCCGCGAAGTCCTCGGCGCCGTCGGGGTCGAGGTCGGCGAGCCGGTCGGCGATCGCGTCACCGAGGTCGGCCATCCGGAGCGGGTCCTGCCAGAAGTGCGGGTCGTTCTCGCCGTGGTCGTGGCCCTCGTGCCCCTCCTCGTTGGCGTGCTCCTCCTCGGCGTGACCTTCGTCGTGGCCCTCCTCGCCGGCGTGGTCGTGGTCCGCGTGCTCCTCGTGGTCGTGTCCGTCCTCGAAGGGGAGCAGTTCGACCACGCTGGCGACGTCGAGCACGTCGCCCTTGGCGACCTCCTCGGCGGCCTCCTGGACGCTGGGCTGCAGGGAGTCGACGTACACCAGCAGGGCGGAGTCGGCGACGATCGCCGTCTCGCGCACGTCGAGGGTCAGGTCGTGCGGCTCGCCGCCCGGGGTGGTGAGGTTCTCGACGTCGAAGGCGTCGCCGGCGACGCGCGAGGCGACGTACTCCAGCGGGTAGAGGCCGACCGCCACCGTCTTCGAGTCCTCGGCGCCCTCGCTGCTGTCGGTCAGCGCTCCGCACCCGGCGAGGAACAGGGTGCAGGCGACGGCGGTGACGGGGACGAGGAGACGGGAACGCATGAGAACGATTCTCACCCTCAATGAGAATCGTTGTCAATTCGGGCGGATCCGTGGCCGCTAGGCTGGCGTCGTGCTGGTGGTCAACAGGTTCCGCGTCCCCGAGAGCGAGGCGACGACCTTCCGGGTCGACGTCGAGACCGCGCGGGCGGCGCTCGCGGATCGCCCGGGCTACGTCTCCGGCACGATCGGCCGGAACCTCGACGACCCGGAGCTGTGGGTGCTCACGACCACCTGGGTGCACGTCGGCGCCTACCGCCGCGCGTTGTCGTCGTACGACGTGAAGCTGTACGCCGTCCCCCTGCTCGGCCGGGCCCTCGACGAGCCGAGCGCGTACGAGCCCGTCGAGCCCGGGACCGATCTCAATGTCTCGGCGGCCCGGTCGCTAGGCTGACGCCCTTCCCTGACAGCAGGCCGGCAGCCAGCCGACCGACCACCCGCACAGGAGCTGAACCCCGTGGCCAAGTCGCCCGCAACCACCGTCGACCACGTCGTGTCCCTCGCGAAGCGGCGAGGTTTCGTCTTCCCCTGCGGCGAGATCTACGGAGGCACCCGCTCGGCCTGGGACTACGGCCCGCTCGGCGTGGAGCTGAAGGAGAACATCAAGCGCCAGTGGTGGCGCTCGATGGTCCAGAGCCGCGACGACGTCGTCGGCCTCGACTCCAGCATCATCCTGCCGCGCCAGGTCTGGGAGGCCAGCGGCCACGTCGACACCTTCACCGACCCGCTGACCGAGTGCCAGTCCTGCCACAAGCGCTTCCGCGCCGACCACCTGCAGGAGGCGGTCGCGGAGAAGAAGGGGCTCGACGACCCCGACTCGGTCGACATGACGACCGTCGCGTGCCCCAACTGCGGCACCCGCGGCGCCTGGACCGAGCCGCGGCAGTTCTCCGGGCTGCTGAAGACCTACCTCGGCGTGATCGAGGACGAGTCCGGCCTGCACTACCTGCGCCCCGAGACCGCGCAGGGCATCTTCGTGAACTTCGCCAACGTCGTGACCAGCTCGCGGCAGAAGCCGCCGTTCGGCATCGCCCAGATCGGCAAGAGCTTCCGCAACGAGATCACGCCCGGCAACTTCATCTTCCGCACCCGCGAGTTCGAGCAGATGGAGATGGAGTTCTTCGTCAAGCCGGGTGAGGACGAGGAGTGGCACCAGTACTGGATCGACACCCGCACGCAGTGGTACGTCGACCTCGGCATCGACCCCGACAACCTGCGCCACTACGAGCACGCGCAGGAGAAGCTCAGCCACTACTCCAAGCGCACCGTCGACATCGAGTACCGCTTCCGCTTCGCCGGTTCCGAGTGGGGTGAGCTCGAGGGCATCGCCAACCGCACCGACTTCGACCTCTCGACCCACGCGAAGCACTCCGGCCAGGACCTGTCGTACTTCGACCAGGCCAACAACGAGCGCTACACGCCGTACGTCATCGAGCCGGCAGCCGGCCTGTCCCGCAGCCTGATGACCTTCCTGGTCGACGCCTACACCGAGGACGAGGCGCCCAACACCAAGGGCGGCGTCGACAAGCGCACCGTGCTCCGGCTCGACCCGCGCCTGGCGCCGGTCAAGGTCGCCGTGCTGCCGCTCTCGCGCAACGCCGACCTCTCGCCGAAGGCCAAGGCGCTCGCGGCCGAGCTGCGGACGAACTGGAACGTCGACTTCGACGACTCCGGCGCGATCGGCCGCCGCTACCGCCGCCAGGACGAGATCGGTACGCCGTTCTGCGTCACCGTCGACTTCGACACCCTCGAGGACGACGCGGTGACCGTGCGCTCGCGCGACTCGATGGAGCAGGAGCGGATCCCGCTGGCGGGGATCACGCGGTTCTTCGCGGAGCGCCTCGTCGGCTGCTGATCCCGGCGATGCACAATGACCAGATGCTGAAGCGCACCACCGCCGGACTCGTCTCCGCGCTGCTGGGAGCCGTCCTGCTGGCGGGCTGCTCGGACGACTCCGACAGCGGGTCCGCGTCGGAGTCGACGGACGCCTCGACGAGCGCGTCCGCGTCCGTGTCGGACCTCCCGGTCCCCGAGGGCGTCGAGCTGACCCCGCAGGGCACCTCGCTCGCCGTGGGAGACACCGCGACGCTGGCCTGGGAGCCGCGCCAGGACACCGTCGGCGTGATCGACGCGCGGGTGGACCGGATGGAGAAGACGTCGTTCAAGCGGTCCTTCGCCGGGTGGCGGATCGACGAGGCGACCGAGCAGACCCGGCCGTACTTCGTCCGCACCACCATCACCAACCGCGGCGAGACCGACCTCGGCGGCCGCCGGATCCCGCTGTACGCCGTCGACGGCGAGAACCGGCTGGTCGACTACTCCAGCTTCGGCAGCTCCTTCAAGCCGTGCCCGAGCACCGACTTCCCGAAGTCGTTCCCGCCGGGGGCGTCGGGCGAGTTCTGCCTGGTCTACCTGGTGCCGGACCGGGGCGACCTGACCGCGGTCAGCTTCCGACCCACCCAGGACGTCAACCCGATCACCTGGACCGGCGAGCTGACCCGGCCCGCGTCCTGACCTCGTCCGCCTGATTTCGCGGGAGGCCGCCCCCGCCCGGAGAATGGGGGCGTGCCCCTGCTCTCCTCGTTGACCCTCGGGTCGCTCCGCGTCGACACCCCGGTGGTGCTCGCCCCGATGGCGGGCATCACCAACGCGGCGTACCGCCGACTCTGCGCCGAGCAGGGTGCCGGCCTCTACGTCTGCGAGATGATCACCAGCCGCGGCCTCGTCGAGGGCGACCAGCACACCCGCGACATGCTCGTCTTCGACGAGCTGGAGACCGTCCGCTCGGTCCAGCTCTACGGCACCGACCCGGCGTACGTCGGCAAGGCGGCCGAGATCCTCTGCGCCGAGTACGGCGTCGCCCACATCGACCTGAACTTCGGCTGCCCGGTCCCGAAGGTGACCCGCAAGGGCGGCGGCGGGGCGCTCCCGTGGAAGCGCGGGCTGCTCGGCGAGATCCTCGAGCACGCGGTCGCCGCGGCCACGCCGTACGACGTGCCGGTGACGATGAAGACCCGCAAGGGCATCGACGACGACCACCTGACCTACCTCGACGCGGGCCGGATCGCCCAGGAGACCGGTGTCGCGGCGATCGCGTTGCACGGCCGCACGGTCTCGCAGGCCTACTCCGGTGCCGCCGACTGGGACGCGATCGCGGCCCTGGTCGAGCACGTCGACATCCCCGTACTGGGCAACGGTGACATCTGGGAGGCCGCCGACGCGCTCCGGATGGTCGAGGAGACCGGTGCCGCCGGCGTGGTGGTCGGACGCGGTTGCCTCGGACGCCCGTGGCTCTTCCGCGACCTCGCGGCCGCGTTCGCCGGTGCGGAGGTCTCGACGCTGCCCACGCTCGGCGAGGTGGCCGCGATGATGCGCCGGCACGCCGAGCTGCTCTGCCAGCACATGGGGGAGGAGCGGGGCTGCAAGGAGTTCCGCAAGCACGTCTCCTGGTACCTCAAGGGCTTCGCCGCGGGCGGCGAGATGCGCCGCTCGCTCGGCCTCGTCGAGTCGCTCGCGAGCCTCGACGTGCTGCTCGCCGGCCTGGACCCGGACGAGCCGTTCCCGGCCTCCGAGCTGGGCGCGCCGCGCGGCCGGCAGGGCTCGCCGCGCTCGCGGGTGGCGCTCCCCGAGGGCTGGCTCGACGACACCGACGGGACGGGTCGGCACGTGCAGGAGGACGCGGGGGAGACCACCGGCGGCTGAGGTCGCGGTGACTCGGAACACGTACTTCTTTACCGTCCGTTATTGGGACACCTCACCCGGCCTGTGGTTTAGTCGTCAACCGAGCCGGACCCGTCACCTCGGATCTGGCCGTCCCCTGTCAGCAACAGCAAAGGACCGACGCTGTGGCAGAGCATCGCCACAAGCGGGAGACCAATGCCCGCCGAATGCCCCGTGCCGCCGTCATCGCAGGACCCCTCGCCGTCGTGGCGACCGCGTCTGCCGTGACCCTGGGCGTTCTCGCCAGTGACCCCGCCACCCGCGACCTGATCGCCGCCGAGGGAGCAGCAGCCGACGTCGCCGCGGCTCCCGTCCAGCCGCGGCAGCAGGTGATCTCCCGGAGCTCGACCCGGTCGACGATCAAGCCGATGACGAAGATCGAGCGGGTGACCGCCCCGGCCGCCACCCGGCAGGCCGTCCGCAAGGCCGAGACCCGGCTGTGGACGAGCGAGGCGCTCAACCTGTGGAGCGAGCCCGGTGAGGACGCGCGCCAGGTCGGCGAGCTCGAGCCCGGCGAGAAGGTGCTCGTGACCGGCCGTTCGCTGGCCGGCCGCGTCGAGATCGTCGTCGACGGCGCCTCGCGCTGGGTCACCGAGGGCTACCTCACCGAGGAGGAGCCTGTCGTGATCGGGGGCGACTGCACCAACGGCACCTCGGTCGCCTCCGGCGTGAGCCCCAACATCGTGAAGGTCCACGAGGCCGTGTGCGCCGCGTTCCCGGAGATCACGACGTACGGCACCTTCCGCGGCGACGGCGAGCACTCCCAGGGCCTCGCGGTCGACATCATGGTCAGCGGGGAGCGCGGCTGGGAGGTCGCGGAGTTCGTCCGCGAGCACTACGCCGACCTCGGGGTCAACTACCTCATCTACTCGCAGAAGATCTGGTCGGTCGAGCGGTCCGGCGAGGGGTGGCGCGGCATGTCGAACCGTGGCTCCGCCACCGCCAACCACTTCGACCACGTCCACGTCACGACGTACTGACCTCCCGCCGTCTCGGAGGTGGGGGCGGCCCTCAGTAGGGTCGTCCCCGATGGACGCCGTGGACCTGTACGACGACGCCGACCGCGAGCGGCTGGTGGCCGAGCCGCCGAAGCGGGTCGACGCACCCGTGCGCACGTCGTTCGAGCGCGACCGGGCGCGCGTCGTCCACGCGGCGGCGTCGCGGCGGCTGGCGGCCAAGACCCAGGTGGTCGACCCGCAGGCCGACGACTTCGTCCGGAACCGGCTGACCCACAGCCTGGAGGTGGCCCAGGTCGCGCGGGACCTGTCGCGCGCGCTCGGCGGCCAGCCCGACATCGCCGAGACCGCCGCGCTCGCGCACGACCTCGGACACCCGCCGTTCGGACACAACGGCGAGCGGGCGCTGGCGGGGCTCGCCGAGGGGTGCGGCGGATTCGAGGGCAACGCGCAGACGCTGCGGCTGCTGACCCGGCTGGAGGCGAAGACGTTCGACGCCGACGGGCGCTCGGTCGGCCTCAACCTCACGCGCGCGACGCTGGACGCCTGCACGAAGTACCCCTGGGCGCGTGACGAGGCGCCCGGGGCCTCCGGCAAGTTCGGGGTGTACGCCGACGACCTCCCGGTGTTCGGCTGGCTGCGCTCGCCGGCGCCGCCGGGCACCCGGCGCTGCCTGGAGGCCCAGGTGATGGACCTGGCCGACGACGTCGCGTACTCCGTCCACGACGTCGAGGACGGCATCGTGGCGGGCCGCGTCGACCTCACCCGGCTCGACCAGCCGGCGGTCTGGCAGACGGTGCGGGGGTGGTACCTCCCCGACGCCGCCGACGACGAGCTCGACGACGTCCTCGCCGGCCTGCGGACGCAGGGCAGCTGGCCGACCACGTCGTACGACGGCTCGCGGCGGGGGCAGGCCGCGCTGAAGAACCTCACCAGCGACCTGATCGGCCGCTTCTGCGGCGCCGCCCAGCACGCCACCTTCGCCGCGGGCGACGGCCCGTTCATGCGGTACGCCGCCGACCTGGTCGTCCCCGGGCGCACCCGCCTCGAGATCGCCGTGCTCAAGGGGATCGCCGCCCACTACGTCATGCAGGCCGAGGACCGGCTCGCGCTGATGGTGCGCCAGCGCGAGCTGCTGGCGGAGCTGGTCGCGGAGCTGTGCCGGCGCGCGCCCGATGCGCTCCAGCGGCCCTTCGCCGACGACTGGCGAGACGCGTCCGACGACAGCGAGCGGCTGCGCGTGGTGGTCGACCAGGTGGCCTCGCTGACCGACGCGAGCGCCGTGACGTGGCACCGGCGCCTGGTCCGCGAGTCCGCTCGTTAGAGTCGACGCTCGTGAGCGAACCCCTGGTGTGGCTGCCGTTCGACCCCGAGCTCCTCGGCGACCCGCCGAGCGGGCTGCGCTACGAGGTGGTCGACCCGACCGAGAGCGTCCCGGACTCGGTCACCGAGGTCGACTTCTACGTCACGCCGTACCAGATGGGTCCGGCGGTGGGGGACGTGCTGCCGCGGATGACGGGCCTGCAGGTCGTGCAGACGCTGTCCGCGGGCGTCGACAACGTGCGCAGCCGGGTGCCGGCGGGCGTGACCCTCTGCAACGGCCGGGGCATCCACGACACGTCGACGGCCGAGCTGACCCTCGCGCTCACCCTGGCCAGCCTGCGTGGCATCCCCGACTTCGTCCGTGACCAGGGCCGCCACGAGTGGCGCACCGGCTGGCGTCCGGCGCTGGCCGACCGGCGGGTCCTGCTCGTCGGGTACGGCGCCATCGGCGAGGCGATCGAGGCCCGGCTGCTGCCGTTCGAGACCGAGGTGGTCCGGGTCGCGCGCACGGCCCGCGACGGCGTACACCCCATCGAGGACCTGCCGGACCTGCTCCCCGAGGCGGACGTGGTCATCCTCATCGTCCCGCTGACCGAGTCCACCCGGGGCCTGGTCGACCGCGACTTCCTGGCCCGGATGAAGCACGGCGCCCTCCTGGTCAACGTCGCCCGCGGCGCGGTCGTCGTGACCGACGACCTGGTCGCGGCCCTGCACGCCGGCACGGTCACCGCGGCGATCGACGTCGCCGACACCGAGCCGCTGCCGGCGGACAGCCCGCTGTGGGACGCTCCCGGTCTGCTGATCAGCCCGCACGTCGGCGGGGCCAGCAGCGCCATGTGGCCGCGCGCCCACCGGCTTGTCCGCGACCAGCTGCACCGCTTCGCCGCGGGTGAGCCGCTCCACAACGTGATGTCCGGCGAGTACTAGCCCCACCCGACAGCCGTAGGATCGCCACGTGCCGGGCCGGATTCGCGAACAGAGCATCACCGAGGTGCGCGAGAAGGCGCGCATCGACGAGGTCGTGTCGGAGCACGTCTCCCTGCGCCACGCCGGCGGCGGCTCCCAGAAGGGGCTGTGCCCCTTCCACGACGAGAAGTCGCCCTCGTTCAACGTCAACCCGAGCCGGGGTTTCTACCACTGCCTGGCGGGCGAGACCCGCGTCCTGACGTGGGACGGTCCCCGCGAGATCCGTGAGCTCGCGGGCGGGACGCATCGGATCCTGGGTGCACGCGGCGACTGGCTGGACGCGCCGTTCGAGTCCTACGGCGTGCAGCAGCTGCATCGCATCGTGGTGACGCGCAACCGACAGCGCAAGGAGCTGTATGCGACGGACGGCCACCGCTGGTTCGTGCGGTCCGGGGCCGACCGCAAGAAGCGCCGTGAGGTCCTCACGACGGACCTGAAGACCGGGGATCGCCTTGCCGCGACGTTCCCCCGATCCCGCATCCAGCGCACCACCCCGTCGCCCTTCGGGATCGCCCACGGGTTCACCTACGGTGACGGGACGCGCTCCGGCACCGGCAGCATGGCGCTGATCTGCCCGCCGAAGGACCTGGCGATGCTGAAGTGGTTCCCCAACAGCCACACCAGCGCCTCCGGCGACAACCTGCTCGTGCATCACCTGCCGCGGTTCTTCAAGGAGCTGCCGCCTCTCGACGAGTCGGTCTCCTATCTCTACGGCTGGCTGGCGGGCTACTTCGCTGCCGACGGGTGCGTGGCCGCCGACGGCACCGTCATCCTCAACTCTGCCCGCCGCGAGGACCTCGAGTTCGTCCGCACGGTGTGCACCCGCCTGGGCATCGCGACCTACGGGATCACCTCGCAGAGCCGGGTGGGGCTCGGCACCGAGCCCACCGATCTCTTCCGGGTCCATTTCGTGAGCGACGACCTGACCGAGGACTTCTTCCTCCTCGAAACTCACCGAAAGCGCTTCGTCGACGCCGAGAAGAAGTACGCACGACTCGGCTGGGTCGTCCAGTCGGTCGAGGCCACGGATCGTGTCGAGGAGGTCTTCTGCGCGGAGGTCGAGGACGGCCACGCGTTCGTGCTCGAGGACAACATCCTCACCGGCAACTGCTTCGGCTGTGGGGAAGGCGGCGACGTCATCGCCTTCGTCATGAAGATCGACGGGCTCGGCTTCGGCGAGGCGGTCGAGCGTCTCGCCGACAAGTACGGCGTCCAGCTGCAGCGCGAGGACGGCGACGAGCGCGACGACCGGCCCCGCGGACCGCAGCGCGGCAAGCTGATCGAGGCGAACCGGGTCGCCCAGGAGTTCTACGCCGAGCACCTGGCGTCGCCGGACGCGCTGCCGGCCCGGCAGTTCCTCGCCGAGCGGAGCTTCGACCAGTCCCACGCCGAGCAGTTCGGCATCGGCTTCTCCCCGCGCGGCGGCGAGGACCTCTTCCGCCACCTGCGGGCGCGCGGCTTCTCGCAGGACGAGGTCGTGGCGGCGGGACTGGTGCGGATCGGGCGCTCGCCGTACGACTTCTTCCGCGGGCGGCTGATGTGGCCGATCCGCGACGCCAGCGGCGACACCATCGGCTTCGGCGCCCGGCGGATCCTCGAGGACGACCGCATCGAGGCCAAGTACCTCAACACCGGAGAGACGCCCGTCTACAAGAAGAGCCAGGTCCTCTACGGCATCGACCTGGCCCGCAAGGAGATCGCCAAGTCGTCCCAGGCCGTCGTGGTCGAGGGCTACACCGACGTGATGGCCTGTCACCTCGCGGGCGTCGGGACCGCCGTCGCCACCTGCGGCACGGCCTTCGGCGACGAGCACTCCCGGGTGCTGCGCCGCTTCCTGCACGACCACGAGGAGTTCCGCGGCGAGGTCATCTTCGCCTTCGACGGCGACGCCGCGGGTCAGAAGGCGGCGCTGCGCACCTTCGCCGGCGACCAGAACTTCGTCTCCCAGACCTACGTCGCCGTCGAGCCCGACGGCCTCGACCCGTGCGACCTGCGCATCAAGAAGGGCGACGCCGCGGTCCGCGAGCTGGTGGCGCGCCGGGTGCCGCTGTACCGGTTCGTGCTCGGCAACATCGTCGGCAAGTACGACCTCGACCGCGCCGACGGCCGCGTGGACGCGCTGCGCGAGGGCGCCCGGCTGGTCTCCAGCATCCGTGACAGGTCGAAGGTCGACGCCTTCGCCCGCGAGCTCGCCGGGATGGTCGGCGCCGATCCCGACGAGGCGCGCGCCGAGGTACGCCGCGCGGCGAAGCGTCCGCCGCAGCAGTCCCGCACGGACGATCGTCGTGCCCCCCAACCTCCGGCCGAGGAGGCCCCGCCGGCGCCCCGCCGCCAGCTCCCCGACCTGCGCGACCCCCGGTTCGCGCTGGAGCGCGAGACCCTGAAGCTGGTCATCCAGCACCCGATGGTGATCGGGCGCACGACCGGGGACATCGGCGCCAACGACTTCCGGCACCCGACCTACCGCGCGGTCTGGGAGCTGATCGCGGCCGCGGGCGGCCCGGCCGCCGGGTCGGGCGACCCGGCCTGGACCAGCCGGATCATCGAGGGGGCGACCGACCCCGAGGTGTCCCTGGCGATCAGCGCCCTGGCCGTCGAGCCGCTGCTGACCCACAAGGAGCCGGACGCGGCGTACGTCGCCGAGCACGTGTTCAGGCTGCTCGAGCTGACCACCGCCCGCCGGATCGCCGAGATCAAGTCCAAGCTGCAGCGCACCAACCCGGTCGAGCACGCCGAGGAGTTCAACCGGATGTTCGGCGAGCTCGCCGCGCTGGAGGCGCATCGGCGCGCGCTGCGCGACCGGCTGGGCGGTTCGACCACGTGAGGCTGCGCCGTACGACGCCCGCGCTTCCCGTCGCACCGGGGGAGCGGTTGCTGGCCTGGGCGGAGAGCTCCGACGGCACGGTCGGCGGAACCCGCGACGCGCTCTACCTCCCCGACGGGACCCGGCTCCCGTGGGAGGAGGTCGAGGCCGCCGGCTGGGACCGCGACGGGTCCGTGCTGAAGGTCAGCGAGGTCGGCTCGTGGGGCGAGCTGCGCCGCGAGCACCGGCTCGCGATCGAGGAGCCGGGACGGCTGGTGGAGCTGGTGCGCGAGCGGGTGTCCGCGAGCGTCGTCCTCCAGCGCCATGTCCCGGTCGACGGCCGCCGGAGCCTGCGGGTCATCGCCCGCCGTGCGCCCCACGGCGACCGCCCCGTCACCTGGCTCTTCGAGTACGACGAGGGCATCGACCCCGACGACCCGATCGTCCGGACCCTCGCCGAGGACGCCCTGGCCGCCGCGCGCACCGAGGTCGAGTAGACCGGACGGGGCTCGATTTCTGTCGGCCCCGCCCCCTTGCTATGGTTTCCCGCGCTGCACCGATCCCCTGTAGCTCAACTGGCAGAGCATTCGGCTGTTAACCGGAGGGTTGTTGGTTCGAGTCCAACCGGGGGAGCCCAGCAGTCGCACCGCCCTCAGGCCCACCGGGCCTGGGGGCGGTCGGCATTTGCAGCCCGAGTAGCCACCAGGCGGGCACTCCGTAGGCCAGTTCGATCCTCTGAGCGATCGAGACCGCGTTCCGCGGCATGTTGATGCTGGTCTCCCAGGCAGCGACGGTCGCCGAGCTGACCTGAAGCTTCTGGGCCATCGTCCCCTGGCTCTCGCCGGCGTCGCGGCGGATCTTGCGCACCTTGTCGCCGAAGAGGAACTCGGGGATGTACGGGGTGGGCTCTGCGCCCACTACGTCACTGGTCATACGCCCGACCCTACCCAAAACCTGCTCAAACCTGTCAATACCTAGGAATGGGTGTGCCACGCCAGGGCCGATGTGCTTGCCCTGGAACTCTGGGCATGCTTAGGTTCCGGCCATGCCGAACGAAACTGGGTATACCCAGGACCCGGCGGACGAGCTGCTCGCGATCGGCCCGACCGCCCGCGAGCTGCAGGTCAGCGTCGAGACCATCCGCCGCTGGGACGCCGAGGGCAAGATCCGCTCCCAGCGCACCCTGGGTGGCCAGCGCCGGTTCCGCCGTGGCGACGTCGACGAGCTGCTCGCCCGGCTGAGGGCTGGGACGTCGTCGTGACCGAGATCGTGACTCTGCCCGGCCTGCTCCAGCTCAGCGACCAGGTCCTCGTCTCGCCGCCTGACGTCGCGGCGGTCACGCAGGATCCCGACTCGCCGGAGACGACCCGGGTGTACCTGCGCGGCGCCGGCACGTCCTGGATCCCGGTCGAGCGGGAGTTCCACGAGGTCGCCACGGCGCTCGCTCAGGCACTCACGCCGCCGCGGCCGGTGGGGACCCTGTCCGTTCGCTGCCCATCGAGCGCGCTCGACGTCCTCCGTGCGCACCAGAAGCTCGAGCACCAGAGGCCGGGGCAGTGCTGATGGAGGAGCAGCTCGACGACGCGCCGCGGCGCGACGTCAGCCGGATGCTGACCTGCTGCTGCACCAGCAGTGACGGTCAGCCTCAGGGGCCGCACCCGTTCACGCCCCACGTCACTTGCGGCACGAAGCGCGTCGCGCCCCTCGATGACGTCCAGGGACCGCCGTGGCAGACCGACACCGTCGCGCAGCTGCAGCAGGCGTACGCCGGGGCGACCGTGCTCGACCTGCTCCTCGCCGGCGTCACGGCCGACGCCCCGGACGAGGTCGACCAAGTGGCGCACCTCTCGCTCGCGCTGTTCGACCACGTCCTGTGCACGACGCCGATCGAGCTCCCCGACGGCCGAGTCGTCGCGTCTCTGCACGCCCACATCTCCGGCTGGCGATACGGGCTCGCCGGCTTCACCACCAGAGAGACACCGACCTCGGGCCTCCTGGCCCGCGGCCGGCCACCGCTGCCCGCATCCACCTGAGGTCCCCAGCCCTCACCCACCGAGAGAACCGAGGTCACACATGAGCACCACCACCGAGACCACGACATCGACGTACGAGCACGAGCTCGACCTCACGCTCGTTGTCCCGCACCCGAAGAACGTCCGCCGCAAGGCCGTCGCCGACGACGAGCTCGTCGCGTCGATCAAGGCCTCCGGCATCCTCCAGCCGCTCATCGTCGCCCCGCACACCGCTGGCGACGACACCTACGTGCTCATCGCGGGGCACCGCCGACTCGCCGGCGCCAAGAAGGCGCGGCTGAAGGTGGTGCCCGCGATCGTCCGCACCGACCTGGTCGACGAGGCCTCGCAGGTCGAGGCGATGCTCGTCGAGAACGGCCGCCGCAAGGACCTGTCTCCCATCGAGGAGGCCGAGGGCTACGAGCAGCTCGCGCTGTTCGGACGCAAGGTCAAGGAGATCGCCGAGATCGTCGGGGTCGACCCGAAGACCGTCACCGCCCGGCGGCGGCTGCTGAAGCTCGCCAAGACCACCCAGACCAAGGTCCACGCCGGCGACCTCACCCTCGACGACGCCCTGGCGATCGCCTCCTTCGCCGACGACCCCGCCACGACGAAGAAGCTCGAGAAGGCCGCGGGCAGCGGCAACCTCAGGTACGAGCTGGAGTACGCCAAGGGCCGCCGTAAGAACCGCCTCGCGGCCGAGAAGCGGGCCGCGACGGACTACCCCGATGTGACGGTCCTGGAGTCCACCGGCGAGATCCACGTCGACATCGAGAAGCACAAGGTCGCCCGGCTCGCTCACACCGGCGTCACCGACCGCGAGGGTCACAAGGACTGCCTCGCCGCGATCCTGGAGTGGGGCATCTACAACAGCGCGGTCATCCTCGTCTGCACCGCACCCGAGACGCACACCGACGAGGAGCGAGACGAGGCCGCGGTCGCCGACCGCGCCCGAGCCGAACGGGCCGCCGCCGAGCGCGAGGCTCGGCAGGAGGCGATCGAGGTCGCGCGCCGCCTCCGCGTCCGCTCGCTGGCCGAAGCCATCAAGCCCGGCATGAAGGTCGACAAGGTCCTCGTCGACCTGCTCCGCAACCTCTTGCCGTCCCTCATCAGCAACCTGGAGCAGGGGCGCCTCGCGCAGTACTTCGACCTCACCGACACCCCGGAGCCCAACCGGTGGGAGCGGTGGGAGTACTCCCGCAAGGACGCCGACCTTCAGCTGTTCCGCCACCACGTCGCGGAGCTGGCCGACGCCTCCGGACCCGAGCTGCTCCGCACCCTTGTCGTCGTGCTCGCCGTGGGGATCGAAGACCGACAGGTCGCCTCGGTCCGCAGCGGCCACAACCACTACACCTGGAACCAGTTGAACGCCGAGCTCGTGCGCGCCTACATCACCCTCGCCGAGCGTCAGGGCCACACCCTCACCGACGACGACCAGGATCTGCTCGGCCAGGCCTCCATCGACGACCCCGAGCCGTCGAGCACGGACCAGGCCGAGACCGCCACGCCCGACGACCCGACCTTCGACCCGCACCCGTTCGCCGGCGACCCCGAGTACGCCTGCACCGACTGCGACCAGCCGGCCGACTCCGCGATCCACCTCGTCGACGACGAGTCCGGTGAGGCGAAGTCATGACCGACGACGCGTGGATCTTCTGGGCGATCCTGCTGGCGCTCCTGTGGATCGCCATCGGCGCGTTCGCCGCTGCGGATCGGCCCAACAGCCGCTTCGGCCGGAGCAAGTTCGGCCTCGCCCTCCTGCGACTCGTGCTGGGAGGTGGCGAGCGGTGAGCGCCCAGGAACTCGACCAGTACCGGGCTCAGCGCCAACGTCTGGTCACCCAGCGCCGGCGGAAGCGCCGCCAGCTCGCACTCCTGCGCGGCGAGGAGACCGGCCTGCTGGACGCCGGCCCCTTCCGAGAGCGGATCCAGGCCCTGCTCGACTGCCAGTGGCCGTACGACGCGATCGTCACGATGGCGGGCGCCGGGTCCGACCAGGGCCTGCGCCTCATCGTGCTGGGCGAGCACCAGCGCGTCGAGCGCCAGCTGCTCCCGCTGCTCGACGTCCCCGTCTCCGTGGCTGTGCCGTCCGTCCTCGACAGCGAGGCGAAGGTCCCCGCGCTCGGCGCCACGCGTCGGGTCCGGGCGATGCTCGCCCTCGGCTGGTCCCACGGCGCCATCAGCGAGCTCACCGGAACCTCCAGCAGCGTGTTCGCGCTCGGCCGGCGGCCGCGCACCATCGCGCGGCGCTGGCGTGCCATCGACGACGCCTACGAGCGCCTGTCCGGCCGCCGCGGCCCGTCGAGCCTCACCGCCCACCGAGCGGCGACGTACGGCTACCTGCCACCGCTCGCCTGGGACGACATCGACGACCCCGCCGAACGCCCCGAACCCACCCGCTGCCGCGACGAGGCCGCCGTCGACGACGTCGTCGTCGACCGGATCCTCAGCGGCCGGACCGCGGAGGCCAACCGGGCGACGCGCACCGAGGTTGTCCGCCGCTGGTCAGACACCGGCCGGTCTCTGAGGGACCTGGAGCGCCTCACCGGCTGGAACACGAACCGCTACATCCCGCGCGACAACGAAGGGCAGGCATCATGACCGAGTCCCGCGTGATCCCCGGCCTGGGCGACGCTGGCGCCGGTCTGCAGCTCGGGCAGGTCCCCGACGCCGAACGCCGCCGTGCGGCGGTCTCCGTCGCCGAGGCCGCGATCGCCGGCGGCTGGCAGGACGAGCTTCTGGACATGCTCGAGCATCTCGGCCTGGACCAGGTGAGCCCCGGATGACCGCCCGCCAGATCGAGGCGTACCGGCGCCGCTTGGCCAAGGTGACGCAGGCCCACCTGCTGACGTCCGAGTGCGTGGGCGCCGTCATCCGCTTCACGGTGCTCGACCTGTTCGGAGCACCCAACAGCGCTGCGAGCAGGACGGTCGTCGGCACCCTGACCTCGTACCGGGTCTACACCGGCTTCGGGCTGATGGGGCCGACGGTCCGCATCGACGTCGTCATCTGTGAGGCGTGCGTCGGCACGCCCGGCGGCGACTCGTGCGCGGACAGCGAGCCCCACACGCTCCACCCCATCGACCTCGTCACGCTCGCCCGCAACGAGGACGGCGTCCGCGAGGTGCTCCTGGGAGCCGGGTCGTGACGCGCTACGCGCTGTGGACCGCGGCGCTGCTGCTCGCCGGGATCACCACCGCGCTGGCGGCAGAGCCGGGCAGTCGGCGGCGGGCATTCCTGGTCACGGTTCTCGCCGGCGTCGTGGTCGTGCTCGCTCTCGCCGGGGCGGAGGCGAGCTGATGGGCAACCGACGCAAGCCGAGGAACCCTGCGGGCGCCCGCGGACCTGCGGGCGGCCGCCCGGCCGACCTCGACGACGACTTCTTCCGTGCGGCCGCCGCGATGGTCCCCAGGGTCGGTGCCCGGTCCTTCCAGGTGCGCTACTGCGACGAGGATGACCCGGTCGTATGGATCGCGGTCGCGAGCTTCGGTGGCCGTCGCTTCGAGGTCGGGGCCGGCCCGAACCCCGAGGTCGCGATCATGCGGCTGCTCCAGGTGCTCGTCGACGGCGGCACCTGCCGTCACTGCCACCGGCCGACCAGCATCACCCGGAGCTTCGATCAGCAGCTCGCCTCCCAGATCGTGTGCTGGTACCAGTACGACCCCGAGCTGAAGAAGTTCCGCCGGGGGTGCGCATGACCCGGCCGTGGTTGACCTGCACCTACCCGCTCGCCGACGGGTTGTGCGGGAAGCAGGCGCAGCAGTTCATGAACGCGCGCCGATGCCCGGACCACACGCCAGCGAAGATCGCCGGCCATCCCGAGCCGCCAACCCCGGATCCGGCCCGGACGATGGTCGGGCTGATGGAGGCCGGCCGCCGGCGCGACGCGCGTCGGCTGGCCCGCGCCCGTGCGGCGTACGAACGGCTGTGCGTCCCCACGCCGGTGGTCGAGCCGGGTCACGTCCACCGGTGGCTCCCGCGGCCGTTCTCGTTCGGGCCGCGGGAGAAGGTCGGCGGGGACATCAAGTACCGCACGGGCTGCTGGTGCGGCGCGTGGAAGGGTCCCTGGCCGCCCCCGGTGGTTCACGGCCGCGCGCGCACCGGTCAGCAGTACTCCATCGCCGTCGTCGACGAGACGACGGTCCTGACGCCGGACGTCGCCGCGGCGGTCGCCGGCGTCGGCCGGCTCGTTGGGTGGACGGACTGATGCCGCGCCGTACCCGCCCGCGGCCGCGGCCCCTGCCGCGCTGCCAGCACTGCCAGGCCCGGATCTCGTTCTTCTGGGTCCGCGGCCGCGACGGCAAGCCTGGACGCGCCCGACCGTTCGATCCCATCCCGGTCCGTGACGAGGACCGGCTTCAGCCGCTCGTGCCGGCGCTGCCGGTGTCGGGCCGCACTGCCTGGGACCCCGACGAGCTGATCGCCGAACTGGAGTCCGCCCGGCCCGGCTGGACCACCGACGACGCCCGCGACGAGGTCATGGCGATGCCGTGGCACCGCGTCCACCAGTGCCTCGACCACGTCGCGGCGAAGCACACCGAGAGGGAGACCCAGCGCCCGTGAAGATCATCAGCGACCCCTTCAGAGAGCACGGCCAGCCGGGACCGGTCGTCGTCGACACCGACGGCGGAGCCGCGCTGCAGCACGTCCAGGCTGCAGGCGTGGAGGGCCGCGGTTCCGGGCCGCTCCTCGCGGTCGAGCTGGAGGGGCCGCTGCTGCACCAGGACGGTCGCTTGGACGTGATCTACCTGGTCGACGCCGACGGGGCGGCGCAGCTGTGCGCCCACGTCATGAACACCCTCGTCCGGTTCGACGCGGGCATGGCCCTCACGTTCCACGCTCGGCTGCACGAGCTCCTCGAAGCGGCCAAGTAGGGACTCGGGTGGTCGTGAACCTCTTCGACTGGCAGCGCGCCGTCCTGGTCGCCGACATGACCGAGGACCTGCGCTGGTGGGCGCTACGCGTCTCCCTCGACTCCGACGGTGCCTCCGGGCTCAACGTCGTGATCAACGAGCAGGCGCTGGCGTCCGACCGGGCCGTCTCCACCCGCACGGTGTGGCGGCGCCTGGAATCCCTCGTCGAGGCCGGCTGGATTGCCCAGGTCGTGAAGCCGACCCGCCCTGGCCGCGACGGCCAGCGGGGTCGTCGTGCCCGCTACCGACTGTTCCTCCCGGGCCAGCTGACCGAAGAGTCGTCTGACACGGCCCCGCTGGACCTGTCAGACGACCACCCCGGATCGCCTGACACGGACACGGGGGGATCTGTCACACGATCGCCCGAGTCGTCTGACACGCGCCCGCTCGCGGTGGCAAACGACCTCCCGCGACCGTCTGACACCGTCCCGCCCGGATCTGTCACACGATCGCCCGAGTCGTCTGACACGCCACGCGGACAGGTGGCAAGCACTCAGACAAGAACTACAACTACTGCAGCAGCAGCGGCCGCGATCGCCGTCGACCAGGAGCCGCAGACCGTGGCCTCCGGCCCGGTCGCGATCCTCGCCTCGAAGGTCAACCAGCACGCCCCGCTGCGCGGTCTGCGCTGGGACTCCCTCGGCGCCGAGAAGACCGCCCGCATCGAGGCGCTCATCGAGCTCCACGGCGACGACGCGCTTGTCGACCACGCCGTGCTGACCTGCCGGGCCACCCCGCCCGTGTTCGCCCAGGCCTTCCTCGCCGGCTGGGAAGCCATGCCGCCGCCCGGCCGGCGCCTCGCCGTCGTCCGAACCAAGGCGGCCATGTGCCCCGAGCACGCCTGGCGGCAGCTGAAGAGCGACGGGACCTGCATCGACTGCGCCGGCGAGGCGAACGAGCGACGCCGCGGAGGTGACCAGTGACCGAGCACCCCGACCAGCTCGACGCCCGCCTGTCCGTGCGCCAGGCCGAGGTGATCGCCTTCGAGCGCGCCGGCTGGTTCAAGTTCGCCGGCATCCGCGACGCACTGGTCCTGGAGCGCTTCGGCCGAGGGCCGACCCGCCACGCCCAGGTCCTCCACCACGTCCTCAGCCTGCCCGCCGCCGACGCCTACGACCCGGCCACCGTGCGCCGCCTCGTCGAGCGCCGCGACCTCCTACGCGCCCACCGGTCGACGAAGGGACTCCTCCCGTGACCCTCAACCGCCGCCGCGCCACCCGCCGGCCCAAGCGCGCCAGCACCGGCCCCGGCGAGGAGACCCAGATGCTCCTGTTCCACCGCGCCGGCGCCCGCTGCGAGCTCTGCGCGACCGACCTGTCCGCCGGCGCCCCGTCCTCGAAGCACCACCGCCGCCCCCGAGGCATGGGCGGCTCGTCGACGACGTGGATCAACGACGTCTCGAACCTGCTCCTGCTCTGCGGCACCGGCACCACCGGCTGCCACGGACGCATCGAGTCCCACCGCACCGCGGCGTACGACGCCGGCTGGCTGCTCCGTACCGGCTTCAACCCCTGGGAGGTCCCCGTCGTGCTCCACGGCCACCGAACCGTCTATCTCACCCGGGACGGCCAGTACGCCGTGGGGGCACCGTGAGCGCGCAGCCCGCCCGCCAGCCCGACGAGCTGCCGACCACCCAGGCCGAGCTGCTCGAGCTGGCCCTGGCCGACTGCTCCAAGCTGCTCGGCGACGTCTACCGCCAGCTGCCGCTCCTGCAGAATCTCGCGGACTCGCGCCAGCCCGGCCTCACCTTCACTCCGGCCGCGACCCGAGCGCAGATGGGCAAGCAGTTCCTGGCCGACAGGTTCGCCCGACGCCAGGCCGAGGCCGCCGGCCTGCCCGCCGGCAAGGGCGCGACGGCGGCACCGGGCAACGTCAGCGGCTGGGCACTGGTCGCGGAGATCGAGATGACCCTGCGGCACCTGATCAGGTTCATCGTCCGTCACGACCCCGAGTCCGCCATCCCGGTCCCGGACGAGGGCGAGACCACCGGCCAGCTCGTCAACCGGTTCCGCACCCTGCTGTGGACCGTCACGCAGCTGCGCGTGGCTCGCGCGATCCAGGTCGACCTGCGCCACCTCGCCGAGCTCGCCGGCCGCCTCCTCGACGGCGAGGACCGCACCGCCCTGGCCGCCGAGTGCCCGCACTGCCGCAACCGGACCCTCGTGGTCTACCTGCACTCCGGCGTCATCCGCTGCGAGCGCCCCCGCCGCGCCGACGGCACCCGCGCGACGTGCCAGTGCCAGCACCCGATCTGCCCCTGCAGAACCGAGCGCCGCTTCGTCCACAGCTGGGTCCGCGAGTCCAACGACCCCGTCACCTCGTGGGGCGCCCTCGCCGGCCGCCTCACCCTCGCCAAGCACCTGAAGGAGACCCCGTGACGCCCCGAACCTGGGCCGAGGGCACGATGCCCACCCCTGAGCAGTGGCTGGACTGGCTGCTCGAGCAGGACCGCGTCGACCAGCTGCGCGTCGGCGATGGCGCCCTCAACGACGCGGGCCGGGCCGCGCGCTGCGTGATGGCCGATCATGACTCGCTGCTCACCCAGCTGCGCAGCATCAACGAGATCAACGGCGATCTCGCCCGCATGGCTGGCCGCTACCGGCGCGCCTGGCAGTCCGCCCGCCGCCGCGGCACCAGCACCCGCGCGACCTTCCGCCTCGGCTACAGCGAGGGCCACCGCGACGGCTACACCGACGGGCTCGGGAAGGCGCTCGCCGACCTACGCGCCGTCCAGACCGCTCTCCGGGCGGGTGACGAAGCGTGAGCACCGCAGAGACCAGCAACGTGGTCCAGCTGCACGCTGACTCGGTCGACCTGGACCGGCTGGTGCACATGACCGTCACCGAGGGCTCCGACGAGGCCGGTTGGACGGTCCGCTGCCGGCAGCCGTGCCGGTTCCAGGAGGGCACCTTCCCCAGCCAGCACGACGCCCGCAAGGTGGGCAACGAGCACATCGCCTCCACGCTCCCAGCGCCCGAGAAGGTCGCGCTGTCGTACGACGACTTCGTGGTCACGCTGGAGCGGTACAGCGCCCCGCACGAGTCGCCGGTCGACCCCGGCGACTCGGCCGCTCCACTGCCCGGCATGCCCGAGCGCATCACGCCAGCGTGGGTGTCTGACGGCATCCGGTTCACCTGGCTCGGCGAGGACGGCGAGTACGCCCTGGCGCTCGGCCACCTCGACGACGACGGCCTGGATCACTTCGCCGCCGCGCTCGCGCAGAGCGAGGGGTTCAGCATGAGCGCCGCCGACTACCCGATGGACGGCGTCGAGCGCCTGTGGGTCCTCCCGGCCGGTCACGCCGCCGTATGCCGCCGTTGTACCGACGACTACGACGCCGAGGACCTAGAGGACCACCCGCTCGATGCCTGTGGCTGCGGTGATGAGTACGTGGCCGCTTGGTACGCCGTCGCCGTCACCGCCGCGACCCCGGGCGCGATCGCCATCACCAGGTGGTCGGCGTGACCTGCGAGGCGCGGCTGGCCGGTGACGGCCTGGCCTGCACCCGCATCGATCCCCACGAGCCGCACCGCGGCTGCGTCTACGAGTCCACCTCGGGAGTCCCGGGCTCGCCCAAGGAAGAGCTGTGAAGGAGACCCCCTTGTTCCGAGCGATCGTCATCATCTGCCTGCTCGTCGCGCTCACCGCCGCGCGTCGCCGGGCGCGCCACTGGCGCCGCGTCGCCCAGATGCACGGCGCCCCCACCCACCGACCCGGCGCTAGCGCCGACCGGGGGGTCGACGACTGGGCGCGAGCGAACCCCACGATGGGCAACTTCACGACCCGGTCGGTGCCCATCGACCGGCTGGCGATCGGCATGGACGTTCTCCGGGTGCCGATCATCGGCCGGCTGAAGGTCGCCGCCGACGCCACGGGCATCCTCGACGCTCACGGCCAGAGCGAGGCCGGCCGCATCGTCGCGTTCCGCCTCGACACCCGCGGCGGCACGCCCCGGATGATCCGCTTCGACAACGGTGCCCGGGTGTACGTGGCGGCCGACGCCGAAGCGCTGGTGGCGGTCCGGCTGGAGGTGCGTCGTGTCCGGTGACATCCCGAAGGGCGTGAAGGCGGCGATCCTCCGCGCGGCCGCGGACGCCCGCTACCCGAACCAGGCGCTGCCGACGATCGCCGCGAACCACAACCTCGGCATCGCCCAGGTCAAGAGCGTCGTCGAGCAGCACGGATGGCCCCAGCCCGATTCGATGCGCCGCGCCGCGGACATCCTCGCCCGAGCAGCTCGACGCGACTCCGAGGTCGACGACGCCGACGAGGGCGACGTCTACCTCGAGATCGCGATCGAGCGCCTGCAGGCCGACCCGGAGAACGTCCGCGAGGACCTGGGCGACCTCGCCGAGCTGATGGACTCGATGGTCCGCGAGGGCCTGGTGCAGCCCGTCGTCGCACGCCGCCACCAGAGCCTGCTGATCATCGTCTCCGGGCACCGCCGCCACGCGGCCGCGGTGAAGCTCGGATGGACCCACATCCCGTGCCTGATCAAGGCCGGCGTCCACCCCGACGACGTCCTCGGGAAGATGCTGATCGAGAACGGCCAGCGCAAGGACCTCGACCCGATCGAGGAGGCCCGCGCGCTGCAGCGGCTGAAGACCCGCGACCGCCTCACCGACGCCGCCCTGGGCTCGAAGATCGGGCGGTCCCAGCCGTACGTCTCGGGCCGGCTCGCGCTCCTCGACCTCCCACCGGCCGAGCAGGAGCGGATCCGCGAGGGCACCATGACCCTCGCCGCCGGCACGACCGCCGGCCGACGCCAGGGCGGCCACCACCGGCCCGGCGCTCAGGGGAAGAAGTCCGCGGCCCACCTGACCAGCCACCACCCGCTGGCCCGCGCCGTCGCGCAGCTGTGCCAGCAGCAGGGCCACAGCAAGCACACGCCCGGCCGCGTCGGGGGAGTGGGCTGCGGTCGCTGCTGGGAGGACGTCATCCGCTCCGACGAGCGCTCGAAGATCGAGGCTCGGTCGTGACGGCCCGTCGCCCGGTCCCGGGCATGCAGGCGAAGTGCCGGACGTGCCAGGCCGCGATCGTGTTCGCCGTCACGGTGGCGTCCGAGCGCGGACCGGGCGGCAAGTGGCAGCCGTTCGACCCGCTGGAGGACCCGAAGGGCAACGTCGCCGTCCGCGCGATCAACCCCCGCCGCTCTCACGCGCGGGCGCTCGGCAAGGACGACATGATCGACCGCGAGACCGAGGTCCGCGCGATGCCGCACGCCGCGACGTGCCAGCCCGCGCTGGTCGACAAGCCCGAGCCGCCGGCGCCAACGAACGTGCTCGACCTCGCGGTCGCGCGAGCGAAGCGGGGACGTCGATGACCGCCCGCCTGAAGGTCACGCTGACCGCCCAGGAGCGCCGCCAGCTGCACGCCGGCGTCTGCGGCCGCCACGCCGACACGGTGCCCGGGGTGTACGTCTGCGGGCCTTGTGAGAGCGCCGGTGACCGGGCTGTCGAGGAGATCGTCGCCTCGCGGCTTGCCCTGGCCGCTGACGCTTGCTGCACCTGCCACGTCGCCGACGCGCCTCACGAGGACTGGTGCGTCTCGGTCGGCATCCTCGCCATGCTCGTCGACGAGCGGAGCGTCGAGGTCACCTGGACCGTCGAGACGCGCAGCCGCCGCGGCGGGAAGACCTCGGAGGCGGCCGAGGCGCTGGAGCGGGCAGTACTGCAGCTCGCCCAGGCCGAGGCCGCGCGGATCGAGCAGGCATGTGAGACCGCGCTGCAGCAGGGACGCGGTGTCCGCGTCGTCACGCACGAGGGCTTCACCACGGTCGAGGTGACGGCCGAGGTGCCCTTCGGCACGATCCACCGCTACCCGCGCGGCCGAGACGGGGGAGCGAGCTCGTGAGGACCCTGCGCGCGATCACCGTCCAGCAGCCCTGGGCGTGGGCGATCGTCCGCGGCGGGAAAGACGTCGAGAACCGCCGCAACCGCACTGGGCTGCACGCCGCGGTCGCGCAGTTCAACCGCCCTGGCCCGATCGCGATTCACGCCGGCCTCCGGTACGCCGGCACCGACGCCTGGAACCGGATGCGCCGCCTGTCGACGGTCGACCCGGGCTTCGGCCCGGGAGGGCCTGGCGCTGACCCGGCCTGGATGTTCGGCCACGTCCTGGCGATCGCCACGCTCGCCGGCATCCACACCTCCGAGCAGTGCCTCGCGTCGGGCCGGCTCTGCTCGCCCTGGGCCGAGGACAACGCTGCGCATCTGCAGATCACGAACGTGCGGCCGCTGTACCGCCCCGTCGAGCTGCGCGGCTCTCAGGGGATGTGGGAGATCAAGAACCCCAGCGTCCTGTCGGAGATCCGCAGGCAGGCCGCATGACCGGCTGGCGCATCGACCCGGCCGGCGCCGACCCCGCGGTGGTGGCCTTCGTGTCGGAGGAGCTCGGGATCCCGGTCGTCGACGTCGGCGAACCGCAGGACGCGCTGCGGCTCGGCTCCGAGTGCCTGTTCTCCCGCTTCGGGTTCAACGACGGCGACGTCCCTGCGCAGCTACTCGACTACTGCGACACCTTCGGCCTGCCGTACCCGACGGACGATCCAGCCGGCCGAGTGCTGTACGACCCGACATCCGCCTGGCACGTCACCCTCGCGGCTCTGGTCAAGGAGCGTCTGGTCCCGCTGCTGCCCGTCGAGGTCGCCGTTGAGGAGATCGGCACGAACCACAACCCGATCCGCGCCAAGTCGGTCGCCGGCGTCGACGTCGACTGGTCGTCGTACGACGCCGCTGAGGCGGCCCACACGTGGCCAGAGGTCGCGATCTGGATCCCGTACGACCAGGTCCTCGCCGAGCACGAGCGGCTGGCGCAGTCGTGACCGCCCGTGTGCTGGTGAACGTCTCCGAGGCCGCTCGGACTGCCGGTGTACCGCGCACCACGGTCGCGACCTGGATCTCCTCCGAGCGCCTGTTCCCGGTCGGCCTCGATGCCGACGGCAGGACGGCGCTGTACGACCTCGCGAGCGTGAAGGAGCTCGCGGCCGCCACCCCTCGGCGCAAGAGGCGCCGGAGCACTCGAAGGAGCTCGACATGAACGACCGCATCCCCAGCGACCGCGAGGTCCGGGCATGATCGCCGTCCTCGAGGCCGCAGGCTGCTGCGCGGCGATGTTCTCGCTGCCCATTGCTGCCCTGAGCGTGTTGTGGGGACGGCCGTGAGCGCCGCCGAGCAGGTGCACGTCGAGTGCAGCAGCACAGTCACGGCCGAGCCCGGGAGCTACCTCATGGCGCACCAGATCAAGGCGTGGCTGCCTGGCATCCCGGACGGAGCGAACGTCACCGCCGTCACCCGCCAGATGGGCTCGCAGCGAGACCCGGTCGAGGCCACTGTCGGCCTGACTGCGAAGTGGAGCGAGGTGCGCCGTGGGTGACGTCCAGACCGAGACTGACGCGGAGATCGAGCGCCTCCGTGCAGAGGTGAAGCACTGGAAGGACCACGCCCAGGAGGCCGGCGAGGGGTTCTCGCAGGCTTGCCGGGACTACGCCCGGGTGAACGCTCGGCGCTCCGAGCTGATCCGCAAGCTCGAAGCGTGGATCCGTCACGGCGAGGCAGTCCCCGCCGACGTCACCACCTACGACCGCGCGATCGTCAACGCCGAGCTGCGCGCCCTCATCGAGGAGGCCCGCCATGGCTGACGTCCAGGCCGAGAAGGGGGCGCACGACGACGAGTGCGAGGTAGGCGACTCGCTGCTCCACCCGCTCGCTTGCCGCTGCGCTTCACGGGCCGCTCAGGCGGACGAGAAGGGTCAGATCTTCCCGAGCAGCTTCCGAACCGTCATCCGGTCGAGGCCGGCCCGGCGTCCCGCCTCGGCCTCGGCCATGCCGTCACGGACAGCGAGGAGCGCGACCTGCTGCGCCGCGATCGAGGCGTGTCGGGCCGCCTCGCGGGTCCGCTGGCGCTTCCGGCCCGCCTCGTCGATGTCGGTCTCGCCGAGCAGGTACTGCGTGAGCGCGGCGAGCGCGGTGTCGCGCTCGGGCTGCAGGTCGGGGTCATCCCCGATGCGTGCGATCGCGGCCTCGGCCTCGGCCTCGAACCGCTCGCGCTGCTCGTCGGTCATGGCCTCGGCGGCGGGGCCGAGCCAGGCAGTCCAGTCGGTGCTCACTGGGTCAGTCCTCCATCATCTCGTGGTAGGTGGCGAGCTCGTCCATGTCGTCGGCGACCGGGCCGCCCATCGCCTCGGCGAACGCCAAGCCCTCCGGGGTGCAGGCTGCGGCCGGCGCGTGCCTCAGCTCGACGAGCTGAGCGTCCGCGGCCTCGTACAGGGCTCGGGCGATGCCCTCGCCCCGGTGGGCGGCGTCGACCTCGATGTTCATGATGATCTCGGTGTCGATCGCGACGTACAGCTCGCCGACCTGCTCGCCGTCGATGACCGCGAACCAGCGGTGCAGGGTCTCGGCCTCGCCGTAGTAGGTGCCGGTGCTGTACGTGATCTCCATGTAGAGCACTCTACAGACGGAACTGTAGAGTTGTCTACAGGTCGGGGCAGGATCCTTCCGCCCGGACCGCTCACGCCCGAGGACGGCACCAGGTGAGCGGCTACGACTGGGTGCGCGCCTGGGACGAGCTGGACGCTGAGGACGCCGCGGCTGAGAGCGAAGCCAGCGAGTGACCGGCCACCCAGCGGCCGGGCTGCTTCGCAAGGTCCTCCCGCGGCGCGCCACCCGGATCGAGATGGACCACGCGGCGTCGAGGTGGGATCGCACCTCGCGGAGCCTCTGTGCAGAGGCCGTCGACACCCTGGAGCACGTCCAGCTCGCCGGGTGGACTGAGGTGGCCGGCGCTCGCCGCTCTCGCGACCTGACACGCGTCCTGGAGCGCAACGGGTGGGAGCTCTTGCAGGGTGGTCCCGGCCCGATGGGGGAGACCGCGCTCGCTGCTGACGGGTCCGTGTGGCTGGTCGTGTCGTGGCGGTCGTACGAGATCGGCCCCGACCTGGGGCCGGGCGACATCGTGGTGTGCACCGTCGCCGTCGTACGGCACCTGCTCACCGGCGAGACGGGCATCATCACCGACGCCCACCTACCCGCCTCCGTCGAGGCCGCCTGGGGAAGCGATCGCGCCCGGCAGTACCGCCTCGCGGTGCAGCGCTACCGCAGCATCGTCACCGACTGGACGGCCAAGCACCGGCCCGACTTCGTGGTGGTGTGGGCCGACTGGAACCTCGACGTCCACAAGGCGTGGGTCCGGGCCTACCTTCGCGAGGCCTGGCCAGAGCTGCAGCTCCCGGCCATCCCAGACGAGAAGGGCACGCACGGCGGGTCAGGACGGTGGATCGACTTCTGCCTCGTCGCGGGCCTGCTGGAGCCGCAGCTGGTCGCGCTTCCGTACACCGAGGCATCCGACCACCGGAAGGTCCGCCTCCGTGGCCGGCTCCTCACCCGCGCCCAACGTCGCCGGCGACGCCGCCGCGCCCGCCGTGCCCGACGCCGTGCTCGACGACGCGCACGCCGCAAGGCACGTCGCTGATCGAGGCACTGACGAGAGCCTGCACACTGATCGGATGCGTGCGAACGACGGGACCGGAACCAAGGGGTACACCGTCCCGCAGCACGTCTGGGTCGCGTTCGATGGCCGGTGGCACGAGCGGAAGCCTGGAGTGCTCGTCGAGTGGCGACGCAACCCGAAGAGCGGCGGCTGGGAGGGCATGGTCGTGTGGTTCTCGGGCGGCGGGAACATCTCCTGGTCTGGCCGTCAGGGCTGGGTCCCGGCCGACCACATCAAGCCTCTCGATCAGACCTAGTCAGACCTCATCATCCCTGGTCAGAGGCCGGTTCGGTCCGACACGCGGGGTCTAGTCCGGGTAGTTGACTTCGTTCACGCTCGTACGTCACCCTCCTGTCACTGTTGCTCGTCTTGTACCTACCGCCCCGCTGACCACCGGTCCGCGGGGCTTCTGCATTTCCGGGGTCCACGTGGTGCGGCTGGGGCCGGCCACGGCGGCAGCGTGACCGGCCCGGTGTCACCGTGACCTCGGGCCGGGCCGGTCACGCGACAACGGCTACTTGAACGAGACAGTTCAAGGCTTCGACGCGAGGAGGTGATCCTCGTGAACCGCATCGTCATGTCCGGCCTGCTGTTGCAGATGAGGTTCGACAAGCGCGTGCTGGTGCTGAGCCCGACCATGCACGACGTTCGCGAGGCACTGCACCTGGCGCGCCAGGACCCGCTGTTCCACGACGAGACCGACTCCGTGCACCTGGCGAACGGGCGCGAGCGCATCACGTCGCTGACTGGCGGATGGATCCGGTTCGAGGTGCTGACCGATCCGCGGCACCTGAACCCCCGTGCCGATCTGGATCTCGTTTACGTGACTACGCCCGCTGCCGGCTGGACCGGTGACCACTACGTCGAGCTCCTACCCCACCTCGATCGCCGCTCCGGAGAGGTCGTGCTCGGCTGATGGTCGTCGACGCTGACCTCTCGCTCGAGGAGATCGACGAGGCGCTGACCCACCTCAGCGCCGGTCGTCTCGCAGCCTGTCGTGCCTCCGACGTGGCTCGGCAGCTCCGGCTCGGCGCGGAGATCGACAGCCTGCTCGACGCGCGCTCTGAGCACGTCTCTCGGGGCCTCGCTGAGGAAAAATTCGGGGACCCCACGTCGTTCCTGACTGCCGCTCAGGCCGTCTCTCCCCGTCATCGGGAAAATTCTGAGGACGGCGTCGGCAGCCGCGGCCTGGCGGCCGGCTCGGGGCTCGACCCGGCCCACCGCCCGCACGGGGAACCGGTGTGAGCAACCCTCGTGGGTGGTCCCACCAGCAGCGCCGCGAGCAGCTGCTTCCGCACGCGCTCAACACGCCGTGTCCGCGGTGCGGCGAGCCGATGCTGAAGGGGCAAGACCTCGACCTCGGCCACTCGGTGGACCTCGCTGACGACCCGAACGCCGTCGGCGACCGAATCGAGCACGCGAGCTGCAACCGGAAGGCCGGCGCCGAAGCAGCGCTGCAGCGCAAGCGATTCAACCCGTCGAGGGACTGGTGAGCAGCGCCGCTCGGGTCGTCGACGGCCTGGCCGCCTCGGCCGCAGTACTCCTCGAGCAGGAGTACGCGCTCGTCGACGTCAACGAGCTGCGACCCCACCCGCGCAACCCGCGCCGCGGCGACCTCGACGGGATCGCCGGCTCGATTGACGTCAACGGGTTCTTCGGCGCGATCGTCGCCCAGCGCTCGACGACCCACGTGCTCGTCGGGAACCACAGACTCGCCGCGGCGAAGGCACGCGGCGCCACGGTGGTCCCGGTGCTCTGGGTCGACGTCGACGACGACGCCGCCCTGCGGATCCTGCTCGTCGAGAACCGCATGAACGACCTGGCATCGACCGACGACGCCGTGCTCGCCGAAGTCTTCGAGCTCCTGCAGGCGAGCGGCGCCGGCACCGATGGCACCGGGTACGACGACGACCTGGTCGCCGAGATCCTGGCGGCCGCCAGACCGGCCGAGGCGCTGACCGACGTCGACGACGCCCCGGACTACCCAGAGGCCGACCCGATCTCGATCGAGGGCGACGTCTGGCAGCTCGGCCCGCACCGGGTGGTGTGCGGCAACGCGACCTCGATCGAGGACGTCCGCGTGGCGCTCAATGAGCGTCCTGCCGGCCTGCTGTTCACCGACCCGCCGTACGGCGTCTCGTACCGCGGGGGCACGGCGAAGCAGCTGACCATCCAGAACGACGACCTGACGCCCGAGCAGCTGCGCGAGCTGCTCGACGGCGCCTTCGCCGCGGCCGCCCAGGTCCTCGCGCCGGGTGCGAGCTTCTACGTGTGCTCGCCCTCGGGGGCGCTGGAGACCCTGTTCCGGCTCGCGCTCGACCAGGCGCGGCTCCCGCTCCGCCAGCAGATCGTCTGGGTCAAGGACCGGTTCGTCCTCGGCCGCGCCGACTACCACGGCCAGCACGAGACGATCTTCTACGGCTGGCAGCTCGACGGGACCCCTGCCGTGCCGCCCCACTTCGAGGACGAGCACGGCACGGTGCTGTACGGGTGGAAGCCTGGCGCCGGCCACACGTGGGAGGGCGGTCGCAAGCAGTCCACCGTGTGGGAGCACGAGCGGCCCGCTCGCTCGGCCGAGCACCCCACCATGAAGCCGGTCGAGCTCGTACGACGCGCGATCGAGAACAACACCCGCCCGGGTGCGCTCGTGCTCGACACGTTCGGTGGATCCGGATCGACGCTCATTGCGTGCCACCACGCCGGCCGTGTCGCCGCGCTCGTCGAGCTCGACCCGAAGTACGTCGACGTGATCTGCCGTCGGTGGGAACAGCACACCGGCGAGCTCCCCGTTCGAGCTGCCACGGGTGAGGCGGTCTCGTTCCTCGAGGCCGCCTGATGACCCCTCCGAAGAAGCGCGCGGCCGCCAAGCCGGCTGCGAAGAAGAGCACCGCGAAGAAGGCGCCTGCGAAGAAGGCCACCGCGGCGAAGAAGACCACGAAGCGCGCGCCGGCGAAGAAGGCTGCGGCTCCACGAGTCACCGCCCGCGATCGCAACGTCCTGGAACTGCGCCGCGCCGGCGTCCCGTTCGACGTCATCGCCGACCGCCTCAACTTCCGCGACGTCTCGACCGCTCACGCGTCGTACCTGCGAGCGCTGGCCGGCAGCCTGCCGCCGGCTCGGGACGAAGCGAAGGCGCTGGAGGTCGACCGGCTGGAGAAGCTGCAGACCGTCCTGTGGCCCAAGGCGTTGAAGGGCGACCTGAAGGCGATGGCGCAGCTCGTCGACGTCGCGCAGGAGCGCATGCGGATCATCTCGACCGACCCGCTGCCCGTCACCGACCAGCTCGGCCCGATCGAGACCGCCACCGCCGAGGAGGTCGACCGGCTGCGGACCGCGGCGCCGGCACTCGCCGCGGCCGCCCTCGTCCTCGCCCGCGTCGTCGACGAGCACCGCGGCGACCCGAACGCAACCGCCACCGCGGCGCGCGAGCTCCGCATGACGATGTCGCAGCTGCGAGGGCTGGCCGGCACGACCAGGACCCCGATGCCGAGCGGCGGTGGCGACGCCCCCGACGGCGAGGGCTCCGGCAAGGGAGGCAGCGTGACCTGGCTCGACGAACTCCGGCAGCGAAGTGGCCGTCGCACCTCCTGAGCACATCCTCGGGTCCCAGGACCCGACCCACCGGCTGTGGGTGCCCGACACGAAGTACTCCCGGGGCGACGAGGCCGTCGAGCTGTGCGACCGCATCGGCCTCGACCTCGATGAGTGGCAACGCAACTTCCTGATCGACGGCTGCGCGATCGTCGACGGGTACGACGCCGCCGGCAACCCGGCCGAGCGCTGGGCCGCCGATGACGTGCTCGTTGAGCTCAGCCGCCAGAACGGCAAGAGCGTGGTGTTCGAGGCCCGCGTGCTCGCTGGCCTGTTCCTGTTCGGTGAGCAGCTGATCGTCTACTCAGCCCACGAGGGCGACACCGCCAAGAACGCCTTCGAGCGCATCGAAGGGCTGATCCGGTCCGATCCCGTCCTGCACGAGCAGGTCGTCAACGACGGCCGCACCAGCGGCTTCCGCCGCACCAACGGCCAGCTGTCCATCACCCTGTGGACCGGCCAGATGGTCAAGTTCCGCACCCGCACGGCCGGCGGCGGCCGCGGCCTCACGGGCGACTGCGTCATCCTCGACGAGGCGCAGGAGATCACCGACGACCACATCGCCGCTCTCGGACCCACCCTCAGCGCCCGCCCCAACCCTCAACTGTGGTGGGGAGGGAACGCCGGCAACAGCCGCTCCGTCGTCCTCGGCCGCATGGTCCGTCGCTCCGAGAAGCGCGCAAGCCGGATGGTCGCCTACCGGTGGGTCGCCGCAGACGAAGACGACCCCACGTCGCCGAGGACCTGGGCGCTGGTCAACCCCGCCTTCGGGCGCCGCATGACGGCGAGCTACATGGAGAGCGAGCTGGGCCGGCTCTCCCTCGAGAAGTTCGGCCACGAGCACCTCGGGATCGGCGACTACCCCCGCGAGGAAGGCGAGGACTGGATCATCCCGCGGATGCGCTGGGAGCGCGCCCAGGACAAGGACTCGACGATCGTCGGCAAGGTCGTCTTCACCATCGAGACCAAGTGGGACCGGATGCGGTCCTCGATCACCGTCGCCGGCCGGCGCGCCGACGGGCGTAAGCACATCGAGTGCATCAAGAACGAGCCCGGCACGCAGTGGACCGTTAAGGAGATCGCGCGGCTCCACGAGAAGCACGACAGCCTGGGCGTCGCGATCGACCCGATGTCGCCGGCGAACAACCTCGTCGGGCCGATCATGGATGAGGGCGTGCCCGTGCACCTCCTCACCGTCGAGGAAGTCACCCGCGCCTGGGGCAACATGCACGACGTCATCGTCGAGGCGGACCCCAACGAGGGACTGCCCGACCTCGTCCACCGCGGCGGGAGCGTCCTCACGTCCGCCCTCGCCGAAGCCAGCGTCCGAACCGTCCGCGGCACCACGACCCTCCGCCGCGCAGTCGCCGCCGACGTCTCCGCGTTCCTCGGCGGATGCTGGGCAGCTGAGGCGCTCGACATCCTGACCGACGCCAAGGAGCCGCCGCCGGACCCCGAGGCACTCGACGAGGAGCGCCAGGGGAAGACGCCCGGGTCAGGTCAGTTCGACGTCAACACCGTCGGCTTCTGACGGCGGCGCGTACTCGTCCAGGAACGCGTTGAACACGGCGCTGATCGTCGTCCCGTCAGCGGCAGCCTTCGCCTTCGCTCTCGCCCACCGCTCGTCAGGGACCCGGATGCTCCGGTGCTGGGTCTTCGGCTGGTTCGGCGGCGTCATGGCGGCCATTGTGCCTAGCCCTCGTCGTCGCCGAGCCTCGCGGCCAGCTGAGCGTGCAGCTTCGCCCACGTCTCGTGCCGCTCGACCAGGCGCGCGTCGCCCGCCCGCCGCCACCACGCAGCCGCCTCCCGGTGCAGCTCGACCGCGTGCAGATTCGCCGTCGGGGTCTTCGCTTTCGCCGCGGCGTCGCTCGCCAAGTCCGCGTCCAGCGACCGCCGGCCAGCGGTGCTCGCCGCCTCCTCGTCCATCCCCGTGTCCCATCCCGCCGTAGGTGTACGTACACCCACGGTAGCGGGCCGCGCCCTCACCGAGAGGAGGTCCGATGACCGAGACGACCACCGAGCCGGCCCCCTCGCCCGTCGCCGTCCGCGAGAAGGGCTACGCCCACGACGACACCGTTGGCGGCCGCGGCTTCTGGAACGACCTCAGCAACGAGGACACCCCCGAGCTCGTCTGGCCGCTTTCGATCCCGATCTTCGACAAGATGCGCCGGCAGGACGCGCAGGTGTCCTCCGTGCTCCGCGCCGTCACCTCGCCGATCCTGCGCACCCGGTGGTCCGTCGACGGCACCGGCTGCCGGCCCGAGGTCACCGAGTTCGTGGCCAGCAACCTCGGCCTGCCGATCAAGGGCCAGGAGTCCGAGGGCAACAACCAGGCCCGGCTCCGAGGCCGCGACCGGTTCTCCTGGAACCAGCACACCCGGATGGCGCTGCTGATGCTGCCGTTCGGCCACATGTACTTCGAGCAGGTCTACCGCTACGACGAGCAGGGCCGTGCCCGGATCCGGAAGCTCGCGCCCCGGATGCAGCGGTCGATCTCGCAGATCAACGTCGCCCGCGACGGCGGCCTGGTGTCGATCGAGCAGTACGCGCCCATGTCGGTGATGACCGGGGCCGGCGGCAGCAAGATCCCGGTCAACCGGCTCGTGGCGTACGTCCTCGACCGCGAGGGCGGCAACTGGCTCGGCACCAGCCTGCTGCGCTCTGCCTACAAGAACTGGCTGCTGAAGGACCGCGCGCTGCGCCACTGGTCGATCGGCGTCGAACGGAACAGCGTCGGGCTCCCCGTCTACACCGCGGCCGAGAAGGAGACCAGCCTCGAGAAGGGCAAGGCGATCGCCACCCAGGCCCGCGGTGGCAGCAACTCCGGCGCGGCCCTACCGCACGGCGCCGAGCTCGCGCTGAAGGGCGTCGAGGGCCAGCTCCTCGACCCCGAGAAGTTCGTCCGATACCAGGACGAGCAGATCGCCCGCGCCGTGCTCGCCCACTTCCTCAACCTCGGGTCGCAGACCGGCTCCTGGGCACTCGGCAGCTCGTTCAAGGACTTCTTCACGCAGTCGCTCGACCACGTCGCCGGCGACTACGCCGACACCTCGAACTTCCACGTCGTCGAGGACCTGGTCGACATCAACTTCGGCCGCACCGAGCCCGCTCCGCTCATCGTGTTCGAGCCCATCGGCACCGCCACCGAGGTCGACGACGAGATCTCCCTGCTCCGGAAGGCCGCCGGTCTCGAGGACGACGACGACCTGGCCGCCTTCCTCCGCCAGCACGTGAGCCGGGCCGCCGCATGACCACCCCGACCGTCCGCCAAGGAGGCGACATGTCCCAGCCCGGACTCCTCACCATCCGCACCCCGCACCAGGTGGCAGCCCAGGCCCAGATGCTCGTCGGCGACCGCTCCCGAGTCGCCGCCGCCGCCGTCGACGACGAGACCACCGAGGCCCCGCCTGCCGGCTCCGTCGGCGAGCTGTGGCTCTACGGGCTCGTGGGCGGCTGGTGGCGAGGCTTCGACGCCGAGTCCGTCAGCAACGCCCTGCGCACGATGGACGACGACGTCATCTACGTCCGGATCCACTCGCCCGGCGGCCATGCCGCTGACGGCATCGCGATCGCCAACCTGCTGCGGAACCACACCGCGAAGATCATCGTCGTCGTCGACGGGCTGGCCGCCTCCGCGGCATCCGTCATCGCGATCGCCGGCGACGAGATCGTGATGTGCCCCGGTTCCCAGCTCATGCTCCACGACGCCTCCACCGGCGGCTGGGGCAACGCCGACGAGCTGCGCGCGGCAGCCGAGTGGATCGACGGGCAGAGCGCCAACTACGCCGGCGTCTACGCCTACCGCGCCGGCGGCACCGCCGAGCAGTGGCGCCAGGTGATGCTCGCCAACAACGGCCGCGGCACCTGGTACACCGCTGAGGCCGCGGTCTCCGCCGGCCTCGCGGACAGCGTCGGAACTCGACCGGCCGCGGGCAGTCCGCCCGTCGCTCCCGAGGACGAGATCGACGAGGACGACGACGAGATGGTCGCGCGGATCGCGCACGACCTCGCGCTCCTGGAGCAGACGGTCCACCCCGCCGCCCGCGCCGCCTGGCAGGGCGAGCGGCCCGCAGCCGCCGGCGCTTCGCGCAGCGGCACCCCCAAGCCCCCGGTCGCGTCCGCGCCCGGGTCCAACAGAACGGAAGGAGCTGCTCTCGTGGATCTCACCGACGAGCAGATCGCAACCCTGCGTGAGCAGGTCGGCTTCCCCGAGACCGCGGACGCCGAGACCATCGTGGCTGCGATCACGGAGGCGCTCGCCGAGCGCGCCGAGGACGCCGGCACGAGCACCACCAGCGCGGCCACCACCGCGACGGCGCCCGAGGGCTTCACCCTCGTGCCCACCGTCGCCTGGGAGACCGCGCAGAGCAACGCCCAGCTGGGTGCCCAGGCCGCCGAGCGGCTCCGCACCCAGGACCGGGAGGCGTTCCTGGACGCGCACCGCGACCGGTTCCCCCCGGCCGCCCGAGCGGCCTGGCAGCAGCAGTACGACCGCGCCCCCGCCGAGACCCGCGCCTACCTCGAGAGCGCCCCCGTGATCGTGCCCATCGAGGAGCTCGGGCACGACGCCACCTCGGCGGAGGCCTCCGCCAGCGACGACGGCTGGTTCCCGGGCTACCCGGCCCCGGCCGTGAAGGGAGCCTGACATGGCGAACGAGAACCACGGGGTCTACGAGCCCGGTGCCGACCTGACCGTGCACGCGAGCGCGGCCGTGATCGGCAAGCGGTTCCTGAAGATCTCGGGCAACCGGACCGGCGGCCTGATCAGCGTGGCCCACGCCGACGCCGCCGGGCGCGCCATGGGCGTGTCCACCCAGGACGCCGCGCTCGGCAAGCCGCTCGGCACCCACCGCGGCAACAGCCGCGTCACCTTCGTCACGGCCGGGGGCAACATCGCGGCCTTCGCCGAGGTCGAGGTGGGCGCCAACGGCACCGCCGTCACCAAGGCCGCCGGTATCGCCGTCGGCTACGCCGTCACGGCCGCCGTCAACGGCGGCGACGCCGAGATCAGCCTCTACTGAGAGCAGGAGAACAACCTTCATGGGAACCGCACCCGTCACCTACCCGCTCGGCCCGCCGGTCGTCACCGGGGACACGCTCACCGTCGACACGGCGCTGAAGCAGCCCACCCGCATCACCCGCCGCATCGCCGACATGACGCTGCAGAACTTCATCGTTACCCGGATCTTCGCCCAGGGCGGAACCGTGGTCGGCGGCGCCGTGATCTACGACCAGGCCGTCCTCAACGAGCTCTACCTCGACCGCGACGTCGAGCGCGTCATGCCCGGCCAGGAGTTCCCCATCGTGGGCTCCAGCCGGCGGGCGCCGAAGGTCGCCGAGGTCGAGAAGTACGGCGGCAAGTTCTACGTCTTCGACGAGGCGCGCGACCGCAACGACGTCAGCCACTTCAACAACCAGGTCACCCTGCTGGCCAACACGATCGTGCGCAAGGTCAACACCCGCGCGATCGCCGAGCTCGAGGCCGCGATCACCGCCCTCGGTGGCGCCGGCACCTTCGTCGGCAACGACTGGGGCAACGTCGTCACCGGCGGCTCGTCGCAGACCAACAACACCCTGTGGCCGGCCGCCGACTTCGCCAAGGCGCAGCTCATCGCTGACCAGGACGAGCTGGGCGTCCAGTACGACACCTGGATCATCAACCCGACCCAGCACTACCAGCTGGTCGTGACGTACGGAGACAAGCTCGCCCAGGTGCTCGAGTCGATGAAGATCAAGGAGGTCTTCAGCTCCAACCGGGTCCCCAACGGCACCGGCTACGCCGTCGCGTCGCAGCAGGTCGGCGAGATGCGCGTCGAGCAGCCGCTGCGCACCGAGACCGACCGCATCGTGAAGAACGAGAAGACCCTCGTCCAGTCCTCGGTGCGGCCGGTCATGTACGTCACCAACCCGTACGCGATCAAGAAGGTGACGGGGCTCGATGGCTGAGCACACCGTCACCATCGCCCACGCGCTGTTCTCCTACGCCCGGGAGAACGGCTCCGAGCGCCTCGCGCGCCGCGGCGACACGATCACGATCGACGGCGAGGACTTCGAGCGCGGCCAGCGCCACGGCGCCTTCGTCGACGACCCCAGCCAGCTGCAGCGCCACGGCGTGCTCGACGTCTTCGCCATGGAGGACCTCGACGACCTGGAGCAGGACGAGCTCAACGACTGGATGCGCTCCGCGTCGGTCAGCGACGTCGAGGGCGCGATCGCCAAGGCCGCGGCCGAGGGCATCGACGTCACGTCGCTGCTCCTCGCCGGCGAGCTCAACCGCGGCTCCGAGGCCCGCCAGGAGGTCCTCGACCTGCTCGGCGGATCGAGTGCCCCCGGGACGGAGCCCACGACGCCGGCGACCCCGGCCGACCAGGCCGCCGTCGACGCCGCCGAGCGGCAGCTGAAGGACGACCAGACGGCCGCGGCCGCCGCGGCCACGCCGAGCGAGCTCGACGAGGCGGCCCTGGCCGCCGCGGCCGCCGCCGGAGACATCACGTCGACGAGCCCCGTCCCGCCGGCCCAGCCGCTGACGGACCGCATCGACGACGTCCTCGCCTGGGTTGACGGCGACGTCACCCGCGCCCAGGTCGCCCTCGACAAGGAGCGCGCGGAGAAGGGCGACAAGGCGCGGCCGCGGCTCGTCACCCAGCTCCAGGAGACCCTGGCCGGCGCCACCCCGCCGACGAGCGGGGTGACGTCGTGATCGGGCACGCGCCCGTGACCTACGTCCGCACCGAGAGCGGCACGGTCAAGGTCCTCCAGGGCGAGCCGATCCCGGACAACGCGCTGGCGAAGCACGTCGCCACGCTGTTGAGCCTCGGAGCCGTCGGGGACAAGCCGGTGCCGGTCGCGCCGGCCGGTGACGAGGGCAGCGAGGGAGGCGGCCAGCCCAACACCGGCGGGACGTCGACCGACGACCCGCCGCCCCCGCCGCTGCCCAAGCCGCCGAAGTCGCAGCGGAGCTGACGTGCTCGACGGCATCGCGGCCGCGGTGAGCAAGGACCAGGTCAGCGCCCTGCTCCTGGCCCGCGCACCGCAGCTGCTCGACAGCGAGACAGAGGAATCCACGCTGTTCGAGGAGACGGTCAGGGGGATCGCCACGGAGGTGATCCCCCTGGCCGGGGCCAATCCCGACCCGGGACCCCGCCACGATCTGGCCGTCTGGTGCATCACCCTTGGCACGGCCGCGCAGCTCGAGGCCGCGCTGTTCCCCGAACAGCAAGGCCCGGGCGACCTCGGCCGTGCCGCGTTCCTCGAGCGCCGCTACCTGCGCGCGCTCGCCCAGCTGCAGGCGATCCCGCTCGGCGAGAACGGCGAGGACGGCGCCACCCCGGCTCTCGGGCCGGTCGGCGACTTCCCGCCCGCCGAGCGGTTCCCCGACCCGGCCGACCCGAGACGGAGGTGCTGACGTGATCGACATCGACGTGGACACCCGGGCCGCCGAGCGGTTCCTCGGCGACATCTTCGACCGTGTCGACCAGCCCCGCCCGCTGCTGCAGCTCCTCGCCGGCGAACTCCGCGCCTACGAGGAGGAGGTGTTCGCGACCGCCGGGTTCGGGACCTGGGCCGCGCTCGACCCCTCCACGGTCCGCGCGAAGGGCAGCAGCCGGATCCTCGTCGACACCGCCGGCCTCCTGGACAGCCTCACGAAGCCCGGCGCCGAGCGAATCACCGAGGAGAGCGTCACCCTGCTCTCCGACTCGCCCGCCGCCGCGTACCTGAAGCGAGGCGCTCGCGGCATGCCGAAGCGCGACCCCGCCCCCGTTCCGCCGGCCAGCAAGGTCAGCGAGTGGGCGCAGGACCTGCTCGGCTACCTGGTCAACGGAGCCGGCGCATGACCGCCCGCATCATCAGCGCCGACGACCTGTGCCAGGCCGCCGAGGAGATCCTGACCGAGCAGCTCCCGGAGCTCATCACCCTGCTGGGCGTCACCGGCTTCAAGCCGGTCACGACCTGGCAGCAGGTGCCGGCGATCGAGGCGCTCACCTCGGCCAACTTCCCGGTCGGCGCCATCACCTCGCCGGGGCTCGTCGACCGTCCCAGCAAGTCCCGCGGCAAGGGCTGGACCGCCACCTGGCGACTCGCCGTCGGGATCTACGACCGTGGCACCGACCACCGCGACACCGCTGCGCGATCGCGGAAGTGGGCGTCGTACGTCCGCACCGTGCTGCTCCAGAACCGAACCCTCGGCGGCGTCGCCAAGACGGTCACCTGGGCCGGCGAGGAGTACGCGCAGCTGCCGCAGAAGACCGCCGCCCGCACCCTCGGCGGCTGCGCCGTCGCCTTCGACATCGAGGTCGAGAACGTCGTCGACCTTGACGCCGGCACCGCCTGGCCGCTCGTCCAGAGCACCCACCCGCACGTCTCCGTCACGACCCCACAGGAGTAACCGCATGTCCCGTCCGCAGATCATCGTCAACGTCACCGGGGCGCTCCCGCGCCGCGGTGACCCGACGCCGACCGGCACCTGCTTCATGGTGTACGCCGGCGCCGACGGTCCCGCCGTCCCCACCAAGTGCCTGTCGTCGGCCGACGCGACCGCGGCCAACGTGCCGGACACCGTCGCCGCGCTCGTCGGCGACGCCCTCGAGCAGGGGGCGCCCCTGGTCGTCATCGTCCGCGCGGCCGCGGCCAACGTCGCCGCCGTCACCGAGGCCGAGTGGACCGCCGGCCTCCGCAAGCTCACCAAGGACCACGGGCCGGGCCAGGTCTGCATCCCCGGGGTCACGACCGCGGCGGCGTACGCCGCGCTGATCGACCACGCCGAGGAGTTCGACGAGCGCGCCGTGCTGCTCGACACCCCCGCCGTGGTGGTCACCGCCACCACGGCCGCTGCCGCGGCGGGCCTCAACGCCGCGGCAGGTTCGATCCGGGCGAGCATGGTCGGCCCCTGGGTCACCGTTCCCGGCCCCGGCGGCACGACCCGTGACGTCCCCGCATCCGTCATCGCCGCTGGTCTCGCCGCCCGCGGCGACGCCGCGGTCGGGCACACCAACCACGCCCCGATCTTCGACCAGGGCCGCGATGTCGGGCTCGTGCGCCGCGGCCTGGGCGTCACGACCGTCTTCAGCGACGTCGACGCCGACACCCTCTACGACGCCGGGGTCAACCTCATCCGACTCCGGAACGGCAAGCCGACCCTCACCGGCTGGCGGTCTCTGTCCGACGACGACACCTTCCGCCAGTTCAACGTCGGCCGGCTCGCGATGTCCCTGGTCACCAGCATGAGCGGCGTGATGCTCGCGTTCCTCGGACGCCAGATCGACGGTCGCGGCCAGCTGTTCGCCGAGATCGAAGGCGCCATCCGGGGTGTGCTCCTCGGGCTCTACAGCGCCGGAGCGCTGTACGGAGAGGCACCCGACGACGCGTTCGACGCGGACTGCAGCTTCGCCAACAACCCCGCCGAGACGATCGCGCTGGGTCAGGTCCACGCGGCCGCCGAGGTTGCCGCCACCGCCCACACCGAGCGGATCACCATCGCCGTGGTGACCGCCGTCGCCGAAGGAGCAGCCGCGTGAGCACGCAGAGCCAGTACCTGATCACCGCCGTGATCGACGGCACGCCCACCGAGGCGTGGGACACCCTCAGCGGGGGGGAGACCACCGCCGAGATCACCAAGCGCCGGCCCGGGGGGACCACGAAGGAGAAGTCCTACGCCTCCCGGCCCACGACCGGCGCTGTCACCATCGGTCGCGGCTACGAGCGCGAGCGGGACATCGCGCTCGGCCGCCGGCTCCGTGCGCGAGTCGGCCGGGCGCGCGTCGTCATCACGGAGCAGCCCCTCGACGACGACGGCCTGCCCTGGGGCAAGCCGACGATCTACATCGGCCGGCTCGCCTCGATCAACACCGGCGACGTGGACTCCAACAGCGACGAGCCGCGTGAGTGCGAGCTCGTCGCCGAGATCGAGGAGGTGGCCTGATGGGGCACGAGAGCGACCGGTTCGAGGCCGACCAGGTCGGCCACGGCGAGCAGCCCGAGCCCGGCGAGGCGCCCGCCGCGCCGGGCAGCATCCTGGACGGCATCCGTGCCCGTCGAGACCGGGCCAAGGCCGCGCTGTTCGTCGACATCAAGGTCCCGCGCTACGAGCCCGAGCTCTGGGTGCGCTTCAAGCCCACCGAGCAGAAGCGCATCGACGCCGCAGGTGAGAAGGCCCGCAAAAGCAAGGACGACCACCGCATCGTCAACGCCAACGCCACGCTCCTGGCCGAGGCCTGCATCGGCGTCTTCGAGGTCGACGCCGACGGCGAGAAGGTGTCGATCGACCCGGCCGACCGGTCGACCAACCCGGACGACTGGCCGCAGTTCGACAAGCGGCTCGCGCGGCTCCTGGAGATCCCGGCAGGGAAGGCCGTCGAGGTCGTCCGCGGGCTCTACCTCACCGACGGTGACATCATCTCCACCGCCGCCGAGCTCGGTGAGTGGTCCGGCTACTCCCGCGACATGCTCGAGCAGGACACCGCGGGAAACTGACCGGCGACCCCGCCCTCATCGAGGGGGCGGCGGTCGCCCTCACCCTCGGCTTCGACCCGCTGCGCTACCTCGGTCTCCACCCCGACGACTTCGAGCTCGTCACCGCGGTGCTGAAGAAGGCCCAGCAGCTCCGTCAGGACAGCGAGAAGTCCCTGGCCGACTACCAGGCCGGCAAGACCGCCGGCCTGACCGCACGGTCCATCACCCGGTGGATCGCGCGGGCCTTCAAGAAGTGAAGCGAGGTGAGTCGTGGCTGAGGAAGAGGTAGGGCTCAGGCTCTCGCTGAAGGAGCGCCGGGCGGTCGCCAAGGGGCTCGGTGACACCCAGGGCGAGCTGCAGGACGTCGCTGAGACCGCGGACGAGGTCGGCCAGGCCGGCAAGCGGGCCGAGCGTGGTCTCCTCGCCGTTGCGTCCGGCAAGGTGAAGTCCGGGCTGCTGGCCGTCGCTCGCGGCGGCCGCAGCGTGGTCAGCGTCGTGGGCCGCGGCATCCTCGGCGCGTCCAAGGTCGGCGTGGCCGGCCTCACCGCGCTCAGTGTCGCCGCGGCCGGGGTCAGCGTGAAGGCGATCAGTCTCGCCGGCGACGCCGCCGAGACCGCGTCCGCCTTCAACACGGTGTTCGGTCCTTCTGCGCGTGGGGTGCAGAAGGACCTCAACCGGCTCACCCGTCAGTTCGGGATCTACAACCCCGAGCTCCAGGACGCCACCCGCCAGTTCGGCGTCTTCGGCAAGGCCGCCGGTATCGCGAAGAAGGAGCTGCCGGGGTTCTCGACCGATCTCACCAAGGCCGGCCTCGATCTCGCGTCCTTCTACAACCAGGACCCCGGCGAGGTCTTCCAGGCACTCCAGTCCGGCCTGTCTGGCGAGGCGGAGCCCCTGAGGAAGTTCGGCATCTTCATCTCCGACGCCGCCATGAAGGCGAAGGCCGCGGAGATGGGTCTCACCGGGACGCTGACGGAGCAGCAGAAGGTGATGGTGCGGCACAAGCTGATCCTGGGCAGCCTGGGCGACGCGCAGGGCGACCTCGCGCGCACGTCGGGCGGTCTGGCGAACCAGCAGCGCGGTGCTGAGGGGCGCATCAAGTCGTTCTTCACGCTGCTCGGCGGGCCGATGGCTACCGCGGCGACCGGGTTCTTCCGTGGCTTCAACTCCGTCGCCAAGGTCGCGGTCCGCGAGCTGCGGGCCGCGCTGCCCGGCATGGAGAGCAGCGCCGAGAGCCTGTCGACGAAGTTCGCCCGCTGGGGCCGCCAGCTCGCCCACCAGCTGCCCGGCGCGATCGACACCACCGTCGACCGCTGGGACTCGCTCAAGAGCCGCTTCGACGGCTTCAGCCTCGGCCAGACTCAGAACCAGGTCGGCCAGCTCGCCGACGACGTCCGCGACCTCGGCCCCGTCTTCGAGGAGGTCGGGCGGCAGCTGCCCGGGATCTCCGACATGCTCGAGGTCACCGGGGTCGTCACCGGGTTCCTCGCGGATCACACCGACCTGCTCGCCAAGGCCGTCCCGTACCTGATCATCGGGTACGGCGCGCTGAAGGTCTCCCAGCTGGCCGCCAACGTCGTGCTCGCCGCGTCGCTGCCGCTGAAGGTCGCCGAGCTCATCACCAACCGCCAGCTGACGAAGAGCAACGCCGCGCTCGTCGCCAGCCGCACCGCTGTCGTCGCGAGCACGGTCGCCGAGACGGCCGCGGTCACGGCCAACACCGGTGCCCACAACGTCGGGCTGCTGGCACGTGCACGGGCCACCGCCGGCGCGATCGCGCACTCGGCCGCGACGAAGGCCATCGCGCTGGCCACCGGCATCTGGACCGGCGCGCAGTGGCTCCTCAACGCCGCTCTCACGGCCAACCCGATCGGCCTGGTCGTGGCCGGCATCGCCGCTCTCGTGGGTGGCTTCATCCTGGCCTACAAGAAGAGCGAGACCTTCCGCTCCGGGGTCGACTTCGTGTGGAACAAGGTCCTGAAGCCGTTCGGGTCGTTCATCGGTGACGTGTTTGTGGGCTACTTCCGGCTCCTTGCCTCGGCCTACCTGATGATGGCCCGCGTCGGAATCAAGGCCTTCACCTGGCTGCTGAAGGCCGCGTTCTCTGCCTTTGACGGGATCCTGTCGGCCGCGGAGAAGGGCATGGGCTGGGTGCCTGGCATCGGCGACAAGATCAAGGGCGCCCGCCGGGCTTTCGACGCGTTCGGTGACGCCACGATCGACAAGCTCGACGCGCTCGGGACGAAGCTGAAGGGCGTGCAGGACCGGGTCGACAACCTGGGCCGGGACCGCAGCGCCACGATCACCATCAACACCGTCCGCAGCGGCGACGAGTCCCGGCCCCGCGGTGTCGGCGGTGCGGCTCCGCGTGCGCGCGGCGGTCCCGTGATCGCTGGCCGGCCGTACATCGTGGGGGAGCACCGCCCCGAGCTGTTCGTCCCCGAGCAGAGCGGCACGATCGTGCCGCGCGTGCCGTCGCGGCTCACCGCGGCGGCGCCGCTCAGCCTCCCGTCCGACGAGCTCGACCTCGACGAGGGCGAGCTCACCGTCGGGCCGGCCTGGCCCGGTGGCCCGATCGTCATCCAGCTCATGCTCCCCAACGGTCGCGTCCTCGGCGAGGCCGTCCTCGACGACCTCCGCTCGCAGGAGGCGCGGCTGTGACGACCCGGGTGTCCATCCGGCCGGTGACACCGACAGTCCGGCCTCCCATCGTGTTCGAGCTCATCGGCGACGACGAGCCCAGCGGCGGCGTGGGTGGGTGGCAGACGCTCCCGCGGCCGCGGCGCACGACGGGCGTCTACTGGGGCGGCACACCGGAGGTCACCTGGACGCTCCCGCTGATGCTCGACGGGATGGAGGTTCGGCCCGGGGTCGACCGGGTCATCGAGGCCGAGCTGGCACGGGTCGCGAGCTGGGGGAGGAGCATCCGGCCGAAGCGCGTCACCCTCCCGCCGCCGGTGCTGCAGGTCTCCGGTCCGCTGCACTTCCCGTCGACGACCAGGTGGGTGCTCCAGGACCTCGCGTACGGCGCCCGCGAGCGCAACTCCGCTGGCCGGCGGATCCGGCAGGAACTGACCCTCACGCTGTTGGAGTACATCGAGCCGCAGCTGGTGAAGAGCCACGCGAAGAAGTCCCGCGGAAAGGACAGCAAGGACAAGGACCGGGACAAGGGGAAGGGCGGCAAGGGCTGATGCCCACGGACCCGACCCTCGTCGCCGGCGTGCTGGAGAAGCTGGAGCTGGTCAGCGGCGGGAAGCGCGGCATGCGCGTCGACCTGGTCGAGGCGATCGCCGGCGACCCCACGGTCAAGCAGACCATCGACGGCGCGTCCACCCTGGAGCTCCAGGTCCTCGACCAGCACCGCAAGCTGCTGCGCGGCCGCACCCCGCTCGACGAGCGGTGCTGGGTGGTCTTCGACGGTATGCACTTCGAGCTGGTCCGCGTCGCGAAGGGCTCGGACATCCTCACGCTCACGTTCGAGGACGCGATCGTCGCGGCACTGCGCCGCCGCAAGAAGCGGCTCTCGATCAAGCCCGGGAGGATCACCCGCCGCGAGCTCGCAGAGCGTCTCGCCCGCGAAGCAGGCATCCCGGTCGCCGTGGACCCGGCGAAGCGTGGTCCGATCCAGCGGGTCGTCGAGCGCTCCACCGGCGGAGATCGCACCAGCTCGTGGGAGGTCCTCGGTGAGGCCGCCGAGGACATCAGGTGGCGGAGGTTCTCCGACGGGCGCCGGCTGGTCATGGGCGGCGACGACTGGCTGATCGACCGCGACGCCCGGCCCACCAGGCTGCAGGAGTACACCGGGGGCTGCCACGACATCGACTTCAACCTCGACGTCGGCCGGCGCGCCAGCGAGGCGACCGCCACCGTCGACGTCGGCGCCTTGAAGTTCCCGGCCGGGTCCGTCGTGCTCGTCGAGGACATGGGTCCCGCGGACGGCCGGTGGCTGGTCTCGGAGATCTCCAGAACCGTGACCTCGCCGCGCGCGTCAGTGTCGCTCGTGCGGGCCAAGCACGCACTGCGAGAGCCCAAGCGGGAGCGCAACTCCCGGAAGGGCGACGGCGGCGACCCGGACTTCATCCCCGGCCAGGACGGCGCCGACGGCGGCGGCAAGGCGTCCGGCGCACGAGCGAAGATGGTCGACTTCGCGCTCGCCCAGCAAGGCGACCCCTACGTGTGGGGTGCCTCCGGCCCCGGCTCATGGGACTGCTCCGGGCTCGTCCAGGAGGCAACCCGCGCCGGCGGCAAGGTCCTCGCCAAGCCATCCGCGGCTCAGTGGGCCGCCGTCCAGGCGGCCGGGAAGACGATGAGCGTCGACAAGGCACTGAAGACCCGCGGGGCGCTGCTGTTCATCCAGACCGAGGACATCCAGCACGTAGCGATCTCCCTCGGCAACGGCTCCACGATTGAGGCCAAGGGCACCGCGTACGGCACCGGGATCTTCAAGGCCTACGCGCCGCAGTACACCGGCGCCGGGTGGTGGCTCTGATGGCCGTCGACGACCTCGTGCAGCGCCGCCCCCGATCGCTCACCCGGCCGCCAGCAACAGGCACCGTCAGCAGCGTCGACGACGACGGCGTGTACGTCACCGTCCTCGACGGCGACACCCGCGCCCCGCACGGCCCCTGCTACGGCGGCACCCGCCCCGTGCTCGTCGACGGCGAGCTCACCACCGAGCCGCTGCCCGTCGGAACCCTGGTGCTGCTCGTCCACACCGACAGCGGTCCCTGGATCGCCGCCTGGGAAGGAGCCTGATGCCCCGCACCCTCGCCCTGCCGATCGTCATCGGCCACGACGACGGTCTCGCGACGCACGAGCAGGACAGCGAGCCGGAGATCGCTCAGTCCGTCGCGCTGCTGATCGACACCCGCCCCGGCGAGCGCACCGCGATCCCGGACTACGGGATGCCCGACCCCATCGGCGCCGGTCTCGACCTGTCCGTCCTCGCCGACGTCGTCCTGGAGTGGGAAGAGCGCGCCGACCCGGTCGACGTCGAGTTGCTCGTCTCGTTCGCCGACCAGGCCGCAACGGTGCGGCCCAGCACACCCGTGACCACCGAGGAGGTCTGAATGCCCTGGGAGGACCCTGAGCTCGACGTCGACGAGGACGGCCTCATCGCGCAGATCCTCAATGGGATCCGTGCACGCATCGAGGGCTGGGAGCCGAACGAAGGCGCCCCCGAGGTCGCCCTCGGTGAGGAGATCGGAGTCGCCGCGGCGGCGATCAACGCGTTCGTGGCCGAGGGCTTCCGCCTCACCCTGGCCGCCATCGGCGAGACCGTGTTCGGGATCGTCCCGCGGACAGACGCGTACGCCATCGCCGACATCACGCTCGCCCTGCGCACGAAGACGTTCCCGCCGTCAACACCACCGACGATCGACATCCCCATCAGCTTCCCAGCCGGCTTCACCGTCGTCGCCAACGGCGTCACCTTCCAGTCGACCGCAGACTTCGACGAGGTCGTCACCTTCAACCGGCTCATGACCAGCGGCGGTGTCGTCACCAGTTACATCGCCGCGGTGACCGTCGAGACGCAGGCGACCGTGCCGGGCACGGTCGGGAACGTCTCGGCCGGCGAGGGCTCGGAGGTGGTCGCAGTGACGAGCCACCCTTACGTCTTCTACACGTCGATGGGCTCGCACGCGTCCGGGGGAGTCGACGGCGAGTCCCTGACCGACTACCTCGACCGGCTGACCGACTACCTCGCCACGCTCCGTCCCGGCGGGGTGCGGGCCGCGGATCTCGCCACCCTGGCCCGGACGGTAAACGGCGTGCAGCGTGCGATGGCGATCGACCTCTATGACCCGGAGGAACCCGGCACCCACGAGCGCACAGCCACGGTGATCGCGATCGACGCGGACGGCGAACCGGTCGGCGGATCCACTGCCGCTGACCTCGCCGACCAGCTCGAGCTGGCCCGCGAGGTCAACTTCCGCATCATCCTCGCCGAGCCGACGTACACCGACCTCGACATCACCGTCACGCTCGAAGCCGTCCCCGGCGCCGACCTCGTCGCCGTCGAGGCCGCAGTCGAGGCCGCGATCACCGCGGCGATCCATCCCGCCACCTGGGGATCGACAGCCGCCGACCCGGACAGCTGGTCCGAGCGGACCACGCTGCGGACCCTCGACCTCGCCGTCGTCGCCGCCCAGGTCCCGGACGTGACCTCAGCGATCGTGGTGACCGTCAACGGCGACGAGCACGCCACCACCCTGACCGGACCCGGCGCCCTGCCCTCTCCGGTCGGCCCCGGCGGGTCGTCCCTCGTGGTGACGGTGTCGTGACCGTCGCTGAGCGGGTCCTGGCAGGGCTCGGCCCGACCTTCCGTCGTCGCGCCGGCGAGCAGCTGCAGCCGCTCGTCGAGGCGCTCACCTCGGTGCTCGAGCGTGCCGACGCCCTGGTGCAGCCCACGGCCCGGGGCTGGACCGCCGGGTTCGACATCAACGAGACCCCGGACCCGGCATGGCTGGGCCGCGCCACCGGAACCCCCGTCCCCGACGGCCTGACCACCGAGCAGCAGCGCGAGCTCGTCCGCAGCCGCGCACAGTGGCGCCGCGGCACCCCACGGGCGATCAAGGGCGCAGTGCAGACCGTCCTCACCGGCGCCACGAAGCGCGTCGACGTGCTCGAGCGCACCGACGGCCCGTGGACCTTCAAGATCCGCGTGTGGGCCTCCGAGGCGCCCGAGGACCTCGCCGACGTCGTCGCGGCCGCAGCGACCCAGAAGCCGGTCGGGCTCCTCATCGACCCCGACGTCGAGGTCGTCGACCACGGCGCCACCTTCGCCCACCTGACCGCAGAGCACGGCACCTTCGCCGAGCTCGCCGAGCGCTTCCCGACCCTCGGCTCCATGACCCCGCACGTGCCCGAGGAAGGAACCATCATCTGATGCCGGAGACCACCCCGAACGGCGCGCCGTACCCCGTCGCTGACGACCCGAACGACGTCCCCGGCTACCTCCGCCAGCTCGCCGAGTGGTCCGACGAGAACCTCGCCGCCGGCGCCACCCTCAACGACGGCACGATGGCCGCCGCGCTGAACGCCGGCGGCGTCTTCGCAGACGGCATCGCGGCCACGATCGCCGGCGCGAGAGACGCCGCCCTCTCGGACGCGAGCCGCGTCCTGGCCCAGCTGGCGAAGGCTCAGCGCGGCCCGGTGACGGTGGTGACGCTCGGGTCGTCGTCGACCGGCGGGGTGGGAGCGACGATCGCGTCACGCCGCTTCGTCAACGTGCTGGCGGCGCGCCTGCAGGCGGCATTCCCCTCGGGGATCTACGGCTACGAGCCGCCCGTGGGCGACCTCACCGGCGCCGTCGAGCGCACCCTGCCGGGAGTGCACGTCCTCAACGGCGGCATCGGTGGAACGACGTCGGCGAACTACGTGCCCAGCGGCACCCTGGCGCAGATCGCTGTCGTGAAGCCGGCCGTCGTGGTCCACATGATCGGCGCCAACAACTACTTCTTCGGTACGCCGGCCGCGACCTTCGAGGCCGAGCTCGACGCCCGCCTCACGGAGGTCTCGACCGCTGCGGGCAACAACCCGCTCCAGGTCGTCTGCTCCACCTACGCCCGCCCCGACGTCGCCGCCCCCGCCGTGCCCTGGCAGGACTTCGTCGAGGCCATGCAGGCCGTCGTCACCGAGCGCTCCGACGCGATCTACGTCGACGGACTCACGCCCTTCGAGGCCGCCGAGGCCTCCGGACCAGGCGCAGCCGACCCGCTCGACCTCATCGAGCCGGACAACATCCACCCCAGCGACGCCGGCCACGCACTGATGGCCGCACGAATCGCTGACGCCTTCGACCTCCCGGCGCCCACCGCCTCTCGCGTCCCCGAGGTCCTGGACCGGTACTCACGCAAGACGCTCGGCAACACCGAGACGGGACACACCTACGAGGCGCAGTCGAGCGGGGTGTTCGTCCCGAACGGGTCGGCGCTCACCTGCACAACCGCCGGCAACGTGGTCGTCGAGACCGGGTTCAGCGACGCGGAGGTCTCCGCGCTCGTCACCTACGTCCCAGCTGTCGTGGTCGGGGTCATCGCCAAGAGCACCGACGCCAACACCCGACTCGGCTGGTACTTCAACGGACCCTCGGGCCGTCTGGAGCTCTACCGCGGCGCGACCATCGTGAACTGGACGACGAGCATCGCCCTCAACCCTGGGCAGGAGTACCACCTGTCTCTGGTGGCCGTGCTCGACAAGCTCCTCGGGTTCCTGAACGGGCGCCAGGTGCTGACCCACACGCTCGCCCCGGGCGAGTCGGCGACGTACAGCGGCCACACGAAGCACGGCGTTCGCTGCAACACGGCCAACGCCTCGGTCCGCATCCGGTGCCTCAACATCTCGGCGAGGAGCTGAGCATGCCGCTGCCCGAAGGGATCAGCACCGCCCAGGTCACGTTCGGCCGCGCGAGCGGGGTGCTCGGCACCGAGGCCGTGGTCAACGCGTGGGTCGAGACCAACGGCGTCGTGATCTGGGCCGCGACCGGTCAGGCGATCTACCCGTTCGCCGAGCCCGTCACCGTCACCGACGGCGTCGCGAGCTTCGCCTTCCCGCACGTCGACCAGGACGGGTTCGTCGACGAGCACGGTGCCACGATCACCGGCTTCTGGGGCGTCTTCACCGCGCGGGTCCAGAACCGTGCGAAGCGCGGCGAGTTCAGCAAGATCACGAAGGAGTTCCAGGTCCTCGTCGACGACGGCGATCAGCTGGAGCTCCGCATGATCCCCGACGGCCAGCGCCGGCCGGAGACCGCGATCGCCGCCCGGGCCTACGCCGACCAGGCGCGCGAGTACCGGGACCAGGCGGCCGCGCAGGTCGGCGAGCTCGTCGACGAAGCGACCGAGCAGGTCGACCAGCTGGTGACGGGCGCGACCACCACGCTCGACACGACCCTCACGCAGGCCGAGATCGAGCTCCAGGCGATCGCGACGGCAGCGTCTGGCTCGGCGTCCGCCGCATCGACGGCGGCAGGTGCGGCGTCGGACTCCGCTGGTGATGCGGACTCGGCCCGGCTCGGTGCGCTGGCCGCGCAGGAGGCGGCGGAGGCGGCTCAGCAGGCGGTGCTCGCGCAGGTGGCGGCCGCGACCGCTCAGGCCACGGCGGCGTCCGACTCAGCGACCGCGGCGTCCGGGTCCGCGGCCACGGCCAGCGAGCAGCGCGCGCTCGCCGAGACCGCGCGTCTGGCTGCCGAGGCCGCCCGGGCCGCGATCCCTTCCATGCCGATCGTGCGGCGCAACCTCGCCCGCACCCCGACGGGCGTGACACTCACGAACTGGGGGAACGTCAACGGCGGCGCTGGCTTCGGCATCGCGCAGTCGCCCGTCGTGTTCCCGGACTCGGGCGAGCCCGGCGTCGCGTTCACATACGGGACCGGCATCTCCAACCTGGACGCGGGCCTGGCTCAGACCTTCAACGTCGAGAGCGGAAAGACCTACACCTGCTCGGTCTCGATGCAGAAGGACGCTCCGCTCGGCGGCGGCCTCCGGGCGTCGGTCTACAGCGCTACCGCCGTTCCAGGCAGCGTGGTGCGCGGCGTCTCCGACGACGCCGTCGGCACCCCTCGCCGCCTCGCCGTCACCTTCACCGCGACCGCGACCGGATCGGTGACGTTCTTCATCAGCAAGCAGACTGCTGGACTGACCGAGGGCGCGACGTACCACGCCGGCGACCTGCTCATGGAGGAGAGCCCGCGCGCGCTGCCGTTCTTCTTCGGCCCGTCCCCGGGTGCCCGCTGGTCGGGCGCCGCGCGGAACAGCATCTCGGACCTGCTCGTCGTGCGTGCAGCCGACGTCATTGGTCTCGGGCAGGCCGGGACGCGCTACAACGAGGGCATCGGCTCCCCGGAGGGCATCGTCACTGCCTCCCCGGGGGCGGAGTACGTCGACCTCGCCAAGACCAACGGCGCGCGACGCTGGCACAAGGACACCGGCACCGGCTCGACCGGCTGGGTCTGCATCTCCGGCGACACCGGCTGGCGGGACGTCTCAGGACTCCTCGCAAACGGCTGGGTCGGGGCAACCGTGGGAGTCGCAGCGGTTGCCATCTGCCGGACGGAGGCAGGAGTCTTCTGGCGCATCGCGGCCCTGAGCCCTGGGTCGTCCACGACGGCGGTCGCGGTCTCCGCGATCCCGACCGGCTTCCGCCCCGACGTCCTCGCCGGGGCCAACCCCGAGCGCCACACGGTCCACACGGTCTCGGGACCTCCCACCGCCCCAACGATCCGCCCCGCATTCTTCGGGACCACCGGGCTGAACATCACCCGGGCGACGACGGACAACCCCTACTACGGATCGCTGTCCTACAAGACCAGCGACCCCTGGCCGACCACCCTGCCCGGCACCGCAGCCTGAGGAGGCACCCATGGACCTGACCACCCTGGACGACGACGAGCTCGACGAGCACCGCCGCGCCGTGCAGACCGAGCAGGAACGCCGTCGACGCCTCGCCGACGTGCCCGTCCAGGTCGCCGACGCCGCGCGCCGCTTCATCGAGGACGGCGGCGACCCCGCCATCCTCCAGGCCGCGATCACCGACGCCGCGGCGCCGACCGAGCCCTGACCGTCGCGCGCGGACTCGGCCGCGCACCACTTCACCACCCCGCCCACTAGATGAAGGGAGGTGGTGATCGGTGACCGACGCGATCTTGCTCGAGGCCGATGAGCCACCGAAGCACGGCACCTGGGTCGACGTCTGCGACGTCCTGGCCCACCCCACCACCGAGGAGCTGACCGCGGGCCACGAGGCCGGCCAGCTCGTCGACGTCGACGAGCCCCCCGCCCGGCTCGTGCTGTCCCGGTCCGCCCGCGGCGCCAGCGACCGGGACCGGGCGCTCGCCAAGGCCCGCGAGCTCCGGACGGTGATGCTCGACCACGGCGTGCCGGAGGCCCGGATCGACCTGCTCCCGGGTCGGCCCAGCGCCTACGGCGTGTGGGACGCGCTGCACGTCGTCGACGAGATGTCGCACCACACGGTGTCGGGATACTCGCCGGGCAACCTCACCCCGGTCCTGGGGCTCTGCCGAGCGGGCCGGCCACACCCGAACCCGGCGCTCGCGCTCCCGGGTCCGCTGTGCAACGGGTACGGCGGCTGGGACCTGACGTACCGGATCATCACGTTCGGGTGGGCCAACCACCCGGGGCAGGGCGGCCCGCTGACCGTGCCGACCGGGCGCGGCCAGCGGTTCACCATCCCGCGGGACTCCGCCCGCCGCTACGCCTGGGGCACCGAGTGGGAGGGCGGCCTGCAGGCGGCCGACTGGGACCGGGTCCTCGTCAACCCCCGCACCGGCGACCGGATGACCATGCGCGAGTTCATGGGCCGCTCGAACGCGGCTCTCCGGTCCTACTTCGAGCTCGCTCACCACTCCGAGCACTCGACCTGGACCAGCCGGAAGATCGACCGGCTCGGCTACACCTCGGCCTCCGGAGAGGCCGAGCTCACCCGCTACCTGGAGGACGACGACGTGACCCCTGAGGACATCGAGAAGATCGCCACCCGCACCGCCGAGAAGGTCCTCGCCGCGAAGGTCGACCAGCGCGGCACCACCGTGAAGGCCGCCCTCCGGCGTGCTGCAGCTGCTCGGCCGGCGGTCTTCGAGCTTGCGCGCCGTCTGGGCAAGCCGCTCCGAGCCGCCAAGTGACGATGGCCGTCGGCGTCCTGCCCTCGGTCCCCGAGGAGCAGATGACCTGGCGAGCTCGCGCCTACCTGGTGATCGCGGCCGCGCGGCACATCCTCGTCGGGGCCGCGTGCATCGTCCTGGTGGCCGACTTCGACGGCGACAGCTTCCAGGTCATCCGAGCGGTGCTGCCCGTGTGGGTGTGGGGCGTGGCCTTCCTCGTCGGGGGAGCGCACCTGACGTACGCCGCGATCCGGGGCAGCGAGGGCCACGCGAGGGTCGCTCTGAGCTTGTCCGCGATCTCGACGTCGGTGTGGGCCGCTGGGTTCCTCCTCGCCTACCAAGAGGGCGGCGCCGTGTCGCCGATCGGCGTCATCTTCGCGACCGCCCTCACCGCGAAGGACCTGGTGATCTGCCGGCAGCCGATGCGATCGCCGTTCGAGCCCATCGTCAGGGAGTACGACGAACCGAAGGGCAGGTGAGTGTGGACCCCTCCGCTCTGCTGCTGGGAGCGGCCGCGGTGATCACCGCGATCGGCACCATCTACGTCAACCGGAACAGCCGCAGGGACCAGCACCGTCAGGCTGCGGCCGCTGCGCAGGTCCAGCGCGACCAGCACCAGTTGGAGGAGACCAAGCAGGCCCTCGAGGCGCTGGGGTCGGCCCTCACCGAGACGCGCACCGACCTCCACGAGGAACGCCGGCTCCGGCGCCAGGCCGAGGCCGAGCTCGAGGAGAAGAAGACCCTGCACCGGCACATGTATGCCGCGCAGGAGTCCCGCTGCCTGGAGTACGCCGGGCAGCTCACCGACACCGTGCTGACGCTGCGCGGTGTCGTCGTCGACGAGATCGCCCGGGCCGCGGCCGACTCCGCGCTGCGGGCGCTCCCGTCCCACCCCCACGATCTGCCGCCGGCGACACCGCCGGCGCTGGAAGGAGAGAAGGATGATCCTGCTGACCGTTGAGGTGTACGCCGTGCACCTCCTGGCCCTGTTCGCGCCGGCCGCGGCCGACTCGCAGCCCGTCGACGTCGTCACGGACGCCCAGATGTGGGCGCTCATCGTCGGCTTCGCCTCGCCCCTGCTGATCGCCGTGGTGCAGCAGCCCACCTGGTCCGGCCGCCGGCGCACCCTCGTCACGATCGTCTGGTCGATCGTCGCCGGCGGCGGCACGGCGTTCTTCACCGACGAGTTCACCGGTCGGAGCCTGCTGTCGTGCTTCCTGGTGATCTGCGTGGCCGCGATCGCGACGTACCAGTCGATCTGGCGGCCGCTGAAGATCGCGCCGGCGATCGAGGCCGCGACGTCGCGCCGCGCCTTCGTCAAGACGGTCGCCGGTGAGGGCGGCACCGAGAAGGTGGTCGTCGAGCGGACCTGACGCCCGAGCTGCTCGACACAGACGTGGCCCCCGCCGACCTTCGGGTCGGCGGGGGCCACGTTCTGTCTGTGGTGCCTAGTCGCGGAAGTCAGGGTGGAGGCCGACGATGTTGTCGATCGCGAGCGCTTCGACGGTGTCCATCTCGGAGGTCATCACGTTGTCGTAGTTGATCTTGCGGATGTCCGAGCCGCGGAAGGTCGTGAAGAACACCTGGCCGTCCTCCTCCTCACCGAACTTGTCGACGAGGGGGAACGTGCCGCGGAACGCGACCTCCTTGACCGGGACGTCGTCGTCGAGCTTGGAGATTTCCTCGGCGATGTCGAACACGTCGATGGCGATCCCACCCCGGACCATGCCCATGCTCAGGTTGTCCTTGACCTTGAACTCCACCAGCCACGACCCACGGCCGCCCCACCGGGAGACAGTCGGGTCGTCGGCGTCGCTCTCGTCGACGGCGTCCTGCACCTGCTCGATCGGCTTCGCCGGCTTGGGCGGAGCCGCCGGGCTCTCGTCGGCCTTCGGCGGCGCGGCACTGGCGCCGGCGTCGGACTTCGAGTCGGACGCCGCCGGCTCCTCGTCATCCCCACCGACGGCAGCGCCGATGATCACGATCAGCAGGAGGGCACCCAGGGCGCCACCGAAGATCTTCAGCGTCCTGGCGTTCGTGGCTCGCCGCTTCGCCATCGCGTCAACCGGGGACGCCGGCGGCTGGTACGCCGCCGACGCTCCCGGCTGCTGCTGATCGGTCCACTGCTCGCCGTCCCAGAAACGCTGGCCACCCTCCGGACCTGGGTTCGGATACCAGCCTGCAGGCGCGTTGCTCATGGCCACGCAGGGTGCCACGGCCGCGCCGGTCTTGTCCGGGTTTCTACGCGACGGCGGCCGCGACCTCGTACAGCTCGTCGTCGTCGAGCAGCGTGTACACCAGGGTCGTGTCGAGCTTCGCGTGGCCCAGCATCCTGGAGACCGCGACGATGTTCTTCGTCCCCTTCAGCCCCTTGGTCGCGAACCGATGCCGCAGCGTGTGGCCGGTGAAGGTCTCAGCGAGCGCTCGCGAGAGGAGCCGGGAGACGTGGCCCGCGGTGATCGGCTGACCGGTCCAGCGGTTCGGGAACGCGTACCCCTCGAGGTCGTCGAGGAGGCGGCACAGGTCCTCCTGCGCGATCGCGACGCGACGCATCTTGCCGCCCTTGCCGACCACCTTCAGCACACGTCGGTAGCGGTCCCACTGGTCGGAATGCACGATCGCGATCTCGCAGCACCGCAGGCCGGCGTACGCGCCGAGACGGAGCATGAAGAGCTCGCGCTCATCCGCGCTGCGCAGCGCGAGCTCCAGGACCGGCTCGGGGGTCGGGTTGGGCAGCTTCTGGGGGATGGTGATGGAGGGCAGGTCCTCGGCCGGGTTGCTGGGCACCCGGCCGGACTTGTGAGCCCACTTGAAGAACGTCCGGTAGGTGGTCCGGACGCTCTTCTTGGTTTCTGCCGCCTTGTGAGTGCCGATGACCTCCAGGAGGAGCTCGTCGGTGACCGCGGAGGGGCCGGCCGGGGCGAGGGCGGCGAGGTCGCGGAGGCGGTAGGCGTAGAGGCGGATGGTCCCCGGCGCGCGGTCAGCAGCGAGCTGCCACTTGCCGAAGTCCCGGATGGAGGAGCCCCAAGTGATGTTCGTCATACAGGTCTGAGGTATCTCAGACACGCCGTAATCGGACACCGTCTTAGGGACCGGGTTGCGGTATGGACCACGCTTCGCTAGCGCGGCTCGAACGGTGCTCACGCGCGTCAGCCGGCCTCGTTTGGCGTCCAGACGAGCCAGTCGAGGTCGTTGTGCCGCGTGTGGATCGTGATGCCGGGCTTCCCGTCGACGAGCCTGTCCAGCGAGAACTCCACGGCGTCGGGGTGGTGCTTCCTCACCCAGGCCTCGGCGGCCTTCATCGCGACGTCGTACGCCGACTGGTCGTTCGCCTCGACCGCGGCGCGGTACGCCGCCCATATCGCGGCCGCGGCGCGCTCCGCTCGCTGCTCGCGCCGGCGAGAGAGCCAGCTCACTGGCTCACCTCGGGCGGAGTGATCGGCTCGGGCTTGCAGCAGGCCGTGAGGTTGTGGCTCGCGTGCTTGCCCATCGAGTGGTACCACTCGACTCGGGCGCGGTGGAACGCAACTTCCGTGGCTGCCACGGCCTGTTCTGCGGCTTCGTATCGCTCACGTGCCTGGTCCGTCAGGTCGTAGCCCTTCAAGGCGCTGTACGCGATGGAGTGAGCAGCGCTGTCGTAGTCCCGCCGTGCATCGTCGCGAGCCTGGCGGGCGCTGTCCCGGTCCTCCCGAAGTTGCTCGATCACTTCGTCGGGCTGCCTGGTAAGCGCGCTTTCGTCCGTGAGCTCCGCCGACGGCTGCCCCATCACGCCACCTGCTCGAGCGAGTGGCGGGCCGCGGGTGCGACCGGGAAGGGGCACACGATCGCGGGCGGGCTGACCTGCGTGAACGGCATACCGGAGGGTTGTTGGTTCGAGTCCAACCGGGGGAGCAGAGAAGGCCCCTGATCCGCGGAGACGCGGGTCAGGGGCCTTCGCCGTACCCGGGGCCGGCCGATGGACGCGAGAGCCCTACTACGCTGCCGGTACCGGACCGCGAGCCACCGACGAGAGCTGGTGCTGACGATGGACGTTCTCCGCGACGCGAGCCCCGGATCCGTCCGGCTCCCGGTGCAGCCGTGGGCGACGCCGGCCGAGGATGTGCTGTCGACGCTGGACGCCACGGCCGAGGGCCTGGCGGGCGAGGAGGTACGCCGCCGCCTCGACGAGGTCGGCCCGAACCGGCTGACGCCCCCGGCACGCACCCCGTGGTGGCGGCGCGTGCTGGCGCAGTTCCAGGACGTGCTGATCTACATCCTGCTGGTCTCCGCCGCGCTCAAGGCGCTGCTGGCCGACTGGGTCGACTTCACGGTCATCCTCGCGGTGACCGTCATCAACGCGGGCGTGGGACTGATCCAGGAGGGCCGGGCCGAGCGAGCCCTGAGCGCGATCTCGCAGATGCTCTCCGTGCATGCGTCCGTGCGGCGCGACGGCCGCTGGCTGGACGTGGACGCCGACGAGCTGGTGCCGGGTGACCTGGTGCGGGTACGACCCGGCGACCGGATCCCCGCCGACGTCCGCCTGACCGAGGCCGTGAACCTGCAGGTGGAGGAGTCGGCGCTCACGGGCGAGTCGGTGGCGACGGTCAAGGACGTGTCCCCGGTGGCGACCGACTCCGGGCTCGGCGACCGCAGCAGCATGCTCTTCTCCGGGACCCTCGTCGCCGCGGGCATCGGGCGTGGCGTGGTCGTGGCGACCGGGCCGAGCACGGAGATCGGCCGGATCCAGGCGATGATCGAGGAGACCGAGCGGGTCGAGACCCCGCTCGCCCGCAGCCTGGGCCGCTTCGGCAGCTGGCTCGCCGGCCTGATCCTCGTGATGGCCGTGGTCATGGTCGTGATCGGCCGGGTGCTGTACGACGACGACGTGCGGGACCTGGTCTCGGCCGCGATCGGCTTCGCGGTCGCCGCCGTACCCGAGGGTCTCCCGGCGCTCGTCACCATCACCATGGCCCTCGGCGTGCAGCAGATGGCCCGCCGGCGCGCGATCACCCGCCGGCTGCCCGCCGTCGAGACGCTGGGCGCCGTCACGACGATCTGCTCCGACAAGACCGGCACCCTGACCAAGAACGAGATGACCGCGAGGCAGGTCCGGACGTCGGGCGCCCTGATGCACGTCACCGGCGCCGGGTACGCCGCCGACGGCGAGGTGCTGCTCGACGACGTACCGGTGACCGTCGAGGACCGCGCGGACCTGCGGGCGCTGGCCGAGGTGATGAGCCTGTGCAACGACGCCCGGCTCGTCCACGAGCCCGACGGGTGGCGGCTGGTGGGGGAGCCCACCGACGGCTCCCTGCGGGCGCTGGGGCCGAAGGCGGGGTTCGAGATCGACGCCTGGCGTCGGGTCGCGGTGATCCCGTTCGAGTCCGACACGAAGTACATGGCGGTCCTGGTCGAGTCGACCGGCGGCACCCGGCACGTGCTCCTGAAGGGCGCTCCCGACCGGGTGCTCGAGCGGTGCACGACCCAGACGGGGGTGGACGGCGAGCCCCAGCCGCTGGATCGGCGCCTGTGGGACGAGCGGATCGACACCCTGGGGGCACAGGGTCTGCGGGTGCTGGCCGCGGCCCGCGCGCCAGGCGGCCCCACGGACGCGCTGGCACCCGAGGACGTGCTCGACGGCCTGGAGTTCGTCGGGCTGGTGGGCATCGTCGATCCGCCGCGTCCCGAGGCGGTCGCCGCGATCGCCGAGTGCCGCGAGGCCGGCATCGCGGTGAAGATGATCACCGGCGACCACGCCGGCACGGCGCTCGCGATCGCCCGCGAAATGGGACTCGGCGACGGCGGCGACACCGAGGTGCTGACCGGCGCCGAGCTCGAGGCGATGAGCGACGACCGGCTGCGCGAGCGGGTGCGTGAGGTCGACGTCTACGCGCGCACCAGCCCGGAGCACAAGGTCCGGATCGTGCGGGCGCTGCAGCACCACGGCGAGGTGGTGTCCATGACGGGGGACGGCGTCAACGACGCGCCCGCGCTCACCCAGGCCGACGTCGGGGTGGCGATGGGGATCAAGGGCACCGAGGCGACGAAGGAGGCGGCGGACATCGTCCTCGCCGACGACAACTTCGCCACCATCAAGGCCGCGGTGGAGGAGGGCCGCCGCATCTACGACAACATCCGCAAGTCGGTCCTCTTCCTGCTGCCCACGAACGGCGCCCAGTCGCTGGTCATCCTCGTGGCCGTCGTGTGCGGGCTGACCCTGCCCCTCCAGCCGGTCCAGGCGTTGTGGATCAACATGGTCACGGCCGTCACGCTCTCGCTGTCGTTGACCAGCGAGGGGGCCGAGCCGGGCCTCATGCACCGTCCGCCCCGGGACTCGCGAGCGCCGCTGCTGACCCGCGCGTTCCTCGGGCGGATCGTCCTGGTGTCGGTCCTCATCGGCGGCGTCACCCTGGCGCTCTTCTACTACGAGCTGGAGCACGGAGCCCCGGTCGACCAGGCGCGCACCACCGCCGTCACGATGCTCGCGCTCGCGCAGCTGGCCTACCTGCTGAACTGCCGCTTCCTGGAGCGCTCCAGCCTCAGCCCCGCCGTCCTGCGGGGCAACCGGGCCGTGTGGTGGTCGGTCCTCGCGCTGCTCGCGCTGCAGGCGCTGTTCGTCTACGCCCCGTTCATGCACAGCTGGTTCGGCTCCGCGCCGCTCGGCGTACGCGAGTGGTTGGTCACCGCCGCCCTGGCCGTGGTCGTGCTGGTCCTCGTCGAGGCGGTCAAGGCCGTCGACCGGGTCCTGGCCCGCCGGATCTAGCAGCGGCAGGCCAGGTCCCCAGGCCGCAATTGCGGCCGTGGAGCAGGTTTCTGCGCCCAGAACCTGTCGTACGGCTGCAATTGCGGCGCTTGGGCACGCGGCGCTACTCGCCCCAGCCCATCGGGAACACCTCGAACGAGGCCCCGAACGCGACGCCGAGGCGCTGGCCGGTGGCCCGGGAGCCGCCCTCGAGGAACTCGCGCGCGTCGAAGTCGGCCCACCCCAGCCCGTCGATGTATGCCGCGTGCGCCTCCAGCGAGGCGACCCCGGCCTCGAAGGTGGCGGTCGTGTCGACCCCGTGGCCGGACTGCGGCGAGCCGAAGGCCCAGACCTCGCGGACCCCGCCCCAGGGCTCGACGTCCTCGCTCAGCTGCTCGGGGAAGACCCACCGGTTGCCCGCGTCCCGGACCGCGTCGAGCACCGCCCGCCCGACGGCGATGTGGTCGGGCTGGTTGAGGTTGCGGCCGCCCCAGGTGTCGCGGAAGTTGCCGGTGATCACGATGTCGGGGCGGGTGCGGCGTACCTCCGCCGCGATCTCGCGCCGCAGCGGCACGCCGTACTCCAGGATCCCGTCGGGGAGGCCGAGGAACGACACGTCGTCGACGCCGACGAGTCCGGCCGAGGCGACCTGCTCGGCCTCGCGCACCTGCCGGCACTCGCCGGGGTGCATCCCGTCGATGCCCGCCTCGCCGCTGGTCACCATGCAGTAGCCGACCCACTTGCCCTGGCCGGTCCACCGAGCGACGGCCGCGGCCGCGCCGAACTCCATGTCGTCGGGGTGCGCGACCACGCACAGCGCGCGCTGCCAGTCCTCGCGGAGCGGCTGGAGAGGGGTGGGCAGGTCGCTCATGGCGGCAGCCTGCCACCGAGCCCCCGCCGCCGCATCCCCACGCGGCACGGGGAAGCGGTGGATCATCCACGATCCGTTGCCCCCTCGGGGTACCTTTTTCGCGCCATGGTCGATGCCCTCACTCCCGCTCCCGCGCCTCCGGCCGCGTCGCGCCCGCAGCGCGGCGGCCGCCGGAGGGCCGTGCCCGACCGCGACGTACGCCGCTCCCGGCGCTCCGCCTCCGCGACCCCGCGCGGCGGGGCTCGCCGCGCCCGGGGGCCTCGCGGGCCGCGCCGCGCGCAGGGCCTGCCGGGCACCCTCGGCGTGACCCTGCTGGGGGCGCTGCTGCCGGGCTCGGGGCAGGTGTGGAGCGGCCGGCGCCTCCTGGGCTGGTTCGTCCTGCTGCCCACGGTCGTCGCCCTCGCCGTCGCGATCTGGTACGTCGGCCGCGACCTGCGGGCCGTCCTCGACTTCGCGACCTCTCCGACCCAGCTGAAGATCGCGGCGGCCGTGATCGGGCTCGGACTGCTCGGGTGGGCCGGCCTCGTGGTGCTGACCTACCGCCAGGTCCGGCCGGTGCTGCGTCCCCGCTGGCACACCCTGGTCGGTCACACGTTCGTACTGGCGCTGTGCCTGCTGGTCGGCACCCCGCTCGCGTACGCCGCCCGCTCGGCGATGGTGACCTCCGACCTGGTCGAGAGCGTCTTCGGCGACAACCAGACCGCGACGTCCCCGGAGGACGTCAGCGAGGAGAACCCCTGGGGCGACCGCAAGCGCGTCAACGTGCTGCTGCTCGGGGGCGACGGCGGTGAGGGCCGCACGGGCGTGCGCACGGACACCGTGATCCTGGCCAGCATCTCGGTGAAGTCCGGACGTACCGTCATGTTCAGCCTGCCCCGCAACATGATGAACGCCCAGTTCCCGGAGGGCAGCCCGCTCCACGACCTCTACCCGGACGGCTACTCCGGGTCCGAGGACGACGGCTTCTACATGCTCAACGCCGTCTACGGCCAGATCCCGCAGCGCCACCCGGGAGTGCTGGGCAACAGCAAGAACGAGGGCGCCGACGCGATCAAGCAGGCCGTCGCGGGCAGCCTCGGCATCCGCGTCGACTACTACGTCCTGGCCAACCTGAAGGGCTTCGAGGACGTCGTCAACGCCATGGGCGGCATCACCGTGAACGTCAACAAGCCGGTGGCGATCAACGGCGACACCGACGCCGGCATCCCGCCGACCGGCTACATCCAGCCCGGCCCCGACCAGCACCTCGACGGCTTCCACGCCCTCTGGTTCGCCCGCGGCCGGTGGGGCTCCGACGACTACGAGCGGATGGAACGGCAGCGCTGCACCATCGACGCCATCATCGACGCCGCCGACCCCACCACGCTGATCACCCGCTACACCGACCTCGCCAACGCGGGTAAGCAGGTGCTCTCCAGCGACATCCCGATCGAGCTGCTGCCGGCCTTCGTCGAGCTCGGGCTGAAGGTCAAGGACGCCAAGGTGAAGTCGGTCGTCTTCAAGCGCTCGGACAAGTTCTTCTCGGGCGACCCGGACTTCGAGTGGATGCACGAGGCGGTCGCCCGGGCCATCGAGCCGAAGCCCGCGAAGTCGGGCACGCCCACCCAGACGCCCAGCCAGACGCCCGACCAGACGCCCGGCGACGCGCCGACCGGCACCCCGACCGGCGAGCCCACCCTTGAACCCGGCGCGGCCGTGGACGCGCAGGACTCGTGCGGCTACCAGCCCGCCGACGGTGTCGAGGCGGCCGCGCAGTAGCACCGGCCATGCTCTAGGCTCGCCCGCCGAGGGGCGGTAGCTCAGTCGGTCAGAGCAGAGGACTCATAATCCTTGGGTCGTGGGTTCGAGCCCCACCCGCCCTACGTAGCGAATCGTCCCGCTGGTGCGCGCGCTCAGGGGCGGAGCAGGATCTTCCCGGTCCGCCCCGGCTCCGCGTTGGCAGCGGCCGCGGCGCGCACGTCCTCGAGCGGGTAGACGCGCTCGACCGGCAGCGTCAGCGAGCCGTCGCCGATCCGCTCGACCAGCTCGCCGAAGAGTGCCCGGCGCTGGTCGGCGGGCATCGTCCGGCTGACCACGCTGCCCCAGAAGCCGCGGATCGTCGCCTGCTTGAAGATGACGTCGCCCGACCCGATCTCCATGACCGGCGACTGCATCGCGCCGAAGACCACCAACGTCCCGTCCTCGGCCAGGAGCGACATCACCTCGCCGCTGGCCCGGCCGCCGACGGAGTCGACGCCGACCTTGATCGGAGCGTCATCGGCGAGCGCGCGCACCCGGCCGGCCCAGTCGTCGGCGTCGGTCGCCACGACGTTCCCGATGCCCTGGGACGCCAGCTCCTCGACCCCGGCGCCACGACGGACCAGACCGATCACGTTGATGCCGCGCGCCTGCGCCAGCTGCGCGACCATCCGGCCGACCGCGCCGTTGGCGGCGTTCTGCACCATCCAGTCGCCGGGCGTGAGCTCCAGCGACTCGAGCAGGCTGATGGCGCTGAACGGCATCGAGACCAACTGCGCGGCGACCTCGTCGGTGAGCTGGTCCGGGACCGGGATCAGTCCGCGCGCCGGCACCACCAGCTGCTCGGCCCACGCGCCGAAGGCTCCGCCGCTGGCGACCCGCTGCCCGATCGTCAGGTGCTCGACGCCCGCGCCGAGCGCCTCGACGACGCCGACCGCCTCGGTGCCGGCGCGAGCGGGCAGCTCGGGCTTGAACCCGTAGCTGCCGCGGATGGTCCACAGGTCGTGGTTGTGGACCGCCGCCAGCAGGATCCGGATCCGCACCTCCCCGGGGCCGGGCTCCGGCGACTCGACCTCCTCGACGGCGAGGACCTGGGTGGGATCTCCGAACTCGGTGTGCATCACGGCGCGCATGGCTCCAGCATCGCGCGCCCACGCAAGTCCGGGACCTCGGTTCGAGCCCCGTCCCGGCGCAGCGACTCGCCTACTGCGAGGGCTCCGGAAGATCCCCGCAGTCGATCTTCGGGTTGACGCCGAAGTAGTTCATCGGGCCGGCCACGATGGTGAGCGCGGTGTCGCCGGTGGTCTTGCAGCTGACGTCGCGGTCGTCGCCGAAGTAGCCGCGCTGGGCCGCGGCGACGGCTCCGATCGCCAGCCAGGCCAGCACCAGCAGGATGATCAGGCTCTTCACGGTCCCTCCTCCGACGCCGACCGGCGTCCTGGCCGCCCGTTACCCCGTACGACGCCGGCGCACCGCAGCGGACGCGGGGCTACGACGGGCTGCTGCCGCCGTACGACGCCTGGTAGGCCAGTAGCGCCGCGCGGGCGCGCTCCAGGCTCTCCTCCAGCTCCGGCAGCAGCTCCAGCGCCCCGTCGACGGTCTCGGCGTCGCCGATGAACTCCAGCTGCCGGGCGGACTCGCCCGCGAAGGGCACGCCGAGGTTGAGCGCGCTGCCCGCGAGCTTGTGCGCGGACGCGCGCAGGCCGGCGGAGTCGTCGCTGAGGATGGCGTCCCGGATCGTGTCGACCGCCGAGCGCGAGTTGGCCATGAAGTTGCCGATCGCGCGATCGAGGTACGTCGTGTTGCCGGGGTCGAGGTCGCGCAGCATCTCGAGACGCTCGAGATCGAGGCCGTCGACCGGCGAGGAAGAGGACACGGGAGACTCCGATGGTCGTGGGCGGGCGGGGGACACGGGGGACTGCGGGTCGAGCCAGCGGGCCAGCACGTCGCCGAGGGCGGCCGGATCCACGGGCTTGGTGAGGAAATCATCCATGCCCGCCTCGAGGCAGCGCTCGCGCTCCCCCTCGACGGCGGCGGCGGTCATCGCGATCACCGGCACGCGGGTGCCGTGCGCGGCCTCCAGCTCGCGGAGCCTGCGGGTCGTGGTGTAGCCGTCCATGCGGGGCATCTGGACGTCCATCAGGATCGCGTCGTACGACGAGCTGCCGAGGATCTCCAGCGCGGCGATCCCGTCGTCGGCGGTCCGGCCGACGTACCCGAGCGACTCGAGGAGGCCCATCGCCACCATCTGGTTGACGGGGTTGTCCTCGACGATGAGCACGCGGCGCTGCGACACCTCGGGTCCGGCGGCCGTCGTCGCGGCCGGGCGTGCCCCGACCCCGGCGACGTGGTCGAGGAGGGCCTCGCGCAGCACCCCGGCGAGCACCGGCTTGGTCAGGCAGGCCGCGATCCCGGCCTCGCGGGTGGCCGCCGAGTCGGCGCCGGCATGCGAGGTGAGCAGGAGCAGCACGGTGTCGGCCAGCTCGGGTACGGCGCGGACGTCGGCAGCGAGCGAGAGCCCGTCACGCTCCGGCATCGCCAGGTCGAGCAGGACGCCGTCGTACGGGTCGCCGGTGCGCAGCCCGTCGCGGAGCGCGCCCAGCGCCTCGCTCGCGGAGGAGACGCTGTGCGGGCGCACCTGCCACCAGCGCAGCTGCTCCTCCAGCACGAGGCGGTTGTGCGGGTTGTCGTCGACCACCAGCACCCGGGTGCCGCTCAGCCAGGTGCGGGCGTACTCGTCCTCGATGTCGGCCAGCGTGCCCGTCGCCGCGTCCAGCTCGGCGGTGAAGGTGAAGATGCTCCCGCCCTCCGGATTGGGCGCGTAGGAGAGCTCGCCGCCGAGGGCCTCGACGATCTCGCGGGAGATGGCCAGGCCGAGCCCGGTGCCGCCGTACACCCGCGTCGTGGAGGCGTCGGCCTGCGTGAACGGCTCGAACAGGCCGTCGACCTTGGCGGCGTCGATGCCGACCCCGGTGTCGGAGACGTCGACGCGCAGCAGGCTGCGGTCCTCGGGGCCGGGCTCGGCGGTCACGCGGACGAAGACCTCGCCGCGTTCGGTGAACTTCACCGCGTTCGAGACCAGGTTCGTCAGCACCTGCGCGAGCCGGGTCGGGTCGCCGGCGACGACCTCGGGGACCTCGTGGTCGCACGAGCTGGACAGCTCCAGGCCCTTCGAACGCGCGGACTCGGCGAGCACGCCGATCACCCGGTCCAGGAGCGGCCGTACCTCGAAGTCGAGCACCTCGAGCTCGAGCTTGCCGGCCTCGATCTTCGAGAAGTCCAGCACGTCGTTGATGACGCCCAGCAGGGCGCGGCTCGCGACCTGCACACCCGAGGCGAGCCGGAGCTGCTCGGGCGCCAGCTCGGTGCGCAGGAGCAGGTCGTTCAGGCCGATCACGCCGTTGAGCGGGGTACGGATCTCGTGGCTCATCGTGGCCAGGAACTCCGACTTCTGCCGCGAGGCCTCCATGGCCTGGTCCCGGGCGTCCGCGAGCTCGCGCTGGTACCGCTCCCGCTCGGCCACGCGGCCGAGCTGGACGGCGACCTGCTCGACCATCGACTGGATCATGTCGAAGCGGTAGAGCGGCGGTGCCGAGGTGATCGTGGCGACCGCGCGGACCTCGTCGTCGAGGAGCACCGGGAAGGCGATGGTCAGCATCGTCTCGGGCTCCCAGACCGAGGCCCGGGCGTGGAACGACTGGTTGGCGAGCTCCAGCTCCATCGCGGACTGCTCCGGGGTGGCGGCGTCCTCCTGCCGCTCCTCCTCCGAGAGGTACAGGGGTACGACGCCCGACCCGTCCTCCGTGGGCACGAACGCCCGGCCGCGCTCCCAGTCGTCGTGCAGCAGCACCAGCGTGCGGGCGTGTGCGAGGACGTCCTCGAGGGTGACCGCCTCGTTCGCGGCGCTGGCGACCATCTGCAGGAGCGTGTTCTGGGCGACCTGGTCCTCGAGGGCGATGGCGGCGAGCCGGGCCTCCGTGACGTCCTGGTGGGTGCCCGACATCCACACCCGGCCGTCGGGCTCGCGGTGCACGACGCCGCGGCCGCGGGTCCAGACCCAGTCGCCGTCGTCGCCGCGCACCCGGGCCTCGAAGGTGAGCACCCCGGTGCGGTCCAGGGCGTCGTCGATCGCGTCCTGGACGCTCGCCCGGTCGTCCTCGTGGATCGACCCGAAGAAGGCCTGCAGTCCGGCCGAGGTCTCCGCGGTGGACACGCTGTACAGGGAGTACAGCTCCGCGGACCCGGAGATCTCGTCGGTGGCGATGTCCCACTCCCAGCTGCCGATCCGGGCGATCCGCTGCGCCTCGGACAGCCGTCGCTGGCTCTCCTGGAGCTCGTCCAGGACGGCCCGACGGGCGCCGTAGTCGATGAACCGGTGCAGGATCCCCACGATCCGGCCCTGCTCGTCGCGCAGGGCGCTCTCCCGGACCAGCGCCCAGAGGGACTCGCTGTCGCGGCGGACGAAGCGGACCTCGACCTCGCCCTCGTTGAGCCGCCCGGCCCGCACCTCCGCGAGGTGGGCGGCGAACTGCTCGCGGCCCTGCTCGTCGAGGGTGTCGAACACGGTCAGGTCGGCCGTCTCGGCGTACGGCACACCGGCCATCTCGGCGATGGCGGCGTTCGCGAAGAGCGTTCGTCCCTCCAGGTCGAACACCCAGATGCCGTCCGGTGACGTCTCGACGATGTCCCGGTACAGCCCGGCCAGATCCATACATCCCTCCTGGCGCTCACGATAGGGGGAGACGGGACCCCGGGCCGGTGGATTCAGCGGGGCTCTCCGTCGATGAGATAGGTGCCGGCACTTTCATCGAAGGTGAGGCGCAGGGTGGGCGTGTCCTCGGTCGGCGGGCCCTGGGCGAGCTGGTAACGGTACCGGTAGGTCACCGTGAGGCTGTCCGGGTCGGCGTCGACGACCTCGATGTCGGAGACCCGCTTCACATCGCCCCAGAAGCCCTCGTAGCCCGACAGCCCGCCACTGGCGTCCTGGAAGGAGGGGGTCAGCATGGCGAAGCCCGCCTCGGGGTCGGTGGCGGCCGTCTCCAGGTAGTCGGTGACGAAGGTGCTCATCCCCTCGGCGGTCGGCTTCTCGACCTCCGGCGGGCTGGAGGACTCGACGGGTGCCGGTGTGTCCGAGGTGGAGGGGTCGGGATCGGCGTCACCCGAACCGAGTCCGATCGAGAAGCCGATGACCGTCAACAGTGCCACGACCGCGACGCCGACGAGGACGGCGAGCGCACCCCGCCTCCGCTGTCGCGGGGGCGCGGGCGCGGCCGGTGCCGTCGTGATGACGGGCCGCGACAGCACCTGCGTCCCGTGCGGGTCGCGCAGGTCGTGCTCGGCCGTGTCGGCCCGGCGGACCGGCAGGGGAGCGGGCAGCGGAGCGCCCGGCCCGGCCTGCAGGAAGTCGCGGACCTGGTCCATCGTCCAGCGGTCCGCGGGGTCGTGGGTCATCGTCGCCTCGAGCAGCGGTGCGAGCCACCCGGCGTCGGGCAGCCGCGGCGGCTCCTCGTGGACGATCCGGTAGAGCCCGCCCAGCAGGTTGTCGCCCACCTCGTACGGCGGCCGGCCCGACAGCGCGTGGAAGAGCGTCGCCCCGAGGGACCACACGTCGCTCGCGTCGGTGGCGGTCCGGCCCGAGGCGACCTCGGGTGCCAGGTACGCCGGCGAGCCGGTCACCAGGCCGGTCTGGGTCAGCGACGGGTCCGCCTCGGCGCGGGCGATCCCGAAGTCGGACAGCTTCACCTGGCCGTCGGTCGTCACGAGCATGTTCGACGGCTTCACGTCGCGGTGCACGATGCCCGCCTCGTGGGCGGCGCAGAGCCCGTCGGCCGCCTGGCCGACGATCTGCGCGGCCTGCTCCGGGTCGAGCGCGCCGTGGTCGCGGATCAGCTGGGCGAGCGTCGAGCCCTCGACGTACTCCATGACCAGCCAGTGGTCGTCGCCGTCCTGCACCAGGTCGAAGACCGCGACGACGTGCGGGTGGCTCAGCCGGGCGGCGAGCCGGGCCTCGCGACCCGCGCGCTCCAGGTCGGGGGCCGTCGCGCCGGGGGCCAGCCCGATCCGCTTGAGGGCCACCGGCCGTCCGAGAAGCTCGTCGCGACCGAGCCACACGGCTCCCATGCCGCCTCGTCCGACCTCGCGGTCGAGCGAGTACCTGCCTGAGATCACGATCGGTTCCTTCCGTGCCGCCGCCACTCTAGAACGTGTGGTGAGACGACCCGGTGGGCGCCGGTCGGGACGATGCGGCAGGCTTGGGCTGACGGTACCCACTGCACGGAAGGCGCATCGTGTCCATCGATCCCACCCTCCTCGACGACCTCGAGTGGCGCGGTCTCATCGCCCACTCGACGGACCTCGACGCACTGCGCGAGGCACTCCGCGAGGAGAGCGTCCGCTTCTATGTGGGGTTCGACCCGACCGCGCCGAGCCTGCACATGGGCAACCTGCTGCAGATCGTCACCGCGATGCGCCTGCAGCGAGCGGGGCACACGCCGTACGTCCTGGTCGGCGGGGCCACGGGCCTGATCGGGGACCCGCGGGACTCCGGTGAGCGCACCCTGAACGACGCCGGGACCGTGGGCGACTGGGTCCAACGGGTACGCCGCCAGATCGAGCCGTTCCTCTCCTTCGACGGCGCGAACGCGGCGACGATGGTCAACAACCTGGACTGGACCGCGGGGCTGTCGACCATCGACTTCCTGCGCGACATCGGCAAGCACTTCCCGGTCAACCGGATGCTCGCCCGCGACACCGTCAAGCGTCGCCTGGAGTCGGGGATCAGCTACACCGAGTTCAGCTACATCCTGCTGCAGTCGATGGACTACCTGAACCTCTTCCGCACCCACGGGGTCCAGCTGCAGTTCGGCGGCTCCGACCAGTGGGGCAACCTCACGGGCGGCGTCGAGCTGATCCGCCGTTCCGACGGCGAGACGGTGCACGCGTTCGCCACTCCGCTGGTGACCAAGGCCGACGGCACGAAGTACGGCAAGACCGAGGGCGGGGCGCTCTGGCTCGACCCGGAGATGATGTCGCCGTACTCCTTCTTCCAGTTCTGGCTCAACGTCGAGGACGAGAAGGTCGGCGAGCTGCTGCGAGTGTTCACCTTCCTCTCCCGTGAGGAGATCGAGGCCCTGGAGGCCGAGCACGCCGAGAAGCCCTTCCTGCGCGCCGGTCAGCGGACCCTGGCGCGCGCGATGACGACGCTGGTGCACGGCGAGGACGAGACCGCCCGGATCGAGACCGCCTCGGCCGCGCTCTTCGGTGGCGGCGACCTGCGGGCGGCCGGGGCGCGCACCCTCGACGCAGCGCTGTCGACAGCGCGTCCGGTGCTGGAGGTCGACGGCCTGGGCGCGAACATCGTCGACCTGCTGGTCGACTCCGGCCTCGTCTCCAGCAGGGGCGAGGCGCGCCGAGCGGTCGGCGAGGGCGGCGCGTACCTGAACAACGAACGCGTCGAGGACCCCGACTACATCCCGGTCGCCGGCGACCTGATCGAGGACCGGTTGCTGGTGCTGCGGCGCGGCAAGAAGAACTTCGCCGGGGTCCGCGTCCGGTGAGCCCCGACGCCCGCTGGCTCGCACAGCTCGAGGACCGTGCCCGGGCCGTGCTGCCGGCGCCCGTGCTCGACTACGTGCTGCAGGCCGCGGGTGACGGGATCACGGCCTCGGAGGCCACCCAGGCGTGGCGACGGGTACGACTCCTGCCGCACGTCATGCGGGACGTCACCGAGCTCGATCTCGGGGTCTCCCTGCTCGGCCAGCACGTCGACGTCCCGTGGGGCGTCGCGCCCACGACCTGGCAGGCCGGGGTGCATCCGGACGGTGAGTTGGCGACGGCCCGGGCGACCGCGGCCGTCGGCGGCCTGATGGTCGTGTCCAGCAACGCCGGCACCCCGTTCGACCGGATCGCCGGGACCGGGGTGGACTGGTGGCTGCAGGTCTACCTGCCCGCCGACCGGACCCTGGCCGAGCCGATGCTGGCCCGCGCCGTCGCGGCCGGTGCGACGGCGGTGGTGCTCACGGTCGACACTCCGGTCGTCCCCGTTCCGTCGCAGCCGGCCGACACACCGGATCTCCCCGAGCCGGGCGCGCTGCGGATCAACTTCGACGACGGGTACGACGCCGAGCCGGGCGCCGACAAGGCCACGGACCTCGGTCCGCACGACCTGGACTGGCTGGCGGAGCGCACCGGCCTGCCGGTCGTCGTGAAGGGGGTACTGCGACCCGATGACGCTCGGCGGTGCGTGGACGCCGGCGCTCGCGCGGTGTGGGTGTCGAACCACGGGGGCCGCCAGCTCGACCGGACCGTCGCCACGGTCGACGCGCTCCCCGCGGTGGTCGCGGAGGTCGGGGGAGAGGCCGAGGTGTACGTCGACGGCGGTGTGCGGAGCGGGCTCGACGTCGTGGCGGCAACAGCCGCCGGTGCGGCGGCCGTCTTCCTCGGTCGCTCGCCGCTCCTGGCACTCGTCGACGGGGAGGCGGGTGTCGCGCGACTCCACCGGGCGCTGACGGAGCAGGTGAGCGAGGCGCTCCGACTCACCGGCTGCCGCACCATCGCCGACACCCGCGGGATCCTGGCCGCGGAGCCCGCACACCGCGTCTGACCTGCCCGGACGGCACTGTGGCCCGAGTCACGGCGAGCCGATTTGTCTGGTGCGCGCTGCTCCCCTAAAGTTCTCCGAGTCGCCAGGGAGCGGCGGGGAGCAAGACCGGTCAGGTCGGGCTTCCGGCCCCGGTGTGATCACCCCACCACCTCAGATCGATCCGGTCGATGAGCATGCGCCCTGAAGAGGGGCCACTCAGAAGCCGAGACAGAACTGCGCGTGAATGAGGTGAGCGGCCCAGATAGCCCCGAAATTGCTCGGGGAAATCAAGACCGCTAAAGTACGAATCGCCGAAAGGGAAAGGCCGAAAGGCTCGAACTTCGAGGCAAGTGGCGAGAAAGTCCCGAATTGCACGGGGCGAGGAAAGCCGCTAAAGTATGACAAGTCCTGAGGGGCCGAGGCGAGAGCCGAAACCCAGCAGTGTGCGTCTGATTCTTGAGAACTCAACAGTGTGTCATAGTCGACGAATTAGTTTGTTATGCCCCGTCGGCCGGCGTGATCCTCACTTTTGTGGGGTGAGTGTTGGTTGATGGTTTCTTTGGTAAGACAATGATTCTGGCAATTATGTCAGTTTCGTCTTGTCAGGCATCTCTTTTTCCGCGCATCAGTCTCTGGTGTGTGGGTGTTGTTTTCAACGGAGAGTTTGATCCTGGCTCAGGACGAACGCTGGCGGCGTGCTTAACACATGCAAGTCGAGCGGTAAGGCCCTTTCGGGGGTACACGAGCGGCGAACGGGT